>Ga0209143_1001067_pt1 | contig 12937 bp, 9 predicted proteins | sample FaiFalFF_MnMetaG_3_FD_184739 | JGI IMG/M metagenome (GOLD analysis project Ga0209143, IMG submission 184739) | Freshwater microbial communities from Yellowstone National Park, Wyoming, USA - Fairy Falls B (FF_Mn_B) MetaG (SPAdes) (version 3) | ecosystem: Environmental > Aquatic > Freshwater >...
CGGGAAGGCGGCAATGAGGCTATCCGCGGGAGATAGAAGGTCTTCCGCTTCATTCCGATCTCCGATGTGGCAAGCTGGTGCTCTCCTTTCTGCCTGGAGGCGATTGGATCCCGTCATGGGCCAGGAGGAATGTTGGGAAACTGAAGGGTTGACGAGGTGATTCGATGGGGCTATTTGCCTTTAGGATTCAGGGAAACCCTTTGAGAAACCTGTGGATAGGCTTTGGATTCAACCGGAAGAGATCCGTGTTTATTGCATTGGGGACAGCAGTTCTCCTTTTAACCGGATGTTCCGACTTTGTGGACCATGATCAAGCAATTGTCTCCCCCGATCTATCGGTCATTCTGGAGCCCGAACATCCGGTTGGCCAAACCTTTGTCGCTCGACATGGAGGGCTGAGTGGGATGGAGTTCTGGCTGGAAGCGCAGCCGGGGAGCGCGGGTGTCCTCCGCCTCCACCTCCGGTCTGACCCTCAGTCTTCCATCAGATCGCAACCCCCGGCTTTTATCGCTTCTCCTTCCCATCGGACCATCGCTCCCATGGTGTTTATCGTTATGCTGTTCTGGAGCTGGACGGTGCGGGTGCGGTGCGAGTGGGGGCTGCCCCGGGCGATGCCTACATAGACGGCGCAGCCTATCGGGACCACGAACCGCTGGATGTCCAGTTGGCCTTCCGGTTGGTCTACAACCCTTGGGGAATGATACTGGAACTGGGACGGGCGGCGCTGGGAGGAATAGGGCTGCTGACGGTAGCGGCAGTTCTCTATCTGATCCCGGGATGCGCGTTGCTGACATGGCTCTGGCGGGGTGACCCGCTTCCTTGGCCTGTCCGGATGGCTCTGGCGGCTGGTCTCAGTTTGGCCCTCTATCCTCTGCTCTTCCTCTGGACAGACTTGGTCGGCTTGCATTTGGGGCCCCTGTATGCGTGGGGGCCGGTGGTTCTGGGGCTAGTCGCGTTGGCTTGGCGCTACCGGCGCTGGCGACCTTGTCAGGGCTGGGAGGCGCTGCGGGCCTGGGCCTGCTCCGATGCCCTCTGGTCCGACCTGGCCCTGGTAATCATCCTGGCCTTGGTCTTCGGCGTGCGGCTCCTGGTCGTGCGCACGCTGGACGCCCCAATGTGGCATGATTCTTATCAACACGCAGTCATTGCCCAGTTGTTGGTTGATAATGGTGGACTGTTTGATTCGTGGGAGCCATATACCCCCTACCGGGGCCTGACGGTCCACTTCGGTTTTCCCGCCGCAGTTGCCCTTCTTTCTTGGATGACCGGCCTAGAAATTCCCCGCGCTACCCTGTTGACTGGCCAACTGGTCAATGGGTTAGCTATCTTTACCCTCTATCCGCTGGCCATGCGTCTGGCGCGGGGCAATCGCTGGGCCGGTGTTGTGGCGGTGCTAATCGCCGGAATGCTCTCCCCAATGCCGGCCTACTACGTCAACTGGGGGCGCTTTGCCCAACTGGCCGGGCAAGCAGTGTTACCGGTGGCCCTCTGGCTTTTGTGGGACAGCGTAGATCAGGAACGGGTCGCCTGGGGGCCGCTATTTCTGGCCGGACTGGCGCTGGGTGGGATGGTTTTGCATTACTACCGGATGCCCTTCTACTACACCACCTTCGTCCTGGCATGGCTGGTCGGGTGGGGATTGCCGGAATGGAAGGTTGAGGGGCGCCGCTGGCTGGGCGCGCTGGGCCGGATGACCTTAATCGGCGGGACTGCTTTACTGCTGGTGCTCCCGTGGACTTCTTACATAGCTGGGGGACGGCTTGCCAGTGCACTGGAGGCTGGGATCTCTGCCCCGACCGCTTCGGAATGGGAACGGGTACTGGCTGATTACCAGATCTGGCGGAACGTGTTCTATTACGTGCCTCGGCCCCTTTTGGGGATTGCTTTACTCGCATTGATCTACGCTCTGGTCCGGAGACGGTGGACCATTGCTATTTGTGCCCTCTGGGTGGTCGGACTGGCGGGGCTGGTCGCGGGGCGGTTAATACGGTTACCCGGGGCCAATATGATGCAGAACTTCGCCATCCTGATCGCTCTGTATATCCCGGTTGGGCTAATGGCAGGCTGGTTGGTTGGTGAGATTGTAGGGCGGATAGGCCGGTGGGGTGCGATAGCTATTCTTTTGATTTTAGCAATGTGGTCTATTCGTTGGCAAGTGACTATTGTTAATACCCGGTTTGTTCTGGTCACCAGACCGGATATGCGAGCGATGGCTTGGATCCGCGAGAATACCCCAACTAATGCTCTCTTTTTGGTAGAAGGATTCCGCATATACAATGGCCGCTCTGCTGTCGGTGATGATGCTGGATGGTGGATCCCGCTTCTAGCTCGACGGAAAAATACAATGCCACCACAGTACGCTCTTTTGAATGAAGCACCTGCTGTGCCTGGATATTCCCAGCGTGTAGTAGATCTGGTGGCTTATCTTGAGGAGCATTCGCCAGCTTCGCCTGAGGGTTTGGCGCAGTTATGCGAATGGGGAATTACTCACGTTTATATAGGACAGGGTCAAGGTAAAATAGGTAAAGTAATTTTTGCCGAAGCAGCTCAACTTTTTCCCCCCGAAGTTCTCGCTAACTCCCCAGCCTTTCAATTGCTCTATCACCAGGACCGCGTCTGGATTTTCGCGCTGAAGCCTGAGGCCTGTGAGGAGCGGGGTCCATGAGAGGGGCGTGGGCAAAATTTCTGCTCCTGGGACTCATCCCGCTTCTCTTTCTGGAAGGCATCCGCTTGATGATGGGTGCTCCCTTCACGTGGGGCGGGTGGGCAGCCCGGTGGGGGTTCGTCACCGGGGTGCTGGCTGCCGCTGTTCTGACCCGTCCGCACTCTGCAGGGAGGACACGTTGGCATTGGCCGGGGCTTCTCTGGCTGGGACCGGGTGTGGTAGCCGGGCTGGTTTACGCCCGGATCGGGGTTACCTGGGCTGCTTGGCTCTTAGTCGGAACGGTGTACGTCCTGCTCCTCGGCATGGAGACCGTGCTGGCCGGCGGTCGGTCCCGGCTGCGTCGCTGGGCCTGGCGGGGCCTGCTGGCTCTGACGGCCGGCACGTTCCCGGTAGCCCTTTCACAACTGGAATCCCATTTTGCGGACGAAGAGTTCTTCGTTGCCCTGGAGGCGCTGGCTCTGGTCGTCTTCTGGCTTATACTCCTGGGGATGTACCGCCTCTTGGTTCATAGGACGACGGCTCTGCTATGGGGAGTGCAGGTGGACCGGCGTCTGGTCAGTCTGGCATTCTGCCTGCTGGACTTCGGCGGGTTGAACGGCGTGGTCTGGGCCTACCGCCACAGTTTCTACCCGCCCGTTGCCCCTACGTACCCGGGGATTTCGGAGCAGTCCCCTTTCCTCTGTGGCCGGGTTCCGCCGGACCCTCAGGTCTACGATGGCCGGGATGTGTTTCGCCGCATCCTGGCGCGGGTGGAGGCGAATCCCCGCAAGGGGCCGCCGGAGTATGGGATGCTGGCGCTGGGGACGGGCGAGCGCCGTTGGGCGGAGTTGTTCCGGGAGTCGCTTCTGAGGGAGGTGGAAGAGCGGCGCTACACCGGCCCGGCTCACAGCGTCAAGTCGGTCCAGTTTGAGGCGGCGCTCAGGGCCTACTATTACCCCCGTGTGCGGGATCGCTTCCCCGGCCTGTTCTCGGAGGAAGAGGACAGGGCGGTCCGGGCCTGGTTTGCGGCGATCAACCGCCGGGCGCTGACGGTGGAGTGGGTGGACCTGATGTATGCGCTGGCGTTCTCCAAGTGGCCGGAGGGGCCCTATGAGAACCAGGAGAACGGCGCAGGGCTGCTGGCCCTGCTGGAGGTCGAGGGGCTGGCCGATCCAGCGCTCTCGCCGGCGAACCGGGCCTACCTCGCCCGCAACCGGCGTGGCTGGACTGCGCGCTTCCGGGTCACCGATGATGCGCTGGTGTATCAGCCGGAGTGGATAGACAATGCTTATTTCCAGTCCTTCTACACCGGCGAACCCCTGGGCACGAACGCTCGGCTTTCGTTTGAGTGGCTGCTTCTTCAGGCCTTGCCCGATGGGGCACCTTTTGGATATAATCATCCAGGAGGAAATTCTCTGGCCGGGATCTTCTATCTGGGCGCGAGACTCTTCAGCGACCCCCAGTATATCTGGCTGGCCGGCCGGGCGGTGGAGGTGTTGGAGCAAAGAGGAGGCTATCTCTTCGCCCAGCCAGGAGTGGAGGAACCGGTCTCGCTGGAGGGCCGTTCTCCTACTGAGGGATCTTGTCTGATCTACGGCAATTCGGGGCTGCCCAACCAGAAGGGCCCGCTGGGGCCGGATAAGATCGTCTTTCGAGACGGCTGGGGCCCGGAGGCGATGTATCTCCTGGTCAACCTGCGTTTCACCGGCTGGCACCGCTATAAGGCAACGGGCACGGTGACGCTGGTCTACCGGGGCGAGATCTTGGCGGCTGACGTATTGGATGGTCGGTCGTTCTCCTGGCTACCGAAGGGTCGGAGTCTGTTCCGGGACAAGCGTATCCCGCGGGAGAATTTAAACGGTCTGGTGGTCGCGAAGACTGGGGTAGCGGCCGTTCTGTACACCCTAACTGGTATCGGTGGCTCGTGGGCGCAGGACCCGCCTTACTATGCTGAAGTGGTGGCCTTTGAGACGGGTGAGAAGATGGACTGGGCCCACATCCGGCTGACCGGCTGGCGGGGCTGGCAGCATGACCGGTGGATTTATTTCTACCACAACGGCGGGCCGGTTGTGGTGGTGGATGAGGCCCGGGGGCCAGCGGGAGCCAGGGGGGCGCTCATTTGGCACTTGGTTGGCGGAGAAGAGGTGGAAGCGCACCGTTACCACCTGGGTGGGAGCGGTGGTTCGGCGGAGGTCATTCTGCTCCCTCTGGATAATGATAGCCGGGTAGATGCTCTGGAGCGGGCGGGGAGCTCGTCCGGCCTGGATATGGTGTATTCCGGCATATCACATTTCCGCGCTGCCACGGTATTTCTGTACGGGCTGTGGGTGGGGGCAGAGGTTGGGATGGAGGAGGAAGGTATACGGATAGCGCGGGAGGGGCGGGTGATTCTGGCCCCGCTTGCGGAGGTGACGCAACAATGAAGGTGGCTCTCGTCGGGCCGGTGTACCCGTATCGGGGTGGAATTGCACATTACACAACAATGCTATATCGCGCTTTGCGGGAGCAGGGCCACGATGTGCTGATGGTCTCTTTCAAACGGCAATACCCGCGCTGGCTTTATCCCGGCCGGAGTGATAAGGACCCAAGTAAGAAGCCGCTCATCGTTAAGGATGCAAAATACTGGATTGATTCTCTCAATCCTATCACTTGGCTGACCTCTTTCTGGTATATTCGGGGCTACAGGCCAGATGTGCTTGTTTTGCAATGGTGGACAACATTCTGGTCGCCAGTGTGGTTTACATTAGGAATATTGAATCATCTTTTTTTGCGATGTCCGTTGGTCTTTATTTGCCATAACTTGTTGCCTCACGAAGTGCGATGGTGGGATCCGTGGCTGACACGAATAGTGTTGCGCTGGGGTACACGCTTTATCGTGCAATCGGAGGAAGAGTGGGAACGGCTTTCACTATTGATGCCGAGGGCACAGGTAGTCATTGTCCCTCATCCAGTTTACGATATGTTTGCTGATCAGAGAATTCCAAAAGAGGAAGCACGCAGACGTCTTGGGTTGCCGCTAAATGTTCCGGTTTTGCTCTTCTTCGGGATTGTCAGAGAGTATAAAGGATTGAAAGATGTACTGGCTGCGATGCCGGAAATCCAAGCACGGTTGGGGAAGGTCGTGCTCCTGGTAGTGGGGGAATTCTGGGAAGACAAACGACCTTATCTGGAGATGATCAAGCGACTGGGTATTGGAGACTTGGTGATCATTGAGGACCGCTACATCCCAAACGAAGAAGTGGGGCTTTATTTTTCGGCGGCTGATGTACTTGTGGCACCACACCGGCAAGTGACAGGAAGTGGCGCAATGCAGATGGCAACAGGGTTTGGGTTACCAGTAATTAGAATGCGAGGAGGGAGCGCTGTTGAGAGCATTACAAACGAGATGATTCGTTTATTGAAGGGAGACCGAGTACTAAATGTAGATCACCATGTTGACGCTGAACAGGTGTCTTGGGGTTATCTGGCAAGCCAAATTGTAGGAGGGAACGTTTGAAGATCACTTTCTTGCTGACACAAAGCTTAGAAAGCCCATCTGGATTAGGGCGCTGCTGGCCGGTGGCTAAAGAATTAGCACGTCTTGGGCATGACGTAACGATCTTAGCGCTCCATCACGATTTAAAGTCGTTGAAGCAACGATTTATCATTAGGAATGGGATCAAAATATACTATGTTGGGCAGATGCACGTCCTTAAGAAAGATAATAGCAAGTTCTACTTCAGTACTCCCCGCTTAATATGGATTACAGCACTTGCAACATGGAATTTGATGAAATATGCAATCCAGATACCGACTGATGTTTACCATATTTGGAAGCCTCATCCAATGAACGGTCTGGCTGGCTTATTGGCTAAAGCGTTAAGGAGAAAAAAGGTCTTTCTGGATTGTGATGACTACGAAGCCTTTTCCAACCGCTTTGTTCGGCGCTGGCAGCAGCAAGTTATTGCGTGGTTTGAAGATCATCTTCCTAAGCTTGTCGTTGGTATCACTACAAATACACGTTTTATGTTAAAAAGGTTGGAAAACTTGGGGTGCTCGCCGGATCGAATCGTTTATGTACCAAATGGGGTTGACAGAGATCGTTTTTCAAATATTAATGAGGCAGAAGTGAAAGTTTTACGCGAACGATTTAATCTTTATGATCGCAAAGTGATTCTTTATGTAGGAACTATGAGCCTAACCAACCACCCTGTTGATTTGCTTATAGAGGCCTTTAGACTTGTGCGTCAAACAGCAAAGAAAGCGCTTTTGATGTTAGTAGGAGGCGGGGAAGATTACGATTTATTGAGATTGAAGGTCGCGTCACTAGGATTTAGTTCTCACATATTATTTGTAGGCAGGGTGCCTGCGGTTCAAGTGCCTCTTTACTACCGTCTTGCTGATGTTTCGGTAGACCCTGTATATGATGACTTAGTAGCCAGAGCTCGTTGTCCTTTAAAGATAGTAGAGAGTTTGGCCGCTGGGGTGCCTGTTGTTACTGGCGATGTTGGTGATAGATATGAGCTCTTGGGTGGGGGATGCGCTGGTAAATTGGTAAAACCAGGTGATGCCTATGCTTTGGCTTCTGGAATATTGGAGATTATAGAGAATCCGTCTTTGGCTTTACAACTGCGGCAGGCGGCCGAGTCAATTGGCGCTCAGTACTATTGGGATGTTCTGGTTAAGGATTTCATACGCGTTTATGAATTAGTAAGATAAAAAGGCTAGAAAAATGGCTTACCGTTTGGTCGGAATAGTTATATTAAATTGGAATAGACCTATAGATACCATAATGTGCTTAAAAAGTTTAGAATATATCACTTATAGGGATTACTTCATTGTTGTCATTGACAACGGTTCCACGGATAACTCGCTGGAACAAATTCGAGCTGCGGCCCCGCATGCTACGGTTCTGCCGCTTTCCCAAAACTTAGGTTTTGCTTCTGGGGTCAATATAGGTATTGACCGGGCCATCCATATGGGCGCGGAGTATGTTTTACTCCTCAATAATGATACGGTTGTGGCACCAAATTTTCTAGAGCCGCTTGTGGAGGCCATGGATGAGGATCCAAAGATTGGGATCAGCGTCCCAAAGATATACTTTTTTGCCCCTCCTTGGTTTATTTATGCCGCCGGAGCTAAGTGGACTAATATTCCTCCTCGGGTAAAAATGATAGGATATGGCAAGCCAGATAATCCACTATACAATAAGTCTCGTGACCTTGACTATGCTACAGGGTGTGCTCTATTGATTCGTTGTCAACTGTTTAAATCTGTTGGCACATTTGATCCTATATATTTTATGTATCAGGAAGATTACGATTTTTGCCACCGTGTACGTAAAGCTGGATACCGGATAGTTTATGTCCCCCAATCAAGAGTATGGCACAAGGGCTCCCAAGGATTGGGAGAAAACTCATATATGAAGTGGTATCTATGGGCCAAAAGCACTGTGATTTTTTATAGAAAAAACTTTTCCCTTCTTTCTCTCATGTGTTTCTTGGGGTGGGTTGGGCTGCGGGAAATGATTAGAGGTAACACGTCTTTCCTCAAGCCTTTTATAGATGGCATATGTGACGGATTCAGAACCCCCATAAGAGGATAACCTATGGAATACGTGTATTGTGATCTGTGTGGTCGGGATGATGCAGCTTTGTACCTCGAGCGTGGCGACCGTTTTTCAACTCACGTGTTTCAATATGTGGTTTGCCAAGGATGTGGATTAATCTATTTGAATCCGCGCCCCGATTCTGACTCTCTCTTATCCTATTACCCAACCCACTACGAAGCTTATCAGCCGTTGCAAACTCTACCAAGAGCAGAACGCTGGAAGAGGTTGCGTGCAGTTCAAACTTTGGCGCGATTTGTATGCCATTATCGGGCAAATGGTAGGCTTTTAGATATCGGTTGTGGAACTGGAGAGTTTTTGCATGAAATGCAAAAATTAGGTTGGGAAGTGGAAGGTATAGAACCAAACAACTACGCATCCGCCATAGCAAAGAAATATTATTACCTAAGGGTATTTGTGGGTCCTGTAGAGAAATTTGAAAGCCCGCAAAGTACATACGACGTTATTACTATGTGGGATGTATTGGAGCATCTTTCTTCGCCATCCAGCATTATGCGGCGAGTCTATTATTGGCTACGTGATGATGGGATTCTGATTTTCTCCACGCCAAATATAATGAGCTTTGATGCGTATTTGTTTGGCAAATGGTGGATAGGATGGGACGCACCACGTCATCTTTATCTTTTCCCTCCAGCCACTTTAAACCGATTGCTAAACCAGACGGGATTCAGAATCATAGCAAAAAGGTGCATTTTAGGTGTACAAGGGTCTTTCAGGCTCAGTTACCAATTCTGGTTAAGCGATAAGCCAAGGTTACTGTATAAACTTTTAAAGCCACTTGAGGCAGTATTCCCAGTAGTCCTTTGGCCATATAAGCAGTTAAGCTATTTACTTCAACATGGTCCGATCATCACAATAGTGGCCCAAAAGAGCTGAGGGTAAAGCAAGTGAAGAGCTTAAGAGTTATCTGCATGCTAGCATTAGCCATTATACAGCTCGCAATACTTGCTTTCTTTTTAAGTGCGCTACCAGAAGGAGGCCTGCCTTTTGATGATGCTTGGATTCACCTTGTTTTTGCACGCAATCTGGCCGAGCAAGGACGAATGGGGTTTAACTCATGTTGCTGGAGCGGTGGCTCAACTAGCCCACTATGGGATTTTTTGCTCGCTATAGGGTATCGTTTGAGCGGGCATATGTTAGCAATTGCTTATATTTTGGGTAGTTTTTGCTATTTATTAACATCTTTTTGCCTTTTCTTGTTTTTAGACAAGATCTTTGATGGTTTAGAAGGAGGATATGAAGCATCTTTAATGGTTGCTATTTGTTTTGCTATTACAGGGTATATTCCATATTTAGCTTTATCAGGAATGGATACACTGCTATTTCTAGGCCTGTCTTTAGGGAGTTTGGTCTCTTTAGTGCATAAAAAATATCTTCTGAGTGGTTGGCTTTTAGCAGCGTTAATACTCACCCGCATAGAAGGCCTGGGGCTCGCATCTTTATTATGCTTGGTGACGGGAATCAGGGCATGGTATAATTGTAAATGGCGGTATTTCGTTAATATTACTGCCCCTGTCATAGTCGCACTTGCCTTTTATCTCCTCTTTAACCGGATCATTACAGGGTCTTATCTACCTACGACAATGCTTGGCCGTAAATGGCTGTGGGGATTATCGGAAAATCTATGGGCGTTTGATCTTCATCGTACTCAGCGTTTTTTCCTTGACTGGATAAATTTGATCCGAGCTTTCGTCCTCGCTGATGGAGGCTGGGGCCGCACGTTGTTTGTCGGAATATCAGGAATGATAGGCGTGATTGCTCTGATGAGAAAGTTTATTCATTCTACCGAAATCACTTTGCTAGTTGGTTGGGTGCTTATACATAACTTAGCTTATATCTTTCTAGCACCAGTAGCTTATCTGCGATATCAATCGCCCAACTTAATTTTGATACCAGTACTGTTAATGTCTGGTTGGTTATGGTTAGCTCAGATTGTGCGACCATGTCTCCGTAGATGGTTAGTTCTAGGAACAGGGACAACAATAATTTTTTCGTTTCTCCCAGGAACAATTGCCTACCGGCAAGTATTTGTTTGGAATGTAACCCATATCAATCAAGTTCATGTAAATGCGGGTAAGTGGATTTCCAAGCATTTACCAGAAAATGCAGTGGTAGCAGCCTTTGATATCGGTGCAATCAAGTATTTTAGCAATCGTCAAGTTTTGGATCTAGGGGGTCTGATAGATCCTGACTTTGTCCATAATTATTTATATCCCGGTCGAGTGGTGGATTATCTTCACGAGAATAGAGTAAGGTACTTGGTTATGCCAGAACCGTATTCAGGTCAAGCAGACCTAAAATCAAGATTGGGCTTTTACAAGAAGGATCAAGCGGCAAAGATACAGTTACACCCTTTGATTACATTTGAGATTGCGCCCTATATTAAACCTCCTTTTACTTTGAACAAATATCAGTTTTACACAGCTTATCTTAGGATAACTATTTATGAAATTAAATGGTTATATCATTAACACATACTGGTTTCTGGTAGCGAGTATACTGCTCCTATCCTATGGCTTAAGAGTCAGTGGCCTTACATCAGAAAGCCTCTGGATTGATGAGGGATATTCTCTTGCTCTTGCTACTCATGGCATTAAAGAAATAGTGCAAGGAACAGCAGCAGATCAACACCCTCCATTGTACTATATTCTACTACATTTCTGGCTACTTCCGAACCAATCCGTGTTCTTTTTGCGCTATTTCTCTGTACTAATAGGTGTTCTAGGAGTAGCTGGTGCTATCTTGGTTGGATGCTCTTTGCTAAACCGAAAAATTGGGCTCCTAACTGGATTCCTCCTTGCTTGCTCTCCGATGCATATATGGTACTCTCAAGAAGCGCGTATGTACATTCTTCTCTCCGTGGAGCTAACATTTTCAGTCTACAGCCTCTGGCGCTTAATCAACAGCAGCAATCGCTTCTATTTTTATATATATCTTTTGAGCACGTTAGGGGCTTTGTATACCCATTATTTTGCCGGTTTTGTAATAATATTTGAAAATTTGATAGTACTGTGCTGGGCGTTGAAAAGCAAGAGGAATTTTCTAGGAAAGTGGGCAAGCATCCAAGGCATGATATTCGTTGCGTTTGCACCTTGGTTGCCAATTGCTCTATATCAGGCTCTTTACCATCAAATGAAGTGGATCCCCCCCCTAACAATAGAGACAGTCTTGAGCACATTGGTCTTAATGGTCTGCGGAGACTCATATAGACAGGTCCCCCCTTTGGCGTTCATCATCGGAGAGGTATTATTCATAGTGGGGATAATTCGGGGATTGTGGCGAGCCCTAAACACCAAAAAACAATATTTTCCCTTCCTTTTCGTCGGTCTTTGGTTTACTATTCCGCTCTCGACTATTGCTATTATTTCTCAAAAATATCCAATTTTTCAGCCCAAGCAGGTGCTGTTCCTCGTCCTCCCTTTGCTTATGTTGATCGCCGGTGCTCTTGTAGAGTTGCCTGTGGTGCAGCAATGGATCACGCTGGGCATGATGAGCGTTTTCATCCTCATCTCACTAGCCAATCTTTACACTTTAAACACCAAGCATGAGTGGCGTGAAGCGGCTATTTATATTGAACAAAGCTGGCAACCGGGTGATTTGCTATACTTCAATCCGGCTGCTGGTGCGTTGGTGTTTAAAGTTTATGCCAAGGGACCATTTCCTATTGATGGGTACCCTCCAGGATATGATGTTGTGAAAGGAGGGTGGGAAGGGAATCCTGTTACTCCTGAAATGGCTCATAAGATTATGAGTGGCTTTTCAGCTCAATATAAGAGGGTTTGGTTGATTGAGTTTAATCCCCATTTTTGGGACCCAGGCGGCTTTTTAGCTACCTGGCTAGACCAACATAGCCAATTAATTGTTGATCAACAATTCCAAGGAATACGCGTGAGGCTATATGATTTCAAAAACAAGGTTAAAAAATAATTCTGTGGTTTTTAAAAGAAATATTACAAGAAGAATACGCACAGATAAAAGTAAAAAAGATGAGCGTGCTTGTTAATGCTATCACGTTAGGAGTTAATTTGTTGTTTGTGCTGTACATTGAACTTATCTCAAAACCCGGGTGTCCGATTGTAGTATACTCTGTCTCCGGACAACCTGCCTGGGAGGGGAAGGCCGATGGGGTTTCAGGAGCTGACCGATGAACAGTGGGCCTTCATTCAGCCCTTCCTGCCGCTCTGGACTGGGGGTATACGATGGGGAAGGTGAAGGTGGAGGCGGTGGTCGTCGATTCCACGCGGGTGGAGGCGAAAAAAGGGGGGAAGGGGTAGGGATCGACGGGCATAAGAAGCGAAGGCTCATTCCTTCCAATGATCGGAGATTTGGGGGATAATGCGGGGAGAGGAGATCCGAGGGGGAGGGAGAGGTATGGACCGTGAAGCCGTCCGGGAGGTTTTTCTCCCACGTCGGGAAGATTGCCTGGAATCCTTGAGGAAGATCTGGTGGAAGGAGGGGGTGAAGTGCCCTTATTGCGGTTCTTTGAAGATCTGGGCGGATGGTTACACTCGGAAGGGGGCTCGGAAGTAGGAGTGTCGGGAGTGTGGGAGGTATTTGAACGATCCGACCGGGACGATTTTTGAGCATCATCATTTCCCGATTGAGGAGATGTTTTACATTTTGAGGAGATGGAGGCGAAGTCGACCCTCCAGATTTCTCGAGAATTGGGTCGGGATGAGGAATCG
>Ga0209143_1001068_pt1 | contig 12928 bp, 10 predicted proteins | sample FaiFalFF_MnMetaG_3_FD_184739 | JGI IMG/M metagenome (GOLD analysis project Ga0209143, IMG submission 184739) | Freshwater microbial communities from Yellowstone National Park, Wyoming, USA - Fairy Falls B (FF_Mn_B) MetaG (SPAdes) (version 3) | ecosystem: Environmental > Aquatic > Freshwater >...
ATTTGGATTATGTATTGAAAAATCACTCAAATTTTTTGGATTTTGTGATGAGAACAAAAGAGCCACTGAAACAAGAGCTAAAATGAGCAAAAGCTGAAATCAGAATTAACATTCTATTGTTAAAATTTCATAGACTTTGTAATTTCAAATAAAAGGAGGAATTTATGAGATTGCCTGTGCAAAATCTGTTAGTTCAAAACAAACCAAGAAACTTTTGGAGATAAAACAAATGATATAAGCACCTCAAACAAAAAAGTAAAATTAACTAATAAACAAGATACTTTAATTTTTTACTAAATAAGTAAAATGCAAAATTTTAGAATGAAGAATAAAAGAAAACATAAAAGAGAAAAAAGAGAATATAAGCAGAAAAGAGAATATAGGCATAAAAAAGAGCTGAAAAGATTTGACCTGATTTTGAAAGAGATTATCTCAAGAGCTGCAAGCAAAATTATATGGTTAGCGACGGGTAGAAAAGTAGAAGGCAAACTCAAAATGTTTCCAGCAGAAATAAGATTAGCTAAATCTTTCTATACGGATATTTTGTTTGAGATAGGAGGCGAGATGTTTCAGATTGAAATCCAAGCCCAGCAGGATAAAACCATGCCTGAAAGAATGTTCAAATATTACTATGCGATAGTAGAAAAATACAAAAAAGAACCTACGCAAATTGTTTTATTTGTTGGAAGAGGGAAACCTCCGCCATCAGATTACAAAACTCCCAAACTAACTTTAAAATATGAAGTTCTGGATATGAAGAGGGTAGCCCCTGATGTTTTCATAAAGAGCCGAAAGCCGTACGAGGTCGTCGTTGGAGTTTTAGCTGGGAAATATAAGGAAAAACCAGAAGCATTCAGTAAAGTTGTGAAAAGGATTTCGGAGATTGTCAAAAATGAAAAAGAACTTATAAAATATATGAATGATATAAATTTTTTAGCGAGTTTATTTGATGTTAAGATAAATGTAAAGCCTATGCCAATTCAGATAGATATAAGAAAAGCACCTTTCTACAAATGGGGAAGGGAAGAGGGATTAAGGGAAGGAGAACTGAGAGGTCTTATAAAAGGCCTAAAAAAAGCAATCCTTCTGGACATTCAGTTGAAGTTTGGTAGCTCAAAGGCAAGACAAATCAAAAACCTTTTAGATAAGATAAATGATATAAACCGGTTGGAGAAGATAAAAAAAGAAGTAATAAGAGCGGAAAATTGGGAGGATTTTTCCAAAGTATTCAGAAACCATAAGTGAAACGAAAGTGAAGCCTATGCCAATTCAGATAGACATAAGGAAAGCACCTTTTTATAGGTGGGGAAGAGAGGAAGGACTGAAAGAAGGATTAAAAGAGGGGGAACGGATAGGTATTGTGAAAGGTCTTAAAGAAGGTCTTAAAGAAGGGATTTTGGGCATCATTCAGGTAAAGTTTGGTTCTTCAAAAGTAAAACAAGTTAAAAATCTTTTAGATAAAATAAACGACATAAAACGTTTGAAAAAAATAAAAAAAGAAGTAATAAAATCAGAAACTTGGGAGGACCTTGTCAAAGTATTCAGAAACCATAGGTGAAATAGAAGTAAAGGCTAACTTGGGAGGATTTTGTCAAATTTCTAAAAAACTCAAACTCAAAAACATCAAATTCCACCTTTCTTTTTCTTCCTCTTCTTTCTCAACCGACCATAAAAAATCAGCATAGAAGCAGGGATGAGAAATCTTGAAAGAACTCCGCCAGCTGAATACCCATAAGATTTAACATATTCTTTGTTTGTTGCGATTGCGGAGCTAAAACCACAATCTTGGCTTCCAGAACATAAATGCGGAGCCGATGCCGATGCACAAACATCTAACACAGAACCTCCAGAACTTATAGTAGGAGATATAGGATAAACCGTAGGAGATTGAGGAAATGCGGTTGTTGATGGTGAAGAAAAACTACCAACATTTGATGAAACATAGTAGTTTGTTGTAATATTTTTAGAAAAACATACATTCCCATTAGCATCCATCTTCACTACATAAATATCATCTTCACCTGCTCCAAAGCTTTTTGTCCCACCAGCGACAACATAGCCACCATCACTACTCTGGATGATTGAAGAGGCTCCATCAATTGAACCCCCACCGATAGTTTTAGCGAAAGTAGAGCCTTGAGATACTTGCTGTGTTGTTGATGTGCTTGGATATCCTTGTCCCCCTGTTGAGCTTTGGGAACCTGGCAGTCCTGTTTGAGCTGATTCTTTCTTACATCCTACCGATGATAACCCGAGAAATACCGTAATGCTTACTAATAGAAGGAAAAGCCCTTTAACCTCTTTTCTTCTTATCATTTTTTCTTCTTATCATTTTTTTATTTTGTTAAAATTGAACAATTTTTAAGTCCTCATCGGGTATGGGTAAGGATTAGAATACTAAATTTTTAACTTAACAACTGAATGTTAAATTATGTTTCGCATAAAACCTATTGAAAAGTGAATTATAAATGTTTTTCTTTCTATTCCATATCCTAATTCAAACCTGAAAATTCCGAAAGGTGTATCTAACATAATTCCTGGGCCAGTTCCCTTGAAAAACTCTAATTTATCTCCGTCATGAAATACATTTCCCAAATCAAAGAAAAAGTAAGGTGTTGCAAAAAAGATTTTTGGTGCATATATTTCCGATAATAACACGATTTTATTTTCTGCCGTTTTTAATTTTTCTGGATTTGCTTCTAAATATTCCTTTGAATACAATTTTTGAGGGAAAATTGATATCTCTTGATATCCTCGTGGACCATTCATTCCTCCTATAAAAAATCTCCTTTCTATCGGAACATCATAGAGATTTTCATATAGCATTATTCTGCCTATGGATGCTGCCAATCCGAACCCTCCGAATCTTCCTATGTTGTAATACTCTCCTCCTATTTCAATCTTTGATGAGAAATTTTTACTTATGGGTTTTATTATTTCTGATTTTATCCCGATTTTGAATTGATGATTTTTACTGAAATTTTGGTTGAAAGATATCGAAGGAGATATCACGAATATTTCTTTTAGACCTGCATTTTCAGGTCTTATCTTAAAAGCATTAGTATCCCAGGCGAGAAGTTCTCTTAACTCAAAAGATACTGGGATTGAAATATTTATTTTCTCATAAGATTGAGATAAAGTCGCTGATGAGAAAACAGGTTTCTGTATTGTAAATAAGAATGTACTCGTGTAGAATGGAGAGAAAAGCAAAGATGAGTCAAAACCTCCAATAAGTTTTCTTCTTGTTATTTCTGCACTTGCACCAAGGAATGTTATACCGAAATCTCTTCCAAATGGAAAAATCCAGTAAGCTGCTCTGAAATTTGTTCTGAAATCTATACCTGAAAACAATATATTTTTTCTTGTGTATTGTATCCTCCCTCTTACACCTTCTACGGTTGATAATCCACCTGATACCTCTACCTCATTTAGATCACCCTCATATCCTTGTATTGTCAGCATATATTTTTTTGTTGGAGATGATTGGAGGATTTTGTTTTTATTATTATTATTGTTATCTCTCATAAATTCAGATTTGGTATTCTGTTTTTCGTTTTGTATTTCCGATTCTCCTAATTCTGAAAGATTTATCTGAAAATGTTTGAAATATTGAGTTCTTATGATTTCATTTTCTATTCTTTCTAAATATTTGCTGGATATTGTTTTACCTTCTTTTATATCTGCGATTTTCTTTATGTATTTGGGAGAGGTTTCAGTGTATATAAAAATTTGACCAAGCTCAGATTTTTGTTCATCTCCAACATAAACAAGATATATGTTTTTCAAAATTTTTGTTTCCCTCTCTTCTATAACTTCTATTTTGAAGTTTCTATAACCTTTATCTTCCAAATATTTTTGTAGATTATCTTTTATGTCCGATATTTTTTCAAAGTCATAGAACATAGGAGTTTTAGGAATAATACTTTCAACATTTTCTGGGAAATTCAGAACTTGAATTTTTGAGACTACGGTTCTTTCTCCTTCTTTCGCATATATCTCTACTTTTATTTCATCTTGAATTTTTGTTTTCTGAACTTTTTCTATTCTGAACTGGTCAAAACCTTTTGATTTAGCATATCCTACGATTTCATATATAAAATTTTCAATTTGTTTTTCTGTGTATAATGCATACCTTATGTAGAAAATATTTATTATGCCTTTGGTTTTTACTCCGATTTTTCTTTTTATTTCGTCTTCATCAAGTTTTTCAAGTCCATATATTTTGAAGTCTGTGAGATAATAGAGTTTTGCAAGTTTTACATCTATGCTCAAAATTGTTATGTCTTCAAGATCAATTTCCTTGTATTCTATGCTATCTACTGGTATTTCATCTTTTCTGAGCGATTCTGCTATTAGGTTCTTTATAGATCTTTCGGATATTAATTGAAGTTTCGGAATTTGTGAAAGGATTTTTCTTGAATTTATTCCTAACTCCTTTTCTCTCTCTATATTCAAAAAAACTGTGTGTCTTTTGTTTGGTTTTATTGATATTTCAATTGAACTATCTTTTTTTTCTAATTTTACTTCACATTTGTAAAAACCAAGCTCATACATAAATTCTTTTACTTCTTTTTCAATTGAATTTATGTTGCTGTCTTTCATCACTTTACCCTTAAAATTTTTCTCTAACCTCCTCAATAATTCTTCTTTTTCCTCCTGACTTACTCCATTTATTTTGATTTCGTTTATTTTTTGAAATCTACCGGATATTTTTATATTGAGTTCTGATTCTTCAAACCTTATACTTTTGAGTTCTATTGAGCATTTTTGATCAATCAGTCCTTCTTCTTTTAGGATTTGTTCGCATATTTTTTCTTCTGATTTTATATCTGATATGAATTTACCTTCAAACTCATTTTTGATTTTTGTTTTTATCTCTTGCAATTCTTTGAGTTTTTCCATAGTTTTGTCATGTGTAATATTTACTTTCTTTATCATTATGTTTGGAAAGATCGCGACAACTTTGTTTTCTATTTTGAAGTTGTTTATGATTTTGGAGGATGTTAAGTTCTTTAAAATGTTTTGGATTTGAATTGTATTGAGACATTTTTCTTCAAGATTACATATAAAATCAAGAAGTCTTGAACTATATTTTTGGGAAATAGTTTCTTTTACTTTTTCTTTTTCTTTGTTTTTATCTTTCAAGTTTTCACAAGTTATTTTTGCATTGTGTAAACTATTTACTACTATGAATTTGAATTTTTCACCTTCGCAGTCAGCATAAGCTGAAATTTGATGGGTTATGAAGAAAAAATAAAAAAAAGATAGAATTATTATTTTTGTTATTTTTGCTATTCTACTGAATGAGTGAGAGGAAATTTTCATCTATTTCAATTTTACTTCTGTCTGGTCCAAATGAATTTATCACAACTTTCAATCCGAGCTCACCCTCAATTATATTTTTTATCTCAGAATTTCTTTTTACCTCACAAAGTACGGGAACTACTTGGCTTATATCAACTGTTGTATCTGGTTCATATATTTCTACATCTCTATATAAATATTTTTCTACATAAAAGGATTTTCCGAGTTTTTCAAGTACATCTGTTTTAGTTAGAGCTAAAAAATCAAAGTAAGCTATGTTTTTTGAATATTTCAAAAGTGGGATATCTAACCATCCAACCCTCCTTGGTCTTCCGGTTGTGGATCCATATTCTCCTCCGAGTTCTCTCAAAGTTTGAGCTTCATTTTCGTCTTTAATTTCAGAGGGGAAAGGACCACCGCCAACCCGTGTTGTATAAGCTTTTACGACTCCCAAAATAGCATCTATACTTTTGGGATTAATCCCAGTTCCGCAAATTGAACCACCTGGTGATGTGTTTGTTGAGGTAACAAATGGATAGGTCCCAAAATCAATGTCTAAAAGTATTCCTTGAGCTCCTTCAAGTAAAATTTTCTTTCCTTCTTCTATTTTTTTTCTGAGGAGCTTTTGGGTATCTGTCACAAAATCATGTATTTTTTCTGCAAATTTCATAAGCTTGCTATAAAGTTCCTCAAAATTGATATCGTTTTCGTAATCGGTATGATTGAAGCTCTTTATAAGTTTTTGAGCATATTCAATGTTTTCTTTCAGAAGTGTTTTGATTTCTTGCGAGAAAATGTCTTTTATTCTTATTCCATATCTTGCGACTTTGAACTCAACTGCTGGACCGATTCCCATTTTTGTTGTTCCTATTTTTTGTTTGGTATCTAAGAGAGCGTCCAATTTTTTGTGTAGGGGTAAAATTATGTGGCATAGATTTGAAATGAAAAGTCTCCCTTTAAAATCTACTCCTAAATCTTTTAGAGATTTGAATTCCTTTTCGAGAACATCTATATCTATGAGAACTCCATTTGACATGACAGCGCAGCAATTTTCTCTTAAAATCCCCGATGGTATTGTATGTAGAACTATTTTTTTGCCGTCAAATACTACTGTATGACCTGCATTGGGTCCTCCCTGAAATCTTACAGCGTAATCAAAGTATTTAGATAGGAAATCTACTATTTTCCCTTTCCCTTCGTCTCCCCACTGAGCTCCTAATACGAGCAAAACTTGAATTTTTCTCACAAGTTTAAGTTTAAAACAAGTTTAAGTTTAAATAAGTTTTTATAAAGTAATTTCTTTTGTTTATTTATTTATGCTTATCTTTCTAATTTACATATTATCAACTACTGCTTTTGCGAATTCGGAGCATTTTACTTCTTTGGCTTCTGGGTCTTGTCGTGCGAGATCGTAAGTGAATATTTTTTTAGAGAAAGTTCTGCTTATACCATCGTAAATGATTTTAGCCGCTTCATTCCAACCTATGTATTCAAACATCATAGCTCCTGAAAGAATTAAGGATGTTGGATTGACTTTATCAAGACCTGCATATTTTGGAGCTGTTCCGTGAGTTGCTTCAAAGATTGCGTAGTAATCTCCTATGTTAGCACCGGGAGCTACTCCGAGACCACCGACAAGTCCTGCTAATGCGTCAGAGATATAATCTCCGTTCAAGTTTGGACATATTATGATGTCATATTCATCTGGTCTTGTGAGTATTTGCTGGAACATGTTATCTGCTATTCTATCTTTTATTATTATTTTGCCGTTTTGTGGTTTTCCTTCTGCGAGTTCTGCTTCTTGGATGGTTTTATCTCCGAACTCTTCTTTTGCTGTTTTGTAGCACCACTCTCTGAAAGCTCCCTCTGTGTATTTCATTATGTTTCCTTTGTGCATTATTGTTACGCTTTTTCTATTGTTTTCAAGAGCATATTTTATAGCTTTTCTCATAAGTCTTCTCGTTCCGAATTCAGATATGGGTTTTATTCCTATTCCTGCGTCATCTCTCAAAGATATTCCGAATTCTTCTTTTAAAAACTTTCTTATTTTTTTAGCTTCTTCGGAATCGTATTTCCATTCTATTCCCATGTAAACATCTTCTGTATTTTCTCTGAAAACGACTGCGTCAACCTTATCTGGATATTTGAGAGGGGAGGGAACTCCTTTGAAATATTTTACGGGTCTAACACAAGCGTAAAGGTCAAAAATTTGTCTTAATGTGACATTTATAGATCTTATTCCTCCACCGACTGGGGTAGTGAGTGGTCCTTTTATTGCGACGATGTGTTCTTTTATGAGTTCAATTGTTTCTTCTGGTAGCCATTTTCCTACTTTTTTGAAAGCACTTTCACCTGCGAGAGCTTCTATCCAATTTACTTTTCGTTTCCCACCATAAGCTTTTTTTACTGCTGCTTCAAATACAATTTTTGCCGCACGAGAAATATCAGGTCCGGTTCCATCTCCTTCTATGAAAGGTATATCAACCTCGTCAGGGACTGTAAGTTTCCCGTCTTCTACTTTTATTTTTGACATGGCAATTCAATTTTAGGTAGGTTGAATTTAGTTTGTGTTATCGTAAAAATTTTTGAATTGAATCTAAAACTTTATCTCCAATCTGATGCTTTATGCTGTAATTGAACAGATGTGAATTTACCTTTTAGGTCTGCAAGTCCTCCCTCCCAGTCAAATTTAAATCCTTTTACTTTGTTTTCTTTTCCTTTTTCTTTTTTATTTAATTCTCTTCTATACTTTTTGATTAAGAATTCTATGTAATCTAAAACTTCTTTTTTTAGATTTTCGGGGAGTTTTCGCAATTTATTCTCAATCTCTTTTTCATCTACTTTTATTTTTCCCATAATACTTCAATTTTAGGTAGGTTGAATTTAGTCTGTGTTATCGTAAGAATTTTTTGAATTCAAGTAGAGGAAGGGTTTTTACATGTGATATTTTGTATTTTGAATGTTATTTGTGTTTTCTTAAATATCAAGGCTTGTGGCTTCAATAGCATATTTCATTATGAAATCTCTTCTGGGTTCAACTTTTTCTCCCATAAGTATAGTGAATAGTTCATCAGCTTTTTGTGCGTCATGAATTGTGACTTTTTTTAGAACTCTTGTTGCAGGGTTCATAGTCGTTTCCCACAGCTGTTCTGGGTTCATCTCTCCCAATCCTTTGAACCTTTGAACTATTATACCTTCTCTCCCAGCTTGTTCTGCTTCTTCCAATAGCTTATCAGGATCTCCATATTTTTTTACCTCGTCGTATTTACCTTTTATGAGAGCTTTTGCTATTGATGAAAGTTCTTTTTCATCTTTGGTTTTAAGAATTTTAGTTAATCCTCTCTTTAAAATATACTCTTTAAGCTCTGTGTCGTCTTTAAGGTATATATCTTGGTTTTTCTCTCTTACTCTGAAAAGTGGTGGTTGAGCTATGAAAAGGTGAGAATTTTCTACAACTGGTCTCATATATCTCCAGAAGAATGTTAGAAGAAGTGTTTTTATGTGAGAGCCGTCTATATCAGCATCTGCAAGTAATATTATTTTATGATACCTCAATTTTTCTGGGGAACAATCTTTACCTATTCCACATCCAAGAGCCGCTATTATTGCTTGAATCTCATCGTGGTTCAACATTTTTATAAGAGATGCTTTTTCTACATTTAATATTTTTCCTCTGAGTGGTAGTATGGCTTGGAACTTTCTATCTCTTGCTTGCTTTGCGCTACCACCTGCGCTTTCACCCTCAACTATGAAGAGTTCGGCTTTTTCTGGGTCTTTTATCTGGCAGTCTGCAAGTTTTCCCGGGAGAACAATTTCCTCTTTTGCTCTTTTCCTTACGACCTCTTTTGCTTTCCTTTCCGCTTCTTTTTCAAGGTGAGTTTGGAAAACCCTTTTTACTATTGTTTCTATTATTTTAGGGTTTTCTTGGAAGAACTTCATTAATTTTTCGTATGCTATTGATTCAACTATACTTTTTACTTTGGTATTTCCAAGTTTAGCTTTTGTTTGCCCCTCAAACTGCGGATCTGGTAAAAATACGGATACCGCTCCTACAAGTCCATCTCTTATATCTTCTCCCGAAAATACGATGTCTTTTTTGAGTATTTTTGGAGCGAATTGGTTTATAGCTCTACTCAAAGCAGTTTTAAACCCTGTAAGATGTGTTCCGCCATCTATCGTTCTTATGGTATTTGCGAAAGAGAGGACAATCTCTTCGCTTTCTTCCCTATAAAGGAGTGCAGCGGAGAACCTTATATCTTCTTTTTCTCCTTCAATTTCCACCGGGTTCCTGAATAGAACTTGGGAATTTGCAGCTAATTCTTTTACGAGTCCGCTTATTCCCTCTGATGAGAAGAAAGACTCTTTTTGTCCTGTTCTTTTATCTTGGAGAGTTATTTTAAGTCCTGGAATTATGTAGGAGATTTCTTTTAGCCTTTCTTTTATTACATCGTACGAAAATTCCGTTGTTTCAAAGATTTGAGGGTCTGGTTTAAATCTGACCCGTGTCCCTGTTTCTTCAATACCGCTTTCTTGTTTTATTTTTGTTGGAGTAACTGGTTTGCCTCTTTTGAATTTCTGATAAGCTAGCTTTCCATCTCTTTTTGACCAAACTTCAAGCTCTTCTGAAAGAGCATTTACAACAGATGCACCAACACCATGTAATCCACCTGAAACCTTATAAACTCCCTTCTCAAATTTTCCTCCTGCGTGTAATTTTGTGAATACTACTTCCAGGGCGGATGTCCCGGTTTCTGGGTGTATATCAATTGGGATTCCTCTTCCATTATCTTCAACTTCACAGGAACCATCTTCAAGGATTCTGACGGTTATTTTATTGCAAAAACCAGCAAGAGCTTCGTCAACGGCGTTATCTACGATTTCCCACACGAGGTGGTGTAATCCCTGCGGACCCGTTGAACCTATGTACATTGCGGGTCTTTTTCTTACGGCTTCAAGATCCTTTAAGATTTTTATTTGTTCGGCTGAATATTCCTGCGAATTGGTCTTTTTTATCTCTTTTTGCTGTTGTGTATTTTGTGAGTTATTTTCTTCTTTATTTTGCGAGTTATTTTCTTCGCTCAATTTTTTAGGGGTTGTAGGTTTCTTTTTTTGTTCTGATTTATTTTTTTTCTCTTCTTCTCCTTCTTGTTCTTCTATTACATCTTCTATTTTTTCGAACTCCATTTTAGTTCCCCCTTCTATTTTTTTAAGATTTTAGAGCTTTAAGACTATATATCTTAAATATTAAAGCTTTATTTCTTATCGCCTTAATAATTTATTAGTTTAATAATTTGATATTGCTTTTTGGAGATTTTCTGAAATTGTAAGTTTATTATGTTGTTCCCCAGGAGAGGAGAGCAGCACCGTATGTTATACCTGCTCCCAAGGCTACAAGAGCTACAAGTTGTCCATTTTTCAGGAGTCCTTTTTCAAACATCTCATCAAGTGCGATAGCTATTGAACCACCTGATGTGTTTCCTACAAATTCTATGTTATCATAGACTTTCTCTTTTGGTATATTGAAATGTTCGCATATAGCTTCTGTTATTCTTTTGTTTGCCTGATGTGGAACAATCCAATCTACCATATCTATTGTTATTTCATTTCTTTCCAAAATTTCTTTGAGGGTTTGTCCCATATACTTTACTGCAAGTTTGAAGACTTCTCTCCCTTGCAGTTTCATAAAGTGCATTCTTTCTTTTACTGTTTTTTCGGATGCAGGATTTCGGGAACCTCCTGCTGGTATCACGATTTTTTCGTATTCATCTCCTAGGAGTCCGAGTTTGAAGTCCAAAAGCCCAAACTTTTCAGTTCTTGTCATAACGACTGCTCCTGCTCCGTCTCCGAAGAGTATGCAACTTGATCTATCTTGATAATCCGTTATTGTGGAAAGTTTATCTGAGCATACAACAAGGACATAGTTTGCTTTTTTGGATTTCAAAAATGTATCAGCTATTGATATTCCATATATGAAACCGGAGCAAGCTGTATTTATATCCATTCCGCCTGCGTTTTTTATTCCGAGTTCTTTTGCTAAAATTCCGGCCGTACATGGTATAGGATAATCTGGTGTTATTGTGCAAAAGACTATGAGGTCTATTTTTTGGGGTGAGATTTCGGACATTTTTATTGCTTTTTCTGCTGCTTTTACTGCCATCGTTGAGGTGAATTCATTTTCTCCCGCAATCCTTCTTTCTTTTATTCCTGTTCTTGAATATATCCATTCATCTGTTGTATCAACCATTCTTTCAAGGTCGTAATTTGTAAGGGTATTTTGTGGCAAATATGAGCCGATACCTATTATTCCAGAAAGGATTTTGCTATCTTTTTTATTTATAGGCATAGCAGATTTACGACTTTTTCTTTTCTTTTTTTCTTCTCTTTTATCTACCTTTGAATTCAGGTTTTCTTTTTTCAAAGAATGCTTTTACACCTTCTACTGCGTCTTGCATCTGTGAGCATATTGATTGAGCGAGCGCTTCTATTTCTGAGTGTGCTTTCACATGGAATTCTCTTTTCAGTATTTTTTTTGTAAGTTTTATGACATACGGGGCGTTTTCAGCTATTTGGCGAGCCATATTTAAGGTTTCTTCTTCAAGCTTTTCTGGTGGGACTGCCTTTGCGACAAGCCCTATTTTTTCTGCTTCTTCTCCTGTTATGAATTTTGCTGTGAAAAGAAGTTCACAAGCTTTTTCAAGTCCAACAGTTAGGGGTAAGGTGTAAGTTGAGCCCATTCCGGGGTGTATTCCGACTTTTGCAAAATTTGCTGATATTTTTGCATCTGACGATGCTATTCTTATATCACAAAGGAGTGCAAAGGCGAGCCCCCCTCCTATTGTGTATCCATTAAGCGAGGCTATAACCGGCTGTTCAACTTCAAGAATTTTCATGAATGAGTTATAAAATTTCATTATTCCTTCTCTCATTCCGGCTGCTCCTGTTAGTCCTTTCTCTGCGGCGAACATCTGTAAAGTTGAAAAATCAGCTCCCGCACAAAATGAATTACCGCTCCCTGTAATTATTACGCACCTTACTTTGTCGGATGATTTGATTTTCTCAATCGCACCAGATAAGCCTTCAATTATCTCGGGATCCATAAGATTTCTTCTTTCTGGTTTGTTGAAAACTACTTTTACTATTTTCCCTTCATCTATTTCTTGATATAGAACTGCTTGTTTTTCGTTCATAGAACAAAAATTTTTATTGGCAGGATCTGCTTTGAGTTTTTTCAATTTTTCTATGCTTGGAAAGTGAAATTGTAGATGGAGTAAAAATTTGATTAGAGTTTAGGGCTAAAACTTTTTCGCTTCATATACGGGATATCTTGGAACCTGATATAAATAAATTTTTGATAATATGTAAGCCAGAGAGATAAATCCTGCTGTTATTCCTATTTCTATCCAGCCAAATATAGGTTTTTCTGATTTGACTATTTGGAAATACGCGACATCGTATGTTCTTATGAAAAGTCCTGCAAGAACTATTAAAGCTATTATCGGTAAAATTTTTGGGTTGCTTTTTATTGGTATGTGGAGTAAAGTGAGAAACGGAATTATGAAAACGAAAAATACTTCTAACCAGAATGTTGTGCTCCAAGGAGAGTAGATCCTTTCAACATACCAGT
>Ga0209143_1001079_pt1 | contig 12868 bp, 9 predicted proteins | sample FaiFalFF_MnMetaG_3_FD_184739 | JGI IMG/M metagenome (GOLD analysis project Ga0209143, IMG submission 184739) | Freshwater microbial communities from Yellowstone National Park, Wyoming, USA - Fairy Falls B (FF_Mn_B) MetaG (SPAdes) (version 3) | ecosystem: Environmental > Aquatic > Freshwater >...
GACTGGGCTCACCTGCGGTTCATCCTCGTGGGGAGCTTGATGGCGGCCGTCCTCAACGCCGGGTCGAACGTCCTGAACCAGGTCTACGATGTGGACATCGACCGGATCAATAAGCCCCACCGGCCCCTGCCGTCCGGACGGGTCTCCCTGCGGACGGCAAAGGTCTATGCCGGGGTCCTGTTGGCCGTCGGCCTCGCTCTGGCCTGGTGGGTCCAACCCCTGGGACGGCCTGAGTGTTTTATCCTGGCGGCCACCGCCGTCGGAATGACCTGGATGTACTCGGCTCCGCCCCTCCGGACGAAGCGGTTGGGGATTTGGGCCAACGTGACCATCGCCATCCCCCGGGGATGGCTCCTGAAGGTCGCCGGCTGGTCTTCGGCCAAGACCATCTGGGGCTGGGAGCCCTGGTATATCGGGACCATCTTCGGACTGTTTCTGTTGGGCGCGACCAGTACGAAAGACTTTGCCGACATCGAGGGCGACCGGGCCTTCGGGTGTCGGACCCTGCCGGTCCGATATGGTGTCCGCCGGGCGGCCCAGATCATCAGTCCCTTCTTCATCGTCCCCTTCCTGCTGATCCCGATCGGCGTCCGGGCCGGCATCCTGACGGGTCACCCCCGTCTGCTGGACGCCTTAAGCGCCGTGCTGGTCGCCTATGGGTCTTACGTCGTATACCTCATGCTTCGTCGCCCCGACGAGCTGGCGACGGACGCCAACCACATTTCGTGGACCCATATGTACATCATGATGGTGGTCGCCCAGGTCGGATTTGCCGTCGCCTACCTGGTCCCAAGGGGATGAAGGGAAGGGAGTGATGAAGTGATGGAGTGACGAAGTGACGAGTTATTGCCGTACTGCCGTATTGCCCTACTGCCGTACTGCCCTTTGCCTGCCTGCCCGACTACCGGTAAGTCCCATCTGAGCCCCGTCATGAGCCTCATCATCGGCATTCCGGAATGGCTTCCCGGCGGGATCGTCTACGGTCTGGGGGGACTGGCCCTGGGTCTGCTCTTCTGGAAAAGCCCGACCTGGGCCGATCGGGCGGCCGTCGGGGTCTTGGCCCTCCTGTGGGCCGTCAGCATGGACGGTGCGGTCGACTCGGCGGCCGTCGGGGTCGCCATCGGGCTGGCCGCCTACTTCACATCGGCCGGCTGGACGCGCTGGACCGGCGTGCTTTGGACGCCTCTTCCCTTCTTGACCGTCTGGCTCCTGGAGGCCCTGGGCCGTAGGGCGATGTCTTCCCAGGGGGCTCCGACGGCTCCAGGGTCCCCCCCTCTGAGGCGTTTCCTTCGAGGGAGACCCGGCGGGAGGGGCCTTCTATGGCTCGGCGGGATGGGCCTGGGAGGGGCCCTGGCGGCCCTGGGTATCGGGGGAGTCGGCCCCACCGTCCCGGCGGGGGTCGGGGCCTTTGTCGCCGCCGAGGTCATCCGGCGGATGGGGGGGCTCGACGTCGCACGACCCGTCGGCCTGGGTTCCCTCGTCTTCGTGGCCCTGCGGTGGATAGACGCCGGGCGGGCCGGCGGGTATGCGGCTGTCTGGCTGACGTGGTGTGTCGGATGGGTCGTACCGTCGTGGCTGGTCTTGGCCTGGCGGGGCTGGTCCTGGGAAAGCCGTCAGCGGGCGGCTCTATGGCTGGTCGCGCTGGCCGCCCTTGGATGGGGTTGGGTCGGATATTGGCAGGAAAGCCCCTGTCGGTCATCAGACCCCTTCCATGCGGCGACCGGTCCCTGGACCACCCGGGACTGGTACGGACTTCAAGTCTTGCCGGTCGAGACCTGGCAAGCCAGCCCAGCTGGACGGGCTGGGTATATTGGTCCGCCGAAGCCACTGGCCTCGTCGGGAGGAACGTGCTGGTCGGTCCCTTGGACGGCGGGACAGGCCATTGCAACGGTCTGGGAGGTGTTCCGACGGGAAGTCTGCGACCCGTCGGCCACGTGGCGCATCGACTTTCAGGTCGTCACGCCGGCCGGGGTTCGGAAGGGGATGGACCAAGAGGTCCCGGTCTGCGTGTGGCCCTGGATGAACCGGACCCACTGGACCTTCACGGCGGCCTTCCCGACGTATTTGACGGCGGAAGCCCATGAGGTTCGTATCTGTAGCCGGACGGTCCCAGCTTCGGCGGGTAGGTCCCTGGAGGTCCGCCTGGTCGAGGCTCGGCCCCTTCCTCCCCTGCTTGTCGTCGAGCGCCTGGAGGTCCATCGCCGGGGGACTCACCGTTATAGGCTGGACGTGTCCCTCTGGAACCCGGGACCCCGACGGTTTTGGGGTCACGTGCTGGTGGGACTCGTAGCGGCCGACCCCGGTCGGGAGCCCTTCCGATGGCTGGGCGTTCAGCGGTTTCCGGTAGTCCTCGGGCCTGGCGACCGCTTCCGGCAGTCCGTCGAGGTGACGACGGTCCGCTTCTGCGGCCCTCTGCGGGCCGGGATTCAAGTCGTCGAGACCGAACGGGGGAGCCGGGGATTTGCATCGGCGGGGCTCAGCCCACGTGGAGGGACTTCACGAGGGTCTCTTCTGCCGGGGGAACCTCCCATGTGCGGACCCAGCCCGCCGGCGAGTGCACGGCCACGGGTACAACCGCCGAGTCCGACGTCTTATCCGCATACCGAGCCGTGATGCGGGCCGCCAGGAGGAGGTCCTCCTCTGCCCGGACCTCACCGTCCAGGATGGCTACAGGACCTTGGACGCCGACGGTCTGAAGGCGGATGCGGTCCGGAAACCGCAGGCGCAGGAAGTTATTCTCAGCCTCTTCTCGACCGACGATCAGCTTGAGGCCCTCATGGAGGCGGAAGTGACGGCCGACCTTCAGGAGCAGGATGTCCCGAAGGTCCATCACCTCCGTCGGACGGTGCAGGAGGTAATCCTGCAGACGCCTGGCGAAGTTCGGGTCGACCAGCACACAGCAACCGCCAGCCGGCTGGGGGTAGTCGACGATTCCGTATTTCTCGGCCAGGGCCATCTGGACCTTCCGGCTCCGACCCCGGATCCCCAGGAGCTTTTCCCGGTCGACCCAGCCCATCTTTTCGGGGATCGTGGGGGGTAGGAGCTTGGCCGACAGGGGTCGCAGGAGGAGTCCCTCGAGGCCGGATTCCCGCTCGACCGTCTGGAGGGCCCGGAAGTGTTGGGACATGGGGCGCTGGTCCAGGACCTCGCCGGTGAAGACAAACTGGGCATCGTATTCGGCCATCAGGTCCTTGGCCTTGCGGAGCATGAAGATGCGGCAGTCCAGGCAGGGATTCATGGCCGAGCCGTAGCCGTACTTGGGCTGGAGGAGGACTTGCTGGAAGTACTCTCGGGAGATGTCGATGACTTCGACGGGGATGTCCAGGTGGGCACCGGCCCGCAGGGCGTCGTTAGACAAGTCTTTCCCCTGGTCCTTCCGACGGCGGATGACCCGCCGGTGGTCGTTCAAGCAGAAGCCCGTGCTGAAGTGGACGGCGATGACGTCCACGCCCTGGTCTTTCAGGATCCGGCAGGCCAGGGTGCTGTCCAGACCGCCCGATAACAGTCCGATGGCTCGCACCATGGTCGATCCAGGCAGTACGGCAACAGGGCCGTACTGTACATCAAACTCCCTGCAGGTCGTCGGGGGCGTTCAGTTCGGCCCACTTGCCGTGGCCTTCCCAGACCCGCAGGGTAAAGGGGAAATCGAGGGTCTCGACCAAGTCCCGGGCCAAACGCACGCAGATGTTCTCCACAGACGGGTACTCCAGGACTTCATTCCAGGACCGATGGTCGTACAGCCCCAATACGGCCCGGAGCTTTTTCTTGAGGTCCGCAAAGTCAATGATCATCCCGCCGTCGGGTCGGCCCTGGACGATGAGTTCCACGCGATACGTGTGGCCGTGCAGGCGTCCGCATCTCGGGTGGCCCGGCAGGAAGTGGGCCGCATCGATATATTCGATGATGCCGAGTCGCATTCACGGACCTCACGTCGCCGACGTCCACCCCCCATCGTCACCCCGTCCCTTCTCGTCACTTCGTCACTCCGTCACCCCGTCACTTCTATCATGGGTGGCCGCTGGATACCGTCCGACATCACAAACTTGGACAATGCGAAGTTCAATAAAAGTAGGCTTCCGGTCCGTTCGTGTCAAGCACACTGCAGGCCGATCGAACGGGGCGGAGGCGGCGTTGCGCCCGACGGCGGGGTTCCATAGAATGGGAAACACGCCTGGTGCCTTGAGACCCCTCGGCGGAGTTCCGGCAATGCGGCTGTACAATACAATGTCCCGCACGGTCGAGCCCCTCCAGACTCAAGAGCCCGGCGTCGTGCGCATGTACACGTGCGGCCCGACCGTCTACGACCGGGCTCACATCGGGAACTTCCGGACGTTCCTCTGCGAGGACCTCCTGCGGCGGTACCTCAAATACCGGGGCTACCGGGTCATCCAGGTCATGAACATCACGGATGTCGACGACAAGACGATCCGGGGAGCCCAGCAGGCAGGCCTGAGCCTCCGGGCATACACGGACCGCTTCATCCAGGCCTTCTTCGAAGATTACGACGCCCTCCGCCTCGAGCGGGTCGAGTACTACCCCCGGGCGACGGACCACATCCCCCAGATGGTTGCCCTGATCCAGCGGCTGATCGAAAAGGGTCACGCTTATGAAAGTCAGGGCTCCTGGTACTTCCGGATCGCCTCCTTCCCGGCCTACGGCCGGCTCTCCCGGCTGGATGCCCGGGCCATCATCGAGGGCTTCCGAGTCGAGGCCGACGAGTATACGAAGGAGGACGTCCGGGACTTTGCCCTTTGGAAAGCGGCCAAGCCCGGAGAGCCCTTTTGGGAGACCCCCATCGGCCCCGGCCGGCCCGGCTGGCACATCGAGTGCTCTGCCATGTCGATGCACTACCTCGGCGAGACCCTGGACCTCCACGGCGGCGGTGTCGACCTCATCTTCCCCCACCACGAGAACGAAATCGCCCAGAGTGAGGCCGCCACGGGAAAAACCTTTGTCCGGCACTGGTTCCACTGCGAGCACCTCATCGTCGAGGGCCAGAAAATGTCCAAGTCTCTGGGCAACTTTCTGACGGTCCGTCAGCTCCTGGACGAAGGCGTCGACCCCCTGGCCCTGCGGTATCTGCTGATGTCCGTCCACTATCGGAAACCCCTGAACTTCACGCGGGAATCTCTCCGGGCGGCCCACGAGGCGGTCCAGCGTCTCCACAGCGTCCGCCGGCGCCTCGAGACCGAGCCCCACCGAGCAGACGACCGGGTCGACGTCGAGACCCACCTGGCCGGCTGGACGCAGGCCTTTGAGGCGTCCCTGGACGACGACCTCGGCATCGCCGAGGCCCTGGGGGCCCTGTTTCAAGCGGTCCGCCAGTGGAATGTCTGGCTCGACCGGGATGAAATCGGCCGCCCCGGTGCCCGACGGGTCCTGGACTGGCTCGAGCGGGTCGACGCCGTCCTGGGCATCATCTATGTCCCCGAGGCCCAGATTGACGAAGAGATCGAGCGACTGATCCAGCTCCGCCACGAGGCCCGTCTGCGGCGGGACTTCGCCACGGCCGACCGCATCCGGGAAAACCTCCGGCAACGGGGCATCCTCCTGGAAGACACCCGGACGGGCACCCGATGGCGGCGACTGACGCCGGCCGAGATGGCCGAAGCCTTCGGCTCGACCCCCCGGGAATCATGAAGTCCGTCGACCGTCTACACCGTTTCCGTCAACAACTGGAGCGCATCGACCGCCGTATCCTCGATTGGCTCCAGCGGCGTTTTCACGTCCTGGAGGCCCTAACGGAGTACAAGCGAGCGGCGAACCTTCCCATCTTTCAGCCGGAACGGGAACAGACTTACCGGACGGCCCTCCGCGCCCGCCTGCCGGCCGATTACCGGGATTCCATCGACGCCGTCTTCGCCACCATCATGCGGGAGGCCCGGCAGTTTGAAGAACGTGTGCTCATCCGGGGTGCCACCCGGCCGGCCGAGGGGCCTCCGGTCGCCGAATTTCCCTTCCGGCGGATCGTCGTCGTCGGCCTGGGCCTGATCGGGGGTTCCATCGTCCGGGCTCTCCGCTCGCACGCGCCCCGGAGCTGGATCGCCGGCGTCGACCGGGACGAGGCCGCTCGGACCCAGGCCCGACCTTATCTGGACGAGGTCGGGGCCGACGGGACGGCGTGGTTGGCGGACGTGGACCTCGTCGTCCTGGCCCTCCCGGTTCGGTCCATTGTGACCTGGCTGGAGACCTACGGCCCACAGGTGGCCCGCGGCCTGGTCCTGGACGTCGGGAGCGTCAAGACCGTCATCTGCGAGACGGGCTGGCGGACCGTTCGGCCCCCGGCCGTCTTCGTCGGGGGCCACCCGATGGCGGGGGCCGAGACGCCGGGGTTCGCCGCCAGCCGTACGGACCTGTTCATGGACCGACCGTTCTTCCTGTGCGTGCCCCCCGGGATGGAAGACGCCCAGACCCTCCGCAACGACCTGGAGGTCTTGCTTCGGGCCCTCGGTGCTCGGCCCCTTTACGTGACCCCGGCGGCCCACGACCGTCTGGTGACATTTACCAGTCACATCTACCAGTTGGTCGCCAGCGCCCTGGCGGCGTGGGTCTACGAGATGGCCCTCCGAGAGGACCTGGACCTCCGTCAGGGGGCTGGCCCCGGGATGTACTCGATGACCCGTCTGGCAGGGAGTTCCTATGAACTGTGGCGGGACATCCTGGCGATGAACCCCCAGGCCGTCGAGGCCTTCTCGGCCTGGGTCGAGTGGCTCCGTCAGCAGGGTCCGTCGTATGACTGGGAGGCTCTGTTTCGACGAGCCCGTCAGGTCTACGAGGTCCTGTACGGGAGCCCCGGGGAATAAACCCGGGTACCCGCCTGTCCAACGGTTGGGCCATCTTTAAGGCGGGAAGGCAATCGGGCAGTGAGGCAATAAGGCAGTACAGCGGGAGTCTGGAGAAGAGGGCTGTTAAGATTTGAGATATGGGAATGGGGCATGGGCCCCAGGTACCAGGTTCCGGGTACCCGGTAACCAGGATCCGAGCCCTTCCTATCCTGCATCATGCATCCTGCATCCTGCATCCATAAGATGAGTGCCCTGGCCATCATCCCGGCCCGTTACGGCTCGACCCGTCTGGAGGGCAAGCCCCTCGCCGAAATCGCCGGCCGTCCCATGATCTACCACGTCTACCGACGGGTCCGGAGCGCCCGGTCCATCGAGCAGGTCATCGTGGCGACCGACGACGAACGCATCCGCCAGGCCGTCGAGGCCTTCGGGGGCCGGGCCGTCCTGACGTCGCCGGACCACCCCTCCGGGACCGACCGGGTCGCCGAGGTCGCCCGGCTCCTGCCCTATGACATCGTCGTCAACGTCCAGGCCGACGAGCCCCTCGTCCGTCCGGCCATGCTCGACCAGCTCGTCGAAGCCCTCGAGGCCGACCCGACCTGCCCGATGGCGACCCTGGCCTGCGTCCTGGACGACCTGGACGAACTGGACGACCCCAACGTCGTGAAGGTCGTCGTGCGGCCCGATGGGTATGCCCTCTACTTCTCCCGTTCCCCGGTCCCCTTCCCGATGCACGCCAATCCGATGCACGCCCGGACCGTCCGGGAAATCGTCAGCTACCGAAACGAGCTGATCCACGAGTTTTACAAGCACATCGGCATTTACGCCTACCGCCGGGACTTCCTGATCCAGTTCACCCAGTGGGAGCCGACGCCCTTAGAACGGATCGAGCGCCTGGAACAGCTCCGGGCCCTCGAACACGGTGTTCCCATCCGGGTCGTCCTCACGCCCTACTCGACGATCGGCGTCGACACGCCGGCCGACCTCGAACGGGTCCGCCGCATCTTCGAGACCCTCCCCGATGAAGAGACCTGACTGCGGGGATGGGGGCGGAGGACAGTTTGCCGGGTGGGGCCGGTGGGTGTAAGCTGGAAGAAGGGCGGTCTGACGGTAGCCGGACGACCCCCTTGAGGTCGGACATGGACCGGAAGTTCATCTTTATCACGGGCGGGGTCCTTTCGTCCCTGGGGAAGGGCATCTCGGCGGCCTCCATCGGCCTTCTGATGGAGCGCCGGGGGTTTCGGGTCAACTTCATCAAGTTTGACCCCTATATCAACGTCGACCCCGGGACGATGAATCCCTACCAGCACGGGGAGGTCTACGTCACCGAGGACGGGGCCGAGACGGACCTCGACTTGGGCCACTACGAGCGCTTCACGTCCGTCCAGACGAGTCGGCACAACAACTACACGACGGGGCAGATCTACGCCGCCGTCATCGACAAGGAACGCCGGGGCGAGTACCTCGGCAAGACCGTTCAGGTCATCCCCCACATCACCGACGAGATCAAGGCCTGCATCCGTAGGGCCGCCAAGGGTTCCGACGTCGTCATCGTCGAGATCGGCGGGACGGTCGGCGACATCGAGAGCCTGCCGTTCCTGGAGGCCGTCCGCCAGTTCCGACTCGAGGTCGGTCGGACGAATGCCGCCTTCGTCCACGTCACGCTCGTGCCTTACATCCCGGCGGCCCGGGAGCTGAAGACGAAGCCGACCCAACACAGCGTCAAGGAGCTTCGGGCCATCGGTATCAGTCCCGACGTCCTCCTCTGCCGGACGGACCGGTTCCTGCCGCCCGAGATTAAGGAAAAGATTTCGCTCTTCACGAACGTCGAGCCCGAGGCCGTCATCACGGCCAAGGACGTCGAGTTCGTCTATGAAGTCCCCCTCGTGTTCCACCACGAGGGCCTCGACCACTACCTCGTCAAGATCCTCCAGATGCCCCATACGGAGATGGACCTGAGCGACTGGGAACTCCTCGTCTACCGACTGAAACATCCCAAGGACGAGGTCACGATCCACATCGTCGGTAAGTACGTGACGTACCAAGACGCTTACAAGAGCCTCATCGAGGCCCTGACCCACGGGGGCGTCGCCAACGACCTGCGGGTCCGGCTCCAGTGGGTCGAGGCCGAGACGCTCGAGGGCGGGGACCTGAGCGCCCTGGAGGGAGCCGACGGGATCCTCGTCCCGGGCGGATTCGGCCGGAGGGGCATCGAGGGCATGATCCGGGCCATCGAGTACGCCCGCACGAAGAAGATCCCCTTCTTCGGCATCTGTCTCGGGATGCAGTGCGCAACCATCGAGTTTGTCCGACACGTCTGCAACCGCCCCGACGCCAACAGCACGGAGTTCGACCCCGACACGCCGACGAAGGTCTTCGTCCTGCTCCGGGACCTCGTCGGCGTCGAGTACATGGGCGGGACGATGCGCCTGGGGGCCTATCCCTGTGACCTGGCCCCGGGTTCGCTGGCCTACCGGATTTACGGGACGGAACGAATTTCTGAACGGCACCGCCACCGCTATGAATTCAACACGGAACTCCGGACGCTGGTCGAGAGCCACGGCCTGCAGGTCACGGGCATCTCCCCCGACGGACGATTTGTCGAGATCGTCGAACTCCCGGACCATCCGTGGTTTCTCGGCTGTCAGTTCCACCCCGAATTCAAGTCCCGGCCCCTGAGGCCCCACCCCCTGTTCGTGGACTTCATCCGGGCCGCTTACGCCCACAAGCGTCAGCGCCTGGGTCTGAAGGCCGCTGAGGTTCCCCATGTCGTCCCTCTGGTCCAGTCTGCGGGATGAGCGGACCCCCTTTTTCCTCCTGGCCGGCCCCTGCGTCATCGAATCGTTGGAGCACTGCCTGTTCATGGCCGAGGCCATCGCCGACATTGCCCGCCGGATGGGCTTGCCCTACGTTTTCAAAGCCTCCTTTGACAAGGCGAATCGCACGTCCCTTCGGTCCTTTCGGGGACCGGGCTTGCGGGAGGGCCTTGCCGTCCTGGCCGAGGTCAAGCGGCGGGTCGGCGTCCCCGTCCTGACGGACATCCACGAAACGTGGCAGGCCGAGCCCGTCGCCGAGGTCGCCGACGTCCTACAGATTCCGGCCTTCCTGTGTCGGCAGACGGACCTCATCGTGGCGGCCGCCCGGACGGGCCGCATCGTCAACCTCAAGAAGGGCCAGTTCATGGCCCCCGAGGACATGCTTCATGCCGTCGAAAAAGTCCGCTCGACGGGCAACGAGCAGGTGATGGTCACCGAGCGGGGGACGACCTTCGGATACCATAACCTCGTCGTCGACTTTCGAAGCCTCGTGATCTTGCGACGGGCCGGGGTCGTGACGGTCTACGATGCGACCCACAGCCTGCAACTGCCGGGCGGGGCCGGTGACCGTTCCGGCGGCCTACGGGACCTCATCGCCCCGCTCGCCCGGGCGGCCGTGGCCGTCGGCATAGACGGTCTCTTCATGGAGGTCCACGACCGGCCGGATCAGGCTCTGTCGGACGCCGCCACGCAGTTTCCCCTGGACCGGCTGGCGGACCTGCTGAGCGATTTGGTCCGCATCGCTCAAGTTCGCTCGACCGTCTCGGTCCCGTAAGGAGCCGACTCCCTTGGGTGGACCGACCCACGCCGGAGACCCGATGAAACACCCGCGGGGGATCCCGCGTATCTGTTTATTGGACTTCGCGTGGCCAAAGTGCGGAGGGGTCTGCTCGAAGATGTCGGGCGGGATCTTAAGTAGAAGTGACGGAGTGACGAAGTGATGGAGTGACGGAGTGACGGGTAACGGGAGAGCCAGGAGGGGGATGCCTCATGGTCGACGGCCTGATGGCCCTACCGCCGATTGCCTTACTGCCTTATTGCCTTACTGCCCTACTGCCTTATTGCCCTACTGCCCTACTGCCGCATGGCCACGTGGGACACGCGTGGCGAGACACTACCCATTCTACCGTGGAGAATCCCAGAACTTTTTCAAAGCGAAGGTTAATGAAAGGTTAATAACAGGGCCGTCGCCTTCGCCAGGGTGAACGGCGGTGATTCGCTACGGGCCGCCCGCCATGGATTCGAGGGCAGTGGCCGAGACCCGACGTCGGGCATGAGGCGGCTATGCGACTGGGGCTGGACGTCAGCACGGTCCGGGCCGGGGCCACGGGAGTCGGTTACGTCGTATATCATTTGTGGCGGGCCCTTCGGGCCCATGGGGGACTCGAGTGCGTTCCCCTGGTCCCTCATATGACCGTGGGGACAGACTCGAAGCCCCCGGCGTACCGGCCCTACGGCTGGCCGACCCGCCTGGCCTGGCTTCAATGGGAACTCCCTTCGGTCCTCCGGGACTCGAACCTCGACATCCTCCACTTCCCCAATTATTTGGCACCCCTGCGGTGTCCGCTCCCCTATGTCGTCCACTTCCACGACCTGTCGGTATTCCGATATCCCCATTTACAGCCGCTTCGGAAGCGTTGGATCTTCCGGGTCCTGTTGGGACGGGTCGCCCGGTCGGCCGCCTGTGTCGTGACCGTGTCCCATGCGATGGCCCGAGAGATTACCGAGTACTTTCGACTCCCGCCCGATCGGGTCGCCGCCGTCTGGAACGGCTACGACCCGGTCTTCGGTCCGGTCGGCCGGGAAGCCCAACGAGAGGTGTGTCGCCGTTACGGACTGGAGCCGCCTTTCTTCCTGTTCGTCGGGGCGATTCATCCCCGGAAGAACCTGGGGACGCTTCTGCAGGCCGTGGACGTCCTCCGCCGCCAAGGCTATCCCCACCGCCTGGTCGTGGTCGGCCCCTGGGGTTGGCAGTATCATGCAGTTCTTCGGCTGTGGCGCCGTCTAAGTCTGGAAGACCGGGTCCGCTTTCTGGGCTACGTCCCCCGGTCCGACCTGGTCGCCCTTTACAATGCGGCCACAGCCCTCGTGTATCCGTCCCTCTACGAGGGCTTCGGCCTGCCCGTTGTCGAGGCAATGGCCTGTGGGACACCGGTGGCCGCTTCTCGGATTCCGGCCCTTCAGGAGGTCGGCGGTCCGGCCGTTTACTGGGTCGAGCCCCGGGACGTGTCGGGATGGGCCGAAGCGATGGCCCGCTTAGCCGACGACGGCAACCTGCGGGACGACCTCCGGGCGGCCGGTTGGGCCCGGGCCTCGCAGTTCTCGTGGGAACGCACGGCGGCCGAGCTGGTTCGCCTCTACGAGCAGGTCCTGGGCCGGACGGCGCCGTCGGCAGGTCCGGACGTCTCGGTTCGGTCCGAAGTCCGGCACCCCGACGAAGCGGGCCTGGCCACGGCCGTCCAGAAGGGTCTTCTGTACTTTGCCCTCTTTAAGCATCCCGTGACCCTGACGGAACTCTACCCCAGCCTCCCGGACCGGGCCGTCCCTCTCGAAACCCTGTCGGCCTTCCTAAATACCCGACCCTGGCCGGAACTCCGGGTCCGGGACGGCTACTACGCCTGGTGCGAGGCCGGTGAGTCGATCGAGTCGTGGCTCGCCCGTCGGCAACGGCGGGAGCAGGCGTTCGAAGCCCTCTGGGCCCGGTACGGGCGTCACGTCGGCCGACTCGCTCGGCTTCCATACGTCCGGATGGTCGGCCTCTCCGGCGGCGGCATGTTCGGGACCGACGTTCGGGACCTGGACCTCTTCATCATTACCCGTCCCCGACGGGTGGCCCTCGTGTACTGGATGATCGTCTTGCTGACCCGCATGATGGGCGTCCGGTCCGTCCTCTGTGCGAACTACCTGATCGACGAGACGGCCCTCACCCTCCCGGAGCAGGACTACTACACGGCCCATCAGGTCATTCACCTGCGGCCCCTCGTCGGCTATGATCACTACCTGGCCTTCTGGACGGCCAACCCGTGGGTCACCCGTCTGTTTCCCAATGCTCATCCCTGCCCGCCGGACAGGACGGCCGGTGGGCGGGTCGGGTCCCGATGGCTGGAATGGGTCCTGGATGTGCTGGGTGGCCCCCTCTGGAATGAGGCCGGTCTCTGGCTTTTACGGTGGTGGCTTCGTCCCAAGGTCAGTCCGGCGTCGGCCCTTCGGCTGACGTCCCATGTCCTGAAACTCCACCTGTATGACTATCGGCAACGGGTCCTGGCC
>Ga0209143_1001080_pt1 | contig 12856 bp, 12 predicted proteins | sample FaiFalFF_MnMetaG_3_FD_184739 | JGI IMG/M metagenome (GOLD analysis project Ga0209143, IMG submission 184739) | Freshwater microbial communities from Yellowstone National Park, Wyoming, USA - Fairy Falls B (FF_Mn_B) MetaG (SPAdes) (version 3) | ecosystem: Environmental > Aquatic > Freshwater >...
TAAGCTGGAACCCAGCCTAGTGGTTATTGATAGTGTCTCACCTACACGGTAACATTGATTCTTTATATGTCATCAAGTTTTTCTCATCTAAATACTAAGAGATCGATATCAGCCCAAGACATGTAAACTATTATAGCCTGAGATTATCTATTCTCCTAGGCTTACTTTAAACCCCTCTTTTAATTATCATTCTCCTAGCTATTATTAGAGATAGCATCCCAATCATATATAGGATCGCTATACCAGCTATAGATATCATAAATGCCTCGCCGATCTGTACATCGATATATGAACTACCAGTAGCACCTCTCCTAAGGATCTCAACTGGATAGGAGAGCGGGTTTAGAGCTATTACCCCTCTTATCTCTGGTGGCACATAGCTCTGGGGTATTATACCTGAGATCAAAGGTAGTGTGAATTGGAAAAAAGTAGTGAATATCCATGGTCTCCTCAGCTTTATCACCGCTGGTGCATATAGCATTGCTATTCCAGCAGCCACTATATCCGAGAGTATATAGCCTATAGCTGTAAGAACCGGATCAATAGGGGCCGGATTTACCCCCAGTATTGGGAAGACAGTTATAAGTATGATTCCGAGCGATGCTAGGGACCACAACATGGAGACTATTATAGGTGATAGCGTGTGGATAGAAAGGGGTATGTTGCTCACTAATATATTCTCAAGGACACCGCTCCTCTTTTCTCTATCCAGCATATGCCCAACTATCCATAGCTTATCAGATATCATGGAGAATACCACTATGCTCCAACATATATCCTTAACCGTGATAGGGTCTCTAAGTATCGATGGGTTTTGAGATGCTATTGCTAGTACTAGCCCTAGAACCCATATTGGGCTTGATATCATCTCAACCCAAGGATCTACTCCTCTGAAGTTTACAAGAACCCCTCTCCAGAGATCTGCTGAAAAGCTCCTTAAAATAGTGCTACGCAGCAACACCACCTCTAATACTCCTTGAGAATCTTCTATATAGAATAGATCCTATGGATCCATATGCAAGGGTTACTATAAGAAGCCTGGGCACTCCACCCAAAGCTAGCGATTGGGATTCGCTTGATATCAATCCTCTAAGGGCCTCGGCTATATAGTATGTTGGAAGCGAAAGTGGTAGTAGTCTGAGCAACTCAGGTAGGATTATAAGTGGGTAGAGGGCCCCTGAGAATGTGAATATAAATGCCTGTGAGAGGTTCAGTATCACAGGCGATCCTAGTTTAGCGATTGCTATGGATAGGAGGAATCCTAATACGAATAGAGGGATCATACCAATAGCTATGATAGCTATGCTCTCTATAGCAGTAATCACACCATATTTAGAGAGAGCTATATATATAGCTGGGGCTGCTGTGGCCATAAAGATAGAGAGTCCGAAAATCATCATGGGGATAGCTGTTACTACGAGGACAGCTGATAGGCTTATAGGTGATGCTAGGAGGGCCTCGAGCCTTCCGCTGAGTATCGATGAATATATGTATTGCCCCATCGCTGATAAGATCATCATTGAGAGTACAACGATGGAAGATCCCACCGCTCTATATGCAAAGGGATCTATGTTAGAAGAGGTTGAGAGAGATCCAGACGATCCCCCAAAGGCCGAGCCCACTATATATAGGAAGCCTGTGAAGACATAGGTGAGGATGATTATAGCAGTTATAGACCATAGATCCCTTACTATGAATTCCTTAACCTCAGCTTCCATCACTGCTAGAACAGGGCTTAACCTAGATCTTTGTGGGATTGCCTACCACCTCTACAAAGACATCCTCGAGACTCGGCTCCCTAACCCTTATAGAGGCTATCCTAAGGCCCAGAGATCTTGCCTCTAAGAGGGCTTTCTCAATTGAAGAGGCTATATCCTCCGAGGATCTTGTTCTAAGCACGGCTATCTCTCCATCGTTCCTTACAACCTCAAAATCCCCTACTCTCAGATCGTCTGGAGGATCTAGAACCTCTATCTCGACATATCTTTGCCCGCCATATCTCTTCCTAAGATCCTCTGGGGATCCAGAGGCCACTATCCTCCCACTCATTATCACAGCTACATAGTTGCATAGAATCTCGGCTTCCCACATGTTATGGGTTGTGATCATTATACTTTTACCCTCTCTAGAGAGTTTCTTAAGGATCTCTCTGATCCTCCTAGAAGACACCGGGTCAAGACCTATGGTAGGCTCATCGAGAATAACCACGCTGGGATCGTGGATCAAGGCCTTTGCCAGCGCAAGCCTAGCCCTCATACCGAGGCTATACTCCTCATAAAGCCTGTGCCTTGAATCTCCTAGATCCACTAGGTCTAGAAGCTCCTCAGCCTTTCTCCTCGCATCAAACCCGCTGAGACCATAGAGCATACCATAGTATATAAGATTCTCCAACCCTGTAAGCCTAGCATAGAACCCCCGATCAGCTGAGAAGACAACCCCAAGGATCTCTCTAACCCTGTGAGCTTCCTTAGTGACGGAGAAGCCCTCTATATACGCATCGCCACCATCGGGCAGTAGGATCGTCGCTAGAATCTTGACTGTAGTAGTCTTACCAGCACCATTGGGGCCGAGGAGACCAAAGATCGAGCCCTTTTCAAAGGAGAAGCTGACGCCCTTAAGAGCCTCTATAACTACCTTTTCTCCCCCAAAAAGACCTCTCCTCCTCTTGGTAACATATCTCTTGATAAGATCTCTAGCGTCTACAGCTAACATCTCTAGCCCATACCTCCAGGATATCTACAAAATACCATAGATATTTATCTTAAGAAATTATTAAATAAAGATTTTCGAAGCTATAAAATTTCTCATTCAAATACTCTCAGAGCTGGGATTCAGATTTCTTCGTGTTCGATAACCCTTTGATCAAGAACTGTATTATCGGGCTCGCCCGTTTTGGATAACCCCCAATCCACAGCTTTACCCTTATAGAGATCTCCAGAATATAGATGTAGAGAAAACCTAACTCTATATTTCCTCTCCATCTCATATTCTAGGTAATGCTAAATTGAAGCCCAAGTCTTATATTGTTAATCCAACCACCTTTTGTTACTTTATATTTTATTTCCTTCTCAGACCTGCATCGCCCCGCGCTAATTATTTTGGTTTTTCTTAATTATTTCGGTTACCATGGTTTCTATTGGCACATATTTTTCTCTTAATGCCCATTTACTGATCGTGGATTCGTAGGGGCTTCACCAACGGACACTATTCAGCTTACTTCGCAGGCCACTGTCTACTCCCTCTACCTGATGGAAGCTATGCTTTCATTCGTGGTGGGAGATTTGATATCTACAGCAGCTAAGGGCTTATAAATTTTCAACTAAACTAACAGTCTATTAGGAAATCACAATGATCGTGAATAGAAAGATCTACAGTATGTTGACGAGGGCGGGATGGATGATTAATAATTGTCCAGGGGTCTGAAGAAGTGAGACACATGGGCCTGAAGATCCCAGTCTCTGTAGGGAGATGGTTATTTGAATATCACATGATGATTCTTCCCTTCTCTACCTTATATTCTATCGGTTCTATGCAGTGTGCTGTGAATCTCATCTTCTTTATATATAGATACCTCGATATCTTTTTCTTCATAACATCAACCTCTATATTAGCCACTACTATGCCGTCCAGCACGTTTTCAACTGTTTTCAGCCACTCTGCTATTTGCTCTGAATCTATGTGGATCACGACTAGGGTTGTTATTCCATATCCCTTAGAAACCACTGCCCTTACCCTTTTCAAGAGCTCCGTTGCACTGCTTATCTCTCCAGAGGATAGGATCTCGTTATAAGAGTCTATAATCATCATCCCTTTACCTCCCTTTTCAGAAATATATGAGGCCTCGCTCCTCGATGCTGATAGTATCTGCTCTGGCGATAGCGATTGAAGAGATCTTGAGATAATATCTTGAGGGGGTTTGAGGGGAGACATTCTATAGGAAAAGCCATCGATTATCCTCAGCCTACCGCTAGCTATAGCTGATCTAATAGTCTCCTCTCCGATCAAGCTTGAGAGCAAGCTAACAATGTGCGGAGGATCATCATCCAATGCCATATATATAACATGATCTCCTCTGGATAGGTGGTACGAAGCTATGTTCCTCACAAGAAGACTCTTACCACCCCCTGAGGGACCTACAATAGCGATCATGGATCTGGAGTCCACATATTCTACACACCAATCAAGAGCTTTCACACCGAATATGAAACCCTGCTGACTAGACCCCAAGATATCCCTATATCTATGGGCTTAGAAGCCACATATATCTAGACCCCGGATCCCCTAGCTTGATCACTAGTCTCGAGAAATTTATTCCTAAAGTATTTGAGCTCTGACCTCCTCCCCGCCCCAAAGGGCGGGGGTTCCCCCGCCCCTTTGTGGGCGGCTCATAGGTTCCCCCCATCTATTCGGGTTTACATCCTATAAATAGATTGGTATTGCATTTTGCAGCCCCCGAATATCCCCATATATAGTCGCTTCCTTTGATCTCAACGGCTATATGTGTAAAGAAGAGGCACAATAATCTCCATAGCTAGAATTATTGTAACAAAAATATGTCTTTCCATATAGATGCCTGACTATAATAAGCAGCGGGATCGTTATAAGATGCTCGCTATGTAACCTTTAGAGTAGAGGCCCTGCTTATAAGCCTTGTGATCGTTTATCCTTTGGAGGTTCTAAATAAATTAAGGGTATCTCCTATGATGGTCGGGATCGTTGAGGGTTTCTATGGACAGCCTTGGGATCTGCTTGACAGGATATCCATAGTATCTTTTATGGGGAGGGTCAGACTTAATCTATATATCTACGCTCCTAAGGATGATCCATATCATAGGGTTTCGTGGAGGAGCCCGTATCCACAGCACCAGATGGAGGGCTTTTCAATACTTATAGATGCCTGTGCCAGGAATGGCGTTGCATTTGGCTATGCAATATCCCCTGGTCTCGACATCGATTATTCTTCTAAGAGTGATATAGATATCCTCATAAGGAAGCTTGACATGTTCATGGATCTTGGTGCAAGGGTTCTAGGGATTTTTCTAGACGATGTACCTCCTGAGCTGAGGGGCAGGGGTTTTAAGAGCCTGGCGGAGGCCCAGGCATCTATTGCGAATAAGGTATATAGGGAGCTATCTCCAGACAGGTTGTTCCTCGTGCCAACCTATTACTGGAGCTATGAGGAGAGCTATTTGAGGGAGCTCGGCTCTCTTCTAGACAGTGGTGTTGAGATTGTTTGGACTGGTAGATATGTTGTCTCACCAACAATAGATCTCGATGATCTTGAGAGGTTTAGAGAGATAACGGGTAGGTATCCAGCTATTTGGGATAACTATCCTGTCAATGACTTCTTTATTGTGAGGGGTGTTATGAGGTTACATATGGGGCCTATAAAGGGAAGAGATCCGAGGATATTCAGCGTCTCACCAGCATATATGTCGAACCCCATGAACCAGGCTGAGACCTCCAAAATACCGATCTACAGCGTTTCGAGGATAGCACGTGGATACGAGCTTGGAGGTGAGGTTCTAGAAAGAGCTGTCGAGCTCATAGCAAATGAAGAGGTATGGGACGCTCTAAAACTATTTGTAAGGCTAAACAGTTCAAGCCCCCTAGACCCTGAAGCAGATCTCGAGCCAGGTGGTGGAGATGCTAAATCGCTAATAGACATGGTAGACACTCTCAGGAGAAGTCTGGGTAATAGAAAGCTTCTCCAGGAGATAAGCCCCATACTATCTTTCATAGAGAGCCTTGCAAAAGCACTAGCCAGGGGTGAGAAGATGCCTAGTAAAGTCTATAGAATCCAGACCGCCGGGCTATATGATCCACCAATTGGCGATGAATCCATGGTAAGGATCTTCGGAAGGGTTGCTAGAAGGAAGCCTATGTGGATATCATGAGGAGGTTGAACCCATTGGTCTCATTAGGTGTAGATGTTTTCCTAGGCGAGGGGATTTGGAGAGCGTATAGAGGGAAGAGGATCTTGATCATGTGTAACTCTGCTAGCATAACATCCAACTACACATATACTGTAGATGAGATGCTGTCCAGAGGATTAAAGATCCAGGGTATTATTGTTCCGGAACATGGATTCTGGGGATATTTTCAGGCTGGGGAGGAGGTTCAGCACTATTACGACAGATACCTAGGATCTTGGGTATATAGCTTGTACAAGGCTTTTAGAGAGGAGGTGAAGAGGGCTCTCGAGGAGAGTGAGGCTCTTATAATAGATATCCAGGATCTCGGCCTCAGATTCTACACATATTTATCCTCAGTCCTCGATCTATTACATTTGGCCTCAAGACTGGGAGGAAAGGAGATTTTGATCCTAGACAGACCTAACCCCCTTGGAGGGATATCAGTTGAGGGACCTATCGCCAGAGAAGATATGATCTCGATAGTCTCCCCATATAAGATACCTATAAGATATGGAGCAACCATAGGCGAAATTGCAAGGCTTTACGAGAATGAGGAAAGCATCGGCATAGATCTCCGGGTAATACCTGTGAAGGGGTGGTCAAGAGAAATGGATATATTAGATATAGCCACGCCATGGGCACCACCGTCTCCAGCAATACCCACTCCCGACACTGTGTATCCATATGCCTTAACAGTATATTTCGAAGCAACAAATATAAGCGAGGGTAGAGGAACTTATACACCATTCAAGATATTTGGAGCACCATTCATAGACCCTAAGAGGCTTTCACAAGCCCTTGGAGACGTGATTAGCAGGGATATCGCGGTTTTCAGGCCAGCTATGTTCAGACCCTTATTTTCCAAATATAGCGGTGAGATATGCGGCGGCGTATATATACATGTTATAAACAGGAAGAGAATAAAGGTGTTTGAAACAAGCCTTAAGATCCTTAGCACAGTGTATAAGCTATATGGAGATTACATTGAAACGAAAAAATATGGCGATAAATTCTCGATCGATATGCTATATGGAGATCCAAGGGCCAGATATGCTACCACAGGCCAACTTGATCTAGACAGCTATATATCATCTGTGAATTATGAGATTTTAAACTATAGAGAGAGAGATTAGAACAGGTCAAGATATACAGCTAATCATCCAAAGACCTCTATTCAAGCAGACGCTCAGTAAGAAAATTCCTTATATCGCCTGCTGGCAAGTCTCTTCTAGAAAGGCCCAAGAATGGGGTGAGTATTATTAGCTAAGAACGGAATCAGGGTTTCGATGCCACATGCATCATACCTAGACATTCCACTCTTAATCATGGGTTGCTATGTTTTCTCGATGCTTTGAGCTACAACTGAAAGCCTCGGCCTTTCAGAGTGGGAAGGAGACCAGAGCTATAGCAGTCGTCTTAATTGTTCTAACATAGACTCCTGTGAAAACACTCATTTGGCCTACTAAGGTCTCTCATGTTTTATATCTATAGCTTTAGAGATGCTTCACAAATCTCTTGTATTTCTCGAGTAACATTCTATTTAGATCCTTGCTGCCTGGGATATTCACGCTAACCCATATCTCTGGCTCATATCCCCTTTTAACGAGCTTCTCGATGGCTAGTATCTCGAGCGAGTGGGCTATGAAGGAATTCACTATAGTCGATACAGGGGCGATTCTCTTGCCACCAAGCTCCTTGATCTCCAGGGCAGCGTCGCCCTCGGGCACCTTGTTATCTATAACGATATCTGCAACCTCATATAGTCTCTTACCATATCTATTCTCAGGCTCGAGCTTCTTGGAATATTCAACAGATGTTATAGCTATCACACTCACACCCCTCTCCCTAGCAAGTACAGAGGCTTCAACTGGCACAGCATTCTTCCCAGAGTTCGAGATTACTATAAGCACGTCTCCCTCGCTAGGTGAGTAATACTCTATAAGGGCATCTGCATATCCACTTAGCCTTTCAATCATAGAGCTTTTAGCAGCCCCCGAGAACGGGCTTATAGCAATATCGAGCATCGGATATATCTTTGCAAGTCCTCCAGCCCTGTGGAACATCTCCGCAGCTACCAGCATAGAGTGGCCAGTTCCAAGCACATATATCGACTTATCATATATAACCCCCCTAGCGATCTCCTCAGAAGCTCTCTCCATGTTAGCCATCTCTTCGCGCAAGATCTTATCAATCATGTCGCATATCACATCCCTATACATCAACATATAACCCAGCCCCATACCCATCACCGCTTGTCCCTGATGGTTGTTGATCATCGCTGGCATTTATTTGTTTATGTTGCTTTGCTTCTTGACCCACAGGGTTTTGGATATCCCTGAGGTTTCATGTGTGGCTGTTGAGCCCAGTGGAAAGGGGCTCCCATCTAGGCTTAAGAACCCGAAGCCCTTCTGGGCAGAGCCCTCATACAGGGCTTCGGTCTCGGGTGCTCCAAAGGTCATCGCATCCCGAGGTCTCTCCACACCAAGATCTAGCAGGGATATCACCTCATCATCAAAACAAATATGGATTGGATACTTATAAGCTTAAGTTCAGACAACAAATGAATATAAAAGCATTCCTACTACCATGAAAAAGGATACAGCCCTTTCAATTTCCATAGAAGATCTCTTTACTAGGGTTTCGGGCCAGTTATCCTTATCCCCTCGAGGGGGGCTCGGAGCTATAGATATTATCATAGCCTCAGAGGCATAGGTTTGCTGGAGTCTGGCCCCGCGACTCACATATATCATTAAAAATCCAGAAGATATATAGCTCACAAGCCTAAGCTATCCCCACTATAAATTACATTGCCTTCGGTGTTGTAGGCTTAGAAATGAGGATATCGAGGCATGGCTGAGATATATATATTTACCTGGAGTATATAGGGGAGGCAATAGATAAATGCCCCTTCTCGAGGAAGCAGACCCTGAAGAGCTAGGCTTCTCAAAAGATAGGCTTAGCAGGGCTATTAGCCATATATGTGGATATACATATAGAAGGCTCATATCGGGAATAGAGGTTCTCATAGTGAGGAGGGGCAAGGTGGCCGTCCACGAAGCATGCGGATATGCCCAGATAGAGCCTTTCGAAAGGCCTCTGATGAGTGGAATGCTATTTGACCTTGCCTCCCTTACAAAGCCAATAGCTGGTTCGCTCGTGGCTGGATACCTAGTGGAGGAAGGTATTATACATCTTAAACAGAGGGTTTCAGAGATACTTCCAGAGTTCTCTAAGACCCCTGCTGGTCATAATGAGATGAAGGATAAGGTGAGGATATGGATGCTCTTAACGCACTCATCAGGTCTCCCACCATGGTTCCCACTATATAGAACTATAGGTGATAGAGAGGGGATTTTAATTGAGGCTGTGAGAAGCTTACCAATATATGAGCCAGGGACAAAGGCGCTCTACAGCGATATAGGATATATTGTATTCACAAAGCTTGCCGAGGAGCTTACCAATGAAAGGTTTGATCGTCTCTTCTATAGCTTGGTTGTGAAGAGACTAGGCCTAAAGCTAACGATCTATAACCCTTTAGAAGCTGGTATAAGTCCAAGCGATATAGTATCGACAGAGGTAACTGATCATGGAAACGCCCTCACAGGTGTTGTACATGATGAAAATGCCAGGGCTATGAGCGGTATATCTGCCCATGCTGGACTATTCTCTACCGCCGAGGAGATAGGGTTCCTGGGATATGAGATTCTAAGGGCTTATCGCTATGAATCGGATCTCTTGCTCTCTCCAGCATATGCTAGATCCATGCTTAGAAAGTGGATATGCGGAGATCGGTGTTATGGGCTGGGATGGTGGATCTACGATAGAAGATCCATTGAAGCTGGAGGAGATCTATTGATAAAGGGGTACGGGCATACAGGGTTCACAGGAACCTCCTTATGGATCGATCCTGTCTTAGATATTGTAATTGTGATCCTAACTAACAGAGTTCATCCAACGAGGGACAACTATCATATCAACCTACTCCGGCCCATTGCACATAACATGATACTCTCATCCATAAAAAGCCTATAGATCTTACAACATAGCTGGAGACCCTGTAATCAGAGAAATAGCCTGGGAAATCAACGTTAGTAGAACTTTATCTCATGTTTGCTATTACAACTGAAAGCCTCGCACTTTAGGGCGGGGAGGAGGTCAGCCATATCCCTTTTCTCCCGCTCAACACTACCTATTGGAGTGAGTCTCACCTTAGATACATAGAGTGTTTCTTCGAGAGACTCTCTCCTTCTACATCCTGATAAAGCTGTTCTCGAAATAACGACAAAGGAGCAACAAGTCTCGCAGTCTAGGTGGAGGAAAGGTTAAAGCTATATCTAGAGCCTTCTAGTGACTACATAGGGTGAACCGCTATATATCACAACTGTTTCTTCGAATTGAGCAACCTGGCCTCCCGCTATCTCTGTTAGTACTGGATATGGGTGTAACGCACCCTTAACTCTTAGCTTATTTAGAATATTCTCTATATCCTCTCCTAGATCTGAAAGCCATCTACCACAGAAAGGTAGCCCCTTAAACCTTGTTGAGGCCTCTCTGAGAACCCTCTCTTCTTTCTCCTGGGCTTTGATCTTTGTCTTTTTAACTGAGTATATTGTGACTAGGTTCTCTTCGGCAACCATGCCGGCGCCGTTTGTTATGAATGGCTCTATAGCATATACCCCTCCTTCTCTGAATTTCCATGGTATGAGACTTTCTGGATAGTTGGGTATGGGTTCCCCAGCATGTATCCTATATCTATCAATTCTATGCCCACTTAGATTTCTAATTGGTTTTAATGAGTATCTCTTAGCTGTTTCCTCAACAACCTTTCCAATTTCTTTAAAAGATGCTCCTGGGGCTATCTTCTGAAGGGCCTTTTCGAGGGCCTCCCTCGCGGCATTTAGTATCACAGCATAGTCTCCCCCAAGATCTATTGTAACAGCTGTATCAACTATATATCCATCAACATGGACGCCGAAATCTACCTTAACAAGCCCCTTTTCAGGGAAAACAGTTGGATCCCCTATTATGGGGGTGTAATGGGCTGCCACAGATCCTATAGATATATTCACAGGGAAAGCTGGCTCCCCACCATGGTATCTTATCAAACCCTCTATCCTCTCAGCAACCTCTACCGCCTTAGCACCTGGAGCAACGATCCTCAGGATCTCCTCCTTAACCTTAACAGCTATCCTACCAGCCTCCAAGTATCTCTTGAACTCCTCCTCGGTCAGCTCAACCACCCAGCCTATCTATTATTATCTCTTCCAACTCTATAATAGCTATGATAGATCATCTTTCTACTAAGATAGCACATTAGCTTGCTCTAACATAAACCTAACTACCAAAATCTTCGAGCATAAACCAGGGGCGAGACAATCGATTCTTCCTCATATATTCATCATCGTCTCATCATCCTAAGTCCCTCGAAGAGAGGGATAGAGATATCGAGTGGGAGATCTGACCTAGGGCTAGACCAGCTAAACTTTATTCAATAAGGAATATAGTCCCAAACCTCCCCATTCCGGAGATAACCATCACCCCTTAGGACAAGGAGAGACCATCCCAAGTCGATTGCTTTTGAAATCCTTCGGTCTGATCCTTGTACATCTTATCAGCCCTTGCCTAGCTACGTTGGAAGTAGTGGAGCTTGAAAAGATATCGAGTTATATTCGAAAGACCTAGCTTTTGAGAGTGGGAAAGGATTCCGGTGTTAACTGTCCTTTCCTCCCCACCCTAAAGGGCGGGGTTTTCAGTTGCAATGAAAGCTCTTGCGGTGTTTATCACATGTTTAAGTTTCCCTTAACGACTCCTCTATTGGTGCTGATAGTGTATAATATGCAAGTAACAGGCGCCCCAACAGGGGATCCCACGGTCCTCCTGATATTCTGGATCATAATAAATATACTTTGGTTCATGCTTCTATTCACAGATCTTCCTGACAGAATTAGGATATATAGGTGGGATAGGATCATAAGGTTCAGACTATCGCAGATCGAGGGAATGGCTCTAGACACTCGAAAAGCTTCTGAAGAATATCTGAAGGAGATAGGCGTGAAAGATCCAGGAGGTTTGATAGATGGCTTTATAAACAATAACTTCCTAATAGAGCCAGTCTCTATAGAGCCAACAGATATTATAAAGAGGCTGGGGCACCTGATAAGGGTGAGGGATGACAAGATAAAGATCTATGCATCGTCAATATTACAGGGGTTGGACAAGGCTAAGAGGGATAATATAGTTGTTATCCTCGAGATAAACTGGGTCTTCAACCTAGTCTACAAGGTTATTAGACACTATTATCTGCTGGGTAAGAAGACTCAGAACTGGATCTTGTTGACACAGCTTGTAATCCTCCTCCCAGGACTTATCAAGGAGCTAGAGGCATATAAAAAAGCTGTGGAGCCATTCAAGCTGGGAATACCTGTTGGAGATTCTGCAGGCCCCATGGTGGTGTCTCTTTTAGCCCCCAACACCGAGAGAATAGCTATAGCAGAGGAAACGGTATATAGCGTAACAGATATAGAGGGTAGAAAGGTCTTTCTTGTGAAGGCAGAGGGGCCGGGAGGCACTGTCGGAAGGCCTGGCGAGGCTGTTGCAAAGCTCGTTGACCAGCTCGGATGCGGCATCGCTAGAATAATAACTGTTGACGCAGCCCTCAAGCTAGAGGGTGAGAAGAGTGGGGAGGTTGCAGAAGGTACCGGGGCTGCGATAGGGGATCCAGGGCCTGAGAAGATAGCTATTGAGAGGGCTGCAATCAAGTGCAACGTACCCCTAGACGCTGTTATAGTGAAGATGAGCTCTGAAGAAGCTATAACACATATGTCTAAGGAGATTTACGAGGGGGTGGTCAAAGCTGCCGAGGTTGTTAAAAAGATTATCAGGGAGAAGACAAAGGAAGGAGACATGGTTTTGGTAGCTGGTATAGGGAATACGGTTGGAGT
>Ga0209143_1001084_pt1 | contig 12822 bp, 10 predicted proteins | sample FaiFalFF_MnMetaG_3_FD_184739 | JGI IMG/M metagenome (GOLD analysis project Ga0209143, IMG submission 184739) | Freshwater microbial communities from Yellowstone National Park, Wyoming, USA - Fairy Falls B (FF_Mn_B) MetaG (SPAdes) (version 3) | ecosystem: Environmental > Aquatic > Freshwater >...
ACTTAACATTGCTGGTTATGTGATAGTTTGCTAAATTGGAGTAAATCTTAAGAAATTCGTTTTCCATCAATAAAGATTACTTGTTCTTATTAATAAAATTAAACAGTTGAAATGGAAAGGTCAATTAGAGAGCTCTTTGAAAGAATAAAGCGCCTCCAGCCATAAATTGTTTACATAAAGCTTCTCGATGCTATTGCACCTAAGGTTGCTGATGAGCATCTACATGGAGCGATTTTAGAGATATTGGAATATCTAACCGAATTTAAAGATAACAACGTGAAAGTACTTCTGTTATGTTCAGCAGTAAATGATATAGCTCCACAAATTGAGGAATATTTTGATAAGTTAGAACTAAAATCTGCTAAGCAAACATAAATTACTTTCTTATCATAAACATGAATTAATATAAATACAAACTGAAAACCAGATAAATGCATATATATAATTTTTAATTTATATTATTTAGAAGTTTATATGCTATCGATATTAAAGTCTTTAAAGCTCTTACTCAATCATGAAATTATCTATAAATGTTACTATCTTATACATTTAAAGAGCTTTCGTGTCGTAGCAAATTATAGAAAAATGAATAAACTAGAATGAATACCACCACAAATACATATGCCTATGTATTTCAGGGCGGCCCTGTAAATGTATCTTATTCGCTTATTCATTGTATCGAAAAAGGAAAAAAGAAGAGGTTATTATGGGGATTCCATTCTTATGTTACGGACTACGATAAAATTAAAGAAGGCGATGCGGTCTTTCTTTATGCAACAGATCCTATCAAGACTATAGTCGCTAGCGGTTATGTAGAGAGTAAGTTCATAGATAAAAGCAAGTATTTACCTTTAGATTCTAGATATGTAGATGGGTGGCCAAAAAGAGTTTGGATTAGAATAGAATACATTTACATAAATGATGATGTTTTAAATTCGCTTAGAAAATGTTCCGAATGTAATACTGATAAATGTTGGGATTGTGAGCGATTGGCTGCATCTTATGATGACCTTCGAGATGAAATTAAAAAGGTTTATAGCACCAGATTTGGATCTATAGTTCGAATCAATAATACGACCGCTAACAAAATACGTGAAATTTTAGCTAAATATTGTATTAAGGTATCTACAAGTCTAAGAGAAATCTTCAAGGATCTAACAAAAATCGGGGAATCAACAAATACAGGTCTTAGATATCTTCAAGCCCTTATATTACTCCATTTCCTCACAGGTAAGAATGTAATCATTATAGGCCCTCCAGGCTCTGGTAAAACCAGCCTTGCAATAAATATATGCAAAACACTTGGTATCAAACCCCATATCATTACTGGAAATCCAGAATGGACTCCTTTTGATACTATTGGAGGTCGTGATATTAATGGTATTTTTAGACCTGGAATCATAACAAATATTATTATTAAGTGCTGGGAAAACCTTAAGAATAGCGGTGTACCTGAGTTTTTAATAATTGATGAAATCAACAGAGCTAACGTCGACCTTGCATTTGGAAGGCTCTTTACACTATTAGATGTGAAATATAGAGATAGCCCTTTAATTGAAAGAACTGAAGGGTTAGGAGATGCTTTCAAAGATGTCTTAATCAATGATAATCTTTATGTTCCTTACTCATTCAGAATTATAGCTACAATGAACAGTTACGATAAGGCTCTTTTATTCAAGCTAGGCTATGCTTTACTGAGAAGATTTGCTATTGTTGAAATGAGGCGGAACTTTAAATTTGAGCCAAATCCACAAGGCTGGATCGAAAAAGTTAAGGAATTTGTTAAAGAAGTAAAAAGTTGTGATATTGAGAAAAGTGTAAATTTAGATATTATAGAGAATGAATTTCATCTCACAAGATCCGAATTTGATGATTACGTACTTATAGATTCAATTCTTCAAATTATTCTTAAAAGATTCAATGGTATTAAAGGAGTTTTAGAAAAGCTTGCTATGAATTTAGGATTAACTTCTTCTGATATTCTAAGTTTAATTTATAAAATAATATGTACTATAAATGAAAAGCTATCAGAGTTTAATGTAGAAATTACAGAAGCACCCATTGCTGATACCATTAAATTTCTTGCAGTCTCAACCCTCTTAGATGAAAACTGGGCTTCACAACACTTAGCAACATTACTTGATGAAGCATTTTCCTCATATATTATACCACAGCTTGATATATTAGCTGATAAAGTTAGGGCTGAGAGGTTAGGATTATTACCTGTAAAAGGAGCTAAGAGGCTTAAGGATGAGCTTGAAGAATTATCAAAAATGATGGAAGACCTTACATTGAATAGAAGTTATAAGCAGTTGAAGAGACTTGCAGAAGGAGAAAGCGTACTTTAGATTACAGCTTGAAGAAGATACAAAGTATAATTTTAACAAATTTAGGAATAGGGTTAGGAAAGACTTTGGAAATTATTTAGCTGATTCCTGTATTAATGAGTTATTTGAAAGCATTAAAAAATATATAAGCATGACTATTAGACCAACTATCAGAAGTATTAAAAAGGACTTAAGAACTTTAGATATAGAATCTCTTCCACCAAGAACTGGTGATAACTGGTTTAATTTTGGGCAATGGGTTGGATTATTTAAGCTAAGCGAACCAGTTTGCGACATTGATAGTATTATTGTTAAACCTAAAGTTGGAGAGGAGAACTTTAGATATATGGTCAACGAAGCGTTAGGTCTTCCTGCTATGTTCGGTTTAGAATCCTTAAGCGTAATTCTTACCAACATTATACCCTACCGAGATGATATCTTGTCTGTTCTATACAGCGATATAGCTTATAAATATACCGAGATGGCACTGCGAGGCCCGCTTCCACGCATTGTAGAAGATGTAATCATAATTAGCGAAGGTCAGCTTGGTAGGATCGATGTTAATGAAACTTTGAAGCTTAAATCCAAAGGAGCGCAACTCATAGTATCTCATAGATCCAAGCTTAATCAAGCTTATATGCCAATGATTCTGATAGCAAAGTTTCATTACATGCTTCTAAAAGGAATTGATAACCTCATAAGCAAAATAGAAAGCGTTAAAGAGCTTAGCCTCATCAAAGCAAAACTTGAACTATTAAAAGCAAGGCACAGCTACATATTAACTTCAACACCCGTATCAGCATACTTAGATTTAGCTTTATCTGCTAATATTGAAGATTCCATATTAATAAGAGAAACAAGAGCTAGAAGCGGTGTTAACACATGGCTCAAAGCTATAGCAGATCTTTATGAATCATATAATTCCCAAGTGGCAGGAGTTGAGATATTTAAACCAGAATTACCATTACAGCTTATACCATCAAGCAAAGTTTTTGAACTTTGGGCATTAAAAATGATAACCGAAGCACTTGGAATCTCGAAAGGTAATGTTAGACTTGAAGATGCAGGCTTAATTATTGAAGAAAAAGACCTGAAGCTTTATTACAATACTGCCTATGCTGAAGGAAGATTATCAAAGGAATTGAGAAGCAGAATGCTGATAAAGGATGGTGAGCTTAGACCTGATTATAGAGTAGAGCGCAGGGGTGAAATAACAGTTGCTGATGCAAAGTACAAGGATAAGTTATCAACGCAGGATATGGAGAGAATAATCACTTATATTGTCGATATTGCTACTCCATTGAAAACAAATGGAGATAGACTTGTAGGTGTGCTAATATTGCTTACAAAGAAAGAACCCAAAATCTCGAATATTGTAGGAGACAGGGAATTAACAACGAAACATGAGTTGAGAATTGTGCGTGTGAATCCAAGCGAAGAATATAAAGATAGCAATATAGAAAAAGTGAAGCAAGTAATTTCTTAAATAGCATGAACTATTTACTCATATAACTATGAAAAAATCACACGAAATTTTAAAACTTTCACTATACAAATATTTAAAAAGAAATGGTTATAAAGTCCATTTTGATGTTTCGTTGAATGGAACAAAAATCGACGTAGTAGCTGTAAAAGACAACATTTTAGGATTTGAAGTTGAGGACGATTTCAATAGATTCAGTAGCGGACATGCTTGGCAACAATTAAAAAGCGCAAAAGATAGTCAAATGTTAGATTATTTCAGCTTTGTTGTTCCTCACGAGATATCTGATCATGTGCTTAGCTCCTATGGGCATATTCTTGATGAATATGGAGCTGGTTTATTATGCTTAAATGAAGAATTTCATAGTTTAAAACAACCTAAAAAATGGGAAAGAATCTTCACTCCTTCATTTTCTCTTACTGAAACAGACCTATCCATAAGGCTTATAGAATTTTTTGAATCTAAAGGGTTTGAACTAGTTGATAAGGATTGCACGTTACCGCAACCCTTAGGAGAAATTAAAAAGAAAGGCCAGCCTCGAATTCAATGGATAGATTTATGCTTCTTGCCAAAGGGTAAAACAATTCATGATGCAGTAGATAGCAAAGAAGTCGAGCATATTGGCGTTGAAATTAAAGTAAACGAACAAAATTGGGATAAAGTTGAAGAACAATTAATTAGATATCGATGTAGGGGATGTTTAAGCAGACTTTATTTAGCGCTTCCACAAGATCTTTATATGAAATTCAAGGATAGGATCATGAACTCAACTGCTGAATTTGGGGTAATAGTTTTGAAAGAGGAAGAAATTATAATCGAAAAAGAATCTCCGAAATTTACTGTTAAATTCGACTCTATTGGATGTTACAGTTATAATAAGATAAATCATCCCTCCTCTATTTGGATTGTAGGTCACTCTGATAAATTTGAAAAAGTAGGGGAGTATGTATTTAAAAGAATGATCCTATTACCTCTGGGAAAGCTGAGTTATGGAGGTGCAGAAAATGTTAAGGTTAAAGTTTCTCCAGGTCCTGCATATGAATGGGATGCGCATCTTAAAAGTTGCTCAATACATGAAATATGTAAAGAAGAAATAGAACAATATGAAAAATTTCTGAATATAAAGAAAAGTAAAGAGAGCAAATCAAAAGGAAAGAAGTATTACCTTACAGAAGAACAAAGAGAGCTATTAAAGAAAAAGAAAAATGATTTCGAATATATTGCATCTCTGCTTAAAAAGTATAAGATATTGCCATACAACCTTCCGCAGGATAAAATAGATGAAATGATAGATCGTGCAATCAATGGTTCTCCTTTAACTAAAAAAGAAAAAGAGAAAATTGAGATGCTTCTTGAATGTTATAATTTATGGTCTTCATTGGCAAATTTTGATGAATTTTGGAATAAATTTTTGATATATGTTGAAAAGAAAAAGAAGAATTAACTATTTTATTAATATAAAAATATTTTCTTAATAGTTTCAATCTTATTTAATTTTGACACCTCATCAATTGAAAACTTTACAATTTTAGACAAGTTCAATTTTAGTACTAAAAGTAAAGTTGATATAAAGTAATCATCATTATCTTATCATAAACATCCTATATTTTATTAAACTTTATTCTACATTACGATTGTTTTTTAATTAGAATAATGAACATAACATAATATTATTAATATTATGTTAGCGACATATAGAAAGAGCCAAAGTTTTTAAAATTAAGGATTTATAGAATCAATACGCAAGATGATAGGTAACTAATTAAAATTTAAATAAAAGTTGTAATTTTAACTTTACTGTGAAATGAATTTGTCAAATGTCGATTTACACATATTAGATATCATTATAAATTTAGGACCATTTAAAAAATACGATGATTTCATTTATGAATTTTATCTTAATAAGGAAGATCATTTAACGAAAAAAGAGATTGACGCAACCATTCAAAAATTTCTGAATTCTGGCTTAATATCAATCGTGAAGAATAGATATGATGAAGAGTTAATAATGGCCAATGCTGAGGCAGAAAAAATATTAACAAATTATTGGAAGGAAAAAATAAAAAAAGAAAAATTGTTAGAAATAGCCCAAGAAAACTATCAAGAAGTCTTAAAACTTTTAGAGCTTAAGATTAAGTATTCTTCACGTAACATATCATACATTAGATTTATCTTTGGTAGCTATTCTGATAATTACGATCGGTCTTTAGCTGGTTTTTGTGAAAAACTTTTAGAAGCTAATATGGTTTTTAAAGCAAGCGGTATTAGTAGTACAGGAAAAACTATTACAGAAGACTATTATTTAAGGAAAGTTCCTATTGATGTCGAAAGTGAACTACAAAATTATGTTTTAGACAGCATAAATACAGAGGACTTTCGTGTAGACATAGAGTGGCTTGCTTTATTATTACCTATGTTAATAAAGTCCAACATTAAAATTGCTAATATAGAAGCTATATTTCCAAGTTTAACACATATTGAGGTTTTAGAATTATTAAAAAGATTAGAAGATAAAAAGATATTAAAAATTTCTAATGAAGAAATATCAATTCCTGAGCCTATAAGGAATTATATAAAGCCTACTTTTATCTTGAGACACTATGCCGAGTTTGAATCTTTTATGATACGACAATTAAGAAAGAGAATAGCCGAATCCATATCAAGTCTATATCTTCTAGGAACGATAAAAAGCATACTAGCTTCAGGTAAAGCTATATACGATGGACCGTTTGCAATAATTGAAAGATCCTCAGCAGTTAATGAAATTCTAAAAGATGTAGAGAAAGATATTCCGAAATTAGGAATTGTATTTTTGGCAAAAGATCATATTGTGATAGCAAAAAGAGTTTTAGATGAATTAGAAAGTATTCTCAAGTCAAAGATATCTGAAAAAGTAATTCGAGTACCTGCAAACGATAGCTATTCTGCTATAAATGCATGGAAGAAAATTTTAGGCGAAGAATGTAAAGATTACATAAAGATACAAGATGAATATGTAAACGAAGAAACGCTTGAAATTCTTAGAAGTTATACACCTCCGCAAATTAGTATAACTATTTTGACAAGCATTGAAGGAGCAAAAGATGCGGATATCGAAGCAATGAAACGAATTGTAAACAAAATAAGAGATTCGGGAAGAAAATTAGAATGGTACTCTATAGGAGATAGTTTAGGCAAAGCTCCCTTCCATTTTAGATATATTATAAGCAGGGATATCTGTTATTCTATTAGCACATCCATAAAACAAGTTGGTAAATCAAAAGATGCCGATTTAATCCTAATATCGAAAGAAGAGAAAGAGGGATTAATTGAGCCCGCATTTGATTATTGGATAGGAGTGCCTGAAAATAAATTAAAAGAAAAAGGTTTAAATAGAATGAAATTTGATGAATGGATAAACTTCAAACTATCTAATAAGTTATAATTATCTGAGTGTTTTAAATAAACTAAATTTAGAGTTAATACTAAACCTACATAAAGACACATTTAAATGGCATTGAAGTTTATCTCGAAATAACCTTATATTTAAATAAAGTAAACTAATTTATGGAAACTCAGAACTACTCGGCTAAGGAATTAGCTTATAATCTAGAATATCTAGAAGATGTCATAAAAGATTTTAAGATCGAATTAAGTAAAGATACCATCAATAAAAACAAAGTGCAAGATTCATTATTCAAAACAAAAGAGTTACTTGAAAATTTGAGGATTTTAACTAAGAAGTATAATGATGAGATGATGTTAAACGTATTTTTGCCCTTTTTTAAGTTAGGTCAGCAGATACAAGCCCAAAAAGAAGATGTGATTTTAAACATTTTTAAATCGATCACTTCAAAACTTCCTATTGAAGATATAGAGGGGCTAATTAGCCATATTAGCATACTACTCACACTCTTCACTCATGCTCATGATAAGCTTAGCAATGAATATTATCGTGAGAAACTGTATGAAATTATTCCAAAAATTGAAAGTCTTTTAAATAATGTGAAAGTCTCTCTAAAGGTTGAAGTGGGCGTCCTACCAAAGTTAGGTAATCTTATACATAAAGTATCTTCATGGAAGTTTGGTGAGAAATGGATTGTTGCTATAGCTTACCTACAAGCGTTTGAAATAATTATCAATAATCTTGCAAAAGATCTTGGTATAGAAATAAAAGATGACAAAGGATTTAAGGATAAGTTTAAAGCTGTCATTAAAGAGTTGAGTTCCAAAAAAGAACAAATAGAATTAGTTAAGCTGGAAGAAAAAATTCCAGAAATATTCTGGGATATCAGGAATAAAGTTGTGCATGGAGGCTACGAACCTAGCAAAGAAGAACTCGATACTATCATATTTTGGACAAGCCAGTTAATTGAGAAGTTTAGAATTTTAAAGTCGAATGAATCTACTAGTTCAAAGAAAGAATATTAGTAAAAAATGTAAGTGTTGAACGTTAAAATCAAAATTTAATTAAAAATTCCGCACTTTACAAGTTTAATAAATCCCGAATAATATTATTTACTAATAGCATTACTAATATAGAAGCATGGTGTATTTTCATTTTAATACAGAAGAAGAACTTCTAAAGGAAGTTAATCGTTCGTTGAAGGGCAAGTGGGTATATCCAAGAGTTACAGATATCGATGGAAATAAAATATGGCCCGACATCGACATATTGCAAATTAATGACGGTTGGACTCGAGCAATAGGTTACGAAATAAAACTAATGAAGCCAAGTAATAAAAGCGCAAGCTTAAACTATGAGGACTTCTATACTGGAATAGGTCAAGCACTTTTGTATTTGAAAAACGGTGTTCATCGTGCATATCTTGTTTTAGGTTTCCATGAAAATACTAATGATTACCAAATTAATGAATTTTTAAATTGGCTTTCAAAGAAAAAAGAGCTATTAAAAAGCATTGTCGGAAGTCATGTTTCCATCGGGACTTATCTAGAATATCAAGGTAGCATCTCTCCAATAATTGAAGCTGAATCCGATTTTTCTACATCTGATGAAGAAGTTAAGCTTCTTTCAAATAAACTATTAAAAGGAAAATTTAGTTTCAATCAAAAATTGTTCTGGTATAGATATTAAGAAATTCTAAGAAATTACTAATAACATATTTAATTTAAGTTTACTTAGAAATTATCAAAAATTAAAAAATCATACTATTAACAGGGAAACAAATATGAAGAACCAAAGAATAAATGTATAAAAACTCATGCAACATTTATTAACTTTTAAATATTTTAAATAATATGAATTCTGAGAAAGCATTTGATGATTTAATTAATGAAGCTAAGCAGGCTGTATGGATGGCCGCAACTTTCATTAACAATCATGATGCAAATCTGCTTCTTAATGCTCTGAAAAGAGGTGCTGAGGTTAAAGTGCTTGCAACAAATCAAGCTGATTTTAGCATTCTCAAAAAATTGGTTAAGAAAGGTGTCAAGGTTAAAGTATATGCGGATAATCTGCCTTATAAATTATGCATAGCTGATGGAAAGGTAAAAGCCTTGAAAGAAGATGTTTTACATGAGATTGATGTATCAGAAGCAGTTAAAATTTTCAGAAAACTCTGGGTTAGCTCAAAGAGCACAATATTTAAACTCACATCTAAGGATAAACAGCTGGAGGAGATATACTTTAAATTAACAAAGTCAATTGTAAATGGAAAAGAAGAAATCAGATTCATGATGCCAAAAAGGAAATTTGAGATAAAAATTGTGAATCCAAGAAATCCCCCTATTCTTATGAAAATAACTCATGGTTCTAAAACACTAACAACAAGATCCGCATATATAGAAGCTTTAACTAGTAGAGGTGCACGGATTTATGACTTGAAAGATAATGAGTCAAAGGGCGTATCTTTAGAGGTGTATCCTCTTCCTGATGAAACATTCAGAAAAATAAGAGTTTATTTATCTCCATATACAGGATATGAAGAGGTTATAGATAGTTTAGCCAAACATAATGAACTTGTCGAAAGATTCCTTGATACAGTAACTGTATATCTCGGAACAGAACTGGCTGGCAAAGTAATTGGAGATAAACTCGCTGAAGATTTAAAGTCAAGAATATATAAAATAGCAATTGAACAGGGTCTTATAACTCAGAATCATTCTTTAAAGATTGAAAGGGTAAGCATTATAATTCCTGCTTATTCACATATAAATATTATAAACAGAGAATGCAGAATTTATTCAAGCATAAGCATTACTTTTTCAATCGAGCCCCCACTACTTACTAAAAAAGATGATCCGAGATATAGTAATTATAGCAATATTGTAACACAGATCCTTGAAAAAACCATTAAAGATTTGCAACTCGAGACATATAAAAAAGAATACGAATCATATATAAGCAATACAATAGGAGAGGTTAAAAGATTTTTGAAAAGGCATGGATTAGAAAAGTTGACCATCCCAGTTGAATTAAGCGTATATGTAAACCTAGGAAAGTATGTGGGACAAAATATTCAAGTAAGATTTCCAAGAGAATCATCTAATGAAATATCACTATTTACTCTTGAATATAAGATCATATAGTTAACAATGATTATTTTTAATAGACTTTCTTATTATTAAAAATGGCTACAAAATTAATTGTTGATTAATTTCAATATAATAGAAAAAATATAAATTAATACGTTAAATAAAAATAAATGTCAAGTTATCAAGATAAATTTGATAAATTAATTCAAAAACTTAAGCAGAATATGAATCGTTTGTTGGCTACCCAAGAAGTTCCGTTAGCAAAAGCATCGCCACCAAAATCGCCTGGTGTTTACATGATTTACTTCGATATAAAATTGCAATACATAGGTTCATCAGAAGATATTAAGAGAAGAATAAAAACAAATTTACTAAGCGGTAATAAGGAATCGCATACCTTAATTAACAAGTTATGTACTTTGAAAAATTGGAGCATAGATGAAGTTCGTAACTTTTTAAAAACAGCCGCAACAATTAGGTTTATTGATACCGAAACAGAAGATGATGCTAAGATATTAGAGCATGTTCTTGTTGCTATTCATCATCCTTATTATAATACACCATTAAAGAAATTAAAGAAACAAATGGTTACTCTTTAAAATTTTCCTTTTTATCCAAAATCATTAAAGTTAGTTTATATTATTTTGAATTAAATAAATTAAATAACTTTAAACTTTTGCTTCTTTAATCAAAATTCATCTTCATTATATCTTTGTAATTATTATAAATCATTCTATCAAATTCGACTCCAGACAAATTTAACGGCTTACAAACTTTTGATAGCAACTCTTCCTCAACCTTATCATACAATTTAGGATTACTTTTTATTCTTTCAGGTATATTTATCCCAATTTTTTTAAGAACATTTTGAAGTCGCACATCTATTGCGATAGCATCACGAACCAGTCCAAAATCCATAAGGAAATCACGAGCACCCTTACTTTTAATGTACTTAAATTTGCTCATAACATACTTAATCTTCTCTTTATCTGTACTAAGCTTTGAAATTTCTTCCAAGAAGCCCTTTGGGCCATCCTTATATTCGCTTAACACTTTGAAATTATGAACAAGTGCTTTGGTCTTTCTGCATTTTTCAATTGATGCGCTGGCATATCTAGTTTTAACTGCTCGGAGTACCTCATGAATGACTTTATTTAATTGATTTTCATCATCTTTAATTTTTAAGAGTTTATCATAAGAAACTTTCTCCTTTAGTTGATCAGAAAATTTTTTCTCAGACAACGAGCTACCAACAAGCATAACTTGTCCAATTACTTTAAGCCAAATCTGATTATTGCATAGACCCCTCCAATTATCTGGCTCAGGCAAACAAGTTTTCCTGAGAAATTTCTGTTTTATAAGTTCTAATTTAGCGAGATGCTCTCTTGTGATATTAAGCATATTCTTACTTGATATATCGTTATTATGATAATTCATTTTTATCATTAATTATTTTAAAATTTAAAAAATAGTTAATTAAGAGAATCAATAAAGAAGTAAAATTGTTTGGCGAAGGTGAAAAATATGGTTGCAGCTATGCAGGAGTTGCTTATTAAAGGATAAAGAGAGAGAAAAGAGGCTTAGCGTCTTTTTTGATAGCGGTGCATCAAGATCCTTTATCAGAAGCAACACTGCAATGGAGCTACGTACACCCAGAGAGTTTCTTATTCCAAGAGAGTTTGTGTCAACTGATGGAATAAAGTTACATGTAACTTTTCTGCGATTTAATAGTCGAGATTGGAGAGAAATAGATCAGAATTGAGGCATTTTCCAATTTTTATCGTTTCAATAACTTGCCTTTATTCTAAATATTCCTCTAAGCTTACCTCCGAGCTTACTTTATCAACCTTAAATATACGTTTCAATATACTTCTATCTTCTAATATTCTAGATTTAGACTTTATATAGTGAGATAATCTCCCTTCGCTTATCGCACTTGAAATTTCTAAAGCCTCTAGTCCATGCTTTTCTGCATTGTAGATTTTTGTCAATTCTCGATCTTTAAGAACTTCAGATATCTTAATCTCGTAATGATCCGCATCTCTTATAACATCATTAACCATGTTTAGGTTATAATATCCATAAATGTCCCTATTAAAAATCTTAGTCATCAAATCATAATTTCCGACACCGCTTAACCTTGCAATCCTTTTATGGTTTGAACCAAAAATATTAAATCCCATAGCAAATATAACAATATCCTTTGCTGGAACAATTGGCTCTTTCTTAGTTGCCTTACCATACTTTAGATTGATAGCATATCTTACGCAAGGTTCACCATACTCTTTTTCGATTTGCAACGATTCTCTTACTATTTTTGATACAAAAGCGTATTGAGATATAGCATTCGATCCATTAAAATCTACACAGATAAAACTTTTACAAACTTGGTCCTTTTTTATATAATATGAGAAAAGCTTTCCTATATCGCTGGTTGAATAATGTGGTATTAATGGTACTAGTACAGCATTAAAGGAAGATGAACAATAAACATCAATATATTTTTCAAGAAATCTTATATAGTCTTCACATGAAAGC
>Ga0209143_1001100_pt1 | contig 12709 bp, 10 predicted proteins | sample FaiFalFF_MnMetaG_3_FD_184739 | JGI IMG/M metagenome (GOLD analysis project Ga0209143, IMG submission 184739) | Freshwater microbial communities from Yellowstone National Park, Wyoming, USA - Fairy Falls B (FF_Mn_B) MetaG (SPAdes) (version 3) | ecosystem: Environmental > Aquatic > Freshwater >...
AGTATCACTATCACATTGCCATGGATATGCTTACATTTCGTGCATCGGACAGGCTGAATAAAAGCGCGCCGAATAGACCATCCGCGTTTGTTATGACAAGGGGTGGAGGCAGCAGTACCGCGATTACCCTGCTTGATAGATTGCGTCCAAGTCGAAAGCATTCCCCCACCCCAGACGAACAAGAGCGCCGCACTTGTCCAAAAGAACCGCAATAGGATACCGATTAATGCCTGTCGCCTTGCCCGCATCTTAGGAATAGTTGACATGGATCCTAACACCCCGTGCCAAAGTTGAACAATATGCTTAGCAAATCAGCGTCGTCCACACATCCATCTCCGTTTAGGTCACCAGAGATGAGTTGGATATCCACCACTGTGGGATTGCAAGGGTCTTCTGATGTGACTTGAAAAGTGCGTTGGAACGGAGTGAAGGGGAGCATATTCACATAGATGGTGTGATTGCCACCTTCCGCTGTCGACATCGGTACAGAGAACCACAGGGTCGGCTCATCGGGCGCACGGGTCAACGGGTAGTGCCAATAGCCGCCGCTACCTGTATCAAAAGTTGCCCGAATCGTGTCCAGGGCTTGTGCCATGCTCGGATCATCCAGAGGGATGCGAAACGCCGCGTTGTAACTGCCGTAGAGTACCAAGTAAAAGTTGGCTGGAGGTTCACCTCCAAACCAGTAGCAACCTTGAAAAGTCTGATTCCAAAATGAATTGAGGCTTCGGTCGTGCAAGGCATTGCCTGGTCGCCCCCTCACAATAATCCAACCAACCCTGTCATCACTCCAGCGGGTACCGAAATAGAAGGAACCGGGCACAGTTATTGGGGTGGTTAGGTCTATGATAAGCAGCCAAGCCCCGTCGTCATACAGCCCGCTTATCGAAAAGGTTTGCAGTAGTTCACCCGGAGTGCTGCATTCAAGCCCATCCCAGCTGCGAATCGTGATGGTCAAGTCAACAACAGGCGATGATGCTTCATCTCCGTCAATATCGGGCGCGTAATAAGCAAGTGCTATCTTACGAATGCATGCCGCTCCTAACAGCGGGACATCCTCGCATACTTCATTCGTGGTGGGGAGGTAAAAGCCTAAGAAATCCGATGCATCGTAAAGTAGTGCAGGTACGGATGCTGACCCCGCAGGATGAAATTCTCCCTGCGCAGCGATCGACACCTGCGCTTTCTTCATAATCGTTCCAGAAGGTAAGCGCACAGGGCGCTTGGCGCTATCTAACACGCCGAGACCTTTCTGCTGTGCCACAGCGTTGAAGGTCAACACCAGCAATAATCCGCATAAAGCATGTCGCATCATCATCGTCTCCTCCGACATTATTCACAGCCGAATCCGAAGTTCTCAAGCACAAGTAGTATGTCGGCATCATCCACTACGCCGTCCAGGTTTACATCCTCGGGCAAGTCTTCTCCTACTTGCCCGAATGCGAAGAGAACCGCTGTCAGATCTTGATTGTCTACACAACCATCTCCATTCACATCACCCATGGGGAAGGTAATCCTGTTTACACGCGGACAAGAAGCTACACCTCCGCAGTTTGCTGTCACTATATCTGCATTTGCCGTTCCTCCCGCGGAACAGCCTCCGTCAGGTGGAAAGCATTCATCCCTACCGCATCTTTCATAACGGCGTGTGAAATAACATTGGGTTGGGTTGTTATTCTCGTCAGCCAAAACCCAGGCTTCCACCTTTGAATTATCGTCAAATGTATAATAATACCTATGCCTTATATAACCAGAAGCATTGCGAGCAGTAATCAGCCAAGTATGACGACAACCCGTAAGTACGACCGTGTCTGTGTTAAGGTTCCATCTCATCTTCCCCTTGTAGCAGACATTGTTCTCAAACCGTAGCCAAGTTTTATTAGTCGCCCGAAACTCAAGGCAGGCTCGGATTTCATTCCAGTTTACCTCTGCAGGGTTTCCGTTGTTCCACCCAGTTCCTGTTACCTCCTGCCAGCGATTATTAATTTCTGCGAGAGCAAACCACACACTTTGCACTCCATTCCAAAAATCATAAAGCGTGTATCTGCGGTTGGCAAATTGTTCATGGTGATAGTACGCCACAATCTGCGCAGAAATGTATGGATCAGCCTTGGCAAGCGTAGGCCAATTGCCCCATGATTGGTGGAGAGAAATTGTCTGGGAAGGAATCGGCGACCAGCTCCAGCCCCCGCTAGGGGTGGTGGAGGGACCTCCACGATCCAACTGGAAGTAGCCAATTCCCGTGGAAAATGAGAATGACGAGCAGGAGGGGTGCCGGATGCAATCTGAGATGTGGTCGTTGTCACACCTCCTGCAACGAGGAGAAGAAGAACATCCGCATGTACTATGCGCTCCATACCCACCTAATAGGGATTCCGACCAGGCTATCACAGCCAGCCATGCTTTGAATTGATTGAGCGTTACGCCTCCATTTTGACCCCATTCTGAACGGTACCATCTTTCAGCAGCTTGGTCAATTGCATCAAGCAACATTCCATCGATGGAAGCTGTAATGTTATTGTTATTGCAGCTTGTCTGACCTGGGTTATCTCTGCCGCGCGCAGTGCCTTCGAGGGTTATTCTTTTGAAGAGATAAACGTTTGCGGGCATTCCTGAGACAGTGTATCGAAACTCAAGTATTGCGTTGTGAGTGCCAGCGCGTTGCGGTGCAAAGGTAAGTGTGACCTGCCTCTCTGCGTTGGGTTCAAGAACAAACGTTTGAGAGGGCGAAACTGAGAAAGCGCTGCTGCCAGAGCCGGATAGAACAGGCGTGACAATAATCGGACATTGACTGTTATTGAAAACGCGATGTGTCACTCTAATCAGATAATTAGTGGTCCTACCAACTTCGGCTGTCAAGCGTAGTGTGGTTCCACTAATACTTTGCCCAAGAGTATTGGTCACAAGCAGATCGGAATCGCATCCTCTACCTTGTATAGGTACCGATATAGGCGACGAGCTTGTGGTGGCATTGTGATCGATGTAGAGGATAGCACTGTGGGTGCGAGGTTCACCAGGGGCGTAACGAATGAACACGGTGTGCGATTGACCTGGTGCAAGGCTAAATGTTCTCTCTCCCTCTATTGCAAATGGTGGAGACAAAGTTCTAAGCGTTCCGGTGAGATTGCCAGTACTCGATGATGGATTAGTAATCCTTAGCTGTTGTTGAACAGCGGCAATAGTCCAAACATCCCCGAAGTTAATAGCGGCTGGTTGCACTTCAATTCCTATGCTATGTTGTCGGTAAACTGCTGTGAATGTATCGTTCGCGTTGACTTGAAATTGGTAGGTGGTGCTTGTTGAGACCCGCACCCCGTTGCGCTGCCATTCCTGAAACTGATTGCCACCTGCGGTGGCAGGTGCGGTCAGCGTCACCGTAGTGCCCTGATTGTAGGTGCGCGTGAAGGGGGTATAGCCGCTCCCAGCCCCGTTGTTATCGTTTGGAGATACGGTAATATAAACCCCACTGTTGGGATTGCTCGATTGGATAGAAATCGTGTTGGTTGGATATGCATAAACCGCAGTAAATGTATCATTAGATGTGATATTAAACTCGATGTATCGCTGATTAGAGTAAAAACTCCCGTTCCGTAGCCATCGCTGGAAAGGCGCGCCGTTCGGCGCGGTTTGAGGCGCTGTCAGGCGGACACGGTCGCCACTGACATACCGCAGCGTTGCAGGAGTCGAAACAGTAAAATTCGGCGGAATTGCCGCGTCTAAGTCAGGCGTACCAACTAAGATGCCCACGCTACCGCCTGCGCCTGATGCCTCCAAACGCAACTGCACGATTGTAAAGGATGAATATCCACCAGTTTTGACTAAATAAACCCCATAAGGAACTTGCGAATCAGCTGACCATCCGATGTCCCCATTCGCCCAACGAATACGCCACCATACTAATCCCTCGTCCTGCCTAACCCGTACAACATAAGCCGTGCCCGTCTCACCAGGGTAGCGCCGCGGCACATCCATCTCGGGATAATTCAACCCCGGACCAAGTCGAACCCGTAAGCCGACGCTGCCTATATCGTCATACACCCGTACCGGATAGGCACCTGGAGCACTCACATTGGGGTAATAGCCGCTCCCTGGCATCGGTACAAGCCAGCGTTGGGTGCTGGTACCTTGAGCAATCCAGCCATGCGGTCTTACATTCCAGAAGGTATACGAGGTGCCGCCAATAGAGCAAGTTTGGGAGCAGGATGAGGAAGCGATCTGCCCCTCGTTACCAGCGCGAATCTGTCCGATCACACTGCCGCAAGCTGAGGCACGGATATTTGCATAGTCACCAGCATAGGTGACCCCTACCCGGTCGCCGCACTGGAGCGATTGTGCCCAAGCCTCTGGCATGGCCGCCATCCAGGCAAACCACATCAGCGCAGCTACAAGCCAACAGTTCATTCCGCTACCGATCCTATCCAGGGTTCGCATGTTATTCACCGCCCATTGAATACCCGATTTGCCATGCATTACTGCAAGGGGATCGGCAATCGATTTTGTTGATTGGCATTAACATTTCCGTGGGGGAGGTGGGATTTCCCGCGTTTGCAAGTTGCAAAGCAGGCGAAAGTGGGGTATAATTTCTGTGTAAAAGGCGAGGTGAACGCTATGCGCGTCCGCTTTACTGTTCGGGACGATTTGGAAGCGTGCGTTCAAATGGCGCCGCAGGTGTTTTATAACGAGGCACTGCGCGACGCCTACATCCAAACTCTGGATTCGCTGTTGGCATCGGGTCGCGCGCTCTCGGTGGTGGTCGTGGATGAGACGGATGAACCTGTCGCTTTTGGACTTTCTGTGTTCGTCTCGGATAGGTTGCGAGAGACCATCTGCAGCGGTCAGCACCATATCGGTTACTACCTGCTAAATGGATACCAGCAACGGGGAGCAATTTTGTGTGCCCGACAGCCCAGGGAGATCGAGCGGGCACATCAGGGTGATGGACTTAACTTGCTGGGTTTCTACGGCTGGCGAAATGACATAGAGCCTGTGCAGATGGAAAGAGTTCGGAATCTGTTGGGGGAAAGCTTCCTCCATCTGCATCGTGGTTATCATCTCAAATCGTTTCTGAAGGAGATTTATGACAACCCTCAAGATCCTCAGAAATCCGAGCGGCGCTTTTACCGAGAACTTGGATGTCAAGTCTATAGAGAATGTAACAGCTATACCGATGCCAAGTTCAGAAATGCCTACGCACCTTCTCTGGTCGGAATAACCCGACACCTGGCAACCAGGCCAGAAAACAGGTGCCATATGACATCGCTGCTTTTCCGAGCAGGTAGCCCGGCAATTCACATCCCTGCACGCCTCCGTAGGGTCGCTCAGATTGAGTTTGTTCTCGAGCAATGCTTTCATACAGATATAGCGCATCATCATAAGCGACTATTTTTCAGAAATAACAATAATAATCATAATAATATAAACTACAACAATATTTTCAATATTTATATGTATAAACTTTTCCAACGAATTCGGTCTCATCTTCGCCGTCAACAGCCCCTCCTTCGCTTTCGAAGAGACCGTTTCCACGAACGCCGCTATATTGAGCAACATCCGGAGGTACTCTATCCGTTGGAGATTCACACACTTTTCTATAATCACCCCGAATTAGCCAGAAGCTATGCGCTTCCCCTTTGAATGGGCTGACCACCCCCTCCATGCCATAATAGGGGTGTGAGTGGGATAAGCAAAGCGGTTGTGCCGATGGCAGGGCTGGGCACGCGCCTCTACCCTGTCAGCATCGTGCTGCCAAAGGGGTTGATGCCGTTTGTGTTGCCCGATGGACGCCTCACCACCGGGCTGCAACTCATCGCGAACGCCTTGCTGGACGCCGGCATCGAACAGATTGGGCTGGTGGTCTCACCCGAACAGGAAGCGGTCTACCGCCAGTTTTTGTCGGGCGATTCGGCGCGGTATGGTGCTGCCCTTCAGCGCAGGGCGGAGTTGCACGCGGCGTATGAGGCGTTGCAACGGCTCAACGCCTGCATCACCTTGATTGTGCAGCCGCAGCCCTACGGCTTTGGGCATGCCGTGTGGTGTGCGCGCGACTTTGCGCAGGGTGAACCCGTGCTGGTGATGCTGGGCGACCATATCCCGCTGGCGACGGGGTCGGTGTCGCCTGTGCAGCAGGCGTTGGCGATGTATGAGCGGCTTCGGGCGCCGCTTTATGCGGTCTATCGGGTTCCGCTGCATGCGGTGGAGCGGTATGGGATTTTGCGGGGCGAGCCGACCGAGGAGGCACGGCTCTATCGGTTGCAGCAGGTGGTGGAGAAGCCCACGCAAGCGTTCGCCCAGCAGGCGTTGCGCACACCCGGCTTGCCCGAAGGCGAGTTCTTCACACACTTCGGCATCTACTGCATGCCCGCTGCCTTGTGGCGAGTCCAAGCGGAGATTGCCCGCGATTATCAGCCGGGCAGGGGCGAATGGTATCTGGTCGATGCGCAGCAGCGGCTGCTGGAGCGGATGCCCGCCTATCTGCTGGAGGTGGAGGGCAAAATGCTCGATTTTGGCACGCCTACGGAGTATGCACTCGCTTTTCGCACGCTGATGGGACAGTAGGGGCGCACCGCCGTGCGCCCCCTACTCAATCACTCACCTTCAGCACGCTCAAGAAGGCTTCCTGCGGCACTTCCACTGTGCCGACCTGCTTCATGCGCTTTTTGCCTTCCTTCTGGCGTTCCAGCCAGCTTGCGCTTGCGCGTGACATCGCCTCCGTAGCACTTGGCAATCACATTTTTGCGGAACGGCTTGATGACCTCCGACGCAATCACACGGGCGCCGATGGCGGCTTGGATGCGCACTTCGAACTGCTGGCGCGGCACGACCTCTTTTAGCTTTTCCACAAGGGCGCGGGCGCGGGGATAGGCGCGTTCGCGCGGCGCAATAAAACTGAGCGCGTCGACCGGCTCGCCGTTGAGCAAAATGTCGAGCTTGACCAGGTCCGCCTCGCGGTAGCCCGCCGGCTCGTAATCGAAAGAGGCGTAGCCGCGCGTGCGCGTCTTGAGCTGGTCATAGAAGTCGAGCAGGATTTCGCTCAGCGGCAGGCGATAGTAGAGGATGACGCGCTGGGGTGTGGGATACTCCATTCGGATGAACTCGCCGCGTCGCCCCATGCAGAGTTCCATCACCGCGCCCACATACTCGGCAGGTACCATCACGGTTGCATTCACGATAGGCTCCTCCACCCGCTCTATTTTGGCAGGGTCGGGCCAGCGCACCGGGTTGTCAATCTCCAGGATGCTGCCATCTTTGAGAACGATGCGATAGACCACGCTGGGCGCCGTGGCGATGAGTTCCAGCCCGAACTCGCGCTCCAGTCGCTCCTGCACAATCTCCATGTGGAGCAGACCGAGAAAGCCGCAGCGGAAACCGAAGCCGAGTGCGGCGCTGGTCTCCGGCTCATAGGTGATAGCGGCGTCGTTGAGGCTGAGCTTCTCCAGCGCGTCGCGCAGGTCGGGATACCGGTCGCCCTCCACGGGGTACAGCCCGCAAAAGACCATCGGCTTCACCCGCCGAAAGCCGGGCAAAGGCTCCTTTGCGGGGCGCTCCGCCGAGGTGATGGTGTCGCCCACCTGCGCATCCTTGACCGATTTAATCCCCGCGGTGAGGTAGCCCACCTCCCCCGTATGGAGTTGCGCGGCGGGGCGCAATTCGGGTGTGAAGTAGCCCACCTGCGCCACCTCAAACTCCTTGCCTGTGGACATAAACCGAATGCGGTCGCCCGGCTTAACGCTGCCATCCACCACGCGCACATAGGCAACTACGCCCACATAGGGGTCATAGTGGGAATCGTACACGAGGGCGCGCAGGGGCGCATGCGGGTCGCCTGATGGGGGCGGGATGCGCTGCACCACCGCTTCCAAAATCGCTTCGATGCCGATACCCTCCTTCGCGCTGGCGAGAATCACCTCTGAGGGGTCAATCAGCAGCGCGTGTTCCATCTCCTCCTTGACCCGCTCCGGGTCGGCAGCAGGAAGGTCAATCTTGTTAATCACAGGCACGATGGTCAGCCCCTGATTATAGGCGAGGTTGGTATTGGCGATGGTCTGCGCCTCCACGCCTTGAGAGGCGTCCACCACCAGAATCGCACCCTCGCACGCCGCCAGACTGCGCGAGACCTCATAGGTGAAGTCCACATGTCCGGGCGTGTCGATAAGGTTCAGCTGATAGGTGTGCCCATCGCGGGCGCGATAGGTCAGGCGCACGGCGGTCATCTTAATGGTGATGCCCCGCTCGCGCTCCAGCTCCATCGTGTCCAGCACCTGCTCGACGCTGGTGCCGGGCGGGATCGCGCCCGTGAACTCCATCAGCCGATCCGCCAGCGTGGACTTGCCATGATCGATATGTGCGATAATGCAGAAGTTCCGAATGAACTGCTGATTGCCCATATAGGGAAATTGTACCTGTTTCTACGAGCTGGCGCTGGTGTAGTGGCGCAGGGCGAAGCGCCAAAAGAGCCGACTCAGCACGAAAAAGGCGAACGCCCACGCCGCCGCAAACAGCAGAAACGCACCCGACGCCTTGCCCAGCAGGGCTTTCGCCGGGATCGTCGCCAGAAACGCCACCGGCAACACATAAGTAAACAGCCGACGCAACACCGCATCGAACACATCGGTCGGAAATCGCCCAATCTGCGCAAATACCTCCGACAACACCCACAGGTTCTCCACTCGCACCAGCCAGATGCTCAGCGTCATCATCATAAAGTGAAATGAGTAGAAAATCAGCCCGCCCATCCCTATCATGCCCAGATAGAGCAGGATGTTCGCCCAAGACGGCACATAGCCCAGCGACAGCAGCGCGTAGATGCCCAGCAGCACCGCCACCAGCAGCGAACCCAGCTGGTCCAGGTTCACCCGCCGCAGCGAGAGCCAAAACTGCGAATCGACGGGCTTGACCAGCACAAAATCGAGCGTGCCCTGCCGCACCATCGTCGGCAACTCCGATAGCCCGAAATAGAACAGCGTGGTGATGAGCGCATCGAGAAAGTAGAGCGTGGCAGCCAGCACCAACGCCTCCGGCTCCCTCCAGCCCGCTATCGCCTCAGTGTGCCGATAAATAATTTTGAGCGTCAGCAAGAAGAAGCCGAGCCAGAGCAGATTGAACAACACCTTCGCCCAGAAGTTGGCACGGAACTCCATCTCGCGCACCAAGCTGGTGCGTAGGAACATCCGATAGAGGTTGAGATAGAAGCGGAGCCGTTTCACATGCCCACCCCCGTATACTGTCGGATGCCGCGCCGCCACAGGAACCATCCGAGCAGGCTCGCCATCCCAATCCAGAAAAGCTGCCCCGCTAAGCTCAACCAGAGCGCGTCACCCCCCAACTTGCCCACCGCAATCTCCACGGGGACAGCCGTCGTGTAGCGGAACGGCAGCACAAACGCCAACCCTTGCAACCAGCCCGGCATCAGCCCTATCGGCGCCACCCAGCCCGAAAGCAGCAGCATCGGCGCATAGTAAAGCGAGAAGACACTCTGCGCCTCCTGCAGCCAGAACGCCAAGCACGCCAGCGCAAACGCCATCAAAAACGACACCAGATGCCCCAGCAGCACACTCACCCAAAACCAAACCCCCAGATTCAAAGGCGACAGAGCGACCATACGCCCATAATAGAGAACCGCCAACAACGCCACCGGCACAAACAGCACCATGCGCAACAGGCGCCACGAGATGTTGCGCGCAAACAGCATCCAGAACACGGGCACCGGGCGCAACAGCCACTGCGACAAAATCCCCTCTTTAATCTCCCACGCCAAATCCCACATCAGATGGCTGGTGATAAAGTTAGAGACGAGCGCCATCACCACATAGTAGCTGACCATCTCGCCGGGCTGGTAACCGCCCAACGCCGCACGCCCGTTGTAGGCAGAGAGCCATACCAGCGGCATCACCAAGCATTGCACCACATCGGTCAGCATCCAGATGAACGCGCTGGCACGGTAGGCAAGGCTATCCTCCATATAGATGCGCAACAGTGCCATCACTTTGGGCAGCAAGCGAAGCATCATGCCGATTCTACCCGCTTGCATCGGGTACACTTGATGCGTGCGGAACAACGAGGTAGCGCATCTGCTTTATGAGTTAGCGGATTTATCGGATTATGTGGGCGATAGCCCGTTCAAATCGCGTGCCTATCGCCAAGCGGCGCGGTTGCTGGAGACGATGCAGACCCCTATCGAGACCCTCGCGGAACAGGGGCAGGAGGCATTAGAGGCGGTTCCGGGTATCGGCAAAGCGATTGCCGAAAAGATTCGTGCCTACTTGGAGACAGGCGTTATCCCGAAACATCAGCAGCTGCTTGCGCAGGTGCCGCCGGGCATTCTGGAGGTGATGGCGGTGCCGGGCATCGGTCCGAAAACGGCTCGCCTGCTGGCAGAGCATCTCGGTGTGCGCGATCTGGAGAGCCTGCAACGCGCGCTGGAAAGCCCGCGTGTGCTGCAACTGCCCGGCTTCGGCGAGCAGAAGCGGCAGCGGCTGCTCCATCTGCTGGATTTGGTGAAGAAGTCGCGGGTGCGTCGCCCGCTGGGGTCGGTGCTGTGGCTGGGACGCGAGCGACTGGAATGGCTCCGCCAGCTGCCCGGCGTGCGCAACGCACTGCTGGGCGGTTCGGTCAGGCGCATGCAGGAGACCGTCGGCGACCTCGATTACCTCGTGGCAACCGAACAGAACGACACCGTAATCGACGCCTTTCTGCGGATGCCGGGCGTCATCGAGGTCTATTCGCGTGGGGAGAACCGCGCTCAGGTTTTTCTCAGCGATGGCTTGCAGGTCGATCTCAAGTTAGTGCCACCCGATAGCTGGGGCGCGGGGATGCTCTATATCACAGGTTCCAAGGCGCATTCGATTCGGCTGCGTGAGCGTGCCATCGAGCGGGGACTGAAGCTTAATGAGTACGGCGTCTGGCGAGGCAGCGAGCGTATCGCCAGCCACACCGAAGAGGAGGTCTACGCCGCGTTGGGCTTGCCCTGGATCCCGCCCACCCTGCGCGAGGATCAAGGCGAAATCGAGGCGGCTGAGCGCGGCACGCTGCCCACCCTTATCCAATTGGAGCAGGTGCGAGGCGACCTCCAGGTTCATTCCACATGGTCGGATGGACGCAGCACCATCGAGCAGCTGGTGCGAGTCGCCCAAGAACTCGGCTATGAGTACCTTGCCCTGACCGACCATATCGAAATGCTGGTCTGGCATGGAGAGTTGCGCGAAGTGTTTCGGCGACGCCAGCGCGAAATCGAGCAACTGAATGAGCGGCTGGGTGGCAAGCCCTATCTGCTCAACGGGCTGGAGGTCAACATCGAAGCCGATGGGCAACTCAATGCGCCCGACGACCTGCTGCGGCACGCCGATATTGTGGTCGCAGGCGTGCATCATGCCCATGGGCAGCCCGCCGATATAATGACCCGTCGCCTGATTCGCGCGTTGGAGCATCCCGCTGTGCAGATTCTGGCGCACCCGACAGGAAGACGGTTCGGCAAGCGAGAATCAAATGAAGCGGATTGGGAGCGTATTTTTATGCGTGCAGCCCAGATGGGGAAGGCGATCGAGGTGAACGGCTACTACACGCGGATGGATCCGCCCACGCCGCTGGTGCGCTTGCTGAACGAGAGCGGCGCACCCGTCGCGCTCAGCACCGACGCCCACACAGCCAGCGACCTGCGCTATATGGAGTTGGCAGTCGGGCTGGCGCAGCGTGGCTGGCTTCGCCCAGAGCGCATCCTCAACACGCGCCCCCTGCGGGAACTGCAGGCTTGGCTCCAACACCATCGGGAGGTCAGAGCATGATTGTTCGCGCCTTTGTGGACCGCATCGAAACGCTGGAGGGTGGGGATCGCATCGCCGTGCTGGTCATCCGCTGGCGAGAAGGCGATTACTTCACATGGCTTGTACCCTTGGATTGGCTGCCACCCGAAACGAAGGAAAGCGACTGGCTCGAAGTCACCTTCGAAATCGACACGGAGAGCAAAGCGCGCACCCAGCAAGCCATCGAGCAGGTGATGAAGGAGTTGAAATCGAGCGATGGGGTATAATCTGAGGCGATGGCGCGTCGTCAGGGGGCGGTTGCCGCACCCTGAAACCCGAGACTCTTCTGACCCCAGCAGGGGTCCCGAACGGTCCATAGGAGGGTTATGATGGTCAAACCGAGAATGTACGAGGCGATGGTCATCCTGCCGGGCAACACCGAGCAGGACACGGTGGACGCCCTGATCGAGCGGTTCCGAACCCTGCTCGAAACGCAGGGCGCAACGGTACACGAAGCACGCATCTGGGACAAACGCAAGTTTGCCTACGAAATCAAGCATGTGAACGAGGGCATCTACCTGCTCTTCCGCTTCGAGGGCTTGCCAGCAGCAGCCGAAGAGCTGCGGCGCGTGCTGGGCATCACCGAAGCGGTGCTGCGGTTCCGCATCTTCCGTCTGGAACCGGAGGAAGTAGCAGCGCTTGCCCAAAGATAGGGGGTCTATGATGAACTACAATCGTGTGATTATGGTCGGTCGCCTGACCCGCGATCCAGAGCTGCGCACCACACCGGATGGGGTCTCGTTGGTGCGCTGCCGCATCGCCGTTAATCGTCGCACAGGTGGCGAGGAAGTGGCGGACTTCTTCGACTTTGTGGCGTTCCGCCAGAACGCCGATTTCTTGGCGAACTATGCCACCAAAGGGCGGCTGGTGCTGATAGAGGGGCGCCTGCAAAGCCGTTCCTACACCGACCGCGA
>Ga0209143_1001104_pt1 | contig 12668 bp, 9 predicted proteins | sample FaiFalFF_MnMetaG_3_FD_184739 | JGI IMG/M metagenome (GOLD analysis project Ga0209143, IMG submission 184739) | Freshwater microbial communities from Yellowstone National Park, Wyoming, USA - Fairy Falls B (FF_Mn_B) MetaG (SPAdes) (version 3) | ecosystem: Environmental > Aquatic > Freshwater >...
CATCCATAGCAAGGATGAAGTCTATTCCCTCGTCAATCTCACCCTTTAAGAACCTCTCCACGAGTCCTAATTCCTCTACCAATTCTTCTGCGGGGGACCAGAGCTGACTGCCGTCATCTATTACAACCCTCGCGAAGCCGTCCCTCAGCTCTACGATTATGCCGGTCCTGCCGTCCCGAAGCCTGACCCTAGAGCTTACCTCTAACATATCCTACTCACAGGAAACTGTCCAACGTAGTTGTGCCCCGTGGGGACGGATTTTGGAGTTGAAGTATGTCGGAAAGCGTTTTGAGGACTTCATACTCCGCCCTCTCATCGTCCCTTAATTCTATCTTTTTGTTAATTAACAAACCATAATGCTTGAGCAGGACGCTTACCAAGCTTCTAAGTTCTCCTACTCTGAAATTAGGCTGGCTGAGCACGTTCCTAGCTACAGCAACACCGCGCTGAGATACACTCTTCTCAAGGTAAAGTAGCTGTTCATAGATGTTATTCCTATCAACTTCCGAGGGGTCAATAGGTATGCGTGCTTCATTGAATGGTTTAATCCTCACCCCACCACTTGTTTTCTCTTTCTTTACATACCCACTTTTGATGAGACTATCTATGCTAAGACCATAGGCCCTTGCGGCCTTCAAAGCCTCGTCCGGAGGCATGCGTCCTCTGTAGAATAACTTTCCAATAAGAGCGAATGAGGCTTCAGGTCCGAGAACGGACGGAGACACCCCCGTCAGTTTTTTAACGACCTCCCTGAGTATGACATCCCTCGACTCGCTTATAAGCTCCTCGAAGCTAGGCTTGAAGTCGGCCCTGTAACTCTTAATCTTCGAATATCGAGTCGTCTCTTCGAGGACAGCCCCATAAGCCATTATCAGGAGATCTGTTATCGGGAGTCCTAACAGGTCATCGGCATCTAGACTTTCAATCAGATTACGAATCTTTTCAACCACGTTGGGCATAATAGTTTCAAAGTATGCTTCTTCGTCCATAAGATTCTTACGACAGGCCAAAATAATAGAACTCATGAAGGAGGTCTTACCTTTAGCGAGAACATTTTCAACAAGTTCGGTATGGACGGCATAGCTGGACACCACCCTGAACCTGGTCTTCCTGAGGATGTCTAGGAGAAGTTCCCATGCTTTAGTGCTGGAATGTGCGAAAAAGACAACAAAGAGGCCGTCATCCTTAAGCACGTTGTATATGTTATTGAACGAAGTTTCCAAGCCGCGTTTATAGAACTCCATCGCAAGACTTTCGCTTCCTCCGAATCTACCCTCACTAAGCACCAGATCCTCCTCCAGCGGCACACTATCAGGTAACTCGGGATAGTATTTTTTTAACAGCCTGACAAGCCAGACATAGAAAAACTCGCTAACCTCACCGTATGGTACATCATCAAGATAGGGAGGGTCTGTCAAAACAATATCATACCTATCAGCAAACAAATCTGAAAGATGTAGAGCAGAACCAAAAACCACGTTAACACGAGAATTGTTGTTCGACGCAAACTTTATTGCGTCAACGACATCTCTCAGCGAGGAGATCAAAGAGCCGCTAGTCTTTTCGAAGGGGTTGGTTTCAACAAAGTTATAACAAAAGCGAGGACTCCTAAAGGAGAGCGTATGAGCAACTTTTTGGCCCCCAGCGTGCCATGTAGTTGCAATAGTATTATAATCTATGTGTTTACATAACATAAAACCTAAATACGTTTCTACTGCTTTTGCATATTCTTTATCGGTTATTTCTATACACATTTCCTTTATTGTTTTGAGCAATGTATACATGAGAAGGAGCTGCCTTTCCGTGAAAATTTCATACCATTTTTTAAAGCCATAGTTAGTCATGCGGAAGAGTTCGTACTCCTTGAATTCTTCCTGAGGTATCAAGTTTTGGTTTAGTAGACGATCCCAGTTTTCGCTTAATCTTTTGCTTGCCTCATCGAAACCTTTCCTATCTTGATCCATTGGTAATTCATAATTTTTCCCTTTAACGTCCTTCACCACAATAGCTATCATTTCCTTATCTTTTCTCTCCGCTATGTCCTTAACCATCTGTTCATAGCTTATTGCGTTTCTGCATTTTATGCAGACTGCTCTCCCGCCTTTTTGCGTGTAGCCCGACCCCTCTTTATCTGTTAGGATTCCTATCTGTATTCTGAAGTCTCCATCCTCAGTCGGGATGATCTTGTATCCTATCTTTCTCTTTTTGTCCAACCACATATTGTTCGTAAGAGGAATTCTCTGACCACAATAGGGACACCTTATACACCAGCACCAAAGATAGTGAAGGGCCTTCCTTCCATCCCGCCTATAGAGGCCCCCAAGCTCTCTTTCAACACGTTTTATCACTTCATTACCATAATGCTTAACATCGTCCGCTAGCTTTGACCCATATTTCGCTGGATATTCAAATGTAGCCTTCAGGATAAGGTAAGCTACTGGATTGTACTCCACAACCGTGCAATTTAGCCCTAATCTTGCGGGTTCAAAAATGAGATTGCCGGCACCTGCGAACGGATCTAAAACCTTCAATCCATCAAAGCTTTTTTGAAGAGCTTTCTCGAAATCCGATCTTTTTGGCGAATACTTGAATGCTCTCTGGTTACCGTTCAGATGGAGATGCTGCTTAATCGTTTCTACTGAAACAGATGAAGGTGCTAGCGAAAGGAGCGTTACGGCTCTGGATACAATAAGTGGCTTCCTAGTCCACCAGTATATCATTTCGCTTATTGGAGGTCTGCCGGACTTTTCCTTTTTGGCTTCCTCACTAACTTCCAAGAACAGCTTCAGATGCTGTACTGTCTTCTCCTCAATGAGTGTCCTATCCATAGAGGACCCTCCAGGCCCTTAACCCCCTTCTCGGGTTCATAAGGAATACGCATGACCAGAAGTATATGTCGAGTTTCTCCATATGCTTGACTAGGTCTATGTATCTTAGTGCCTCCTCCTTGTCTCTGGCGGCCTTTAGGGCGTATATGCCGACGAAGGCCCTCACGGTCTCGGCATCCCACTTTTCCTGTTCTACTATCTTCAGGTGCCTCAGCGCCAGCCCCCTCCTCCAGCCCCTGACCATGCCTAGGGTGAAGCGCCGGAAGCCGTAGTGGTCGTTTACCGTTACTTGGAAGCTTGTGGACTGGCCACTGTCGTATATCAGGTGCTTAACCTCTCTCAACTATTCCACCACTCTTTTCAACTCTTCTATAAAATCCCTATCCTCCGATGTTATCCTAATGTATCCGCTTGCAGTGTATTTTCCAGCCCTTTCGATATGGTTGAGTAGCTTCTCTAAGTCACTGCTGATAGCCCGCCACTCGTTACACTCTACAGTCATCTTAATTCTATGGCCCTCGTCCTGTATACTGAGCCTCAGCTCCACCTCGAATGTCTTGCCTGGCGACAAAGCCCTAACTTCAGCGACCCTCTTTAGAGCATCTCTCAGACCCTCAATTTGGATAGATGTTTCATGAAGGGGTCTGACTACGCTAGTGATACCGCCTCCTAGTTGTCCGCCGATTGTGGTCGTACCACCTACTCCTTGGGATGTACCTTCGGGGACTACTGGTTCCTGGAATACTGATTGGGGCGCTACTAGCCATCCATCCCACCCTATCTTCTGGAGACTTTTTCTGATGACCGCTGGATATTTGCCTTCACGTTCCTCTAACCTGTCAGCATAGCCGAATTCTCCTTTACTGACGCCGGCCCTAACAGCTTCAAGTATTGTTTCTCCGGAAAGTATAAACGGTTTGGACCTGTCCTTGCCGAACAATTCATAAATCTCTTCGAGCCTAATCTTTCCGTTTCTTCCAAGGGCTTCCCCGAGTACGCTGGGATCTAGCCTGTCAGACTCGGTTAGGAGCTTCCTAACCCTTTTCAGCTTTTCAAGTATCGCACTCGTCAGACCACCTTTCATCTCTAGGACTTCTAGGTCGTCTATTATTAGCTGCCCGTCTCCAACCCTTGGATATGCAATCCTCGAATACACATTCATACAGTCGATCCTTAAGTCCTCTTCATACTTGCTCTGCCTTTCCTTCAGTTTTTTGACCTTTTCCTTATCTAACGCCACCCTCTGATCCCTCTCGGCCCTCTTTACTGCACAGAGATTTCTAGCACTATCCTCTAAAGACTGGGCACCGTTACTATCCGGCAGTAGGAAGACTATCGTGTTCCGGTATATCCTTATCTTGTCGCCAGCTCGCTTCTCCAAAAGCTCCTGCAGCAAAGCCATCTCGTTTCCCGGTCGAAGATCCTTATAGTCCACTACCATTAGCTTGAGTTTGTCGTCGTCATCTAACCCCTCCCTGTCCCAGATAACCACCTTTACATTATCAGTCTCCTCCAAGAGGTCTTGGAGCTTCTTCCTAATTGCATCCCTTAACTCGTCGTCCCTTACCTCGCCCCTGTAATCATATATTATCTTGTTTATATTCGGTTCGGTGTGGAAGTAGTATGTCCCGCTCTCGACCTTAAGGTACCAGAACTCCCTGTCAATCTCCTCTAGCACCTCATCAACTAGACCAGGGTCTATGCCTGGGTAGCAAACCCCAAGCTTTACATCCCTTGGTAGAGCTCCGGAGACCTTCTCAGCTCCTATTAGAGAGTATAGGAATATAGTTCTGCTAACTCTCTTAACTATCTGTATGCTCCTTCTCTGGTCGAGTCTGCCGGCTTTCTCTATACAGTCCGTCTCTATGACTGGTCTTAAGTTGCCCCTACCAAGCCTGTTGGTAAGCTCCTCCATTATCTCCCGGTCCTCTAGGAGTATGTCCCCCGGCGACAGGAGCTTACACTCTATCCTATCCCTGTAGAGTCTGTGTAGCATGAGGCTAAGGAGCCTGAATATTCCCCTCGTCTTGTTGAACTCCTCGATCGTTGAGACCCTGTCATAGAGTATGTCTATCAGGGCTGGATGAAATGGGTATGATTCTTCAAGCCTCTCTCGATACTTTATGTCTTCCACAAGACCCTTCTCCACAAGGTATTCGTAATACCTTTTAACAACTTCCTCCCTGTGCTGGTCTTTTATTGATTTTATCAGCCGCTTCTTCAGGGCATGAGCCACTTCCTCTTTCTCCATGGGGACCAAATATTTCGCCTGCCTAGAGAGGGACTCCCTCGCCATTGCGTCCACCTTCTCGACCACAAGCTCATCGATCCGCTGCTTGAGCCTCTTCCTGTACTCCTCGTACAGCTTCTGCTTCCCAGTCAGCGATATGACTAACATTGAGTCCTTGGTGGAGGATACCGCACTAATCAACATTAGTATGAATGCTATGGTGAGGTTGCAGAGATTTGTGTCCCCAACCTTTATGGCCTCTGCCTGTAACAGGTGATGTGGCAGCTCGTCTAGCAAGATTAACGTGGGCTCCTCGAGAAGGGTTCTCAGCTTCCCTATGTCTTTCACGGGCTTGATGTTGCGGTCCTCCTCCTCGAAGACATCGTATCTCCCAAGCCCCTGGGCTATCTCTCCCCAGAGAGTGTTCCTACTAATCTTCTTACAGTCGATGGCCAGGACGCGGCATTTCGGAACCTCGATGACTTCCGTCTCCTTTGTAAGGCCAGCCTCCTGGATGAATTTTGTTCCGACATCCCTTCTTTTGAAAACATGGTACAGGAGAAGGATGGTATGGGTTTTCCCTCCGCCGAACTCGGTATCCAAGACGAAGACCGGCTGCCCTCCCCCTCCACTCAACCTCCTTAAAGCCTCCCTCAGAAGATATCTCATGTTCCCGCTCAGATAGGTGTGGGACAGGAAGAGGTGCGGGTCTGTGTAGATTTTATCGGCCTTTCCTTCAAGCACATCGTACAGCTCTACGGCGAACCTGGCGAGCTCAAGCCTCCCATACTTGATGTCGTCCTCAAGCTCGCAGACTTCCCACACATCCTTAAGCTCCACAACCAACCACTAACACCTCCGCCTCAACTCTAACACCTTGCATGTGAGTAACATCGTATTAGGGATAATTAACTTTTCGAGGCCTTTGAGTACCTGCCACGTCCCTAAACTACAGGCATAAGACGCTCCATATGGGACACCTCTTAGAGGCGGTTCCAGCCGCCGCCCTTATTTATTCCGTGGTGGTGATGGCTTGCCCCTCTGCGACCTGATCCTTCCTCCTATTATGCTTCCACAGGCCCCCACCTGAGGGGGTGGCCGCACCTTAGGCACCTTGCGCCGCCCTCGCAACCCCCACTCAAAGTACAATTACGGCCCAACCGAATACAGGTTAAGGTTTATTCTGGGTGGGGAAACGGTTGTTGAGATGGAGGTCAAGCTATTCTTTAGTTAATGACTGTGGGTTAAAGATAGAGATAATTAATCATGAGAAGCAAATAGGTGGATCTTTCGGTTCGAATGTTCCCAAAATCCTTATAAGACTGTCTAGACCATTTATAGTTAAGATAGAATGAAACTATTTTCACAGCGGAAGGGGCTCAAAAAAGGGCGAACACAGCTTCAGGTTAACGATGTCGATAAGGAGCTGAGAAATAGACTCTGGAACAAATTTGTATCAATATACTGGAATGAACTTGAATACTGCCCTCCTCCAATTCTCCTTGAATTTATTAAGAAATTATGGGATAATTACTTTAAACTGTCTATCGACACCATACCTGACGGACATAGAGCGCTTTATGAAACGATCAGGAGTTATTTCTTTAAATGTGAATGGTTTGAGGTATATGATTTCTTAGAATTTATAGTAGAAAATCCTCCAGAACTTTCTCTTAATACCATCCCAACTTTTGTTGAGGTTTTTAAGAGAGAGTGTAACAAGATCTTGGAGGAGGAACTATCAGCTTATAGGTTTGTGGGGGACAAAATCACACAGATAACAACAGAAGAGGAGATCATTGAGATAGAAGAAGCATTAGCGAATCCCTTAAAAAATGTAAGACAACATATCGAAAATGCTTTAAAGCTGCTATCTGATAGAAAAAATCCCGACTACCGCAACTCTATAAAAGAGTCGATAAGCGCTGTGGAAGCTATTTGTAAACTAATCTCCAAAAGTGAAAAAGCTACATTAGGTCATGCTTTAGATATAATTAAAAACAAGGGGAATGTCGAAATCCACCCCTCACTCTTACAAGCCTTCGATAAGCTATATGGTTATACGAGTAGCGCTGATGGGATTAGGCATGCGCTAATTGATGAAAAAGTTAATGTGGGTTTTGATGAAGCAAAGTTCATGTTAGTAGCTTGCTCCGCATTTGTAAATTATCTTACATCTAAGATGAAAACCCTGTCTAAACTATTTTAAATAGAATGTTCGGTGGAAGCTGAGTTGGCTAGTCCTACTTTACGCGTCATAGTACCTGTCAAAATCAGACATTCGGGTTTGAGATCGGCAAGCACTTATCGATCTACCTTTTTCTGGGGGTTGTACGCAAAGCCCTCCTCTGGACGACCACCAGAACCCTGCACCGCTCCCTACGCCTCCAAAGCTCCCTAATAAACTCTAGGGCAATTCCTAGTCTTGTCCACCCCAGTAGGGACCTCAACCAATAAGTCCCTCTTGCCAATGGACGTGTTAACTTAGGTATTACGTTTTTGGCCTAGGTGTTTATGTTGTTTTTTATGTTTTGAGGGAGAGGACTGCTTTTCCTGTTGTTTTGTATGGTCTATATCTGGTTTTTCTTGGGCCGAGCTTTAGGGCTGTCTCATCGGCTTTGAGGCCCTTTGTTTCGAGGAGTCATGTGGCTGCTTGGAAGCGGGCTCAGCGCCTCCCAGGCTTCATAAAGCTATACACCTATAGATATAGGGTTTCGCTGTTCCTTGTTATGAGACGGCCGTAGTAGTTGGTGGTTTTCCGGCACGGGTATGGATGGCCTATGACACCTTCAGCAGGAGAATCCTTGGTTGGACTATGGCTCTCATGGACTAGGAACAGCCTACAGGTGGAGAGATTCCTAAAAACCCTGGTCAGACTATATGGTAGGCATCCGTATGGGCTGATGGCGCCCCATGATACAGCGATACATGTAAAAGCCTTGGGCTTGAACATTGCAGGTATAGGTTTGGTGGATGGCTCCACACAGTGATAGAGAGGGCTATACAGTCCCTGAAGGATAGGGTTATAGGGTTAAATGCTTCGATGACAACTTCCCATGCACCAAGAAGGGATGAAACCAACAACACGTCAGAAAATGGCTAAACCTATACCAACTACTAAGCCAGCCAGAAAACCAGAGAACAATACAAAACATCAGAGGGGTGATGAAAATGGTCTAAAGTTAACAGGGCCGTTAACAGAAGCGTAAAAATTTATAAGCCCCAATCTGCATAATTGAATTGTCATGCCTAAAGAATACACCGACCTGACTGATAGGATACTTAGGCTATTGGGGAAAAACCTTGGACAGCAGATCCAAGAGCTAGCAAAAGAATTAAAGACCAATAGGGCTTTAGCAACAAACAGAGGAGGGGCTTGAAACACTTGTTCCCTCAATTCTTGATAAAGCGTTTAAAGGAGAGGTATAGAAAATGGTAAATGAGGAATACTGTAATCCTTATGATTTTATTAATCCGATCGGAGATCCTAGATTTTTTGCAGGGAGATATAAAGAGCTTGATGAAATAAATTACTATTTAGAACTATCTAGAAGTATAAAACCAAAATATTTTCACTTAGCTCTTGTAGGCCCACGATCCACTGGCAAGACAAGTCTACTAAACATGATCGAGCATAAAGCGGGTGAGAAAGGATTTTTAACTGTTAGGATTCCGCTTAACAAAGAACTTTGTCAAAATGATGTTCTATTCTTTAAGGAAGTAATCGATGGAATAATGACAAGGGGTGCTGAAAAAGGGATGTTTGGTGGAGTTGGCGGAAAAATTTACAAAACATTTAGGAAAATTATGGATACTTTGGATATTCAAGCTGAAATTCCATTGCTTTTTGGGACTGCTTACATCGGGATGAAAAAAGGAGCTACTGAAATAAGAATTCCTCAGCAAGTGTTAGTCCATGATTTGAAGAAGCTTAAGGAAGAAGCCAGAAAGCAAGGTATACCTACTATTGTTCTGCTATTTGATGAATGCGATCTTTTTGCAGAAAATGAAGTGATATTGCAGAAGATAAGGAATGCGTTCATGGAAGTGGATGGTTATATCTTAGTGTTTTCTGGAACAGAAAAAATGTTCTCATCTATAAGTAATGTGTTCTCTCCGATTCCACGATTTTTCAAGAGAATAGATGTTGAAAATTTTAAAGAATTTAAAGAAGTTGAAGAAGCTTTACTCAAACCTCTTGATGATGAAGAGAAAGCTGCCTTTGATAACTCATGTATTGCAGATGTTTATGGAATAACTAATGGTTCGCCCTACGAGATAAACTTAATAGCTCATTATATGTATCGAAGGTGGAAGGAAGGTAAAAGTCCCAAGATACAGCTATCTTCTGAAGTATTAGATGATGTTTTGAATGAACTCGAAAGGCTAAGAAAAGGAGGCCATTATGAAATAGCTAACAAAATTAAGCGTTACTGGGTAGATTACCTGAAAGTACTAATCTCTTTACTTGAGTTTCCAAGAGTTTCCCAAGAATGGCTCATAGAGTACAACTTGCTTGATAAAATTGAAACCATTCAACTTAAAGATGTTTATGCCGAAAGGTCCATTCTACGGGATTATATAGAATACCTCAAAAAAGATGAGTTGATTCGCGAGGAGGATGGAAAGCTTCTTTTTAAAGGCGATACATTTGATATTTTATATCTTAAATATTCGTGTGCTTCTAAAGGGTTAATAAATGTAAGCGAGTTCTTTGTAGGTTTTCCGGATGACTCACTCTCAAACATGCACCGCAAGCTTATAGAAAAAACCTTTCTTAAAGATTTTCCAGAGTATCACATCTATACAGTTTTCGATAAAAGGGAAAAATTCGATGGAAAGATAGGGCGGAGGTTTATCATAGGAAGAAAAGTAACTTTGCCTCCAGGCGAGCACAAAATTCTGGAGATTTCTCCTGAAACTCATGAAGAGTTTTACTTAGGTTCTCCTAACTCAATAAGATTCCGAGTTAATATAAAATGGATGAATGAAGGTTTTGTAACTCAGATTAAATTTAAGAGCAATGATTATTTGGATAAGTTCGTAAGACGAGTGGAAATATTAAAGGATAAACTTGAGTTTTTAGGTTATCAAATCTTGCTAAAAGATGAAATTTCATGGAACTTAGAAGGCGTTGAATATTTACGGCATGGAAATACGGAAGAGGCAATAAAGTATTTTGAAAAAGCAATAGGAATAAACCCATCATTTGAGTTGCCATGGGCTAATAAAGCAAAAGTATTTTTTGATCTTAAAAAATATGATGAAGCTTTAGAATGTATAAATAAAGCTTTAGAACTGCATCCTAGTTGGACAGAGGCTTTGAAGTTAAAAACAGTAATTCTAATTAATAAAGGGTTAAATCAGGAAGCTTTAGAATGTGTGGAAAAAGCGATAAAAACCAACCCACAAGATTGGAATGCATGGGATAATAAAGGGAGGGCTTTATTTAATCTCAAAAAATACCAAGAAGCCATAGAATGTTTCGATACAGTCTTAAAATCTAATCCGAAAAATTTTGAGGTATTGTATCTTAAAGGGTTATCCCTTATTAACCTCGGAAAAGACAAAGAAGCTATGCTTTGTTTAGATGAAGTGTTAGAATTAACTCCTAATTTTATACCAGCCCTACTAATCAAAGCCGAGGTTTTATTTGAAAAAGGTGATTATGAATGTGTGTTAAGCTATGTTGATAAAGTTCTTACATTGGAGCGAGGGAATATCCAAGCTTTAATATTAAAGGGCCGGGCGCTTTCTAAGCTTTCTCGTTTCAAAGAAGCGATAGCATGTTGTGACGAGGTCCTTAGAATAAACCCGAATAACGGGGTGGCAGAGTATAATAAGGCATGCTTTCTAGCCGAGTTAGGTGATAAAGAGAACGCTTTAAGATGTTTAGAAAGAGCAATAAAGATAGATAAAAAATTTATAGATATTGCTAGGAGAGATGAAAACTTATTGAGTTTAAAAAATGAAAAAAGATTTCAAGAGTTAATAAAAGAATAGTTTAAGATAGAGTCCGGATAAGGTGTTATGTTTAAGGGCCTGTTGTTTTGTGTTGTTTGTATGTGTGTTGTGGCCATGGGGGAACTGATAATGAATAGTAAGACAACAGGAGGAGATTAAGTGGGTCTGTTAGAGGACAGGGATTACGGCTAGGACACTGGCCTCGTCTTGCCTAATCTGTATTGGTACCACTTCTGCAGGACCGCGCCGACAATGGCGTCGATGAATGTTAGAAGGTTGGGGTAAAAATTTATGGGTTTGAGGGGTAAGTTAGAGGATGGATGAGTGGTGTTAGGCGGTTTGTTGTTCATGAGCATTTTGCCCTGAGGGCTGGGCTTCATTATGATCTTAGGTTGGAGTGGGGTGGTTTTTTGAGGGACTGGGCCTTCAGGAAGGCGCCGCCTCTAGAGTGTGGGGTGAAGAGGTTTGGGGTGGCTCAGCCTGACCACGAATTATGCTGGCTCGACTACGAGGGAGAGATAAAGAGTGGCTATGGTGCCGGAGTGTTGAGGATCTGGGATAGGGGGACCTACCAGCTCCTCAGAAGTGAAGAGACCATCATTAAACTGTACTTTCAGGGAGCAAGACTGCTCGGAGAGTACGTTTTAACCAAGTTTAAGAATGGATGGCTACTCTTCAAGACAAAATCATAGCATTTCGCATGATGACTGCTACGCATTTTTCACAAGTCCTATGATCTTCTTCTTGTGCATGCATGGCATCTATCCCTGCGTCCACCTTGTCAGCAGGTCTTTTCCCACGCTGGCCACGTCTCCGGCCTTCTCAACCACCGCTATCACGGGCCTCTGGACCCTCAGCGCGTGCCCCTTGTATATGCAGTGTCCCCTAGGCAGCGTTCTGGCTGTGTATGCTATGTCGCTCCCCACTATCTCCCTCAGCCTCATCAGGTCCACGTCCTCGACCCTGAAGGCGAATATGTTCTGGCCCATCTGTGTGGTTATGAATTTGTCTGCCTCCGATAGCCTCTGCGTTGCTATGAATAGGGGGACGCCGTTCCTCGGGCCCGTCGTGGCGACCAGCTTCATCACGGGTATCATCTCCTCGTATGCCTGCCTGCTCGCGGCCCCCTCTGAGGGAGATTGGGGGACGAAGTTGTGGACCTCGTCTATGAAGACCGCCACTCCGAAGCTTTGATCCGTCCTCGCCTCCCTGTAGCACTCCTCCACCGCCTCCCTGGCCGCGTTCACTATCTCGTCCCAGCTCTGGGCGCCACTCATGTCTATGTGGACCAGGGCGTTGCTCCTCACGGCCTCAACAATGTCTACCTCTCCTCCCTGAGACTCTCCCACTAGTTTGCTACTGCGTAGAGGGCCCTCATGATCCTCTCGTTGGCGCTTCTGCCGCTTAGCTGTCGGAGCTTGTTGTATGCGTTGGTGGGGGAGAGGTAGTTCGCCCTCCTGGCAAGCCTTAGCGGCGCCGTGAGCCTGAGGTATCCGCCTGCCCTCTCCGCCTCCTCCCCCAATATTCTGGTGTTGTACTCTCCGTCCCAGTCTATGAGTAGTAGGTGTGGGCTCCTTACAGTCTGGAGCATCCTCACCATGAGGGTCAGCATTAGGGTGGATTTCCCCGTCCCTATCCCACCTATT
>Ga0209143_1001105_pt1 | contig 12666 bp, 10 predicted proteins | sample FaiFalFF_MnMetaG_3_FD_184739 | JGI IMG/M metagenome (GOLD analysis project Ga0209143, IMG submission 184739) | Freshwater microbial communities from Yellowstone National Park, Wyoming, USA - Fairy Falls B (FF_Mn_B) MetaG (SPAdes) (version 3) | ecosystem: Environmental > Aquatic > Freshwater >...
GCGGCGGCGCAGCCGGGCCACCGGATCCGTCTCCAGGAAGTGGGCGATGGCAGCGGCGAGGGCCTCCGGGGGGGCCTCCATGGGAAACAGGAACACATCCTCTTGGCCCAGCTCCCGCAAGGGGGGGAGCTCCCGGGCGAACACCGGCAGACGCGCCAGGCCCGCCTCCAGGACCGGCAGCCCAAACCCCTCCTCCTCGCTGGTGAGCAGCACCGCGTCCGCCAACGTGTAGAAATCCGCCACCGCCTCCTCCGGCAAACCCTCTCCCAGATGTTCATACAGGAAGTGCGCCGCCCCCTCCAGCCCCCACGCGGCCCGCTGGGCGCGCAGCGCTTCCAGATAGGCCCGGTTGGCCGGCGTGTGGGCGCCCGGCGGGCCGGTCACCACCAGCCGGGCATCCCATCCGGTCCGGGCCCGCAAATGCCGGAGGACCGCCAGGGCCTCCTCCAGCCGCTTGCGGCGGGTGATGCGAACCGGCGTCAGGAGGATGGCGTCGGCGGCCATGAGACCCAGATGTTCCACCAGGGATCGCGTGCGGGCGCTCCAGCGGAAGAACGCCCCCAGGTCCACCCCGTTCGGGATCACGTGGATGCGCGTGGCCGGGATCCCCCAGGCGGCGGCCAGGGCCTGCCGACGGGCCTCGGAGACCGTCACGTGGATCACCGGCCAGGGCCGAACGAGCAGCTCCCACGGCTCGCCCGGGAAACGCGGGGCCCTCGCCCGCAGGATCACCGCATCGTGGTGCCATCCGATCCAGCGCCGGGGATCTTCGGTGACCAGATCATAGAGGGCAGCGGAGAGGACGAGGTTCTTGTCCATGGTGCAGACGTTGTGGAGGATAGCCACGTCGGCCCCGTGCAGGGCCTCCTGGAGGGCGCGACGCAGCCGCTCCCGCCATTGAGGGAAAGCGCCCGGGAGGCGGCCCTCCATCAGCGCCGCCTGGAGAGGGGCAATGTCCGGATGGGCTCCATACATCGGTGGGATGGCCACCGCCTCCACCCCGGGCGCATCCACGGCCGCCACGCCGGCGATGATCCGCACGGGGTAGCCGGCCGCCGCCAGGGCGCGGGCCTGGCGGGCGAGCACGGCCTCCACCCCGCCGACCACCGGTGGGGCCGTGTAGTGGATCAGAGCCACGCAAGGCTTCTCTGGCATGCCGGATGCCATCCCGGGGTGCTCTTTGAGTTCCGGGTTCATTTTACCCGGGGGTTCGAGCCCGCCGGCCGCCCGGCCTCCTGCATCCCCGGGCGCCCCCTTGGCACGCCGATGCCTTCCGGTTATGATGACCTGGAGCCTTCAAGGGGGAGGCGGCCGTGAAGACCCTGGAGGAGATGATCCGGGAGCTGCCCCCGGAGCTGCGGCAGGAGGTGAAGGATTTCATCCGTTCCCTGCTGCGCCGGAGGCAGGAACCCGCCCCGACCCTCCGTCAGGATTGGGGAGGGGCGTTGAAGGACTATCGCGACCGCTTCACCGCGCTGGATCTCGAACAGAAGGCGCTGGGGTGGCAGGGAGACTGAAGGGATGTATCTGATCGACACCAACGTGTGGCTGGAGCGGCTTCTGGATCAGGAAAGAGGATCCGACGTCGTGCGCTTCCTGGCTCGAATCCCTTCTGATCGCCTCGCGATCACCGATTTCGCCTTTATTCCATCGCCCTCGTCCTGATCCGCCTGAACCGGCTGGAGGTGCTGCGCGCTTTCGTTCAGGATCTCTTCCTTGACGGTGCCGTCCGCCTGATCCGTCTGGAGCCGAACGAGATCCTCGAGGCCCTTCGGGCGACTGAGGACTTCCGGCTGGATTTCGATGATGCGTATCCATACGTGGCGGCGGAGAAGCATGGGCTTATCCTGGTGAGTTTCGATGCGGACTTCGACCGCACACCTCGGGGCCGTCGGACCCCCGCTCAGGTCCTGGCCGCCCTCGCCGCGGGCGGCTCCTGAGGTCGATGGGGTCGGCTTCCTGTTCCGCGAAGAGGCAAGGCGATGCCGGCGCGCCGCGCGCTCCTGATTCTTCTTATCCTCCTGACCCTCGGGATGACCGCCCGGGAAGGGGAGACGCCCCTACTCCCTGCCCGCCCGGCGGCTCCGATGCCGGGCGGAGAGCCCCCCGCGAGCCCTCCGACAACGTTCCGGGTGTATCTGCCCCTGGTCGCCCGTCAGGGGTCGGAGGCTCCTCCCCGGGTGGATTTCGGGCTGGTCTTCATCACCTCAGCGGAGTGGCCGGCCGACCCGGACCGGTTCGATCGCGCCCGGCGACTGGGCGCCCGGTGGGACCGCTGGCCGCTCTACTGGAGCGGGGTGGAGATCTCGCCGGGCGTCTATCGGTGGGCCTCCGTCGACACCGCCCTCCGGGACGCTCTGGCCCAGGGCTTCGAGGTCTCCCTCATCCTCCTCGGCACCCCGGGCTTTTATGCGACCGGAGGCCTCCCCCTGCGACCGCCTGTGGGCGGCTCCATCCTGCGCCGTTCGGAGGCGCGCACACCCGGGGCGCCCATCGCCATTGCCGCGGCGAGCCCCCCGGCCGGCCTCTACGCTCCCATCTTCACCGACGGCACGGACCGGCCCGGCCCGGGCAAGACCATCAACCCGGAGAACCGATGGGCCGCCTTTGTCTACCAGGCCGTCGCCCGCTACCGGCCGGGCGGGGCGGCGAGCCGGGAGGTGCCCGGATGGCCGGCCGGGCGCGGCGTGCGTGACTGGGAGATCTGGAACGAGCCCGATCTTTCGTTCTTCTGGAGCGGAAGCGCGGCGGATTACGCTCGCCTGCTCCGGGTGGCCGCCATCGCCGCCCGCCAGGCGGATCCCCAGGCCCGCATCCTGTTCGGCGGGCTGGCGATCTTCGAGAAGCCCGACTGGCTGCGCGAGGTCCTCACGGTCCTCCGGAACGATCCCGATCCCCAGCTACGGGACGCCTTCGGCTGGTATTTCGACATCCTGCCGGTCCACAGCTACAGCTACGCCTGGCAAACGTTCCGGTATCTCAATCAAGTGAAGGGGACCCTCGGGGCCTTCGGCCTCATCAAAGAGCTGTGGGTCAATGAGAGCGGGCTGCCGGTATGGGACGATTACCCGGGCCCGACGTGGGATCCGAACAGCGGCTACCGGGGGACGAAGGAGGAGGCAGCGGCGTATGTGGTGCAGAGCGCGGCCTACGCGATCTGGAGCGGGGCGCGGGTGATCTTTCACTTCATGCTGCACGATGACTGCGGAAACGGGCCGGAGGCGCACGACGCCTTCGGCCTGTATCGCAATCCCAATCCGGCGCCGTGTTATCCATCGGATGCCGGAGCGCGACCGGCCGCAGCCGCTTACCGGCTGGTGAGCACCCATCTGCGGGACGCAAAGCCCCTCTGGCGCTGGCGCTCCACGAACGGTCAGGCCGACTGGGGGGCGTGCACCGGGCAGGTGGAATGGTTCGCCTTCCAGCGGCCGGACGGCGCACGGGTGTTGCTGGCCTGGACCCGGATGGAGACCCCGGCAACCATCACGGTGACCGCGACGGCCCCTCGGGGCGTGGTTTACGACGTCCGGACCGGGGCGGCCACCCCGGTGACGCCGGTGGCTGGGGTTTACACCTTCTCGCTGCCGGGCGCCACCAACTACAACACGCCCACCTGGTGCAACCCGGACCGCCGGAAGCAAGGGGAGGCCGCCGTCGGCGGCCTGCCGCTCTTCCTGGTGGAAGGGCCATAAACAACGAAACGGGAGACGGACCACTTTGCTGTCCGTCTCCCGTCTGAAGAAAGTCGGGATGGATCGACCGCTCAGCCCCGGGCTAACCCGCGGCGACGGAGCTCGGCGGTGAGGGCGGGGACGATCTTGAACAGATCGTCCACCACTCCGTAACGGGCGACCTTGAAGATCGGAGCCTCCGGGTCCTTGTTGATGGCCACGATGACCTTCACCCCCCGCAGGCCGGAGAGGTGCTGGATGGCCCCGGAGATCCCACAGGCGATGTAGAGATCGGGGCTGATGGTCTTGCCGGTCTGGCCCACCTGATACTTATAGGGGATCCACCCGGCATCCACCACCGCGCGGGTTGCTCCCAGGGCCGCCCCCAGAGCGCGGGCCAGCTCCCGCAGCGGCTCGAAGCCTTCCGGGCTGCCCACGCCCCGCCCGCCCCCCACCACGATGCGGGCCTCGTTCAGGCTGATCTCCCCCTCCGCCTCCTGGATCCACTCCAGGACCTGCGTGGGGAAAGCGGAGGGGTCCAGCGCCACGGCGACCGGCCGGATCTCCCCCTTCCGGTTCGGATCCGGGTCCGGCCGAGGGAACGCCCGTCCCCGAACCGTGAGGATGGCCGGCGTGCGCTCGACGTAGGTCCGGGCGAACAGCTTGCCCTCATAGATCGGGCGGACCGCTGTGATCCGCTGGTCTTCCACCGAGACCTCGATCACATCCACCAGGGCGGCGGTGCCCAGCTCCGCGGCCAGCCCTCCCGCCAGTTCTCGCCCCCGGGCGGTGGAGGGGAGCAAGACCGCCTGGGGAGCCCCTTCCCGGATGTGGGGGACGAGGGCGGCGAGGTAAGGCTCCAGGCGGAAGTCCGCCAGGGCGGCGTGCTCCATCACCCGCACTTCATCCGCGCCCATGGCGATGGCTTCCTCCGCCAGGGCGGCGATCCCGTCCCCCATCAACACGGCGGTCACCGCCGTCCCCTGCGCGTCCGCCAGGCGCCGGGCGACCCCGAGGGTCTCCCAGGCGACCGAGGGGATCTTCCCCTGGAACTGCTCCAGCCAGACCCAGATGCCGCTCATGCGGATCCTCCCAGCGGGTTCGTTCCGGAAGCGTGGCCTACCACAGCGCCTGTTCCCTTACAGCACCTTCTCCGCGAGCAGGCGATCCACCAGGATCCGGGCGATCTCCTCGGGGGACTCGCCCTGGATGAACTCACACTGGATCTCCTGCTTGGGGGGCGCGAAAACGGAGGGCCAGCGGGCGGCGGAGGCGGCCGCGCCGACCTGTTCCGGCGTCAGCCCCAGATCCGCGGCCGTCCAGACCGGGATCTGCATCCGGGCGGCCTTGCGGATGCCCATAAAGGAAGGATAGCGGGGTTCGTTCATCTGCATCGCGCTGAGGACGGCCGGGAGGGGCGCCCGCACCACCTGGCGGCCCTCCTCCAGGATCCGCTCCACCACGATGGTCCGCCCGGCGGGATCGATCTCGCGGATCTTCCCCACGTAGGCCAGCAGCGGCCAGCCGAGGCGGCGGGCGAGGGCGGGTGGGACCTGGGCGGAGTTCCCGTCCACGCTCTCCTTGCCCATGAAGACCAGGTCCACCGCTCCCAGCTTGCGGATGGCGGCAGCCAGGATGGTGGCCGTGACCACCGCATCCGAACCCTCGAAGGCGGGATCGTGAAGGAGGATGGCTTCATCACATCCCATGGCCACCGCTTGCTTGAGGGCCTCCTTGGCGGATTCCGGCCCCATGGTGATCACGGTGACCTTGCCGCCGAACTTCTCCTTCAACCGCAGGGACTCCTCAATGGCGAACTCGTCCCAGGGGTTCACGATCAGCGGCGCATCCCCCCACGAGATACGCCCGGACGCATCCACCGTGAGGGTCGCGGTGGTATCCGGGGTTTGCTTGATCGGGACCACGATGTGCATGGAAGCCCTCCTGTGCGCCGGAGGATGAGAGAGCCTTCCCCGCTTCGCTTCTCAGGGCCTGAGGCGCTCCAACCCACAGCGCCCCGGGAGAACATGGCATGGATGTGTTCAGAGCGTGTTCAGGCCACCGCCGGCTCCGCACGCCAGACCTCGGGGTCGTAGGCGGGCAGTTCGCAGCGCAGCGGACGGTCCTTTCGGTAGCCCAGGGCGTATTCCGCCTGCAGGATGGTGTGGATCTGGCTGGTGCCCTCGTAGATCACCTCCCCCTTGGCGTTGCGCAGGTAGCGCTCCACATCGTATTCGTCGCTGTAGCCGTAAGCCCCGTGGATCTGGATGGCGTCCAGGGCGGCCTGGACGGCGGCCTCGGTGGCGAACCATTTGGCCAGGCTGGTCTCCCGGGTGTTCCGCAGGCCCATGTTCTTCATCCAGCCCGCCCGCAGGTAAAGGAGGCGGGCGATCTCGTAGTTGGCGGCCATCTTCGCGATCATCTCCTGGACCAGCTGGTGCTCCCCGATGCGCCGGCCGAAGGTCATCCGCTCGTTGGCGTATTTCACCGAGGCCTCCAGGCAGGCCCGGATCAGGCCGGTGGCCCCCGCCGCCACGGTGTAGCGCCCGTTGTCCAGGGCCGCCATGGCGATGTAGAAGCCCTCCCCCTCCTCCCCCAGGCGGTTCTCCACGGGCACCGGCGTGTTCTCGAAGACGATCCACCCGGTGTTCCCGGCCCGCACCCCCAGCTTGCCGTGGATCGTCCCGGTCTTCACCCCGGGGAAGGAGCGCTCCACGATGAAGGCCGACATGCCGCGGTGGCCCTTCTCCGGGTCGGTCTTGGCGATCACCAGGAAGTGATCGGCCAGGTCGGCCAGGCTGATCCAGGTCTTCTCCCCGTTCAGGATGTAGACATCCCCCTGGCGTTTTGCGGTGGTGCGGATGGCCGCCGCGTCCGAGCCGGCGCCGGGCTCCGTCAGGGCGTAAGCGGCGATCTTCTCCCCCTTCGCCTGGGGGACCAGATAGCGCTGCTTCTGCTCCTCCGTTCCCCACTGCAACAGGGAGAGGGAGTTCAGGGCCACGTGGACGGACATCACCACGCGCAGGGAGCTGTCGATGCGCTCCAGCTCCTCGCAAGCCAACCCCAGGGAGATGTAGTCCATGCCTGCGCCGCCGTATTTCACGGGGATGCAGATCCCCAGCAGCCCCAGGGCGGCCATGCGTTCGAAGAGCCAGGGGATGGGCTTCTGGGCGCGGTCATGTTCCTTGATGACGGGGCGGACCTCCCGCTCGGCGAACTCACGGACCATCTGCTGGACCATGCGGTGCTCATCGCTCAGACGGAAGTCCATGGGGTTTCCTCCCGAAGCGCACTTGAAGGTTCCCGCGGCTCGGGAAAGCCGCTCCGCGGACATTATACGTTACGGAGAGGGAGCGCGCGGAGGAAATTGACCTCCCGCGGTCCGGTGTTCCACCCGGGCGGCGGAACGAGGAACCATCCGTTGCGGAGCGCCAAGAGATCCGCCGGTTGGGTTGAGGTTTCCGGGACGCCGGTCGGTTCGAGGCCCCGGGCTACACCCGCCCGAGCCAGCGCAGGAGGGCTTCGGCGTTGAAGAGGGCGGCGCCGGCCGCCCCCCGGATGGTGTTGTGGGTCAGGGCGACGAACTTGAGGGTGAAGACGGGGCAGGGCTGCACCCGGCCCACGACCACGCTCATCCCCCCGCCCGCCATCCGATCCAGGCGCGGTTGCGGCCGGTCCGGCTCCCGTCGCACCACGATGGGCATCGGGACCGCGGTGGGGAGATCGGCGACCTCCTCCGGCGGACGGTAGGCGGCCATGGCCGCCATCGCCTGCTCCGGCGAGATCCGCTCCTCCAGCTCCACCGAGAGGCAGACCAGATGGCCATCCAGGGTCGGGACGCGGTTGGTCTGGGCGCTGAGGCGGATGGGGGCCTCCTCCACCGTCCCGTCCGTCAGCCGGCCCAGGAGCTTGCGGGGCTCCGTTTCGAGCTTCTCCTCCTCCCCGGGGATATGCGGGAGGATGTTGTCGACGATCTCCATCGCGGAGACCCCGGGGTAGCCGGCGCCGGAGAGGGCCTGGAGGCTGACCAGATGGACCCGCCGGACGCCGTAGGGCATCAGGGCCTTCAGGGGGAGGACGGCCGCGGTGGTGGTGCAGTTCGGGTTGGTGAGGAGGGCGCCGGTCCAGCCCCGCTCGTCTCGCTGGCGGGCGAGCAGGGCGAGATGGTCGAAGTTCACATCGGGCATCAACAGGGGGACATCCGGGGCCATGCGGTAGGCGGAGGCGTTGCTCGCCACCAGGTAGCCGGCGGCGGCGAAACGGGGTTCGGCCTCCCGGGCGATCTCCGAGGGGAGGGCGGAGATCACCAGATCCGCCTCGAAGCCCGGCTCTGTGGGGAGGACGGGCATGCGGGCCGCCCAGTCGGGCATCGGCGCGCCGAGCAGCCAGCGGCACGCCTCGCCGTAGGGCCGCCCCACCGATCGATCGGACCCGGTGAGGGCCACCACCCGGAACCACGGGTGGCGATCCAGCAGATGGATCAGCCACTGGCCCACCATCCCGGTGGCCCCCAGGACGGCAACACGGAACGAAGGCTGGCGGCTCATCGGTTCGCACTCCCTTGTTCAGATCGAGAAAGCAGGGCCGGGCTGCTCTCCACCCGACCCCGTTTTTGGATCCCCCACGCGCTCACCACTTTTTTAGATTGAGGAAATGCGACTATGGGATGCACACCGCGCCCTGAGCGGCTGAGGAGACCAGCCGGGCGTATTTGGCGAAGAGCCCATGGGGATACTTCGGCGGCGGCGGGGTCCAGGCCGCCCGGCGCCGGGCCAGCTCCTCTTCGGAGAGTTCCACGTCCACGGTCCGGCGATCTACGTCGATCACGACGATATCCCCATCCTGCAACAGGGCCAGGGGTCCGCCGACGGCGGCCTCCGGGGAGATGTGGCCGATCATGAGGCCGTGGGTGGCTCCGGAGAAGCGGCCATCCGTCAGCAGGGCCACCTCGTCCTTCAAGCCCTGGCCCACCAGGGCGGCGGTCACCACCAGCATCTCCCGCATCCCGGGCCCGCCCTTCGGCCCTTCATAGCGCACCACCACCACATCCCCCGGTCGGATCTGCCCGCTGTTGACCGCCTGGAAGGCGTCCTCCTCCCGGTCGAAGACCCGAGCGGGCCCTCGATGGTAGCGTTTCGTGGTCCCCGTGATCTTCAACACCCCGCCCTCCGGGGCGAGGTTCCCTCGCAGGATCACGTAGCCGCCGGTGGGATGGAGGGGCTGGCTCACCGGGCGGACCACATCCTGATTCTCCGGGAAGGTCACGCCGGCCAGGCGCTCCGCGATGGTCTCCCCGGTGACGGTGCGGCAGTCGCCGTGCAGGAGCCCGGCGTCCAGGAGGGCCTTCATCACCACCGGCACGCCGCCGATGCGGTCGATGTCCGCCATCACATATCGGCCCACCGGCTTCAGGTCCGCCAGGTGGGGCGTCCGCTCGCTGACGCGCTCGAAGTCGTCCAGGGTGAGGGGGACGCCGGCTTCGTAGGCGATGGCCAGAAGGTGAAGGATGAGGTTGGTGGAGCCGCCCATGGCGGCCGCCACGGCGATGGCGTTCTCGAAAGCCTCCCGGGTCATGATGTCACGGGGCCGGATCCCAGCCTCCAGGATGCGGACGATGGCCCGTCCGGTCTCGTAAGCCAGCTCCTCCCGGGCCCGGCTGGGGGCCACGGGGGCGGCGGCGTTGGGGAGCGTCAGCCCCATGGCCTCGAAGGCGGAGGCCATGGTGTTGGCGGTGAACATCCCCCCGCAGGCGCCGTAGGTGGGCACGGCGACCTCCTCCAGCTCCCGCAGCTCCTCCACGGTCATCCGCCCGCGGGAGACCGCCCCCACCGCCTCGAAGACGTCCTGGATGGTCACCGCCCGTCCGCGCCAGCTCCCGGGGGGGACGCTTCCTCCGTAAAGGTAGATGGAGGGCAGGTTCAGGCGGGCCATCGCCATCACGCAGGCCGGCTGGGTCTTGTCGCAGCCCCCGATGGTCACCAGGGCGTCCAGCTGGTAAGCCACCGCGGCCAGCTCGATGGAATCGGCGATCAGCTCCCGGCTGACCAGGGAGGCCTTCATCCCCTCGTGGCCCATGCCGATGGCGTCGTTGGCCGGGACGGCGTTGAACTCGATGGGGGTGCCCCCGGCGTCGCGGATCCCCTGTTTGACGAGCTCGGCCAGGCGTTGGAGGTGGTGGTTGCAGGGCTGGGCCTCGAACCAGGTGTTCGCCACGCCGATGAAGGGCCGGCGGAGATCCTCATCCCGGAGGCCCACCGCCCGGAACATCGCTCGGTGGGGGGCTCGTTCCACGCCCTCCGTCACCCGCGCGCTGCGGTGTTTGCGCCCGTTCCCGGAGATGCTCATGGCTGTGCCTCCTCCGTTCATGTTCCTGAAGGGAAGCCCTGTGGCCTTCAACGGACTCAAGGATACTTCAGCGGCGCCCATCCTGGGGCTATGAGGCGCAGTGAAGGATGCGCTGCGCGATGGCCTCCCCCATCTCCCGGGTTCCCACGATGCAGGTCTCCCCATCGGCGATGTCCCGGGTGCGGTAGCCGGCCTCGAGGACGGCCTCCACGGCCTGCTCCACGGCCCGGGCTTCCGCCTCCAGGCCGAAGGCGTAGCGCAGCATGAGCGCCGCGCTCAGGATCGCCCCGATGGGGTTGGCCAGGTTGCGCCCGGCGATGTCGGGGGCTGAGCCGTGCACCGGCTCGAAGAGCCCCGGCGGGCTCTCCCCCAGCGAGGCGGAGGGGAGCATCCCCATAGACCCCGCCAGCACCGACGCCTCGTCGGTGAGGATGTCCCCGAACATGTTCTCCGTCACCACCACATCGAAGGCCGCCGGACGCCGGATGAGATGCATGGCGAAGGCGTCCACCAGCACGTGCTCCAGGGCGAGGTCCGGGAACTCCCGGCGGACCACCTCTTCGGTCACCCGGCGCCAGAGGCGGGAGGCGGCCAGCACGTTGGCCTTGTCCACCGAGGTGAGCTGCTTCCGGCGGCCCCGGGCCAGCCGGGCGGCCAGCCGCACCACCCGCTCGATCTCCCATCGGGTGTAGCGCATCGTGTCGTAGGCCTCCTCGCCCTCGGGCCCGGCCTCCTGACGGGGTCCGAAGTAGAGGCCGCCGGTGAGCTCGCGGACGAACAGGAGGTCCACGCCCCGCACCACCCGCTCCTTGAGCGGCGTCGCGCCCACCAGGGCGGGGAAGACCCGCACGGGGCGCAGGTTGGCGAAGAGGTCGAAGGCTTTGCGCAGGCCCAGCAACCCCTGCTCCGGACGGACGGGAGCGGTGGGGTCGTCCCATTTGGGCCCGCCCACCGCCCCCAGCAGGATCGCATCCGAGCGGCGACAACGCTCCAGGGTCTCGGGAGGGAGCGGCGATCCGGTGGCGTCGATGGCTGCTCCCCCGATGAGGGCCTCGTGGAACTCGAAGGCGTGGCCGAACCGGCGTCCCACCGCCTCCAGGACCCGAACGGCCTCCGCGGTCACCTCCGGTCCGATCCCATCTCCGGGCAGCACAGCGATCACGAAGCGTCCCATCGTTTTCCTTCCCGGGCAGGGGTTTCGAATTTCAGCGATGATCCACCGTGGGATCGATCCCGAACTCCAGGCTGTCCTCCAGGGCGAGGCGGCTGGCCTCCAGGATGTTGGTGGAGGCCCCGACGGTGCGCCAGACCCGCTGGCCGTCGGTGCTCTCGATCCACACCCGCACCCGGGCCGCCGTCCCGGCGTCGCCGTTGAGGATGTGCACCCGATAGTTGGTCAGGTGCACCCGGGAGAGGGCCGGGTAGCGGGGGAGGAGGGCCTTGCGCAGCGCCGCGTCCAGGGCGTTCACCGGCCCGTTGCCCTCCGCGGCGGTGTGCACGATCTCCCCGTCCAGTCGGACTTTGACGGCGGCCTCGGCCACCGGCAGGCGGCCCTCCCGTCGCTCCACCATCACCACGTAATCCAGCACCTGGAAGGGCGGGACGTAGTCGGGGCGGGCGCGCCGGAGCATCAGGATCACCGAGGCCTCGGCGTCCTCGAAATAGAACCCTTCGTTCTCCAGCTCCTTGATCCGGCGCACCACCGCCTGCACCGCAGGGTCGTCCGGGTCGAGGCGCAACCCGAACTCCATCGCCTTGGCGACGATGTTGCCGCGCCCCGAGAGCTCCGAGATCAGCACGCGCTTGACGTTGCCCACGCGGGCGGGATCGATGTGCTGGTAGCTTTCCTCAGCCTTCAGGATGGCGGCCACGTGGATGCCACCCTTGTGGGCGAAGGCGCTGGCCCCCACATAAGGCTGGTGGGAATCGTGGGGGAGGTTGGCCACCTCGGCCACGAAGCGGGAGACCTCCGTCAGGCGGGCCAGCTGCTCGTCCGTCACGCAATCGATCCCCATCTTGAGCTTCAGGTTGGCGATGATGGAGATCAGGTTGGCGTTGCCCACCCGCTCCCCGTAGCCGTTGATCGTCCCCTGCACCTGCCGGACACCCCGGCGGACGGCGGCCAGGGAGTTGGCCACCGCCAGCTCGCAGTCGTTATGGGTGTGGATCCCCAGGGGGACGGAGACCGCTCGCTTCGCGGCCTCCACCCCTTCCTCGATCTCCCATGGCATCGAGCCCCCGTTGGTGTCGCACAGGACGATCCAGTCGGCTCCGCCCTCCTGAGCGGCCCGGAGGGTGGCCAGGGCATAGTCCGGGTTGCGCTTCCAGCCGTCGAAGAAATGCTCGGCGTCGTAGATCACCTCCCGCCCATGGGCCTTGAGGAGGGCCACGCTCTCCCGGATCATGACCAGGTTCTCCTCCAGCGTGGTCTCCAGCACCCGGTGGACGTGGAGGTCCCAGGACTTGCCCACCACGGTGACGGCCGGCGTCTCCGCCTCCAGCAGCGCCCGCAGGTTCTCATCATCCTCGGCCCGGCGCCCCGGCCGCCGGGTCATGCCGAAGGCGGCGATGCGGGCGTGGCGGAGGCCCATCCGCCGCACCCGGCGGAAGTATTCCGCGTCCTTGGGGTTGGAGCCCGGCCATCCTCCTT
>Ga0209143_1001126_pt1 | contig 12542 bp, 7 predicted proteins | sample FaiFalFF_MnMetaG_3_FD_184739 | JGI IMG/M metagenome (GOLD analysis project Ga0209143, IMG submission 184739) | Freshwater microbial communities from Yellowstone National Park, Wyoming, USA - Fairy Falls B (FF_Mn_B) MetaG (SPAdes) (version 3) | ecosystem: Environmental > Aquatic > Freshwater >...
CGCCCGCTGAGCCGCACCATCCCGCGCTTCGAGCCGCAACTGCGCACGGCGCAGCCGAACCCAGAGCTGTTCCGCACGCTGGAGTGGCTGCAGAAGTACCTTGACTCGCCCGAACCCGTGCAGGTACTGGACGCGCGTGCGCCGCAGCAGTATCAAGCGGGGCACATCCCGACGGCGCAGAACCTGTTCTTGCGCGACCTGCTACGCAGCGAAGGCGGCTACAGCGTCTGGCGCAGCCCCGACGAAATTCGCGACAAGGTGCGGCAGTTAGGGATTGACCCCGCGCGCCCGCTGGTGGTCTACTGCAACTCAGGGCGCGAGGCGAGCCAAGTGTGGTTCACCCTGCGCGCGCTGCTGGGCATCGAGGCGCAGGTGTACGACGGCTCGTGGGTCGAGTGGAGCGCACACGGGCTGCCAAGCGAGAAGGGGCAAACCGCGCCCTAAGTGTAGGGGTGCACGGCGGTGCGCTCTACAGACGACTGCGCACCCACAGGAGCATCGCCGCTAATATGCCCGTTCCCAGCGAGACAAGCAGGAAGGTGTTGCGGGCAAATGCCTCGCCTTCCATCTGCGTCAGCTTGTGCCACACCCGCGACCTGAAAGGCTGCCACCGCCCGCGCGTGACAACCGTCATCAGCATATTGAAGCTTGACGCCGCCAGCAACACGGCAACCCAGAACAGGATGGTTTCTGCGGTCACGGTATCCCCCGAAAACCGACGCCGTGATTAGACGCATCGCTACGGAAGCGAATGTTGCAGCGCGATATGCACGCGTGTCTTGGCAACGCATCGAGCAATGTGGCGCGTCAAAGACGCAGGCGGCAGCCGCTTCGGCGCGCCCCACAGCAGCCCCGCCAGCCACACAGCTATGCCCAGCACGGCGAGCCGAACCAACGCCAGCGGCTCTAACGGCGTTCCCTGAAAGGACATCACTAAATGCGCGGCACCAAGCGGGACTACAATCAGCAGCACGCTAAACACGCTGGCGGGCACGCGCAACAAGACAACAACGATTCCCTGCTCGCGCTCTGGGTCGTCATCTTCAGAGGCGCATGCGATTGCATAGCCGAGTCGGAAGAGCGCGACGAGACTGACCCACCACAGGATGTCCTGCCAGCGGATAGTCTCTTGCGCTGCCCACGCGCCCCGCGCCAGCAGCACCCCCACCAGCGCAACCAGCCCGCTGGCTATTCCAACCGCCAACCGCTCTGCGTAGGCTTTCATGGCGACAACCTCACTGAAGAGAGTATACCTCTCACTGCGCGACAGCAATCTGTTCGTCCTGCTGCACAGCACGCGGTACGCACACTGTTGTTGGGTATCCTCTCATACATCGGTATGAATCCGTTTACGCGCTACCTGCACGCGCTGGAGCGCGCGCTCCAGGCAGGCGATGCGACCGAAAGCACGCATCGCCCCGCCCTCAAGTCGCTGCTGGAATCGCTGCAGCAGGGTATCGTCGCGGTCAACGAGCCGAAGCGTATCGCCTGCGGCGCGCCCGACTTCGCCATCCGACGCATTGACGCCAGCGGGCACGGCGTCACCCTCGGCTACCTCGAGACCAAAGACATCGGCGCGCCGCTCGACGCCGCCGAAATGACCGACCAACTCCAACGCTACCGTGATAACCTGCCGAACCTCATCCTGACCAACTACTTGGAGTTCCGCTGGTATGTGGACGGCGCGCGGCGTCAAATCGCCCGACTCGCCGAGTGGGACGCCCGCGCCAAGCGACTGCGCCGCACGCCTAATGGCACAAACGAACTGCACGCCCTGCTTCAGAACTTCCTCGCGCACACCCCCACGCCCATCGCAGACGCCGACGCGCTCGCCCGACAGATGGCGCGATACGCCCACCTCATCCGCGACGCGATTATCGCCGCGTTCCAGCAAAATCTGGCGTCCGACATCCTGTGCGACCTGCGCACGACCCTCGCCGAGACGCTTCTGCCCGATTTAGACCAGCCCGAAAAACTCGCCGACTTCGCCGACATGCTTGCCCAGACGCTGGTTTACGGGCTGTTTGCCGCGCGATGCTACCACACCGCCAACCAACCCTTCACTCGCGCCCATGCCGCCCACGAAATCCCCCTCACTAACCCGTTCCTGCGCGGGCTGTTCGACACCCTCACAGGCGCGGAACTCGACCACGAGCCGTTTATGCCCTTCGTGGACGACCTGGTCGAGCTGTTGGCGCAGGCGAATATGACACACATCCTGAACACCTTCAGCGCACGCGCCCAACGCGAAGACCCCGTCGTGCATTTCTACGAGACCTTCCTGAAGGCGTTCGACCCGAAGCAGCGCGAGCAACGCGGCGTCTACTACACACCCGACCCCATCGTCGGCTACCTGACCCGCGCGGTGCATAGCCTGCTGCAGCGACGGTTTAGGCTACCCGATGGGCTGGCGTCCCTCGCGGACGATAGCCCGCTGTACCTGTTAGACCCCGCCTGCGGCACAGGGTCGTTTCTGGCGCACATCGTGGCGTTCATCCAACAAGAGTTGCAACGCGCCCGCAAAGGCGGACTGTGGAACGATGAGACCATCCAACAGTTGACCCAGCGGCTGTTCGGCTTCGAACTGCTGATGGCGCCCTACACGATTGCGCACCTGAAGTTGGGGCTGATGCTTTACCCGCCGTCTGCGCCGACGCCCAAGCCGCCGCCCCGACTGGGCATCTACCTCACCAACACGCTGGAGTTGCCCGACGAGCAAATCCCGATGCAACTCGGTCCGTGGCGCATCATCTCGCAGGAGGCAGCGGAAGCCGCTACGGTCAAACGCGAGACGCCGCTGCTGGTCATCATCGGCAACCCGCCCTACAGCGCGAACTCCGCCAACAAAATCGAGTGGATTGAAGCCCTCATCCGCAAGGACTACTACCCGCGCGACCACATCAAGGAGCAGAACCCGAAACTGCTGCTGGACGACTATGTGAAGTTCATTCGTTGGGCGCAGTGGCGACTGGAGCAGACGGGCGGGGGGATCTTGGCGTTCGTGACCAATCACGGCTACTTGGAGAACCCGACCTTCCGCCGTATGCGCCGCGCCCTAATGGAAGCGTTCGACGAACTCTACCTGCTGAACCTGCACGGCAACGCCCGCGAAGGCGAAACTGCGCCCGACGGCAGCCCCGACGAAAATGTGTTCGACATCCAACAGGGAGTCGCCCTCCTCATCGCCGTCCGAAACTTCCCGAACGCCCATCGCGCCGATAAGATGGGCGTACACAACGATACCATCGCCGATGGAGGCGATACCACTGGCGCGGGGACATCTGCCCGCGTGTGGTACTACGACCTTTGGGGCACACGGGAGGAAAAGTATGCGTTTTTGAACACGCACACCCTCGAAAGCACGCCGTGGCAAGCCTTGCAGCCGCAGCCGCCCTTCTACCTGTTCGCGCCCCAAAACGACGCCCTGCGCACCGAGTACGAACGCGGCTGGCGACTGACCGACATCTTCCGCCTGCACTCCACAGGCATCAAAACCCACCGCGACCACTTCGCGATCGACTTTGACCTGAAGAGCCTGCAGCAGCGGATTGGGGAGTTCCGCGACCTGACCATCCCCGACGACGAGATTCGCCGACGGTACGCGCTGAAGGATACGCGCGACTGGAAACTGCACGAGAGCCGCCAGAAACTGGCGCAAGACTCGAACTGGCAGGCGCACTTTCATCCGTGCCTGTATCGCCCCTTCGATACGCGCTGGATCTACTACTCGCCGACCGTTATCGAACTGCCCCGCGACGAGGTGATGCGGCACTTGATTGGGGGGCAGAATCTCGCGCTGATTTCCGTGCGCCAGCACACGCAGGCGGGCGAGTGGGCGTTGGTGTGGGTGTCGGACAAACTAACCGAGTGCTGTGCCATCTCGAACAAGACGGGGGAGATTAACTATGTCTTCCCCCTCTACCTTCTCACGCAGGATGGGCGCGAGCCGAACTTGCACGAGAAGTTTCTACAGGCGTTGCGTGCGGTGATGGATCGCGAGCCAACGCCTAAGGAGGTGCTGGCGTACATCTACGCGGTGCTGCACGCGCCCAGTTATCGGCAGCGGTATGCGCCGTTCCTGCGGTATGACTATCCGCGCGTGCCGCTGCCCGCCAGCGCGGAGCAGTTTGTGCGGTTGGCGTCGCTGGGGCAGCACCTGATCGAGTTGCACCTGTTGCGGTGTCTTAGTCTGCGCGAGTCGCCTGTGGGCTTCCCCGTGTCGGGTAGCAACCGCGTCGAGAAGGGCTACCCGCGCTATCGGGACGGCGCGGTGTGGATTAACGACAGCCAGCGGTTTACGGGCGTGTCGCAGGCGGTCTGGGCGATGCGTGTGGGGGGCTATCAGGTGTGCGAGAAGTGGCTGAAGGATCGGCGCGGGCGCGCACTGTCCAACCGCGAGATCGAGACCTACCGCCGACTGGTCTACGCGCTGGCGCAGACGCTGGAGCTTGTGCAGGTAGTTGACGCAGCGTTGGGGTTGGCTGAAACGATGCCCCCCCTCCTAACCTCCCCCGTGGACGGAGTTGGAACTCCCTCCCCGAGTGCGCAAGGGTTGGGGTGGGGGTAAATATTCAGGTACAATTCCCCTGCTATGCCGACCGCCGCGTTTACCACGCTGGGGTGCAAGGTCAACCAATACGAGACGCAGAAGATTTTGGAGCGATTCGAAGCGCTGGGCTTCGACATCGTGCCGTTCGACGCGCCCGCCGATGTGTATGTCATCAACACCTGCTCGGTGACGCAGTCGGCGGAGGCGAAGTCGCGTCAGACAGTGCGCCGCGCCGCGCGACAGAATCCGAACGCCATCGTCGTGATGACGGGCTGCTACGCGCAGTTCACCCTCCGCCGTGGCGAGACGCTGGAGGAGGCGCACCTGGTCGTGCCGAACCCCGACAAACTGCGCACCGCCGACTACCTACTGGAACACTTCCCGCACCTCAAGGAGCAACTGGCGCAGAAGCGTCCAAACGGCGAGACACCCATCCGCCGACGCAGCCGCGCCGTGCTGAAAATCCAGGACGGCTGCAATGTCTACTGCAGTTTCTGCTCGATTCCCTACACGCGCCCGGTGATGCGCAGCACGCCCTACACGGAGGTGCTGGAGGAGGCGCGCGCGATGGTCGCCGAAGGCTACCGTGAAATCGTGCTGACGGGCGTGCTGATTGGCGACTACGGACCCGAAACGGGCAGCGGCGGTCCCGACCTTGTCGAACTGTGCGCCATGCTGGGCGAAATCGAGGGGCTGGAGCGCATCCGCATCAGTTCCATCGAGCCGACGCTGGTGAGCGACCGCCTGATTGACCTCATCGCGACGCACCCGAAGATGTGCCCGCACCTGCATATCCCGCTGCAAAGCGGCGATTCAGGAATCCTGAAGGCGATGAACCGCCCCTACGACCAAGCGTTCTACCTGGACTTGATTCGTCGGCTGCGGGCGCGCATCCCCGACTGCGCAATCAGCACCGATATTATGGTCGGTTTCCCCGGCGAAGACGAGGCGGCGTTCCAAAACACTTGCTTCGTGGTGGAGCAGGTGGAGTTTTGCCGAGCGCACCTGTTCCGCTACTCGCCGCGCCCCGACACGCCCGCCGAAGCGATGCGCAATCAGGTGCCCGACGCCGTCAAAGCGGAGCGCATGCAGCGGCTACAGCAAATCTGCAAGGCGGCAGCGCGACGGTACGCCTCCCGACGACTGGGCACGGTCGAGCGCGTGCTGGTGGAGACCCGCTCGAAGCTGTCGGGGCTGATGACAGGCACAAGCGACCGCTACCTGCAAGTGGAGTTCGCTGCACCCAACAGCCTCGTGGGACAACTGGTTCCCGTGCGCCTCATCGACCTGACCCCCGACGGCGTACTGGGCGAACTGACCACCGCCTAACACGGTGTATACTATAGTAGGGGACCATGGCGCTGGAGACAGTACTGGGGCACTACCGGATTATCCGCGAGATCGCCCGCAGCAACGATGTGGTCTACGAGGCGATTGACACGCGCATCAACCGCCGCGTCGCCATCAAGGAGTTGATGATGCCCCCTGGCGCGACGGACGCCGTGCGCCAAGACCGAATCGCTCGCTTCCTGCGCGAGGCGCGCGCCGCAGGTTCACTGACGCACCCCAACATCGTCACCATCTACGAGACCGAGCAGGAGAACGGACGCTACTTTATTGTGATGGAGTATCTGGAGGGGGACAACCTGCGCCAGAAGATGGATCGCGAAGGTCCCCTGCCCCCCGACGAAGCCGTGCGCATCGCGACGCAGGTGCTGGACGGGCTGGCGCACGCCCACAGCAAAGGCGTCATCCACCGCGACATCAAGCCCGAAAACATCCACATCCTGCCTACAGGGCTGGTCAAAATCACCGACTTCGGCATCGCCCGCCTCAAGTACGAGCCGAACCTGACGATGGACGGGCAAATCTTCGGCACGCCGAGTTATATGTCGCCCGAACAGGTGCAAGGCGGCGCGATTGATGAGCGCAGCGACCTGTTCTCGGTGGGCGTGATTTTGTACGAGATGCTGGCGGGCTACAAGCCGTTTCAGGGCGATTCGGTGATCACGATTACCTACAACATCGTGCATACCGAACCGCCGTCGCCGCCGAACATCCCTGCGCCGCTGGAGTGGGTAATCCGCAAGGCGTTGCGCAAGAACCCTGCCGAGCGATTCAACTCTGCGCTGGAGATGAAGCAGGCGTTGGAGAACGCGCTGGCGCAGTTGAACGCGCCGCCTGTGATTGCGACGCCGATGGGTCCGTCGTCGTATGGTGCGCCCGCGCCGACAGGGGGTTTCCCGCCGTATAACGCGCCCGCGCCGACGGGGGGCTACCCACCGTATAACGCGCCCGCCCCGACAGGGGGGACGCTGCCCCCGCCGTATGGTGCGCCTGCGCCGACCCCTGCGCAGCCCACAACGGCTGCGCCTGTGCCACCTGCGCCCTACCTCCCGCCTCCACCACCGAAGCCCGTGCTGTCGCCCGCCGCGCGACAGTTCTTCGGCACGCTGCTGGGGGTGATCCTTATCGGCGGTGCAGTGCTGGGCGTTATTGTCTTCGGCGTCTACAGCGCGACCCGTGCCTACCAAGAGTACCAACTGCAACAAATCGACGAGAAGATTGCCGCCCGCGCGAAAGAGGCGGAGAAACTCTTCGGGCAGGGACGCTATCTGGAAGCCGCGCAGATTTACGACCAACTTTACCGCAGCGCGCAGTCCACGAAGTGGAAGGAGGAGTTCCGTCGCAACACGGCGAGCGCACTGACGATGCACGGCAACCAGCTGCTGGAGGCGCGCCGCTACGAGGAAGCGTTACGCATCTACCAGCAGGCGGTGCAGTACGCGCCACTGCCCGAAGCCTACGCGGGGATGGCAGCCGCCGAAGCGCAGTTAGGCAACCGCGAGGGCGCGGTCAACCACTGGGCGTCCGCCGCCAGGTATAGCCGCGGCGCGCAGGCGCAGGAGTACCAGCGCAACGCCGCCCGCGAGCAAATTGCGATCGGCGACGAAGCCTACCGCCGCGGCGACATCCCACGCGCCATGCAAGCATGGCAAACCGCCATCGAACTCGCGCCCGGCACTCCAGAAGCCCGCGAAGCGCAGCTTAGGTTCGAGCAGGCGCTGAACGAGCTGATACGCAGGTAGCAGCCGTTTACTGCGTACCCGCCGTGCCCGACGAATCGGACTGAATGGGCGCGCCCAGCCACGAGAACGGATAGTTCGGATCTTCCCACTCCAGCGCGGCTTTGGTGACCTGCAGCGGGCGGAAGGTGTCCATCATCACCGCTAACTCCTCAGTATACTTCGTGCCCAAACTTGCCTCCACCACGCCCGGCTGCGGACCATGCGGAATGCCCGCAGGATGCAGCGTGATCGAGCCCGACTCAATCCCGCGCCGACTGCTGAACTTCTTGTTGACATAGTACAGCACCTCGTCGCTATCGAGGTTGCTGTGATTGTAAGGCACAGGGATCGCCAGCGGGTGATAGTCCAGCATGCGCGGGCAGAACGAGCAGACCACAAAACCTGGTCCCTCAAAGGTCTGGTGCACTGGCGGGGGCATGTGGATGCGCCCTGTGATGGGCTCGAAATCGTTGATGTTGAACGCCCACGGGTAGACATAGCCGTCCCAGCCCACCACATCGAACGGGTGGTGTTCGTAGTGGTAGGCGTAGACGCGCCCGCGCCGATGGATGCGCACCTCAAAATCGCCAATATCGGTGCGCGTCTCCAGCGTTTCAGGAACGCGGATGTCGCGCTCGCAAAACGGCGAATGCTCCATCAGCTGCCCGTACTCGTTGCGGTAGCGTCTGGGCGTCTCGATTTGCCCGCCAATCGCTTCAATCCAGACCAGTTTCGCTGGTAGCGTGTCGAACACCAGCCGCCAAATCGTGCCGTGGGGGATGACCAAGTAGTCGCCCTCACGGAAGCGCAGATGCCCAAACTGCGACTCGAGGGTGCCCGTGCCCTCGTGGACGAAGATGAGGTCGTCGCCGTCGGCGTTTTTGTAGAAGTAGTTCATCTGCTCAATCGGGCGCGACACCGAGAAGATGACATTCTCGTTGAACATCAGCTCCACGCGCCCTGTGACGGCGTCGCCCGACGGGGGCATCTCGCCCGTGCGGAAGTGGCGGTGTTGCAAAACGGGTTCGTCAATCGGCTCGAGGCGTCGCACATAGCATGTGTGAAACTCCTTGACGCGCGTCGGTGGGTAGTAATGATACAGAATCGACTGAATGCCCGAAAAGCCCTCTGTGCCCAGCACCTCTTCGGCGTACAGTCCGCCGTCGGGGCGGCGGAACTGAATATGCCGCTTCGGCGGCACTTGTCCCATGCGTACATACCACGGCATCGTGGATAACCTCCCTATCGTGTGATGGAAAATTATAGCATGCGCGACCTCTCGGAGACACTTGCTATTCGAGAGACGCGCTCGGCATTCGCCGAGCGTAGGAATGGCTCGGCGACAACGGCAGGGCAGTCGTTCTTGGCGATTGGTATCACGGCAACGGCAACTTCGGGCGCGGCTCAAACTCGGGCAGTTTGGGCGGGTTGGCTTCCATTAGCTTGAGAATCTCCGCAATCGCCCGATCCAGTTGCGGGTCGCGCCCTGCCATGTAGTCCTGCGGCGCGTAGTCCACCTCGATGTCAGGATCCGTGCCGTAGTTTTCCACGCGCCAGCCGACATCGTAGAACCAGAAGGCATACTCAGGCTGCGTGGTCAGCCCCTGATCCACAAACACCGACTTCGGTGAGATGCCAATCACCCCGCCCCAAGTGCGCTTGCCAATCAGCGGACCCAGCTTCATCAGCTTGAAGGCGTGGCTGAACATGTCGCCATCGGAACCCGCGCGCTCGTCGGTAATCGCGACCAACGGTCCCATCGGCGATTCGTAGGGGTACGGCATCGGTTTGCCCCAGCGCGGCACATCGTAGCCCAGCCGCTTGCGCCCCAGCTTCTCCAGCAGCAGCGCGGACACATACCCGCCGCCGTTCGCTCGCACATCCACAATCAGCCCTGGACGCACCAACTCGGGCAGAAATGCGCGGTGGAACTCCGAGAAGCCCGTGCTATCCATATCGGGGATGTGGATGTAGCCGACCTGCCCGTTGGTCTTCTCGTGAACATAGGCGCGGTTGCGGTTCACCCAGTCGCGGTAGCGCAGTTTCGATTCGTCGCTTAGCGTTTTGGTGGTCACGGTGCGCGTTTGTCCGTCGGGGCTGCGCAGGGTCAGTTGCACGACCGCGCCCGCTTGGTGCAGCAACGCTTCGCCTGGGGTGAAGGTGCGCGTGAGGCGTCGCCCGTTGATCGCCAGCAGCACCTCGCCGACTTTCGCGTTCACACCAGGCTCGTTCAGGGGCGAGTCGGCATCGTCCAGCCACGGGTCGCCCGTGAGGATGCGCACGATGCGGTAGCCCTGCGCCACTTCGTCCCACTCGAACTCCGCGCCCAGCAGCCCGACGGAGTATTGCGGGGGCTGGCGGTAGTCGCCGCCGAACTCGTAGCAGTGCGAAGTGCCCAGCTCGCCCTGCATCTCCCACATCAGGTCGGAGAACTCGCCGCGCGTGGCGACGCGCTCCAGCAGCGGGTAGTAGCGGTCGTACACGCGCTGCCAGTCGACGCCCGACATGTCCGCGCTCCAGAAAAACTCGCGTTGCAGGCGCCACGCTTCGCGGTACATCTGCTGCCACTCGCGGGTGGGCACAACGGCGCAGCGCACGCGGCTGAGGTCAATCCAGCCGCTCTCGCGCGAGGGGGGTGCGCCCTCGTGCTTCTCGTCGGGCTTTTGACCTGCGGGCAGCACGCGCAGCCGCTTGCCCGACCGATATGCCAGCGTCTTGCCGTCCAGCGACAGCGTGAAGTCGCTCACCTTGCTCGCCAGCGTCTCGGTCTTGGCGTTGATGAAGTCGTACATCAGCAGCGCGCCCTTGCCCTCCTCGTCTTCGCTCATCCAGTCCTTGCCCAGCGTGCCCTCAACGGGGAACTGCGTCACCAGCACGCGCCGCTTGCTCAGCCCCGCGACCTGCCCGTAGATGCCTGCAGGCAACGGCACGGTAATCACGCGCAGGTGGATGTCGTCGAAGTCGATGGCGGTGGTCTTTTTCTCACCCGATTCCTGCTTGCCCTCCTCCTTCGGTTTCTCCTCGAACGGGCGAGGTTGAGGCAGCAGCGGGTTCGGGATGTCCTTGCGCAGTACGACCGCCATCACGCGCATGCCCATCGGGAACGCCAGCTCGTACTGCAGGTTGTCGGGCACGGGGTCGTAGTCGCGATAGGACAGAAAATACAGCATCTCGCCGTCGGGGTCCCACGCAGGCGACACATCACGGAACTCTGGGTGCGTGACGGCGTGAATGTCGCCCGTCTCGGCGTCATAAATCTTGATGATGTGCGTGCGCTCGTTGGGAGCGAAGCTGTACGCCAGCCAGCGTCCGCACGGCGACCAGGCAATGCCCCCAACCCCAGACCTACCCCACCACTCCGCTTCCGCGCGATCTACCAGTTTCAGCGACTCGGTGGCAAGGTCAAAAACCAGCAGTTCCATCCGATGGTTGGTTAGCGCCACGCGGTCGGCAGTGGGGCAGACCGCTATCTGGTAGGGATGCCCGATATCCAGCGACTCGTAGCGCGTGACGCCGTCGGGGGTGTGCAGTTCCAGTCGGGGTTCGCCGCTGGCGTCGGAGATGGTGATTATGCGTTCGCCGTCAGGCAGGAACTGGCTCAGGCGGTAGCGCACGCCCTGCGGCTCGCCGTGCTGGATCACTGCGCCTTCCCAGTTGCCCATCACAAACGGCTTGCCGCGCACCGTCAGCAGCAGGGAGTGCCCCTGTGGATGCAGCGCGTATTCCTGCAGGTACTTGTCGGTCTCGACGAACTTGCGTTGCGCTTGTGTGCGCGGACTGCGCAGCTCCACAGGGATCATTCGGTCCTCGCCTGTCGCCAAGTCCAGCACATACAGGTCTGCGCCTGCGTGGTACACGATGCGCTTGCCGTCCGTGCTGGGGTAGCGCACATAGTATTCGGTGTGGTGGGTGTGCTTGCGCAGGTCGCTTCCGTCGGGCAGGCAGGAGTAGAGGTTGGCGATGCCCTCATGGTCGGAGACGAAGTAGATGCGCTCGCCAATCCACATCGGCGCGGTCAGGTCGCCGTCGGTCGGCTTGAAGCGGGTGAAGTTGCCGTCGCCTTTGCGATCAATCCAGAACACGCCCGCCGTGCCGCCGCGATAGCGTTTCCACATCGCGGGGTCGCCTGTGTGCCTGCCCAATATGACCGCGCCGTTCGGTCCGAAGCTGATGTGCTGCGCCAGCCCGTAGGGGTACCGTTGGGGCAGTCCGCCCTCCAGCGGCACGCGCCACAGCCAGATTTCGCGCGGGGGGCACGCCGCGGTGCTGGCGTAGATGACCGACTTGCCGTCGGGCGTCCAGCCGACCACGCGCACGCGCGCCGCCGCCTGATAAGTCAGTCGGCGCGGCTCCCCGCCGTCAGCAGGCATCACATACACTTCGGGATGCCCCTCGTCTCTGGCGACGAAGGCAATCCACTGCCCGTCGGGCGAGAAGTGCGGCGTGATGACATCGCTCAGGCTGGTGGTCAGGCGGCGCGCGTAGCCCCCTTCCACCGAAACCGTCCACAGGTCATCCTCGCAAGTAAACGCCACCGTATCCCCGTAAATCGTCGGAAAGCGGTAGTAGCCCTTGCTCATCGTCGGTCCCTCTGGGGGCGTGCGATTCGGCGCACCAGCGTCGATTCCTGCCGCAGTGACTGCAAGCGTTTGTAAGCCCAGCAGTGCAGTTCGTGAGACGTGCTCGCGCGCGACATGGTAGAGCCCTGTGAAGGGGATATACTCGTACCCATACGCGCCGTTCCAAGTGAACGGCTGGTCAATCCGCTGGGCAGGGGGGCTGATGGGGTTGCCCCAGCTGTCGCTTGCAAAGCGTCCATTATTCCTCCAAACGCGCCACCACCTTCTCCACCATTTTGCAAAACTCGCCTTGACCACGCCTCGCCATCCGCTCGGAAAACCGCGCCAATATCGCCTTCCGTGCCT
>Ga0209143_1001132_pt1 | contig 12524 bp, 10 predicted proteins | sample FaiFalFF_MnMetaG_3_FD_184739 | JGI IMG/M metagenome (GOLD analysis project Ga0209143, IMG submission 184739) | Freshwater microbial communities from Yellowstone National Park, Wyoming, USA - Fairy Falls B (FF_Mn_B) MetaG (SPAdes) (version 3) | ecosystem: Environmental > Aquatic > Freshwater >...
CGCTGCCCTCCATCGGTGCGCCACGCCGGGAGTCGCCGCTGGTGGTGCGGATGGGCGACCCGAAGGAGGAGGGCACGCTCGCCCTGCTCATTCTGCAAGCGACCTCTGAACGAGTCATCCTGCGCGCTTTCCGACCCACTCCTTGAAATCGGGTATCCTGAAAGAGGAGCGATGAACGAGGAAATCACGGCGGAGTTGAGCTTGGAGCAGCTGCAAACGGTGCCCGCAGAGCCGCTGCGTGTGCTGCCCATCGTGAAGTTTGTCGCCCGCAGCGAAATCGGCAAGGTGCGCGAGAATAACGAAGACAAATTCGACTTCTACGAGCCGGACGAGCCGTGGCGACTCGCCTCGCGCGGCAGCGTCTATCTGGTCTGCGACGGCATGGGGGGGCACGAGGCGGGACAGATTGCCAGCGAACTGGCAGCCAAGCTGTTCCTGCACCACTACTATCACAGCGAAGGCACACCCCAAGAGGCAGCCGAGCGTGCCGTGCTGCAGGCTCACGCCTATATCCAGCGCATGGGGCAGACCATCCCCTCCCGACGCGATATGGGCACCACACTCACCGCGCTCATCCTGCGTCAAGCCGAGGGCATTCTGGTGCATGTGGGCGATAGCCGCTGCTATCGGCTGCGCGAGGGGGAGCTGCAGCAGCTTACACGCGACCATACCCTTGTGCAGGAATGGGTGGAGCAAGGGCTGCTGACACCCGAAGCGGCCCGCTATAGCCCTTACGGCAGCGTCATCACGCAAGCCATCGGCGTGGAGAGCGAGCGCGGTGCGCTTCGTCCCGACATCGAAACCTTCCCCCTGCAGGAGGGCGACCTCTTCCTGCTCTGCTCCGACGGCTTGACCGACATGCTGGAGGATGCCGAGATTGCCGAGATTCTGCGCACGCAACCCCCGACCCAAGCCGCATGGACGCTGGTTGACCGCGCTTTAGCCGAGGGCGGACGCGACAACATCACCGTCGTGCTGGTGCAAATTCGGGAACTACGCTTGATGGAACCTTAATCAATTGAACACTAAGCAGGAATCGATGGAGGCATTGCGAAGGGGAATAGTAGCCCATGCAGCGGTTGAGGGTGGATTTGGAGCGGGATGGAGTTATGGAGATAGTGCAGTTCGTTCCGAGGACGGAACCCTGCTTAAAGGTCTATCGGCGTGGACAGCTGGTATGGCAAGGGGGAAAGCGCATCTGGCAAGCGTGGAAACTGCAAATCATCGACCTCGATGACGACCGCTACTGCGAATTCGTGCTGGGGGTCTATCGCGCCACACGCTTCTATCCGGCGAATAACAGCCTCTATGTACTGGGGTGGAACGGTCGGTACGCTTATCGCAAATGGATGGGTTCCCGCATGGCAGGTTGGTTGCACGATTTCGCGCTCGCCCGCTTTCGCCCCGATCAGCCTGTGCGCCTTGCCACTCTTGAACGCGACTCGGCAGGTCAGCCGCGGGTGCGTGTCTACCGCTGGTCAGGCTTCGGCTTCGTCGTCTGTTGGCAAAGCCAGCCGCTGCCCGCAACGGGGCGCTTACAACCGATGTCGCATCAGGTACTGCTGACCATCGGCAGACGACGCTATCGGCTCTATCAGCCTTCCGAACGCATGGAGTTTGCACTCCAGGAGGTCAAGCATGCAAAAGCCATTTAATCTGTCGACAGTGATTAATCTCAAGCAGTTCAAGATATCCAGGGCTGCGCGTCAAAAGCTGGAACAGCATGGCTTTGTGATTGTGCCTGCGTTAAATGAGCAACCCTTCTTCATCTACGAGCAAAATGCTTATGCCCGAGTGCCCCACTTCGTCACGCTCGATAGCGTGATGCACCTCTATCATCTATTCTTCCAGTTCGCGTTACGGCGATTAGAGACCAAGGCGTTGGCGCCATTGGTTGCCCAGTTGACCCGCCGCTTGTTAGCAGAGTGTAAGGAGATGTACCGCCAAGCTCCCGCTTCACTTAGGGGAGCGGCATTGCGCAACATCGCCTATGTGGGGGTAGCAGCCGAGTTGATGGGGTTGAAGGAATCGATCCCGGAGCCGGCTCACCCGATGGTTAGGAAGGAGCTGGAGCTTATTCAAGCGACGGCAGGGCTTGAAGTGGGCGCGATTTTGCCCTACGCAATCGATTACTCCCAGTTTATTGTGCGCGGGCATTACACGCGCACGCCCCTGCTGCGACGCTATTTCCGCACCGTGATGTGGTTTGGGCTGTTTCCCTTCAGCCCTCGCCGATTGGTGCCCGTCAACGGAACCGAGCTGACGCCGGAGCCGTTGCGCCAAGCCCTGCTTTTGACCTATGCGCTCTATCGGGCGAACCTGGTGGACACCTGGCAGAAGATTATGACGCCCATCGACTTTCTGGTGGGTCTGGCAGATGACTTGACGCCGCCTGAGGTGAAGCAGATAATGGACGCGGTGTACGGAAAGTCGCCGCGCCTGATCGATTTGGCTGATGCAACTCGATTCGACCAGTTCACGCAACGCTTTCTGTCAGCGCGAATGCCCCAGATCCGCCCCAAGTTTGTGTCTGTAGGGGGTACGCTGCCGCCCTTGCCCGACCCAGACAGCCCGTGGATGCGCTTGCTGGGACAGCGGTATGTACCCGACAGCGAGATTCTTCAGGAATTGAGTGACCCGATCTCGCGCCCTGTGCCGCAGGGATTAGATGTGATGGCGGTGCTGGGCAGTGAGCGAGCGGTGCAGCATCTGGATAGCAAGCCCTCCCCATGGGCAGAGTATCGCTCGGTACGGCAGAAATTGACTGAGCGATTCGCCCGATTGAGCAAGCAGGAGTGGACGCGTAATGTGTACCTGGCATGGCTACATGTGCTGAAAGCGGTGCTGCAGCCGTTGCCCCAAGAGGCGCCCCCCGTCCTGCGCACACCCCACTGGCAAGATAAGTGCCTGCAAACGGCGTTGGCGTCTTGGGCGCAACTACGCCACGACACCATCCTCTATGCCAAACAATCCTTCGTGGCAGCCGAAGGAGGCGATTTCGCGGAGGAACCGCCTCCTAACCGTCATCACTGGGTGGAGCCGAACCTTGAAGCGTGGGATCGGTTGTTAGAACTGGTCCAGATAACCCAACGCTTGCCTTTGTTGGACGAAATCCTTCAGTCCAAGTTGAACGAGATGAAATCGTTAGTCACGCTATTGCGCACCTGTGCCCAAAAGCGGCTCCGCAATCAGCCGCTCACCAAATGGGAGTTAGATGAACTTGAGGGCATAGGGGGCTGGATGGACAGTTTGGCACTGAGCGTCGCCGGCGAGGAAGGAGCGGCATCTTGGCAAGACATCGTTCACCCTGCCGACCGTAAGATGGCGTGTGTTGCCGATGTGCATACCACCGTCGATAGGCGTCCAGGAGGAGTCGGCGAGGTGGTTTTAGAAGCAGCCGTAGGCTATGCCCATGCCATTTATGTGCTGGTGCCGGCGAGCAAGGGGCGTTCAGTGCTCACGCGCGGGGCGGTCTTCAGCTACTACGAGTTCACTCAGCCGCTCCAGCGACGCCTTACGGATGAGCAGTGGCAACAGATGCTGGAGAAGGGTAAAGCGCCCGCTCAGCCCAAGTGGATTGCTGCCCTTCAGGCAAAAGGGCTTGAAACCGTGGCGCCGCCTCTATAGGGTTGTCCATACGGCTGCGCTCTTAAATCAAGCCCCACGCCTGCAGAATCTCAGGCAGGGGCGGTTGCTGCCACAGCCATTCCACCCGCAGCCAGAAGTTAGGCAACACTTGGCTGCGATAGACCCCTTGAGAGCCGCTGTAGACCAGTTGGTAAACGCCTTGCTCGTTCAGCTGAGCGAACTCCGCTTGTTTGCGCTCTGGGTCAATCATCCAATATTCGGGCACACCCGCCGCTTCATATTCGTCAAACTTCTCGCCTCGATCGGTGGCGCGCCTGCCCGCGCTCACAATCTCTACCACAAGGTCAGGCGCGCCCTCCAGATACTGCTCGGTCAGGCGATCGAGATGCTCGTTCCGCACCACGATTAGGTCAGGTTCGCGCAGCATCTGCTTGCCGTCAGGCATCGTCAGGCGAACCAGAAACGGTGGAGGTAAAACCTCACCTATCGGATGGTGATCAAGCCAAGTCGCAACCAGCTTATACAAAAAGCCGTTACATCTCTGGTGAACTCTCGACGCTGGCATTTTGGGTATAACCCTCCCGCTTACCCACTCGGCGTGGGTGTCTTCATCTGCCCACGCCAGGAACTGCTCGAGGCTCATCTCCGCTTCGGACACCACCACTTTGCCTTCCCGCCCTGGTATCGGGTTCGTCATTTGTATCACCGAGCGAATCATACCCTATTCGGGTATCATTCTGTTCAGATGAGCGAGTGGAAGCGGACGCATTTTTGCGGTGAGTTGCGGCTGGCACATGTGGGTCAGATGGTGCGCCTGAACGGCTGGGTGCACCGTCTGCGCGACCTGGGCGGGTTGGTCTTCCTCGATATGCGCGACCGCACCGGGCTGGTGCAAGTGGTGTTCGACCCTGCCATCGACCGCGATCTGCATGCGCGTGCAGGCGACCTGCGCGTGGAGTATTGCATCGGCGTTGAGGGTGAGGTGCGCCGGCGGCGCCCCGGCGCCGAGAATCCCAAACTGCCCACAGGCGACATCGAGGTGTTCGCGCACGCGCTCACCGTGTTCAACCCTTCCCGCACGCCACCCTTCCCGCTGAACGAGGAGCGGCTGGAAGTGGATGAGAATCTGCGCCTGAAGTATCGCTATCTCGATCTGCGACGCCCCGCCATGTATCGCCGCCTGGAACTGCGCCATCGCGTGGTCAAATATATTCGCGACTTTCTGTCCGCGCGCGGCTTTCTGGAGGTGGAGACGCCAATCCTCATCAAAAGCACGCCCGAAGGCGCCCGCGACTACCTGGTGCCCAGTCGGCTCTATCCGGGCAAGTTCTATGCGCTGCCGCAATCGCCTCAACAGCTCAAGCAGTTGCTGATGGTCGCCGGCGTGGAACGCTATTTTCAGATTGCCCGCTGCTTCCGCGATGAGGACCCACGCGCCGACCGCCAGCCCGAATTCACTCAGCTGGATTTGGAGATGTCGTTCGTGGAGCGCGACGACATCCTGAACCTCATCGAGGAGCTGTTTATCGGCATCGTGGAGAACTGCACCGATAAGCGTGTGCTGAAGCCGTTTCCACGCCTCACTTATGATGAGGCGATGCAGCGCTACGGCACCGACAAGCCCGACCTGCGCTTCGGGATGGAACTTATCGACCTGACCGACCTGCTGCGCGACACAGGTTTCCAAGCGTTTCGCACGGTCGTTGAGCAGGGCGGGATGGTGAAGGCAATCGTGATGCCCGGCTGCGCCGGCTATTCGCGCAAGGAGTGGGACGAGCTGAGCGAATTTGTGAAGCAATATGGCGCCAAGGGACTGGCACCGCTGGCACTGACCGACGAGGGCATCCGCTCGCCCATTGCCAAGTTCCTGAGCGAATCGGAGTTGCAAGGCATCCTCACGCGCACGGGGGCAAAAACGGGCGACCTCATCGGCATCGTGGCAGACACACCCAAAGTAGTGCATGACGCACTGGGACGCCTGCGCCAGCGCATGGGCGAACGCCTGCAACTGACCGACCCGAACCTGATGGCGTTCGCCTGGATTCTCGACTTCCCCCTGCTGGAGTGGAACGAGAAGGAGAACCGCTGGGACCCCAGCCATCACCCCTTCACCGCACCGCGCGAGGAGGACATCCCGCTGCTGGACACCGATCCGGGTAAGGTGCGCGCCCAATGCTATGACCTCGTGTGCAACGGGAACGAACTCGCCAGCGGCAGCATCCGTATCCATCGGCGCGAGCTGCAAGACAAAATCTTCCATCTGCTCGGCTACACCGATGAGGAGATTAAGGAGCGGTTCGGACACCTGCTGGAGGCGTTCGAGTACGGCGCACCCCCTCACGGCGGGATCGCACCCGGCATCGACCGCCTCGTGATGCTGCTAACAGACGACGAGACCATTCGGAATGTGATTGCCTTCCCCAAAAACACGGCGATGGTCGATGTGATGTTCGGCGCGCCCGCGCCCGTGAGCGAGGAGCAGCTGCGCGAGCTGCACATCCGCATCGTGGATGATGATGCCGACTGAACTGGTTGCCCCCGCTAAAATCAACTTGACCTTGGAAGTGTTGTATCGCCGCGCCGATGGCTATCACGCTATCGCCAGCATCATGCACATGCTGAGTCTGCACGACACCCTCCGGCTCACTCCCCAGCCTCAATCCCCAACCCCCCATATCGTGGTGGAAGGGTTTGCCGTGCCAACAGATGAGCGCAATCTGGTCTGGCGTGCGCTCGAGCAGGTGGGGCAGCTCGGCTGGCAAGTTCGGCTCATCAAGCGTATCCCGCCCGAATCGGGACTGGGTGGCGGCAGTAGTGATGCCGCCGCTATCCTGCGCTGTTTTCAGCGACGGCGTGCGGCGTCGAAACTCGGTTCCGATGTGCCCTTTTTCCTGAACGGCGTCTGCGCACGGGTGAGTGGGCGTGGCGAGCGGGTCAAACCGCTGCCTCCACCGCCGCCCTTCTGGTGGGTGCTGGCGAAGCCGCATGGGGTTGGCGTCTCCACCGCTTGGGCTTATCACCAGATGGGGCAGACACGCAGATCTGCCCCCACAAGGCGTTTGCCACGCGCCACCTTGCGCTTGCAAAAACGCCTGTTAAAAGGCGACATCTGCACGCCCGAGGACCTCGCCCCCCTGCTCCACAACGATTTCGAGGCGGTCGTGCTGCCTGCTTTGGAGCCGTTGCGTCGGCTGCGCGCCTGCCTGGAGGCATGGGGCGCGCTCCGAGTCCTGCTCTGTGGCAGTGGTGCGGCGCAGGCAGCTCTCTGCCGCTCCCAAAGTGAGGCGGAAACCGTCGCGCAAACGCTCCGAGCCGAGGGCTATTGGGCAGAAGCAGCACAGATGCTGCTTGTGGAGCCATCTGCGCCTTCAAGGGGTATCCTTAGCTCGACATGATTTATGACATCAGCCTGACGCTGGAGCCGGAGATGCCCATCTATCCGGGCGATGCGCCTTATGCGCTGGAACCGATGCTGCGTATCGCAGAGGGCGCAGTATGCAATCTGTCGCGCCTTGTGATGGGCACGCACACAGGCACCCACATCGACGCGCCCTGGCACTTTCATGAGCAGGGTAAGCGCGTGGAGCAGATTCCGCTGGAACGGTTGATTGGGCAGGCTTGGGTAGCGGATGTGCAGGGGCATCCCGCCATCACCGCTGAGGTGCTCCAACGCGCGCGCATCCCTCTCGTCACGCGCCTGCTGCTCAAAACCGATAACAGCACCCTTTGGCAGCAGCGCAAGTTCCAGAAAAAATTCGTCTACCTGACCGCCGACGCTGCTGATTGGCTCATCCAACACATGATAAGCGTCGTAGGGGTGGATTACCTCTCTATCGAGCAGTTCGGCGCGCCTGAGCCGGTGGTACATCGCAAGCTGTGTGGTGCAGGAATCGTGATTATAGAGGGTTTGAACCTGAGCGCGGTGCCCGAGGGCGAGTATGAGCTACTCTGCATGCCGCTCAAGATTCGGGATGGGGATGGCGCACCTGCCCGCGTTGCTCTGCGTACCTACTGACGGTATAATCTGGATTGCGATGCGACCCGTTATCGAAGTGCGGAATATCACAAAGGACTATCGGTTGGGCAAGATCGTGGTGCCCGCGCTGCGTGGCGTGAGCCTGACGGTGATGCCGGGCGAGTTCGTCGCCATTATGGGACCGTCAGGTTCAGGCAAGTCGACCTTTATGAACATCATCGGTTGCCTCGACCGCCCCACCAGCGGGGAGTATTATCTCAACGGAGAGCTGGTCAGCGCGATGAGCGACGCGCAGCTGGCACAGATTCGCAATCGTTATATAGGCTTTGTGTTTCAGACCTTTAACCTGCTGCCGCGCATGACGGCGTTGCGGAATGTGGAGTTGCCGTTGCTCTATGCGGGGGCACGCCATCGCGTTGAGCGGGCAAAGCGTGCGTTGGAGCTGGTTGGGCTGGGTGACCGCCTCCACCACCGCCCCAACGAGCTTTCAGGCGGGCAGCAGCAGCGCGTGGCGATCGCGCGCGCGATTGTTAACGACCCTTTGCTGATTTTAGCCGATGAACCAACGGGCAATCTCGACTCGCGTTCCAGCGAGGAGATTATGGCGATTTTCCAGCAGCTCAATCGTGAGGGGCGCACCATTCTGCTGGTGACGCATGAGCGCGAGATTGCCGAGCATGCAAAGCGTATCGTGCGCTTTCGGGATGGCAAGGTCATCGCGGACGAACCGGTCGCCAACCCGCGCGACGCCCTCCGCGAGCTGGAAACCCTGCCCGCCCTTTAGAGGGAGTGGGAGGCTGGCTTCAGCTTGGGCGATCCAGCTCCTCCCAGTAGAGGAGGCGGGCGCAGCTCTCACAGGTGATGAGTTCGGTGCCCTGCTCCAGCTGTTTCAGCAGATAGGGGGTTAGCACGGTGTGGCAGAAGTCGCATGCGCGATTCACCACTTTGGCGATGGCGATTTCGCCCAGTCGCTCGCGAATGAGTTCGTAGCGGGCAAGCGCTTCCGGATCGATCTGGCGGGCTAACTCTGCGCGTTGCTGCTCGTGGAAGCGGATTTCGCTCTCCAGCGTTGCCTTGCGATACTCATATTCTTGGCGATAGGCTTCGTAGCGCATCTCGATTTCGTTCATGCGCTCCTGTGATTGGTTGATTTGCTGGCGAAGGGTCTCCATCTTGTCCCACATCTCCAGCAGGCGCAGGTCCAGCTCGCTGCGGCGTCGCTTGAGGTAGTCCAGGTCGCCTTGCAGGGCAGCCAGTTCCTTCGGGTTCGTGATGCGTCCGGAGTAGAGTTCGCGCTCCGCCTCGCGGAACTTCTCGTCCATCTGACGCAGTTGCAGCTCCTGATCCACCGCTTCGGCATGGAGAGCGTCATACTCGCGTTTAATCTGCTCCAGGATAGCGCGCTGACGCTGGATCTCTTCCCGGATATGGTCGCCCGGGTCGAGTTTCTCCAGCGTTCGGCGCAGCTCCGCTATGTAGCGGTCGAGCTGCTGCAACTCATACAGCGAACGCATCGCGGGATGCATCGCTCACTCCCCAACGGTTTTGATGGGTATGATGTAGGGACGCACCTTTTTGCGAATTGGCTTATTGATTTCGTCCTCCTGCAGGTGCCAGACGGTGGAGCCTTTGTGTAATTCGAAGCACGGGTAGGCAGTCAGCAAGGAAGCGGTCAGCATGCGGGGTGTGCGCCGCACCACATTCACCTCATTGTGCAGGGTGAGGAAGTCAGCACCTGTCGGATGCAGGCGCATCACCTCGATGAGGATATGATAGGTGGACATCTGGTCGGCTTGCTGCTGCAGGCTTATGAGCCGCTCATAGCGAGAGGGCGGGATGGCAAGCAGCGGGTCCACCTGTCCCGTGTAGAGGAAGCGGAATACATCGGGTTGGTCGGTCTTGTGCAGCTCAAAAATCGCGCCCGATAGCACATCCAACTCGGTAAATCGCTCAAACAAGCCGAACACCAATCGCACCAGCGTGTTGAGCCAGACCTCGTGGGAGCGACCCTGCTCGTCGATAAAGGTGAGCTGCTGGATGTCGGGCGAGTCCTCGAAAAAGCCAGCGGGGATTTGGCACAGGGGGATGGTGCCCAGGTCCTTATGGGGCGGGCGCAGCACGAGGCGCACCTGATCGGGAATCGCTTCGGGCACAACCATCTGGTCATCATCGTTCACATCTTGGGCACGCCGGTCGTGAACCTCTAAGCGCAACGGGCGCGGGAAGGCATCCTCCAACAGCAAAATATCGTATGGCTCGCCCTCCTCGTTGCGAATATCGGGCAGTTCGGGCATGAGGAACACCGAGGGCAGCTCCCGCACATAGGGCGGGATGTCCTCTTCGTGCCCGAAGCGGTCATAGCCCAGCCATCGGATGCGCGGATCGCCTATCAGCGCGGAGATGAGCGTGTCCAAATCCTCCTTGAAGGTACGGCTGGTGGGGGACACTTCGAACATCTCTTCCAGCAGTTGGGCGGCGTGGGTGACGCCCTCGCGCTGCAAGATGAGGTTCACGATTTGCTCCACCTCGTCAGGGCGCAACTCCAGAGGCTGCATCTCCTCTTCGGGTAGTTGGCGATGGAGCTGTGCCGCGATGTCCAACGCACGCTGAAGCCACTCTGCCTGCACCGCCGCGGGATACCATTGCCCATCTGCGCCCCAGATAAACTGACCCGATTGCTGAATCAGGTCAAAGAGGGCGACCGCATCGTAGGGGTAGACCCAGCGCGGGTCTGGCGAAAGGGTGAGATACCAAGTCAAAAAGCCCAGAATGCGGTTCGACAGCGGCTCCTTCAGCTGCTGCAGGAACTCAAGCGGTGTATCGGGCAGTCGCCAGTCAAGCTTCTGTGCCTGCTTGAGATAAGGCGCTACATCGGACCAAGTGAGGTCGTTGTAGAAGAGGGCATCCTGAGCGGCGCGCTCACGCTCCTCCGGTCGCTCCCACTCATAGGGGATTGGCTCAATCCAGTCGGGGATAAAAAGCCACTCGCGCAGCCCCACGATGCGCTGGGGCGTGCAGAACAGATTCTCCGAATGCTGACATACCCGCGGTAAAATCGTTTCGTAATATTCGTAGCTGCGCCGGTAGTGGCTGCCGCACTCGCGCGCCACCTGCTCCACGGTCAGGGGCTGTCCCACGGCACGCACGACGCGCTCCACAAAGGCGGTCAAGGGCAGGCGTGGAGAGACCTTACGGTAGAGCGGCAGCCAGCGACGCTCCTCCTGCAGAAACCGTTCGGGCGCATTCAACAGCAATCCCCGCAGAATCGCTGAACTCAACGAGAGTTGCCGCGCCTCCAGCCGTGTCACCAGCTCATTCGTGCGCAGCGGCACAATCGCGCCCTCCATAAACGCCTGCACAATCTGTCCCAGCAGATAGTCCAACGACAGCCGATCTTTCGGGTCTTGCACAATCGTCTCTATCATCGCTTCGTCTCCTTGTGTCGTTTTCTGGTTTGTCAGACAGGTCAGACAAGTCGGACGGGTCAGGTTAATATTATGACACATCGCGACGCCTGCGGGCGATTAGTCCAAACAACAGCCCCACCACCAACCAGCCGAGACCACCCCGCACCAGCACCAACAGCGCCTCCGCATCCAGTGTGGAAGCGAAGGGAGCGTTGCGACTGGCAACATCGAAAAAGTAGATGACCGGCATCGGGAACCAGAGCCAATGCAGGAAAGAGCTTACCTCTAACTGCAAGGGCGATACGCCGAACAGCAGGGTCAGGGCGAAGGGGGGCAAAATAGACAGCGCGACGGCAAGTGTGATAGACATCCAGCGCGCCACCCCCAACCCATGATGCCCCGCTAAGGCGGAACCCAGCCGCGCCACACCCCACAACAGCACCCAGATGCCATAGAGATAGAACACCATCGCAAAAAAGGCTGATTGCTGCGACAGGTTCAGAAATCTCCAAAGCGGCTGGCTTCCCAGCACAATTGCCCCTACCACGACCAGCCACAACAGCGTGATGTAGGGCAGAGCGCCCGCCGCCGAAGGCGCGAACATCCGCAGCGGGTTAAAAAGCCCATCATCCACAGCGGGATGCTCCTCGCGTTTGCCGATCGGCGTGATGAGCAGCACCGTCACCACCATCGGCACCGACACAATCAAAAGGAACCAGGTAATCACATCGGCGCCACTGCTCCAGAATCCTGGTCCCCCCACAGCGCCGCTCAAGATGGTTGCCATCCCCACGGTCGTCAGGTAGGTATAGACCGCTGCGACCAACAGCAGCTGGCGACGGAAGGAGGGCAACACATCTTTATCATACAGCCCGACCCGTCGCGCTGCACCTGTCATCACCAATCGCACGAACAGCAAGCAGACGACCAGGCTCACGACCCACGCTGGAATCTCCCAGCCGCCCACCCTCAGCGACAAGCCCGCCAGCACAGGGGCGCTGAAGGGGTTCAGCACGCTCAGCGGCGCCACCAGCTCGCGCCCCATCACCGTCGTAACGCCGCCTGAGGCAGCCGCGAAACTGAGCAGCGTGAACGGAAGCGTAGCCAGCAGATAGGCGAAGCAGAGCAGATAGCCCCCGAACACCGCCCACATCGAACTGCGCGAATAGGCGGAGGTGAACAGCGCCAGCGCACTGAGCGTCAGCCCGCTGAGTGCCAGCATGAGATAACTCTCCAGCACCTCGCCAAAAGTGGCGCCACCCAGCAGCACGCAGACCGCACTCGCTGGCAGCGTCAGCGCAATCAGCAGCACCAGAAAGGCGAAGGAACCCACCAACTTGCCCGTCAGCAGCTGGCGCGCACTCAGCGGGGTCGCCAGCAACAGATCCAGCGTGCGACGCTCCCGCTCCAGCGTCACCGCGCTCGCCGTCAACCCCGGCGCAATTAGCACAATCAGCGAAATCAGCGTGCTGAAAATAATCCAGTAGAACGCTTGCAGTTGTTGTTGGGCGCGATAGGGGTCCAGTATCACCTGGCTGCCCAGCGTGCTGGTG
>Ga0209143_1001141_pt1 | contig 12496 bp, 12 predicted proteins | sample FaiFalFF_MnMetaG_3_FD_184739 | JGI IMG/M metagenome (GOLD analysis project Ga0209143, IMG submission 184739) | Freshwater microbial communities from Yellowstone National Park, Wyoming, USA - Fairy Falls B (FF_Mn_B) MetaG (SPAdes) (version 3) | ecosystem: Environmental > Aquatic > Freshwater >...
AGGTCGTCGGGCGGTTGCAGCACAGGCTTGAGCCGCACCAACACGGTTTGCCCTGGGCGCAGCACAACCCGCTGTTCCGCCTCAATCGGATAGGGAAGCACGCGGCAGAGGGGTACATGGTCAGGTGCGCTGGCTAAAAGCACCAGCGCACCGCCTCGCTCACCCATCAGAATCTGCTGAACAATTTGCTGGTGATCGGGATGCCATTTGAGGTGTACCTCGCCTTGCTCATCGACCTGCTGGAACAGCGGCTCGGTGGCGGGTAGCGCCCGTAGGAGGCGGAGGTCTACCGCCAGCACACCTACTTTGGCGTTCGCCAGTGGCTGCTGCGCTGCGCTTTGGACGCGCAACGCGCAGCTCCGTCGGCTCGCTCGGCTGCGCCAGAAGCAGCCCTGTTATCCAAACGCTCCAAAACAGAACCGTTGCCCTCATCGCGCACCTCCTTTGCCGCCGATTTGGCGCAGCAGGCTCTCTTGCTCGCGGCTCAGCGGGTTGCCCGTCCAGACCACCTTCCCGCGCGGGTCGATCAGGAATGCGGTCGGGACAGCATCGACGCCGTACAGCTGTGCGGCGCGTTGCCCTTCATCCCAAGTGTGCAGGGCGAACTTATCCCAGCCGCGCCGTTGCAGGTGTGGTAGCACCACCTCCCTGCTCTCGTCGATGCTCACGCTCAGCACAACCACCTGCTTGCGCCACGAATCGGGTTGCTTTTCCACGAACGCCTTGAGTTCCTCCATCGCTCTCTGGCACGGACCGCACCAAGTTGCCCAGAACTCCAGATAGACCCACTTGCCCCGCAGCGTGCGCAACTCCACTGGCTTGCCCGTGCGCACATCCACCGCCTTGAAGTTGATGGCGGGATCGCCCGGCTGAGGCGCGAGCGTGATGCTGATTTCGCGCACACCGTCGCCACGCACGAGCGTGAAGTAGCGCACGAACCTGTCATTTACGAAGATTTGGTAGCCGATGCGGTTGTAGGCGTTCGAGTCAGAGGGGTTCTCGTACAGGTTGCGCAGCACGAACGCACCCTTTTTGTCCGTTCGCCCTTCCTGCACCGTGCGTGCTTGACTATAGCTGCGCCTAAGTGCCACGCGGTAGTGTGCGCCCGCCAGTGCCCCGCCGCCCGCACGCCGAATCTGCACGCGCACCTGCCGCTTGCCACGATACTCCGCGATATCGAACGGCTTGGGTGCAACCCGATGATACACAAACCCGCCTGTAGGGGCATGCACAATCGTCTCATGCATATCCTTGTTCGATAGCTGGAGCAACACTTGGTACGGACCCGGCGCGACATTCCGCTCCGCGACGACGCCGCCTGCAAATGGGTGTCCCGATAGCGCCTCGGAGTAAAACATTAGTGGCAACTCCCGGCTGTTCAGCGGCGCAAGGTGCAGAAACAGCCCCGAGAGGTCTTTGTACGATAGCCGGAGCAACACTTGGTACGGACCCGGCGCGACATTCCGCTCCGCGACGACGCCGCCTGCAAATGGGTGTCCCGATAGCGCCTCAGAGTAAAACATTAGCGGCAACTCCCGGCTGTTCAGCGGCGCAAGGTGCAGAAACAGCCCCGAGAGGTCTTTGTACGCCTTGCGCCACGCCTCCAGATCGAACTCCAGTAGCATCATGCTGGGCTTGGGCAGACGCACTTCCACAGCCCCCGATTGCCACTCGTCAGGCTTGAGCATGTGCAGATAGTAGCGAATGACATCGGGATGATGCACAAACAGCGCGAGTGTGCCACTGAACTCCGGCGGCACATCCACGCGGTAGCGTCCGTCGCCCAGCGTGTGGATACCGAAGTTGAGGCACAGCGGCGGCGTGCCGAAAAGGCGATCCTCTTCTGGCGCCTGCTTTCCCGACGCGCACAAGGGCTTGCCATCCGTACTGGCAATCAATAACGGCGAGGCGCTATGCGCCTGATAAAAGTCCTCGCGTAGGCGCAAGTCGACAGGATTGCCGTCCGCTGTGAGCAGGCGCAGCTCGAAGGAGCGGGCAGGCTTGAGCGTGGCGGTAATCGTCTCGCGCGGGTTGGCGGTGTGTCCAAAGCGGAGTGGCACATAGCCGGGTGCCGCAACCATGCACTCTAACTTCACGGGCAGTTTGCCTGCCAAGATTTCGCGCATGCGCGAGCGGTGGGATATGTCGCCTTCCACGACGCAGATGCCGCGCGCGTTCACGGGCTGCCACGCGGGCACAGTTGCCATCTCGCGTATCTCGTTCACCATCGCCGAAACATGCACCTTTGCCGTGCGTATCGGCTGTCCCTGCTCGTCGACAACTTGGATACGCGCCAGTGGCTCATCAGGAATCACCGAAAGGGACTGCGCGTACAACAGCCCCACAACCATCGCTGCCCCCCATAGCGTCAACGCTGTTCGCATGGGCATACCTCCTTAGGGAACTCCACTGCATGTCGGTATTCGTCCTCTATGAGCCGACTCCTGCTGGGGTTCGGATTTGCCCGATTACGCCCCCCTTCGGGCGTGCAAGCGAGATGGATTGGCGTGGCGTGAATCCCCCCTCACCCCAGCCCTTTCCACCCTTCCTAAGGGGGGAGAGGGTGCAGGGAGTGGGGGGATTCCACTAATGAGACTATGCCTGCGGTGTTGGCGGTGCAGTGCCATAGCTGAGGAGCGTAAGCCCCAGCCCCGCAAAGCTGAAGGTGCGGTAGGGCATCTCCAGAAAGCCCAGATCGAACAGGAACAGCTTGAAGGCGGTGAGCGTGAGGGTCGCCAATCCCAGCAGACGAATGGCACGCGAACGGTTCAGCACACCGGCGATGAGCAGCAGCACACCCAGCAGCGTCCACTCCAGCGAGACCAGCATGGGCGCCAGCGGGCTATTCGGCTCGCCGATGAGCTGGAAGTAGTAGTAGGTCTCCATCGTCACCAGCCAGACCGCGCCGCCGAGCGCTGCCAGCCCCGCCATAATCGCCAGCCCCACACGCGGCAGAAGCCGATCCAGCTCCGATTCGGGCTGTTGCAGGGCGTGGGCGCGCGCCACCAAGGCGTTCACCTTCAGCCCCAGCGTCCAGCTCAACAGCGCCAGCCCCCGCTCGTTGAGCAGCACCCTTTCCAGGGTCGGCTCCTCGCTCAAGGCGACCAGCGTGCGCAGCGACGCCAGCACCCACAGAGCAAGCCCCAAGCCATACAGCAGGCGACTGCTGTACCCGATGCCCAGCGCCACCAGCAGCATCGCCTCCAGATTCCATATCGGCGCAACCACCGATGCCTTGAACTGAACCGGGATGGCGATGGTTAGCAGGGTTATGCCAAGCGTGGCGAACCCACCGCTGAGCAGCGTGTCTTCTGGCACGGTTCGGTAGCCCAGCCAAGCCAGCAGCAGATAGAGCGCGCCCAGCCCCGCCAGAAAGGCAGCGGGGTAATCACCCAGCAAGGGCGCCACCACCGCTTGACCCGCCGGCACATAGAGCAGCGTTGCCACCGATAGCAGCGCCATATCGCTGTCAGAAGTGGGCGCACGGCGCGTGAACATTGGCACCAACACCGTGAGCATAAAGAGCGCGTAATAGAGCGTGATGAAGCCGAAGACCAGCCCCGCCAACGCCTCGCGATAATGCTCCATCGACCAACCCATCAGCAGAATCCAGGTCGCAATCAGGCAGAGCCATCGCTGTAGCTCCCAGCGGTTGCGTGTGGCGACGGTCAGCAGCCCGGCGTTTAGCACCGCCAGGTAGGTGAAAAAGCCGAGTGGCTTGCCCGCGTTCCCCTCCGACTGCAGCACCACCGGTGTCAGGAAGCCACCCAGCACGGAGAGGGTTGCCAGCAGTTGCGAATCGCGCCCAATCGCCAGCCCCATCCCAAAGGCTGTGGTGGCGACCATCAGCGCGAACGCCAGCTCGAAGCGCATCACGCCATAGCGTTGCAAGCCCGCCCAGGTGGTCAGATAGAGGATGGCAAGCCCTGCTGCGATGGAGCCGTCCACGAACCAGCCAGCAGACCGGCGACGCGAGAGCCAGCCCAGCTCGACAAGTGCCAGCCCACCCAGATAGCCTATCGCCAGCCGTGCCCACGGTCCCAGCCGCGTCCACGCCCAGCTCAAGAAGAAGACCGCTGCCAGAAAGAGCAAAGCAATCCCGAACCAGAGCGCAATCTGCCCGCCAAGCGTCTGCTCCAGCTCGCGTGCGGTGGTCTCCTCCTCAAAAGCGAACGGCTTACGCGGCTCTGGTGCGGGGATAGGGGTGCGTGCAGCTTGGGTTGGGGACGCACGGGGTGAAGGCGGCGCACTCGGCAGGTCGGCAGAGGCTTGAGCGGACGGCACCTCCGGGGCAGGCGGCACGGAAGGTGGGGGCGGCACTTCAGGAGCAGGCGGCGGCGCAGACGCCTCCCCCAAACGGGTCAGATGCTGCTCCAACCGCTCCACCGCCTGGTCAAGCGCGGTGAGCAATCGCCTCATCAGCTCCAACTCCTTCTGCACATCATCCGAAAAGGGTGAGCGTGCCATTTTGCACCTCCATTTCCCTTATACGCAAAAACATCTGGTCTGCATCCGGGACTTTAGTCCCATAGCCGAAACAACGCCGCCGCTGCGCCGTCAGGTAAACTACAAGGGGCGATTGAGGCATGTCGACACGGCGACCATCGGTGCAGCGGGAGTACCAGCAGCAGGTGCTACTGCGCTGGATGACCACCATCACCTACCGCATGATAACGGTGGGGGCGATTCTGTTCGTGGTGGGGTTGGCGTATCTGCTCTACGCGCTTTTTATGCTCGGTGATCAAGGCAGCTACACGGCTGCCGATGTGGGGCGCATTCAGAGCAACCTGACCCTGTTCGGACGGCTGGCACTGTTAGGCGCGGGCATGGTGGTGATTGGCTTGGCGTGGAACTTCCTGGAGGAGGAAACGGTCGGCTATGTGCTGGTGCTGCTGGCGCTCTTTTTCTACTGGGGTTTGCCCTTTCTGCTGGGGCAAATCGGCACGCTGCCTGAGCCTAACTCCCTGCGCGGTTTCGCCTTGGAACGGATTCGCAACCTCATGTGGGTGCTGTTTCCGCCCGGCATCATCCTCACGGTGTTTGTGGGGATTGCCCAGGGCATTCGGCGTTTACGCTACGGCGCCGCGCTGGACCAGACCCTGAAGCTCGGTTCAGGCGTCAGCAAGCAGGAGGTGCCGCAGCGATTTCTGGGCAAATGTTGGCAGCTGCCATTTTGCCGCGATTACATCCGCCAGCGATGCCCGATTTTCCATGCACGACGCACCTGCTGGCGCGAGGGAGTTGGCTGCATGTGCGAGGAAAAGAACATCGTGATGGCGTTGCAGAATGCGCGCCTCAGCGACGATCCCGAAAAGAACGCGAAGTATATCCCCCACAACAAGACGCTTACCCGCGCCGAGCTGCGTGCCCGCTGCGCCGAGTGTGTCATCTATAATGAGCATCAGCGACAGAAATATCAGCTGATTGCCCCGCTGACTGTTGGCAGTATCATCGCCACAGCCTATTTCTTCCATGTGCCGCTGCGCGAGAAGGTATTCGCCTTGCTCTCGCTTCTGGATCAATTGCTGGCGCGATTCACGCTGATGCCGTCCGAGGCGCAGAAGGGTGTGTTGGAGGCAGCAGCCCGCGCGAACGAGACCGCGGCGCTGGTGCTTTACATCTCGCTGGTGATTGTGGCGCTGAGCTATGCGTTGCGCATCGTGGAGACGGTCATTTTCAAATGGAAGCTGTGAAGAGGTGGCTGGAGAACCTGGAGCGACTGGCACAGTTGATGAGCCAGCGGAATGTGGTGCGACTGGAGCTGAGCCTGAACGGGCTGCGGGTGCGCATGGTGCGAGCGGCTCAAGAGCCGCCCGTTAGCCACGAAGAGACGATGCCCCCGCTGTTTATCGCTGGCTACAGCGAATCGACGGGCAAGCAGGACGAGGACGCCAGCAGCTGGCAACCGCCCGGTCCAATAGAGGTGCGCTCGCCAACGGTCGGCTACTGCACGCTGTCGCCCATCGAGATAGGGAGCCGGGTGGAGCGCGGGCAACCCATCGCCACGATTACCGTGTTGGGCATTCCAAACGAAGTGCCCGCGCCCGTCACGGGCACGCTTATCGGCTGGCAGGTAGGAAACGGCGAAGCCGTCGAGTATGGTCAGCCGATTGCCCTGCTGCAACCCCTTACCGAGTAGAGGCACAGCTGCCGTGTGCCCCTCCTACCTTGCGTGGACGGGAAACATGAACTTTGCTCGCGCAATTGGTATTAGCCCTGCTTTGGGCTACGCTCAGGTTTGAAAGAGCGGGAGCGGGCGGCGAGGCGCACAGCGTCCCACTGCAAGCGCAGCAACTGGCGTATCAGCTGAATGCCGCGCTCACACTCCTGCTGGGAGAGGGCGCGCACCGCTGCCCCGCAGAAATACGCCAGACACTGCATCGGACGCAACTCGTTCGGCAGGCGGCAACCCGCGCAGGTCAGCTCGTTGCAGCAGCCCGGTGGGCGCGCCGCACCCCGATGCAAAAGCCGATCCTGCGCCTGTGCCAGCTGGAAGCCGACCATTTCACCAGCGCGTCGTCGCGCACCCAGATGCTCCGTTTGCGGGTTCTGCAGCACCCTGTCCAAAAAGGCATCGCGCTCGCGCGTACCCTTGCAGCAATAGCCGCATTGCGCGCACACATGCGCGTGGCTACGGCTAATCGCAGCCAGCGCGCGCTGAATCGCCATTCGCCGCAGGTTCAGCTGGGCTAACTGACGCTGATAGCGCACATCCTGCAGCGCGCCCCGATGGGTGAGCCAGCGAGCAAGATGATTGCAAACAATCTCCCACGCACGAAACACCGGACGCGCATAGAACAGAAACCGCATGCGCGTGCCCCATCGGGCTGGGAGTTGCGCGATGGGCCCTCCGTGATGTTGTACCATGCCCTACTTCTCCAATCCCACCATCGCGGCACCGATGGCTTCGCGAGAGAACTCATCCCGACGGAACTGTCGGGTGATGCGCCCGCGGTAGAGGACTCCAATGCGGTCGCAGTAGGTCATCAGCTCGTCCAGGTCGAGCGACAGCACCAGCGCCGCCATCCCTTGTTGGCACGCCTCCCGAATGGTGCGGTAGGTCGCCTCGGTGCCGCGAATGTCCAGCCCGCGTGTGGGCGCATAGGCAACAAGCAATCGGGGTTGTCCATACAGGGCGCGTGCCACAATCAACCGCTGCTGATTGCCACCCGATAGCGCGGTCATCGGCGCGCGCAGCGAGGGCACCTTTACCTGAAACCGCTCGATAAGCTGCTGGGCACGCTGACGAACCGCACGGGCACGAAGCCAACCAAACCGCTGCAGCAGGCGGTCACGCTGCGCGCCTAAAATCGCATTCTCCTGCACGCTCCAAACCGCAATCATGCCCCGGCGGAATCGATCATCGAACAGGAAGCGGATACCTGCCTGCAGCGATAAGCTGCTGGGCACGCTGACGAACCGCACGGGCACGAAGCCAACCAAACCGCTGCAGCGGGCGGTCACGCTGCGCGCCTAAAATCGCATTCTCCTGCACGCTCCAAACCGCAATCATGCCCCGGCGGAATCGATCATCGAACAGGAAGCGGATACCTGCCTGCAGACGCCGTGCCGTAGACCAGCGTTCGAACGGAATGCCGTTCAGCAGGAGATGTCCCCGCTCTATGGGGCGCAATCCCGCCAGCGCCTCGACCAGCTCGAGCTGCCCGTTGCCATCCACGCCCGCCAACCCCAGAATCTCCCCCGGATAGAGGCTGAGGCTCAGTTCCTGCACCCCCCATCCACCTCGGTCGGAACGCACAGAGAGCGACTCGATGCGTAGGCATGGCGATTCGGCAGCGGAAGGGTCTTTGAATCCCCCCTCACCCCAGAAGGGAGTGAGGGGACTCGCCAAGGCGCGCTCCTTCTTTGAATCCCCCCTCACCCCAGAAGGGAGTGGGGGGACTCGCCAAGGCGCGCTCCTCAACTGGGGTTTCCTCCCCTATAATCCAGCGTGTGAGAGTCGCTGCGTCGGTCTCGCTGACGGGTGCCTCCGCCACCTTGCGCCCACCACGCAGCACCGTCACCATGTCGGCATAGTCCAGTACCTCCTGCAGCTTGTGCGTCACCAGCAGGATGGTGCGCCCCTCCGCTTTGAGGCGAAGCAACACCGCAAAGAGCATCTGCACATCGGTGGGCGAGAGCATGGCGGTCGGCTCATCCAGAATCAGAAATTGGGCATCACGCCACAGCAACTTCAGAATCTCCAGCTTCTGGCGTGCCGCTATGCTCAGCTCCTCCGCCGGACGCTCCCAATCCACCTCGAATTCGAGGCTTTTTGCCAGGCTTTGCGCACGCTGGCGCGCCGCTTGACGGTTCAGGATACCGATTCGGTTTGCCACCTCCTGTCGGCGCGCCGCTTGACGGTTCAGGAGACCGATTCGGTTTGCCACCTCCTGTCCCAGCATCAGATTGTCCAGCACGCTCAGCTCGGGAATGATGCTGTAATGCTGGCTGACCATGCCGATGCCGTGCGCAATGGCGTCGGCGGGGCTGGCGAAGCGCACCAGCTTGCCCTGCAGATAGATTTCGCCCTCGTCGGGTGCATAGTAGCCGTAGAGGATGCGCATCAGGGTCGTCTTGCCTGCACCGTTCTCGCCCACAATCGCATGGAGCGTGCCTGCCCGCACATGCAGATCGACCCGCTCGTTGGCTATGAGCGTGCCGAACCGCTTCGTAATCCCGCGCATCTCGATGGCGTACTCCATAGGCTACTCCTGAAGTGGCTCCGATGGCTGTGCGCTGTTGTGTGCTGGATAGAAGGCGTAGAAGTGATGCGGCGGGCTATGTCCTGTCCCTATGGCGACCGCGGCTTGCAGTGCCCCGCTGAGATACTCTTTGGCTTGGCGCACCGCTTCCGGCACCGTGGCGCCTCTCGCCAGAAAGGCGGCGATAGCCGCCGAGAAGGCGCAGCCCGTGCCGTGGGTATGGGGCGTCTCGATCCGCGCCGCAGGCAACCAGATAAACTGCTCGCCGTCATAGAGCAGGTCGTCCGCGCAGTCGGGTAGATGCCCACCTTTGACCACCACCCATCGCACGCCCAGTGCATAAATGGCTCGTGCCGCCTCCTGCATCGCAGGCTTGTCCTGCACGGGAAACCCTGCAAGCACGCTTGCCTCGCCCAGATTGGGGGTGGCAACCAGCGCAAGGGGCAGCAGCTCATTCCGCAGCGCGTCGATGGCATCTTCGCGCAGGAGGCGGTCGCCACTTTTGGCGACCATCACGGGATCGACCACCAAGTTGCGGATATTCCAGCGTCGCACTCGCTCCGCCACCACGCGGATAATCGCTTCGCTGAACAGCATACCCGTTTTGGCGGCGTCCGCGCCGATGTCCCCCATAATCGAATCGATCTGCTGCCCCACAAAGGCTGGCTCCACAGGGAACACACCCTGCACGCCAAGCGTGTTCTGCGCGGTCAGCGCGGTGATGGCGCTGGTGCCGTACACACCCAGCGCGGCGAAGGTCTTCAAATCCGCCTGAATGCCCGCACCGCCCCCTGAATCGGAACCTGCGATGGTCATCGCTTTGCGCATGACACCTTTACTATACCCTTTGTCGCGAGGAAGCTGTGGGCATCCGGTTATGCCCTTCTGTTCCCGTACCAAAGGTCGCATTACCCCTCCAACACTCGCCCGATTGATGCTAATGCCTGCCTTTGCTCTGGGGTATACTTACCTGCCGACTGGAGTATCACGGATGGCAAAGCCGGAGCGACGCAAGTTCGGGTTTGAGACGCGTATGGTGCATGCAGGGCACATCCCCGACCCTTACACGGGGTCGCGCGCCGTGCCCATCTATCAGACCACTTCCTATGTGTTTGACGACCCCGATTATGCGGCGCAGCTGTTCGAACTGAAGCAATACGGCAATATTTACACGCGCATCAATAATCCGACCACTGCCGTGCTGGAGGAGCGGGTCGCTTCGCTGGAGGGCGGCACGGGCGCGGTCGCCACATCCAGCGGGATGGCAGCGCAGTTCCTGACCTTCATGACTCTCTTGGAGCCGGGCGACGAGGTGGTCTCCTCCTCCCATCTGTATGGCGGCACGATGACCCAGTTCGTGCATACCTTCAAGAAACTAAGCGTGACGGTGCGTTTTGTGGAGCCGCACGATTGGGAGGGCTGGGAACGCGCCATCACGCCCCGCACGCGTGCCCTGTACGGCGAGACAATAGGCAACCCGCGCGGCAGCGTTCTGGACATCGAACGGCTCGCCCAATTGGCGAATGCCTACCGCATCCCGCTGATTGTGGATAACACCTTCGCCACGCCGTACCTCTGCCGCCCCATCGAGTGGGGTGCGACCATCGTGGTGCATTCCGCCACCAAGTTTCTGGGTGGGCACGGCAACTCCATCGGCGGGATCGTGGTCGAATCGGGCACCTTCGACTATAGCCACTTTCCCACGATTGCCGACCCGTCTCCTGCCTATCATAACCTGAAGTTCTACGAGACCTTCGGGCACTACGCCTTTCTGATGAAGTTGCGGGCGGAGGCGTTGCGCGATGTGGGCGCATGTATGTCGCCGTTTAATGCCTTTTTGATTCTGCAGGGTGTGGAGACGCTCTCGGTGCGGATGGAGCGTCATGTGCAGAACGCGCTGGGCGTCGCCAAGTTTCTGAAGGAGCATCCGCAGGTGGCGTGGGTCGCCTATGCGGGTCTGCCCGACCATCCTGACCACGCGCTGATGCAGAAATACCTGCCGCGGGGTGCGGGCGCGGTGCTGTCGTTTGGCATCAAGGGCGGCTCGCTGGGCGCACGCGAGGCGGGCAAACGCTTCATCCAGCACCTGCAACTCTTCTCCCACTTGGCGAATGTGGGCGATGTGCGTAGCCTCGTCATTCACCCCGCCTCCACCACGCACCAGCAACTCTCGGATGAGGAGCTGCTCCAGGCAGGCATCACGCCCGACATGATTCGCCTCTCCATCGGGCTGGAAACGCTGGACGACCTGCTGTGGGATTTAGACCGAGCGCTCTGGGCAGTGGCGAAGGAGGTCTAAGCGATGGAACTGGCATGCGACATCAGCCTGAACTCGATCCTGCCACCTGAGTTGCGAGCGCGGTATCAAGACCCCGATGTGATTCGGCGCGTGCTGCGCGAGGCACGCACAATTGCCATCGTGGGCATCTCCACCGATAAATACAAAGCGAGCCATATGGTGGGCGCCTACCTGCAGTACGAGGGCTATCGCATCATCCCGGTGAACCCGAACGCCACCGAGATTCTGGGCGAACGCTGCTATCCCGACCTGTTGAGCGTACCGGAGCCAGTGGATGTGGTGGACATCTTCCGCCCCGCACGCGAATGCCCCGCCATCGTGCAACAGGCAATCCAGAAAGGTGCATGGTGCGTCTGGATGCAGCTGCGCATTGTGAATCGGGAGGCTGCCGAGATGGCGGAACGCGCCGGGCTAACCGTGATTATGGACCGCTGTATCAAAATGGAGCATGGTCGCTACAACGGCAGCTTGCACTGGGTCGGGATGAATACCGAAATCATCACTGCGCGCAAGCTGCGAAGCTTTATTCGGTAAAATCCGAGGAGGTGAATCGCTATGACCAAAACCTTTTATCTGCGTGCTGAGCCGCGTGTGTTGACAGGCAAGAAAGCGAAGCGATTGCTGCGACAGGGCATCGTTCCCGGTGCCCTCTATGACAGTAAGGGGCAGTCGCAACCGGTGCAGTTCAGCGAGCGGGAGCTGCTGCGTGTGCTGCATGAGGCGGGCACGACCCATCTAATCGAGCTGGAGTTGGATGGGAAGCGTGTCCCGACGCTCCTGCGTGAGGTCGATCGGGAGCCGATTACGACCCGCATCCGCCATGTGAGCCTGTGGGCGATGCCGATGGATGAACCCATCGAGACCGAAGTACCCATCACCTTTACAGGCGAATCGGACGCGGTGCGGGCAGGCGGCATCCTGATTCACCCTGTGGAGAAGCTGACAGTGCGCTGTCTGCCACGCGACATCCCCGAAGCGATTGTGGTGGATTTAAGCGCGCTCCGCGAGTTCGGCGACGCAATTCATGTGCGCGACTTGACGCTACCGCCGGGCGTGCAGGTGCTGGATGACCCCGATGAGACGGTCGTCACGGTGGCTGCGCCGAAGGTAGCGGCTGAAGAGGAAGAGGTCGCTGAAGCGATTACAGCAGAAGCTGCACTCGCTGAATAAAAGAACCCCCCACAAAGCCTGTTGCAACCCCCTCCTACAGGTTCTCCCTTTCTGGAAGGGGGAACCTAACCTATTCTTGGTTGCTCTCACCAAGCAGGGGCAAACCTTAAGGAGGGGGTCATCAAAAAAGCGAACCTGCCCCTTTGAGACCTGTGAATCGCCCAAAATCGGGCAGATGGCTGTCCGGTTTTGGGCGGTTTTTGAGTCTTTAATAGGTGGAAGTTCCCGAACGGGGCTTTCCAAACACACACAGAGGAGGATGTAGAACGATGAAAGGCTCACAGATACGGTTAATGGCTGGTCTATGAAAGGCTCACAGATA
>Ga0209143_1001142_pt1 | contig 12495 bp, 14 predicted proteins | sample FaiFalFF_MnMetaG_3_FD_184739 | JGI IMG/M metagenome (GOLD analysis project Ga0209143, IMG submission 184739) | Freshwater microbial communities from Yellowstone National Park, Wyoming, USA - Fairy Falls B (FF_Mn_B) MetaG (SPAdes) (version 3) | ecosystem: Environmental > Aquatic > Freshwater >...
ATGAAAAATTTATTTCTGAACTTCCTTCCAATGTAGATCCTTGTGGAGAAAAAGGAGAATTCCATACATTTGTTTATGATGGACCACTTTTTAAAAGAGAAGTTAAATTCAAATTAGGAGAAAAAGTACTAAGAGAGAATAAATTTTATTTTATCGATTTAATTCCATTAGCTTAAATGTTTCTTTAAAAATACAATTGCAGGAAAGAGTATTTTGTATATATCTTCTACGCTAGTTATTATATGTCCCATGTCTGGAATTATATGTGCTTCGAAAGTTTTACCCTGCTCAGATATTTTCTCAATATATTTTAATACTGGCTTTAAAGGACATCTGGTATCATTTTGAGGATGTATAATACATATTGGAGTCTTTAATTTATCAGCAAAATTTATAGCTGATCGATCCTTTTTCAAATCTTTTCTATTAGCAAATAATATATCATCAAAATGCCTAAATGCTGCATCAGCTAGCTCATACATCATTTCCCAATCTACAATTCCTGCACCAGCTACAGCAGCATCCCAAAGTTCTGGTGCTTTAACCGTTGCCAAATAGCTCATGAAACCTCCATAGCTATAGCCCATTATACCAATTTTTTCTCCAAGATTATTTTCTTTTGCATAGTTTCTTGCATAGATTACATCTTTCAAATCTCCTCCACCAGGATCTCCAATATCCAATGACCTAAATTCTTCTCCATAACCTGTGGAGCCTCTGAAATTAGGAGCAATTACGTTAAAGCCAGACACTACCAATGAAACTATTGAAACGGACCAGAAATCTCCTACATGAGACCAAGGGCCGCCATGTACATAAACTATAACATTCTTTTTACCGGGAACATTTGTTTCATAAATTATGGAAGGAATTTCTAAGCCATCAAATGACTTATATTTTATTATTTTCACGTTGCCTAAACTACTTGCGATCTCTTCATCTAAATTTGAACCTAATATTTTTCTCCATTCGCCATTAAGCTTTGTTTTAAATATTGAATAAGGCTCCTTTAAACTTGAAAAGCTAACAAATATTTCATCATTTATTATATCAATATTTGTAGGTGTTCCTTCAGGATGATTAATTTTATAACCATTTAGAAAAGCATAGCCTCGATAATCTTGCAATCCTATAAACCAAATCTTTCCGTCTTCAGTAAAACTATATGATAGATAATCTTGAAATTTATAATTCAAGTAATCTTTACCTTCAAACTTAGGCTCATGTAACTCATTAGCAACAATGTCGTAAATAAAAAGTCCTATTTCTCCTTTTAAATTCGATGTAAATAATACTTTATTGTTAAATATTGAACTAGCCATGTTAAACGTTCCTTCTTTTGGCGTATAAATTTTATATTCGTTCTTATTCAGATTGTAAATGAATAATTCCATAGATTTGGGATTACCATGTAATGTTCCAGAACCTATTATGAAATCTTCGTTGATATCTGATACAAATACCCATTTGTCTGTAGAAAATATCTTCTCTTGTTCTTCATCCTTACTAACAAGATAAACTACATTTTCTTCCATTGTCGAACCAGCATAAACCATGTTATCTTTGTAGTAAGCCATCGTAAATATTCTCATTGGGTTCATATCTATTTCCTTAATCTTTCCTTCTTCCCACACAAAGATTTTACCAAGTTCCTTACCTTTGGTAACATCTAAAGCAAAATAAATTTTATTCTTATCCTTTCTTACACCCGAACTATTTAAAGGTCTTGTAGCAATTTTTGTTTTATTTTTTCCTTCATGATCAGAAACCCAAAGATCATATGTTCCTTCTTCATTGGAAATATAATATAGTTTATCTTTAGTTACACCAACCAAGTTATAAGCAGGTATATTTACGATCTTTTCCAATTTTCTTAACAGTTCCGAATACATAATTATCATATAAAGTACGTATTTAAAAATTTAATTTCTGATTCTTAGATCTTTGTTATTCATTGCTTTAACGTTTAAAAATATGCTTATACACAATTTTATACAATTGCAAGCATAACTTTATATATGACAAAAATGTCATATATTTTAAAAAGATGTCTAAACTAGACCTTAAACGCCTAATTTTACTCACACCTTCAGAGGTTAAGACAGGCATTTTCATTATAATATTTTTAACTTTGTTTTATCAAATATTACAAATAATGATTTCTTATTATCCATATGCATATTACACTTTTTTTAAGCTAGTAAGTATAATAGCATATTTTTACTATGTACTTTTCTTTATCGGAGTCTTTCTAATATTATACGGAATAAAGAATTTAATTAAGAAATCTAACTATGATAATTTACTTCTAAAACCGAAGGATGTTATAATTTATTTATTCAAGAATAGTAAATATAAAAAGATACTTTTAATATCTGCAATAATATATGGGTCAATTTATAGCATCTTAACAGGAATAGTAATTTATTCCCCCTATGATTTATCTAGCTATTATCAAATTCCTTCCTTTACAATCATACCTCTTTATGGACCTCCTCTTCAAATTCCTATTTTAGTTTTTTACATAACTGGAAACCTAGGATTAATAATAATACCTTTGAATTTTCTTTTACTAATAACTTTATCCTTGTTGGTAGGTTTAAACGTTGCTTTACTAGTTTTATCAGCTTCAATGAGATTTGTTCAAATAAATCAAGGTTTTTTAGCAAGTATAGGAGTCTTCTTAGGATTTTTCACAGGATGCGCTACTTGTGCTTCTCTCATCTTCTCAGCTTTGGGCACCATAGGTCTGACCATAGCACTATCGATATATCCATATCAGAATTTTCTAAACGTAGGGACTGTCTTGCTTTTATCATTAACTGCCTTCCTAGCCTCAAGGAGTATTTCTAAGAATTGTTGTAGAGTAAACATTAAGAGAACTAATCAAATTTAACTAATTTGATTTTTTTACTGCTTATTATAACAAAGTATCTTAATATTTTTAACGAGATTATTTCAAAGTTAGCTCTACTTATACTGATTCTTAACCAAAATGTAAGGCTTTCATTCTTGTAATTTTAAAGTTTTTAATATTAGATTAAGATACTTCAATCAATTAAAGGATCTAACATTGATTTAATTCTATCAAATGTTAGAATTTGAAGATCTATATATCTTATTATACCATTTTTATCTATTATAATTTTTGTGTCTAAATATTTGACATTATATAATTTTACCATTTGTTGATCACCATCTTTCGCAACAAACCAGTCTTCTTGTGCATATTTCTTCTTATAATCAATTATATCTGAATCTTTTTCGTTAGGATCTATGAATATTAATAACACATTGAACTTTCCTTTAACTTGTATATAATATTTAGCTAGTTCTTGTAAACCAGCGATGCATGGTGTGCAATAAGTCGTTGTGAATATCATAATTAAAGGCTTTCCATAAAAAGTAGCTTTAGTTAAAGTTATACCTTTTTCTAGACATTTTAAGCTGAAATCTGGTGCAGATTGATACGAAGTATATGTTTGTAATGAGCTAGGTGGTTTATTGGAACTTGGAAGGACTATTGCAAGAATTATGAAAATTAAGAAAATTAACAGGGAGATAATTAAGTTTCTTTGTTTCTTTTTCATATGAAACATTTGTCATATCTCTTATTTAAAATTTCAGTATTTAATATGTTTAAAAGTCAATTTTATCTAAAGAGATAATTTCCTAGTAGCATTCGAAGAATCCAATGAGCAGTATTCCAAGATATACTTCTAATGTTATTTGATCACCTAAAACTTAAATATTCAAGAAATTATATGTAAAAGGATATGCAAAATAGTTATATGATAGAAAAAATAACGGAAAATATCTACTTAATTGATACTTTAGCTTATAACGAAGAAAAAGCTGTTGCTTGCTACTTAGTTAAATCTGGTGATAAATTTGCTCTAATAGATGTGGGTTATGCTTCAACATATATGAATGTTGTTAATGCATTGCTAAGTGCTAATATTGATGTTAGTAATTTAACTTATATAATACCTACACATGTTCATCTAGACCATTCAGGCGCAACAGGACATATTGCAAATATAGCTAAAAAAGCTATAATAGTTGCACATGAAAGAGCACAAAGACATCTCGTAGATCCTTCACGTTTGATCGAAAGCGCTAAACAAATATTTGGAGAAGAAAAGTTAAAAAGCTTTGGTTTACCATTACCTGTTAATCCTGAGAGAATAACTGTAGTTAAAGAAGAACTTGAGCTAAAATTAGGAGATCTAACGTTGAGATGTATTTATGCACCAGGTCATGCACCCCATCAAATATCCGTTTTATTAGTTGAGAAAAAAGCACTCTTTACAGCTGATGCTGTTGGAATTGTGCAACCTAAGCTTAATATTATGATACCTACAACTCCTCCTCCAAGTTTTGATCCTATTCAAGCCATAAAAACTGTAGATAACTTATCCACCCATGAACCTAATATGCTCTTAGTACCTCATTTTGGTGTTAGAAATGATCCTTCTAATATTTTTGAATTAACTAAAATAAAGATAAATGAATGGGTTGAAGATATCAAGAAGTTTCTTAAAGAGAATTTAAATAAAGAAGAGATATTACAAAGAATGATTCAAAAAGTTAAGATCGAAGCTAATTTAGAAAATCTTCCAAGTTCAGCCATTCAAAGTATTTATGTAACTGTAAGTGGTATATTAAACTATTTAGCTAAAAGTTAATGAAAATAATTTAAAAGTATTTCAAAAAGTTAATTTCTTATTTTTACCATAATGAAAAACAATAAAAAATCATTAAAATTTAAAATTTATAAAGTTTATATAAATCTGGTTCGTAATAACTTTTCTAAGTACTTTATCTACTTAAATTTCGGCCAAATAAGTATCAATTATTTTAAAAATAAAGGCTTAAACTAATTTAAAGAGTTAAAATAATTTATAGTTATCTTTATTATCCAGTCAAGTTATTAATTTAGAATATGTCTCTAAAAGAGTTCTTAGCAAAAGCAGGCAAGGAGTTTAATTTAGAGCAAATTAATGAATTAGTAAGAACTCTTGATCCTGTTTTTGCTTATTTAGGAGCTAGAATTATAAATATAAAGCAAGGTGAAGCTGAAATTGAATTTCCTTTCAAAGAACCATTGCAAAGAAGAGGAGGCATTTTAAATGGTGGCATCATAATGACAGCAATAGATTTTGCAGGAGGATTTGCAGCTTTATCAGTTAATGATGGAATAGATCAAGTTACACAAGAATTGAAAATAAACTTCTTAGAACCATTATATAAGGGTCCTTTTAGAGCTATTGGAAAGGTTTTAAGAAAAGGAAAACATACAATCGTAGTAGAAATAAAGGTCTATGATGCTGAGAATAAATTAGGAGCTGTAGCAATCGGAACATGGTTCATATTAAGAAATAATATTAATATCAAAAGTTAAGTTCTTTAGGTAACTTTTCGTAGTCTATTCCTCTTACATATCTTTATAATTTGTTAATTATTTATTCCATTTTTAGTTCATAACAAATTAAAATTAACCTAATAATTTTTTAGCTTCTTCAAACATCTCCCTGACTTTGTTAATATAAGAAGTTATGTCGTTAACAGATAACTTTGCTTCATGAAATCCCCATACATGTAAAAAGTATGCATTACTCCATCCATTTAATATCCAATCACCTACTTTGCTAGCAAGAGTATTGGAAGCTTTACCTAGCAAATAAGTATGCCATCTTCCTTCTTTAATAAATTACAATCAAAATAGCTATTCAGACATTGTTCTTCACGTTTAGTAAAAGACTTGTTTATTTGTAATGTAACCAAAAAAAAGAAAAATTAACTATAATTCTTTAAGAATATCTTGTATAATTTGTTTTATTGTATCAAGTTTTTGTTTTAACTTTTCTACTTCATTATTTTGAACTTTAATGATTTCAGGAAGGTCTACTTTAAATCCTTCTTTTGCCAATTTTTCATAGGCTTTTAATATCATTTGCCCTGCTTTAGTTTCTCCTTTTAAATGTCTTCTTACTGTAGCTTCAGTTATGCCCAGCTCCTCTGCTATTTTCGATACAGGAATTCCCGCTTTTTCTCTAGCTAACGAAGCTGATGCAACATAAAGCGAATCTATCCATGTAAGCCTTTCATGGACATTTTTTAAGGCTTCAAGCGTTTCAGCTGAATACAAGCTCATAACCAATAAAGCACTTTCAAGCTTTCTTATATCTTCCTTTCCAATAGGTTTTAATGGAACAGACATTACTCCTCGAGCTCTTCTTCTCTCCTATATTCTTTAGGCTTCTCTACTTTTGTTAAAACCTTAACTTCTTCCATTGCTTTTTTCATCTCATTTATTTCTTCTTGAGGTAAAGGCTCAGTTTTGACATAATGCGGCGTTATTTTTAAATATTTATCCCATTCTATAACTATTCCATCATCCCTTATTTCCATTGGATGCCTAACCATTGATATCTTGGTATCCCTCATTTTCCAAACAATTATTGAGCGGTACAGTTTTCCGTCAAACTCATCTAGATCCATTCTTATTATTCCATCAACTGCATGTTCAACACCAGGCCCTCCGAAACCTCTTTCACCTACGGATACTTGGCTAACAAAGAAGGCAGTTGAACCTAATCCTGAAATTACTCTTTTCAAAGTCATAACTGTTGATCTTGCTAAGGCAGGCTTGGTAAGATATAACGTGCTAACGGAATCGATGGCAACTCTGGTTGCATTTGTGTCTTTAATCGCTTGTCTTAATACATCGGCGAGTTCATGCACATCATCTACCTGTTTTACAATGTATTTTTCTCTCTGAGCAGCTGTACCAGCTCCTCCTGTAAAAGCATCAACAATGGATAATTTACCTTCCTTTTCAAATTTAGAAATATCCCAACCAAAATGCCTAAAGCTTCTTCTCACAGAAACTGGATGTTCTTCTAAGGCTACGAAAACTGCTCCTTCACCTTTCAAAAGTCCATTATATAAAAACTGCTTGGCAGCTATAGATTTTCCTGTTCCAGGTCCTCCTGATAAAAGAACTATGCTCCTCTCTGGTATGCCTCCATACAATATTTCATCTAACCCAGGTATAAATGTTCTAACTCTTGCAATTACCATTGTTTTAATGACATTATTTAATCTAATAATTTTATTATATATTCCTTTCGTTAATTAATTAATTCTTTTCCAAAGAATGACATGCTTAAAAATTTTGAAATATGTTAAAAATATTCAAATTTTTTAATTTAAAACAGAAAAATATTTAGTGGTGTATGACTTTTTGGCAATTGTAAACATTGGACTGGAAAAATTTGCTGCTAAAGAAATTTCTGAGCTGTTAAATACAAAAGTTTATGAAGATGTTGGTAGCGTAAGCTTTTACAGCGATTTAGATGCTATATTTAAGCTGAACATTTATTCGAGAACTATTAATAAACTCATATTAGTTCTTGGAAGATCATCTTTTGAAGATCTTAATGACATATATAAGTTTGCAAACTACATAAGATACGCTGATTTCATATCAAGAGATCAGACATTTGCTGTAAGGGTAGAAAGGATTGGAAAGCATAACTTTACAAGCATCGATGCTGCAGAAAGAATTGGACAGGCTATAATTGATAGCTATATTGAAGAAACAGGTCATAGATTAAAGGTTAACTTAGATGATCCTGATGTCGAAGTTTATTCAAAAATAAGAGATGACCAGATAATCATAGGAATTAATACCACAGGTACTTCTCTTCACAGAAGAGGCTATAAAAAATACAAACATCCTTCTGCTCTTAGCCCAACCATTGCAGCATCTATGCTTTACCTTGCAAACTGGAATGAGGAAAAGTGCTTGGTGGATCCAATGTGCGGTGGTGCAACAATACCTATTGAAGCTGCTCATATAAAGCTTAAAGTTCCAATTTCTATTTTTAGGGAAAGAGCAAAAATAGGTTATGCTTTTAAAAAGTTAAAGTTTCTTGATATCGAAAAATATGAAAAAATGATGGAAAAAGAAAGCTATTGCTTATCAAATGAAAATTTTAAGATAGTTGCATGCGATATTTCACGTAGACATGTTAAAGGAGCAAAATTGAACTTATCAAGCGCCTTGGTTAATGAATTTGTTGATATTTTGATTTCTGATGCAAGAAATATAGATAAGATTTTTACAAATTTTGATACAATAGTTGTGAATCCGCCTTATGGAAAGCGTTCAGCTGATATAAGGTATGTGCGGAAGTTATATGATGCTTTTCTAAACTCCTTAAAAAAATGCTCTTTTAAGAATGCAGTGGTAATAACTGCTGCACCTAAAATTTTCAAAAGTTATGTAGAGAAAAATGGATTTTCAATTTTAGAAGAACGCTCCGTTTCTCATGGAGGTTTGATTGCAAAAGTGTTCAAGATTATTCCATCTTAGAGGCATAGTTTATAATGAACTAAATTAGGTAAAGTGATGCTAAAACATAAAATTTATTAGTCTAATCATAATTAGTCTAATTGTGGTTAGTATAATCAGATTTAAAGATCTTGAAAGTTGGAAAAATATAGGTAAATGGGTTCTTGTTTATGGTAGAAGAAAGACTGGAAAGAGTTATTTTGCAAAGAATAATGTAAAATGGGATAAATATTATTTTGTTGGAAGAAGCGGTGATATATTTGTAGATGATGAAAAAATAAGCTATGAAACATTCATCAGAGAAGTAGTTCAAAGTTTAGAAAATGAAAAAACGATAGTTATTGATGAGATTCAGCGACTTCCAGAAGAGTTTTTTGACCGTTTACATAACATAGGAGTTAAAGGTAGATTAATAGCAATTACATCTACGATCTGGCTTACTAAAGAACTTCTAGGTAAAAGATCTCCGATGCTTGGTTTATTTTCAGAGTTCAGAATGGATATTATAGATGAAAGGGACATATTGCTAAACTTACATGATCGCATAAAGGATCCTAAGGAATTAATAGAATATGCTGTTTTCTTAAGGGAACCATGGTTAATTCCTTTATGGGAGGAAACTGAGAGCTTCTTTGACGCCTTGCCATTCAATGTAAAAATAACTGTACCAGCTCTAATCGGTGAAATATTTACAGAAGAGGAAAGACAATATTCAAGAATCTATGATGCTATACTTAAAGCAATTGCAAATGGTAAAAGAATATCAACGGAAATCGCTTCCTACCTTTACTCTCTTAGATTAATACCAGCAGAAGACCCAAGTCTTGTGCATCCTTTTTTGAAAATACTGCAAAATATAGGATTAATAGAGAAAATAAAAATATATGAAAAGAATAAATATTACTACAGAATTTCATCACCTATCGTAGATTATTATTATTATCTTGATGCAAAATATGGAATAAGCGAAAGAGAGATTCAATTTTTGCAAGCAAAAAAAGTATTAGAAATAAAAATGCCTCACTATGTTGAACAATTCATCATGAACTTTTTATCAAAAATCTTTGGGTTATGGCCAGAGAAAATAATAGAAAAAAACCATGAAATTGATATTGCATTAGTTGATTTCAAAAAATTAAAGGCTGTTGTAGAAGTTAAGTGGAGAAAGAATATAACAAATGAAGTTTTAAAAGAAGTGGGGAGAAAATTAGAAAAATATAATTGCAGAAAAATACTTATTGTTCCAAACGAAGAAGAACTTCCTGCAAGTTCAGAAAAATTAGAAATATGGGATGTGAAGAAGATATTAGAGATCATTCAAGGAAAAAAATAAAATTTAGAAAATCTAGCAAAATAGAAAAGCATTGGTATAAGATTAAGTTAAGCTATAACTGCTCATTGTAAATTCCCTATGTTTTTAAAGAATTTTATTTCTGTAGCTACAAAAATTTTTTATTAATCGTCAAAAACTTCGGCATCGATCTTCTTTATTACGAAATCTGTAAATTTGCCCTTAAATCTTGTTGCTTTTACTTTTGCATCATCGATATAATGATATTCAGTATAAGGACTTACTTTTCTCGGTTTATTGAATATTATTTGATGATACTTAACCCCATGCTTCTTTAACCATTCAATTGTAACATCTTTATGCTCATCTGTTCTTGCCGTAAAGAAGCATATATAATGTCCTTGATCATAAAGCTCGTTTATTTTCTGTATAACATCATAATAGGGCTTCGCATTCCTCATCCTTTCTATTCCTTCTTCATTTTTTATATCTTCACAAACAGTTCCATCAATATCTATGATAAAGATTTTAAGTTTATTGTTTTCCCTTTTTTCCATTAGTTAAGCTTTTAATTTAGGAATATAAAAAAATTATTAATTATTTATGAATATTTTAATTTCAATAAAAAGGTAAAGCTGGAGTAAAACTAATTCCCTTTTTGAAAAGTTTCTTTAATGTTTTATTCTTTCTTCAGTTGCCTTAAATGAGATTTAGCTAAGGATTTATTATTCATCGAAACTGAAAACTTCACCAAATTTATAGTCTCTTTTCCTCCAATACCATTTTTTTCCTAGCCAAACTCTTTCAAATCCCAATTCATTAAGCTTGTTTTTAAATTTAGCTAATATATTAGAGGAAAAGTTATCTTTATCATAAATGATTATTGCATCTTCTGTCATATCCATATATATTGGAGAAAAACGCTTTGCTTCTTCTGGAGTCTTCATTATAGGTGAAAAAGATATGTAATATCCTTTAGAATATAGTTCCATGATATCTTCCTCCAATAAAGTTTCTATTGAATCAAAGATTTTAATTCTTTCAGTAATGCTAAAAGGAAGATTTCTAGCTATTATTAGCAGATCTATATCGCTATCATTTCTATAATCACCACGAGCAACGCTTCCGTAAACAGCGATTGAAATAAGGTCATCACCAAATCTTTCCTTAAGTAACCTTAGCAATTTCTCGATTATTGTTGAATAAGGTTCTTTTATCACTAGAATAAATTCAGATAAGGACAATATATAATTTCTTAGCTTTTATCTGAATCATTTCAACATTAGTCGTTGTTTCTATTATGCTAGTTTTCTTAATAACTTTTATCATTTTCTCTATTGATTCTTATCTGTTGCAAGCCAGAACGCACAATAAATAACGTATGCAAGAAACATTCTTGGCATTTAAATATAACCTCAAAAATATATTAGTAAAATGGTAGAAATTGTTGTAAAAATACCAAAAGAATTGGAGGAAGATATTAAAAAGATAGATCCTTTGATGTTAGAGTTGGCTGTTCAAAGATTAATCAAAGAAAAGCTTGAAGAATTTGTTGAAGTCAAAAAAATGCTTTCAAAAAGTAAATTAACAGAAAAAGAAGCTTTAGAACTTGGTAGAAAAGTTAATAAGGCTTTGGCAGAAAGGTATGAAAAGCTAAAGTAAATGATTCTCCTTTGATTGAGCTATCGTGATTCTTATCTTCATGATTTAAGGCTAAAATCCAGCTTCAGCTAGTACCTTTTTCAATTTCCTTAACCGCTTCCCTTTCAGCGGCTATTCTATCCAACGTAACTCCTCTTAGCATCTTGGATAAAACTCCATAAGGATTTTCTTTCATTTCGCCACCTTTCTTCGAAATTATGGAATCACCTCTAACATAAACTTTTAAAACATCACCTTCATGCAAATCTAATTTATCCCTTAATTCTTTAGGAATTAAAATTCTTCCTTTACTATCTATTCTAACTTCTTTCTTCACCATAATACAATTATAAAACGGAATATAAATTTCTCACGTAACGGTAAAATAATGATTTAATTTTTTGGTCATTAGGGATAAAGATTTATATAAAAATTTTTCCATTACAACATATGAAAAAATACCTAATAGACAAGAAAGAAGATATAAAAAAGCTAGAAGTAGTCGAAAGAGAAGTAGAGATAAAGCCAAGCAAAGATTTAGCAATTGCTGTTATAGGACCAAGGAGGGCTGGCAAGACTTTTACATGTTATTATTTAATAAAGAAGTGGGATTTGAAGGATGAAGATTATTTGTTTATTAATTGTGAAGAAGATGAAGTAAAGAGAAAAACGAGAGAAGAAGTAGTTAATTGCATTCAAGATCATGTAGAGATCTATGGCAAAGAGCCAGAATTTATATTTCTTGATGAAGTTCAAAACTTAAAAGACTGGGAAAGCTTTGTTTATTCTTTAGTAGAGAAGAAACGTTATTTTATTTTTTTAACCGGCTCTTCTTCAAAGCTTTTAAGCAAAGAAATAGCTAGGCAACTGAGAGGAAGAAGCCTAAATTATGCTATTTTTCCCTTTTCTTTCCGAGAGTTCTTACTTTCAAAGAAATTTCCGCTCAAGAAAATCTATTCAAGCATTGAAGAAGCTAAAATAAAAAATCTTCTGAATGAATATCTTCAAAAGGGAGGCTTTCCTCTTGTGGATTTAGAGAAAATAGATGAGAAAACTTTTGCTAGAGAATATGTAGATGTTGTTTTATACAAGGATCTTGTTGAAAGATTTAAAATTGAAAACATAGATGCTGCAAGATTTCTTCTTTATTCTTTAATTGAAAGCTTTTCGAAGGAGTTTTCTGTTAATAAGGTATACAAAG
>Ga0209143_1001147_pt1 | contig 12459 bp, 9 predicted proteins | sample FaiFalFF_MnMetaG_3_FD_184739 | JGI IMG/M metagenome (GOLD analysis project Ga0209143, IMG submission 184739) | Freshwater microbial communities from Yellowstone National Park, Wyoming, USA - Fairy Falls B (FF_Mn_B) MetaG (SPAdes) (version 3) | ecosystem: Environmental > Aquatic > Freshwater >...
CCCGGAAGGCCTCCCGGAGGGGGTCAATGGTTTCCTCAAGCGTGCCCTTGGGGTAGAAGGCCAGGCCCCCCACCCCGGGCAGGGGCTCGCCACTGAAGTCGTCAAGGGAGTACTCCAGGATCAAACCTCTAGCCCTGGCCTCCTCCAGGAGGGCCTGGACCCGCCTGGCGGCCTCCTCCGCCTGAGGGGGTAGGGTGAGGGTCATCCCCTTCATCCTACCAGTCCCGCCAGGATCCTGGGCCCGGGCCTCCCTCTCCTCGGCGTTCCTGCCTGCCACCTCCCCCGCCGGAATCCCCCGGGCGATGGCCGCCTCTCCGGGGCCCCTGACCCCAGATGAACCGCCAGGGCCCGCCTCGCCCCGCTCCCGGCCGTCTTCCCGACGGCCGTCCTGACCCTCCCCAACAGGCCTTTCCGCCCGGTCCCCACCGCCCTCCCGCTTTGGGCTCCGGGGCCTTTTGGGGGACCCGATAGGTCAGCCGAAGGCTAAAGGGGCGGGGGGAGAAGGATGGCCAGGGTCAGGAGCTCGGCCAGGGCGGCCTCCTGCGGGCTTACATGGGCCTGAGGGAAGGGGACCTCCACCCCCTGCGCCGCTACCCCTGAGGGTCCGCCACGGGGGCCGCAAAGGGAAGACCCTGGAGGCGTTCGGCGGGCTCCAGGGCCTCCTGGACGGCACCCGCACCCTGGGGGAGGTGATCGCCGGCGGGGCGCCCGAGGGGCCTGCGCGCCGCTACCCCGTCCAGGCCCTGGCCTCGGGGGAACTCTCACCCCCGGGGCAGGGATGGCTCCTCCGGGACCTCACCTGGGGGAGGGCTAGGCTCCTGGGGAAATCTTGTCCCTGCGCTCGCCTCTTCGCCCCCGCAACCGGGGTAAGAAGGCCGTCCCCACCGGAACCCCCGCCCCTACCCTCCTCGGGAGCGGGTCCCTCCCCTCCTCCCCAAGGGGAGAGCCTCCCCTCTAGGGGCCGGGGGAATCCCCACCCCTAGGAAGCTTCCCGCGTCCCATCTTGTCCCTGCGCTTGTCCTTTCAGCCTTGAAGGCGAGGCAAGAAGGCCGCCCCGACGAGAAAGCCACCCCTTCACCCAAACGATGCCCGGAGGACCTGAAGGCGAGGCCCCTTCTCCGCCTTCGGCCAGAAGGCCCTCGGCGCCTCCGGCGAGCGGTCCACATCATGGCCCGCCTCCCCAAGGACACGGCGGCCATCAAAGTGGTCCCCGACCCGGCAGAAGAGTCCGGCGCGAGATCCCCCGGTCGGCTCCCAGCCCCATCCCGTCCCGGACCGGGGCTCCGCCTGAAGGGCCTTCGTCTTGCCCCTGCGCTTTCTGCCCTGGCGTTGCCAGGGGGCAAGATGACGGCCCCTCGACTCCGGGACGGGCCGAAAGGGCGCCGAGGAAAGCCTCCCCTCTACCTCCCCGCCTCGGCCGGAATGGGCCGGGCAGTCAGGGGGAAGCGGTCTACGACTCCCTCCCCTCGAGAAAGCCTTCCAACCCCCACGTCCCGGGGGGCGCTGAGGATCCCCCCTTACCCCTGTGCCTTTCGCCCAAAGTTGTCCCTTCGTGTGCTCCCTCATAGCTCCACCCCGGCCATCCCGAGCGAGGCCCTGCTCCGAATGCGGGTCCTGCCCCTGCCCCCGCTGGTCCATTTGGGGCTGGGACCCCAAAGAGGCTCCAGCATCTAGGGGGAGGAGGCCTCCCGGACACCCTCTCCGCCGGCAGGCGCAACCCCATTTTCGCGAAAGTTAGGTTTCGCGAATGTAGCGTCCAACCTGGCCACCCCGGGTCGTTACCTGGAAAACCATCGGCGTTAAAAAGCCCGAGGAGGCCCTTTTGCCCCAGCCCCCTATCCGAAAGGGGCCAGGTTCACCTTGGCTCCGGGTTCGGCTTTTGTATCCCGTCGCCCACCCCCTTGCCTTCCCCCGGCGGCCGATGCCGAGGGCGTGTCGGTCCCCGGGTGGGCCAGGGTGTGGATCCTGTCAGCGGATGTGGGGAACCAGGTGTAGTGGGGTGTCCAGCCCCAGAGACGAGCGCCGTTCTTCCGTACTTCCCCTCCCCCCTGGACACCCCCTGTGGAAACCCAGTGGGGGCGAGAAAAGTCGCAGGTGGCGGCGAGGCCGAGACTTCCCAGCGAGGAAAAATAGCGTGTAGGAGGTAGGAGAGGGCGCTGAACCCCCCGTACGCAGCCCACAAGGTAGCCCCTCTGGGCCCTGGCGGAGCGGTAGGGGTCTTGCCCCCGTACGCCCTGTCCAGATGTCTCTACGGGGGTAAGACGGGCGCGAGGGGGGCGGAGTTCCCAAAGGACCTGGGCCCGGTAGCATAAGGCATCCTGGTCCATGGGGCACTTCCTCCTGACTAAGGTGTGCCTCCTTGTTAAACACGGACCGTTACACAATCCTCTACGAGGCAGACAGACTTTGCAACCCCAGGTAGGCCAGGGCGATGCCCAGCGCCACGCTGTTTCAATCCTCTACGAGGCAGACAGACTTTGCAACTCCACCGCCATGAGCTCCCCGTGGCGGGCCTTCTCGTTTCAATCCTCTACGAGGCAGACAGACTTTGCAACGAGGTCAACGGGAAGCCTTCCCACCGGGGTAGCGGCGTTTCAATCCTCTACGAGGCAGACAGACTTTGCAACCGCGGTTGCCGAGGTCGGCGGCCACGTTCTCCAGGCGGTTTCAATCCTCTACGAGGCAGACAGACTTTGCAACCGAGCGCCGGCGCTTAATGTGGCGCTGAGGACCGAGGTTTCAATCCTCTACGAGGCAGACAGACTTTGCAACGCTGGGAGAACCCTTGGGGGGGCTACTCCTTCCACTTGTTTCAATCCTCTACGAGGCAGACAGACTTTGCAACTATGGCGATGGCCACGCCCTCCTCCTTGGCTAGGCGGTTTCAATCCTCTACGAGGCAGACAGACTTTGCAACCTTGGCCCCGGTGGCGTCGGAGGCGATCTCCACAACGTTTCAATCCTCTACGAGGCAGACAGACTTTGCAACTCCCGTCGGCCTCCTCCAGGAAGTCGCCGATCCTCTTGTTTCAATCCTCTACGAGGCAGACAGACTTTGCAACCCCCTGTGCCGGGCGAGGTCGGTGAACCCATCCACCACGTTTCAATCCTCTACGAGGCAGACAGACTTTGCAACGAAGCCAGATGCCTAAGGCCAGGGCCGCTAGAGTAGACGTTTCAATCCTCTACGAGGCAGACAGACTTTGCAACTCGTGGGGAGCGGATGGCTCCCGCGCCCGCGAGTCGTAGTTTCAATCCTCTACGAGGCAGACAGACTTTGCAACGGGGGGTCAGGGGGTCCAAGGCCCGGCCCTATAGGGGTTTCAATCCTCTACGAGGCAGACAGACTTTGCAACCTACCCCATCGCCTTCGGGATGACCCTGGTCGAGACCGTTTCAATCCTCTACGAGGCAGACAGACTTTGCAACGGGGGGCGGCGTAGCGGACGTTGGTGCCGATGGTAGTTTCAATCCTCTACGAGGCAGACAGACTTTGCAACCAGCGGCCCGATGTTCCGGGGCTCGCCCGGAAGCGGGTTTCAATCCTCTACGAGGCAGACAGACTTTGCAACTGGTCCTGGCTCAGCCTACCGGTGATGTGGCCCTGAGGTTTCAATCCTCTACGAGGCAGACAGACTTTGCAACTGCCCCTGTCAGGAAGCGGCTCCCGATAGGGGGTCTTGAGGCTATTTTCGCACACGAGGGGAGTATGCATCAATACGAAGGGAAGGAGTTCGCCGCAAGATGAGGTTTTGCCCCTTCCCAGGCAATGCGCACGCGACCGAAGGAGCAAGGGGAACATACGAGCCACACAAACCCGCTCCCACACGTCACAAAACCGGCGTTGGATCCCAGAGGTATACACAGGGTGGCCTTCGCGCTCGCTAGAGGTTAACCGTCAGGCCCATACCGTAAGGGGTCTTAGCCCCCACCCCGCTGAAGAAGGCCAGCGCGTGTAGGCGCCCCAAGGCCTCCTGAACCTCGAGGCTCTCGCTCCAAAGCCTAAGGGTTACCTCCCCGGTAAAGCCAGGGAAAAAACCCTTCCCCGCTTGCACCCGGTGGAAGCGGAGGTGGCGGAAGCTAGCTACCTCGAGGTCCAGCGCAAACAACTCCCTTAGGGCAGCCTCTTCCTTGGGGTTGTAAGGAAAGGGGCTGTGAGCTTGCCACTTGTCTAGGAGCGAGCCCACGATAAGCCGGGGATCCGGCAAGGGGGTGTAGCGGTTGCGTCCACCGGGCTTAGAGGTGGCGAAGACCGTGGGGGTAAGAAAGCGAAAGGTGGCCTTCTCCCGCCCGGGGGCTCCCCTGAGCTCTTCCCAGGAAGCGGCCCCGGCAAGGGGGTGGCCCTCGGGAGTCGCCAGGACCCGCACCAGCCGATGGGGGCTATCCCCAAGAGGAAGCCCTTCGGGAGCAACCTCCAAGAGGCTCCGCAGGAAGGGAGCGAAGAGACCATCGTCCAAGGTGGTGAAGCGGAGCAGGAGGGTTCCCTTTTCGGGGAGGGGTGCCAGGGAGAAGGGCTTGCGCGGGGCCCCGTGGAGCCTTTGGGCCAGCTCGGGGTTGATCCGGGAGAGGAGGGCAAAAAAGAGGCCATGGGCGTACTTAGCGGGGTAGAGAGGAGGCTTTTCCCCGACGAGCTCCAGGACCAAGGCCTGAGGCATTAGGCCTCCTCCTCAGCTTCCTCGGCCTCGGCCTTCTCGCCGCCCTCGGCTGGCTCTGCCCAGGCCGACTCCCCCAGGTACCAAAGGACCCGTTTTTTCTCTCCTACGAGCCGATCCGTGTCCAGGACCTCCCCCGAGGCCTCGCCGCGGTCTCTTTCTGGCACGTAAAGAAGCTGGACCCGTTGGGGATCCGGGTGGCGGATCCGCTGGAAAACCTTGGGCAGCTCTACGAAGCCTAGTTCAGGATCGTACTCGTACGGGTAGTCCACCACAAGCTCCCGCCCGTAAAGCTCCCCTGAGCGCAAGGGCACCTCTTCCCAGCGTCGGTGACCCTCCTCCCCATCGGTAAGAAGCCGCTCCACCACCACGCGTTCCGAGGCGAGATCCTCACTCCCACCTATAAGCCGGTCTATGGGGACCTCCACCTCGTCCTTTCCCTTGCGCAAGCGGACGCTGGGCGTCCAGCCTCGGGTGGCCACAAAACCCTTACGGTGAAGGGGCTCTTGGGTGAGGTCCAGTCCGTAGACATACTCCCAAAGGGCCTCAAAGAGGGTTTCTGCTCGGGGGTCGAGGTACCTGGGATAGCGGATCGCCTCCCGGAGGCGCTCCTCTCCTCCTTGGGACAGGTCCCGACCGCTCAACTCCTTAAGGAGTTCCACGTACCCCTCCGGCAAGCCGCCCAGGTACTGGGGATACTCGTCGCCCACCACGTAAGCCTCCCCCCGACCCTTCCCCCTCCGGTTTACCCGCCCCAGGCGCTGGAGGAGGTTTTCCGGGGGGCATAGGGTCGTGACGAGGACCTCGGCGTCCAGGTCAACACCCACCTCTATGGCGGGGGTGGTGACCAGGATATAGGGCTTCCCCTCCTCATCTCGGCGCTTAACCTCCAAAAAAACCCTCCTCCTCTGCCCCTCCGCTAGGCGGCCGTGGTAGAGGAAAACCCCCTCTCCTCTAAGCTTCTGGTAAAGCTCCACTGCCCCCTTGACCTCCTCGTGGACCACCAAGATCCGCTTGCCGGCGTGTTTTTGGATGAGGTCCACAGCGTCACCCTGGGGCAGGTAATGGAGAACCCGGCTTGGACGTTCCACCTGGGGATGCTTTAGGATGCCCTCGAGGAGGAGCTCCTTCTGGTAGTTCCCCGGCATGGTGGCGCTCATGACCAGGAAGCGCACGCCAGCCTTGTACAGCGAGGCGATCAGGTGGCGGAAGTTGACCCAGGCGGTGGCCTCGTAGAGATGCACCTCGTCAAAGACGAAAAGTGTTCTCCGGTCGTGGATCCGCCGGGGAAAGGTGTAGGACTTGGTCCCCGCAGCGTAGCCGAAGTAACGGTAAAGGAGCTTGTCCAAGGTGGTGAGGATCACGTCGGCATGGTAAAGGTGCTGTTCCCCCGAGACCTCTGGGGTGCCACCCGGAGGGAAGCGGAGGCGCAGCCGTCGGTGACCGGTGTCCACCACCAAGGCCTTGGGTCTCCGCTCCTTCTGAGCCAAGACTTTGAGGTAGCGGCAAAAACGCTCCTCCAAATCGTCCACCAGGCTCCGCGTGGGCAGGACAAAGACCAGCCGCTCCCCCCGGGCCAGAGCGGGAAAGGCCACGGCCTCGGTCTTGCCCGTCCCCGTGGGGGCGAGGAGGAGGTGGGCCAGATCCCCTCCGGCAGCCTCAAAAACCTGCTTTTGGAAGGGGGTGGGCTTTAGGCCAAACTGGCCGTAGAAGGCCTCGGGGTCGTCCCCTTTCCGCTGTCCGCCCGCCCAGGGCCTGAGGCGTACCCGGCGCACTTTCCTCTGAAAACCTTTGGGCACCTTCCCCGCCTCCAGGGCCTCCACCAGAGCCCGCCCCCAACCCTCCACAACCTTGGCCTCCTCGCCCCGATAGGGGTGGAAGTAAGCCAGAAAGTCCAGGGTCACCTCTCCCTCCCGGAAGGGCCACGGGTCCAGGAAGAAGCCGCCCTCGTCGTCGGGGAGGAGGTCAAACTCCACGAAGGCTCGGACCTCCCCCGAACCTTTCTCCCAAAGCCGCACCGCAAGCTCCGCTTCCAGTTGGTCGGCCATCATGAGGAGGAAGAGGTCCTCGGGAAAGCGGCGGGCCAAACCCTCTGCGGTAAACTCCGCAGCCTGGCCCACCACCTCGCGGGTGGAGTAGTCGTGGTGGCCGCGGATAAGGGCCTGGGCGTACGGGTCCTGGACCTCCTGGGCCACAAGGAACCGATGGCCGCGGAAACTGTAGGTGAGCCCGCCCCTCCCATTTGGGACGATGCGGAAGGTGGGGCCTTTTCCGTCGTCGTGGTGGCTCGCCGCAAGGCCCAGGCGCCCCTTGGTCTTGGGGGAAAGCATCAGGGGCCCTTCCCCCTCCTTCCATGCCTCAAGAATCCGTACCACAAGCCCCTGGTGGTTGGAAAGGGGTTGGAAGCCCACCCTATCCTCTAGGAAGAAGACCCTGCCGATTCCCTCGCCCATAGGAACTCCACCAGATCCCAGGTGAAAAGCCTTCCCTCCAGGAGGAAGCCTCGGACCCGGCCCCGACCTTGGGGAAGGACAAAGTAGGCTCCCTCGTACCCCGTCACCGGGCTCGGGTCGGGGCTCGCGGGATCGGGGTCAGGAGCCTCCCCAAAGGCGAAGCGGTAGACGGGATAGGCTCCGCCCACCGCCCCGTTCCAGCTTTCCGCCCGCAAGGGGGTGAAGGGCTCACCCTCCTCGAGGCGGACCTCCAGGGGTTCGCTCACGGCCTCCAGGTAAGCGAACCCCTCTTTGCCCAGCTTGGCCCCGTAGCCCACCAGGTCCCGGAGACGGCCGAGGTCCTCCTCGCTCTCGGCCAGAACCGCCCCCAAGAAGGCCTCAGCCAGAAGGTACTCCCAGGTGTGGAGCTGGAGATCCCCTCCCTTGGGAGGTTTGCCCTCCCGGCGCAGGCGGGAAAACTCGCTGTGGTTGAAGCTCTTGGGGCCGTGCCGGTGGGTGCGGTGAACCCTCCATCCCCCCACGGGGTACGCCCCTAGGGGGACGTACCGGCGGGGGAGGACGTAGAAGCGGGGGGCGTTCCCCTCCTTCCAGTCGGGGGGAAGGAGGCCTTCACGGGCCCAGAAGAGCCGCCTCAGCCACCCTGAGAGGGTAGTGGGGGGGACGAAGGGGTAGGTGGCGATGTCCCGGATGGACCCGGGAAGCACCCGGAAGGTGAGGGCCGAGGTGGGCCGGATCCAGAGGGCCAAAGCGTGCATGCCGGGAAGGGTCTGCGCGGCTTTCATTGACCTGTCCCACGAGACTCTTGGGGCGCAGTTGGGTTCTGTTCGGGACAGAGGTTCTTCAGGTCCTCTACCACAAAAGCGCTGGCCAGACGCCGGAGCTCGTCCAAGGCCTCTTTCCCTCGGTAGCGCTTGAAAAGGGCCTCCCCTTCCGGAGCCTCCCCCGCCCGGCGCCGGAACTCCGCCAGAGCCTCCTCAGGCTCCTTGAGCGTGGGCGGGAGGACCACCCGCCGCCCCAAGGGAGCCGTGTACCGGTCCAGGACCAGGTAAGGGCCGAACTCCGTGTCCTCGTAGAGGTCCAGCCCCTTGGGATTCCCTGCCCCAAGCCGGGGAAGGCTTTCCAGGAAGGCGTAGGCCACCGCCCGGAACTCCCCCTCGCTTGCGGCAAGGACGTGGTTGTACACGGGGAAGAGCAGGCCCGGGACCCCGTACTGCCGCCTGAAGGGCTGGGGCTCGTTTCCCGACTCCCGCCTAATGGGGGAGGGGTGCATGGCCCGCTGCTTCTCCAAGGGCTCCAGGGCGGGTACGGCCACCCCACCCCCGTGGGAGAGGCGGCCGGCAAACGTGGTGCGGTCTACGTTCCCTTGCCTTTCGGGGACCAAGGCCCCATAGACCCGGCAGACGGGGCAGCACTCCCGGCCGCAGGTGTTGGGGATGCCACAGCCCAGGAGGTCGGTGAGGTAGAGGCTCTCCCCGTTCCTCTCCACGGGGGCGTAGAGGAGGATCCGCCGCTCCACCCCGCGGCGCTTGGTGGGGGAAAGGTAAACCCGCTCGCTCCCGTCGGGGAGAACCACCGTCTCGATGAGGTTCACGTTCACCTGGGTCTCGTGCCCGAAATAGATCTCCTGGGGAGCGTAGAGCAGGGCGTAGATGTCCCAGTGGTAAAGGGGCTCCTTCTGGGGCTTGAGTCCGCTTGCCATCCTACTCCTCCTTTCGGATGTACTGGGGGAACCTCGAGGCCAAGCTCAGGCGCACCTCGTAGATAAAGCTCTCCCACGCCTTGCCGGGATAACGCGCTGCCAGACCGGCGTAGACCCGGTGAAGGTCGTCCTGGGAAACCACCAGGAAGCGGCCGTGGTCGTCCTCGCCCTCCTGAACCGCGGCCCCAGCCTCCCGGAGGAGCCGCTTGGCCTCCTGGTAGAAGAAAGGGCCGCTGTCTTCGTAGAGCCGGGCCTGGGTGCTGTCCAGGGTGTAGGCGGCCACATAGAGGAAGTCCCCGGGCCGCCCCAGGTTGTCCAGAAGCTTCAGCACTGCCCTTTTGGCCTCCTTCGGGTTGCGGCCCACCCGGTTCTCCACGTACCCCACCCAGGCGCTGAGCAGCCCGGTGAGACCCGCCACGTCCCGAAAGCGTTGGGCCAGATCGGTTTCCATCATACCCACCTCCCTTTTCGCGTTTCCTAGAAAGAGCGCGTACCTGCGCAGACCTTCCTCTAAGAGGAACCGGTCGGCCACCCGGCCGTAGCGCCGGGCCAGGGTGTAGAGGGCGTGCCAAGGAAGGTCTCTCAGAGCGTAGCGCAGGGCCTCCCCCAGGTCTCGGTTGAGCGTGCCGTCCTCGCTGGGCCGGGCGCCAAAGGCCCCTTGCAGGACGTGGGAAAGCCACAGCGCCCTGGGGGGAAGGGGAATCTCCTGCGTCCCCTCCAGAAGGTAGAAGGGGAAGCGCTCCAAGACCTTGGGGTTTACCTCTTGTCCCAGGGCCTGGAGAGCATAGACCACGCGGCCCAACGCCTGGGCCAGGGGCTTGTTTTCCAACCTGGGGCTGTTGAGGAGAAGGTACCGCCCAGCCGCCACGTGAAGGGTCCCCATGACCCAGAGCCGAGCGAAGTGCTTGGCCGCCTCCGGGGCCTCGTAGCTTCCGATGCGGACCAAAACGCTTCCCTCCCCAGGCTTGATGGGGGAGGCGAGGGCGAGGGCGGCACAAACGGGACAGATCCAGGGTTCTTCCTGGCCGGTGCCGCTTTGGAGGCGCTGGCTTGGGCTGGCGAAGACCAGCTTGCTGGCCTTGAGCTTGCCCTGGTCCAGGGGACGCCCGCATCCGTAGCAAACCTCGGCCTTATCCCCCGGCGCCCTCATGGGCAGGGCAAAGGGCCTTTCCGAAACCAAGGGCGGAATCTCCACCTCCGGGGACGTAAGGCTCAGGAGGCAGAGGAGTTCCTCGAGGATCTTGGTAAACTTGTTGCCCACGGCGGTGCTGAGCTGCTGGCTGGCCGTGGGATTAAAGCGCGGCAGAAGAGGGGCAAGGCTCCGGATGGCCGAAGGCGCCTTGGGGCTCCCCGGGTCCAGCCACGCCCACAGCGCACGCCAGTCGCGTCTGGCTCTTGCCAAACCCCTCAGGGCCCAGCAGGCCAAGGGGGGTTCCAGGGCCTTGAGCTTGGCCTCGAGGCGGGGCCTGTCCCTGGGTTTAGCCCTTTGCAGCTGCTCTTTCAGCCTAAGGCGTTGCTGGGCTAGTTTTCTCAGGTCCTGCAAGAGCTCTTCCCACTTTTTCTGGAGCGCCTCCCCGTATTTACCCAGCTCCTTTTCCTGAGCCTGCCTCCGCTTCTCCAACTCCCGGAGCGCCTTGGACCTTTCCGAACCCTCGGCAAGGCCATCAAGCTTCTCCCTTAAGCGCTTCATCTCCTGCTCCCGCCACTCCAGGCGCTTTTTGGCGGAAAGCAGGTTGGCCAGGTACCAAGCGGCGAGGAAGTCCCGCGCTCCCAGAGTGGGCACGGGCACCTTGGGAGCGCTGATCCCCCGTCCAGCAAGCTGCACCGAGTTCAGGAGGGGAAGAAGCCTGGCCGAAAGCCCCTCCAGGCTGAAAGCATCCTCCACGTAGGCCTTCCAGCTCTTCTTGAGGTTTTCGAGGTCCAGAGGCGGGGCCTTGGGGCTCACGTAGACCTTCACCCACCCCACTCCTCGTTCCACCACCGGGTAGCCCTGGGCCTCCAAGCGCTCCAGAAAACCCTCCGTGGCCAGCTCGTAGGCGGCCCGGATCTGGGGCTCGCCGGGAAGGGGGTGGAGAAAGAGCATCTGGTCCTTACCCCTAGGCTTGTGAGGCACCGGCGAGTCCTCAGGGGCTTGGCGCAGATAGCGGATGAGCCGCGGTTCCACCCGTTCCAGGAAGGCCTCAAACTCCGGGTCAGCCAGCGCCTCGCGATAGGTCAGCAGGGCTTCTCTAGGGGCCTCGCCGAAACAGATGTCGGCCACAAGCCGCTTGGCCTCAGCCAGGGTGGGGTGTTGCGCCGTCGTCCGCTCCATCACGATTCCACCCGGTCCTCCGGCAACCGGTTGGCCTCCACTGCCCCCCTGGCCCACGCCACCACCCGCCGCCTGAGCTCCTCGGGTTCCAGGACGGTGGCGTGAGGTCCGTAGCCCACGATAAAGTGGATCAGGTCCTCGGAAAGGGGAACCTCTACCTCCCAGACCACGCTTCCGTCGGGTAGATCCTCCACCGCCTGGGTGGGGTGGCGGCGGGTGCGGCGGATGTAGCCCGCCTTTTCGGGGCTGAACCGCACCCGAACCCGCACAGGGGAACCTTCCCCGGAGAAGGTGCGGAAGCGGCTTCGGGCGTAGGTTCTCACGTCAAAGTCGGGCTTCTTGAAGCGCTGGGTGGTGAGCTTTAACTCGACGACCTGGTCCAGCCTCAGCTCCTTCACCGGGTCGTGCCCCGCCCTCCGGGAGTTGTGGTTGGCCCCCACCAGGTAGAGGTGGGGGTCGCGGGCGATAAGGGCGTAGGGATCAAAGCGGTAGGTCTTAACATGCCCCTTGGCGTTCCTGTAGGTGACCTCGCAGGTCCTTCGTTCGCGGATGGCCCGCACTGCCCGCTCAAAGAGCCCGTCCGGGTACTCGTCGGCAAGGGGGGTGTAGATGAGGGGCTCGTCTGGGGGTGAAGCCCCGAGGACCAGGCCTCCGTGCGCCAAGCGCTCCAAGGCTCTCCTGGCCAGGGGGGTAAGGCGTTCTACCCGCTCCACCGCAGCCTTTAAGGCTTCCGCCTCCTCTAGGGTGAGGTGGAAAACCATCTCGGGGGAGCCCTCGAGGCGCATCCACCCCGGGGGCACCTCGGGATTGTCCCCGTGGGTTTCCACCCAAACCCCTAGGCTTTGGGCCTTGTCCCTCAGGCGGTACACGCTCTGCCGGGCCACCCCAAGCGTGGAGGCAATCTGCCGCACGGGAAGCCCCCGAGGGTGCTCCCTGAGGAGGCGGAGGAAATCCGGCAGGCGACTTTCCATCGCTGGAATCATCTTATCCCCAAACCCCCCGTTCGGTTAAAGGGACCGAGTGCGGCTCTCCGCCCAACGCCCTTAGCCTCCGGCCCAGTGCCTCCAGAGCACCCTGAAGAAGGGCCGACCTCCGGGTGTGGGTCCGTGGAAGAAAGAGGGTTGCGGAAAGCGTTCCTGAAGGAGAGGAGGTGATGGCGTAGGCCCTAGAGAACGCATCCCCCTGAAAGGTGCGCCTCCCAAGGGTATAGCCGCTGGAAGAGCCCAGGTGCCCATCGGTCTCCCGGTCTGAGCGTCTACCCCTAACCTCTCCAACATAGATCCATCGGGCATCCTGGAAGGCATCGTGGGTGCCGGGAAGGGCCCCGCCTTGACGGCGCGGAAC
>Ga0209143_1001150_pt1 | contig 12447 bp, 15 predicted proteins | sample FaiFalFF_MnMetaG_3_FD_184739 | JGI IMG/M metagenome (GOLD analysis project Ga0209143, IMG submission 184739) | Freshwater microbial communities from Yellowstone National Park, Wyoming, USA - Fairy Falls B (FF_Mn_B) MetaG (SPAdes) (version 3) | ecosystem: Environmental > Aquatic > Freshwater >...
GCGGTTATGTGCCTGCTGGGTGCTTTGTTAAGTCTCCATCCCCTCTTCATCGGGTCAACCTTCGGGACATATGCAAGGAAAGGGGATAAGGACGGCATCTCTCGTGTCTCCATCCCCTCTTCATCGGGTCAACCTTCGGGACTCTCCAATACGAATTTCAAATACGATTTGCGAGGCAGACGACAAACCTCACCATTCCTCCCTTCTTATCCCCCCAATGCACGCAGAAGTCAAACCGCGTGAGAGCTTATGAGACGCAATTTTCTCGCTCCCTCTCTTCCTGCGAAGCACATGCTCATTATTTCTCACACTAGGGCTGTCGCTTGAAGCTGTCCTCGCCGTCCTTGCACCCCATGTCCTGGGGAGGGCTGCGGCGCGTCGAGGACAGGGCAGCTGGGAAGAGGGAATGGGTCCAGCCGGGGACGGGGCCGCTGGGCAGGCGCAACGCTGGGGGTGGAAGGCCCTCTACGCCAGGTAGCAAGGGGGCGTCTTGGCCGCCACGGGTTTGCCGAAGGCGGCGATGCGACTTGCACACTTTCGACACAGGAGGTAGTAACGGATGCTGTCCTGAGGCAGGACCAGGATAGTGGCCAGGCGGGAGCGCAGCTTCTCGTATTGGCGGGTCGACAGGTGGCATTCGAACACGCTCTCCTGGACCCGTTCGCCGAAGCCCTGCAGCACCCTGGCGACTTTGTCTCGCCGACGGTCGTCCCCGATGTCGTAGCTGACCACAACAAACAAGGGCCCACGCCTCCTAGCGAAGCGAGAAGGGTCGGTATCCGGCTTGCCGGCTCAAGATGCAGCGGGCCACCTGGCGGGCCTGTAGTTGCAGGCACCTCCTGTAGGTCGTCTGCTGACCTGATGGTCCGTGCAGGACTCGGGACTCCATCCGCCGGGCGTAGTACTCCAGGAAGCGGCGCTTGCCCTCATCGCTCAACCGTGGGCCGCCGCCGTCACCCTCGCTGAAATGCGCCGGGGTCAGCCGCCGGTGGTTCACGGCGTCTATCACCACCGAGTCGACAATGACGGGGCGAAACTCTTCCATGAGGTCAAGGGCAAGGGACGGCCTGCCGTCTTCGGCGTGGTGGAGGAAGCCCAGATAGGGATCCAGGCCCACCGTCTCCACCGCCGAGACCATATCGCCGAGGAGCAAGGTATAGCCGAAGCTCAGCAGGGCGTTGACCGGGTCTGTGGGGGGGTAATAGCTGCGGCCGTTGAAGGGCAGCTCGCCCCTCAGCATCTCCTGGAAAGCGCCGTAATAGACGGCGGCTGCCCTGCCTTCAGTGCCCCGCAACTCGTCCAGGGAGCCGCACCGCTCCAGCTTGCTCAGCAGCTCTCCCAGCTCCTCCTGTGCCTTCGTGTGCGCCGCTGACGGCTGCAAGCGGGCACGACGCTGCACCAGGACCCGCTGGTTACTCAGCTTGCCAAGGAGGAAGTTCCGGGCCAACGCCAGAGCGAAGTCCTGGTCTTGAGCGGCCTCATATTGACGCTGCCGCAGCCGCACCAGGCCTGGAGTCGCACCCATGAGGCGGCCTTTATAACGGCCGCCGGCCGTCAAAAAGACCAGGTCGATGTGACTGGCAAGGAGGGCGGAGATGACCTGGGTGGTGACCTGCACATTGCCCATCACTATTACCTGGTCGACCTTCGGCAGTGGGGCTTCGACAATGACGTCGCCGTCCCTGATGACGATAAGGCGCTCCCCCTTCTTCCTGAGGATGGCCCCCTGTTCCACGATGTAGAGTGGCGGCATGGCAGCTCACAAGGGGTAAATCCTGTCGCCTAAGAAGAAGAATCCCAGAAACTTGAATCCCAGGCGGAAGTGAGTTATGCGCGTCTTTTGGGGGTGCAAAGAAAGTCGGAGCGCCTCTAAAGCCAGCCTTGCCTCGTCCATGGCCCTCCGTGCCTCCTCCATGTCCCGGCAGAGGATAACGAAGTCGTCGGCATAGCGGACCAGGCGGGGAAAGCGGGCCACTATCCGCTGGTCGAACTCGTGGAGGTATATGTTGCATAGCAGGGGCGAAATGGGGGCGCCTTGCGGCACTCCCATTCCTGTCCTGCCGTTGCCTCCGGCGGCAACGCAGGCCCAGATCAACTTCAAGATGAACGCGTCCCGGATGTGCCTCCTAAGGAGGGCGAACAGGATCTTATGGTCGAAGCTTTCGAAGCATCTCTTGATGTCCGCGTCCACTACCCACCGGTAGCCCTCGTCCCGGTAGGCCGCCACCCGCATCACGGCATCCTCCACGCCTCGTCCGGGGCGAAAGCCGAAGGAACAGTCCAGGAAATAGGGCTCCCATATGGGGCCGATGACGTTGTACAGGGCCCGCTGGAGAACCAGGTCCTCCACCGCAGGCACCGCCAGGGGCCGCAGCCCGCCATCGCTCTTTGGCACGAAGATGAACCGGTAAGGCCTGGGGCGGTAATTGCCCTTACTCACCGCCCTCCTGAGGGCGTGAAGGTTGGTGTCAAGACGTCGTCCAAACCGCGCAATGTAGCGGGCGTACGGCTCCGGCCCCTGATGGCGGGTCCGCACCACCTCCCAGGCCTGTCGGAGGTTTGCCATATCCAGAAGCTGGTCCCTCAGCGACGGCGATCTGCGGTGAAAGAGGCCGAGGAGGCGAAGTAAGGATAGGATGAGCATCAGCTATCGATGCCAGGTGTCATCGCTCCCATCGAGGATCAGGGCGATGGTGCTCGGTGCCGCCAGGGAAAGCGCTGCGCGGAGCACAAGTCTCACCATGGCGCCAACCACTGTTAGGGGGAGCATTATCACAGCCGAGGGATGGGAAAGCAGGCCAGGTAGAGCAGGGCGGCAAAGGTGCACCAGAGCCTCTCGTAGCGCAGGGCCAGCCTCCGGGACCCGCCCTTGAGCCAGGCGAAGAAGCGCTCCACCGCCGCCCTGGTCACCCTTTAGGTGGCCCGGCAGAAGCGATAGGGCCGGCCACGCCTGGGCCGCGTCCGCCCCCTGGAGTTCGCAGGTAAGCTGGCCCTGATGCCCCGCCGGCGCAGGTGATGGCGAATCTCCCTGGTGTCGTAGGCGCCATCGGCGCACACCTCTCCAGGCCTCCTCCTGGGCCTGCCCCTCCTGCCCCCACGCCGCAGGCCCCCCATCAGCTCGCTGGTGCGGTGGCATCGTGGCTATTGGCAGGGCTCAGGGCCACGGCCAGAAGCAGGCCGGGCGGCGCCGCCAGGGCGTGCACCTTGCTCCCCTTGCGCCGCCGGAAGCCGTCCAACCCTACTCCTTCCCCCCTTTCCTGGCCTCGATGGTGGTGGCATCCACAGCCACCGCCCCCAGCATTAGCCGCCCTGCCTGGTAGCCCAGCTCCAGGAGCCATCACCACAGTCCCTCCTATACCCCTCGCTCCTGCCACTCCCTGAGGCGCCACCAGGCTGTGCTCTGGGAGGGCGTACTGCCTGGGCAGGCCCATCCAGCGGCACCCAGTGACCAGGACGTGGAGGATGCCGCCCCGGGTCCTCCGCTGGTCGGCCCAGGGGCGGCCGGTGCTGGCCTTGGGAGGTAGCAGGGGCTGAATGAACTGCCACTGCTCCTCACTTAGTTCCCTGAATTCCGCGCTCCCTCCCCCTCGTTCCAGGACCGAGTCTACCGCTAGGTAAGTTTCGAGGGCAGTGCGAGGAGAATGACTAGCACCCGCAGCAAAGGCAGAGCAGCGGACGCCGCCACTGGTATGACGAGGTGGCGGGCCGGCGTAGATGGTGGGAGATAGCTGTCTACTACTATGGCGGCGATAAAGGCGAGGGCGCCTGCCCCCAGCGGACGAATCAGGGCGATGTCGACCTGCGAGAGGAAGAATTCTAGCAACAACCACATCAACCACTCAGGCGCACCAGCCAAGCGAGCGGCCAAAATCACCGACGGCAAACCCGCAGCCACAAGGACGGCGTCGGGCACCACAGCCCGCAAGGGGAACGACAGCCCGAAGCCGAAGGTTGCCGCCAGGGCGGGCCCAGCCCACAGCTGCAGGCTCTCCCACAAGTCTCCTGGGCGGGGCTCTTTTGGTGGCTTCGGGATGCCATCGCCTCTGAGCCAAACTTCAGCCATCATCCCTACCCTCCTGCCCCAAGCTGGGCGTCAGAGTGCCGTACTGGCCTGACGGCACTAGCTAGTATGACTGACTGGTCGGGTCCCCAACTGTCTTTAAAGGCGGCCTGGGCCAGCCGCGGAGGCGACGCGGGCCCCCTTTTTCATTGCCCGCTGTCGCTGCCTCTGCTCGTTCTGGCTGAGCTGCACCCGCCGCCAGCGTTCGCTGGCCCGCCCACGACAGCGAAAACCAGTTTCAGGTACTCGCGATCGCTGGGGAAGCGGGAGAGCACCTTGTGTAGCCGCCGCTTCTTCTCGAAGTTGCGCTCCACCGGGTTGGTGGTCCCCACGTGCTCAAGGTGGGCGGCGGGCAGGACCAGGTGTGGCAGGCTCGCCTCCAGGTCCTCCTGCAGACTCGCATGGCCGAGGGGCACCGCCGGCCGAACCACCGCTTCACCACCTCCCCCACCAGCCGGCGAACCCGCTCCACATCCGGCGCATCCTGAATCGCATCCAGGCAGGGCTTGAGCAGGGGCTGCACCTCCTGCGGTGTCCTTGTCCAGCACGTTCCACATCTTGTGGAACCCGCAGCCGATGTGCTCTGCCTCGAGCCCCGTGGCCTCACTTCGGCGGTGCGACTCACGGTGGAGCCAAGAAGGGGGGCACCCCTCGCCCGCCAGCTCCGCCAGGGCGTCCTCGATGTCGCGGGTGGAGAGGCCACAGGCGCATGTCTCCACCACCAACCGCTCCAGCGCCTCCCTCCGCCGCTTCAGGGCCTGCCAGGGGGCAGGATGGCACATCCGCTCTAGCCCCTGCGCCTCAGGGATTTCCATCTTCAGCCTCCCCTCGGCACAGCGCAGGGTGCGCGGCTGTAGCCGTAGCGGGCGTCTTCCTGCCGAGGCTCCCGCCGGGCGTAGCGGCTGTGCCCCAACAGCTCCATCACCCCGGCCTCCAGCAGCTCCTGGATGAGCCTGCTGGTGGATGAGCTTGCGGGCGCCCAGGTGGACCAGGGCATGGGTTAGCCTCTCAGCCTCCTTGCCCTCCCGCGCCCCTCGGCGAAGCGCCGCGCCAGCTCCGCCAACTCCTCACCGGGTGGTATCCTGGTCATGGTCTGGGCCCTCCTTGGGTGTGCCCATTTACGAACAGTTCAGGACATCGCCCCGAGGACACGGCGCTGGCGGTGCACCTTTTTTACTGCGTGCCCTACTTCTTGCAGCCAGCTCTGTAGCCCTGGCCCCTCCGGGGGCAGGTGCAGCCCCAGCTCCTCATGCCGGCAGCGGGCCTCGGCCACGGGGCAGCGCTGATAAGGCAGCCACGGCCTGCAGGCATGCAGCCGCCGGTTGAGGGGCTCACCGATGTAGCCTGGGCTTATGGGCACCCCCTCGGCTGCTAGGGCGGCAACGACCACGTCTCGGGGCAGCCCTCCCCACTCCTGGGCGGCGTAGGTGGGGCTGTAGCGGTAGAAGGCGTGGCTGCAGCCGGCGGCCACATGCACCGGCCTGATGCCCGGGGTGCCCTCCAGGGCGGCCGTGATGGCCTGGGCTACTCGGCGTCGCTCCTTCAGCTGAGCTTCCAGCCGCGCCATCTGGCGGCACGCGATGAGGGCCGCCAGAGGGTGGATGCGGTAGTTGAGGGAAAAGGGATCGGGGTCGAGGCCCTCCCGCAGCTGCCGCAAGGGGTGCTGGCTGAAGCGCACCGCCTGGTGGAAGACCGCTTCCGAGTCGGTCACCAGCATCCCTCCTTCCCCGCCGGTCACGGGCTTCCCGCGGCCAAGGGAGAAACAGGCGGCGGCGCCGAAGGTGCCCACCGGCTGGCCCAGGTAAGTGGCACCCAGGGCGTGAGCGCAGTCCTCTATGAGGGGAATGCCATGCTCGCGAGCCAGCGAGCAGAGCGCCCCCATCTCAGCCGGGTGGCCGAAGGTATGGGTGACCAGGATAGCACCCGTTCGCGGGGTGATCCGTCGGGCGACGGAGGTCGGATTCAAGGTATACGTGAGGGGGTCGATGTCGGCGAAGACGGGCCTGGCCCCCAGTGCCAGAACGGCGGCTACACCTGCCCCCCAATCGTAGGGGGAGAGGATTACCTCTTGGCCTTGCCCCACGCCGCAGGCCACCAAAGCCACATGCAGGGCGGCTGTACCAGAGGAGAGGGCGAGGGCATACCTGGCCCCCAGGTAGGAGCGGAACCGGCCCTCCAGCTCCTCTATATAGCCGGCGCCGGACAGGGATGAGAGAGGCAAGGGGTCACCGTCGACCACACGCATTAGGGCTGCTGTAACCGCCCGCGCGTCCTCCCTGGTAATGAGAGGCGCCGCCTGGAGCTGGGTGGTCACAGCCCTGGGCCCCCCTGCGACGGCCAGGGCCTCCTCTGCCTCTGCGCTTGCGCTCCTCATGGCCTTAGAACCCTGGCCAGCTCCCGCCGCCGCGCCTCCAGCCTCTCTCTGTCCAGCCTACCCTCCTCGTCCACCATGTCGGCCAGGTAAGGGGGCAACTCCCTGCTACGGCACCCTCCATCGAGGGAGTTCCAGGGGAGAAGGAAATCGAAGGTGGTCATGGACAGGGCGGTCAGGGCGATGAACTCATGCTGCAGGGGGTCGTAGTTGGGCTGATAGTGCCTGGCTGCTCTTTCCAGGTGCCTCTGGCCCACTGGCGTCCCGGGCCGGCCTGCCTCGCGGTCGGCCAGGGCGGCAGCCATGGCCACCACCTCCTGGAGCCCCCTGACGGTGGGGAGGCGCAGGCTGGGAAGGGAGGAGACGGCCCTGGTATCCACGTCCTCGGCGAGGGAGCAGCCCAGCTGGCGGGCCAGCTCAGGTAGCAGCTCCGCCACCTCGCCCGGCGTGGGATGGAGGAACGGAATCACTACCCCGAACCGGTCCAGGGTGGCCTGGTCCAGGAGGTCGGGGCGGTTGGTGGTGGCCACCCAGAGGATACGCCCGCGATGCCGCATGGCGCCCATGAACTCCCATAGGCGGGCCAGCATGCGCTCGGACACGCCGGCGTCGGCCGAAGGCCCTTCGCCCCGCTGGCCCATTGCCTGGTCCAGCTCATCGATCCACATGATGCACGGAGCCAGGTTCTCGGCCACCCACAGTACCAGCTCCAGGTTGCGCTCGCTGCTTCCGACCCACTTCTCCCGCACGTTGCGCATGGCCAGGCAGGGGTAGCCCAGCTCCCTGGCAAGGGCCCTCACCAGATAGCTTTTCCCGCAGCCGGGGACGCCGGCGAAAACTATCCCCTGAGGGACGGATGCGCTGCCCTGGTGGAGCTGCCACTTCAACAGATTGAGATACTCGACGGCGTGGCGGAGGCCCTTGACCCGTTCAAAGCCCTCCTCGGGCTCTATCACCTCCACCAGATCATGGCACACCTCCTGAATGGCCTTCTTCTTGGCCTCCCTCACCATGTCCCGGGTGATGGCCCCACCCCCAGCTGCCAGGCGGAAAAGGCCCTCGATGTCCCGCAGGCGCAACCCGCCGGTGACGCGCGCCAGCTCCTCGACTGTCATCCCAGCTGCCGGACGCCCAAATCGTGTGTCGCCGGCCAGCTTCAGGAGGCCATCGATGAAGAGGCGGCGCTCCTGTTCGGTCGGTAGCGCCACCTGGATGAAGCGATAGCCGCTTCCTCCCCCCCGCAGCAGCTCGTTCACCTGGTTCTCATAACTTATAAGGACCACGAGGTTCTCGGTAGCCCGTACCATGGGATCGTTGCCCCAGGAATGGAGGGTCTCCAGAGCCAACACGTGGTCCTCCCCTAGCACGGCGTTCAGGCCCTGGGAAGAGGGGACCAGGTGGTCTGCGTAGTCCAGAATGAGGGATAGCCGGGACTCCCGCTCCCGCAGAAGGGGAGTAAGAGCGGGCAAGACTTGCCGGGGCGACCTTTCACCGGCAAGGCGCTGCAAGGGTGCCAGGCGGTCCCTACCCGCTGGGCCCATATCCGCGAGGCCGGCAGCGAGCGAGTAGTAGGCCACCCTGTAGCCTCGCCGGGAGAGATAGGCGGCCAGGAAGTAGGATAGGGGCCTCGGCCGGGCGAGCTCCTCATCCCGGGGATCCATCACGTAGTCGGTGGTGTTGAAGGCCAGGATGATCCCCCGGAAGCCGGCGCGGACAGCCCCCTCCAGCTCCTCCAGCCACCGAGGCCTCATGACCTCTCCCTCGCACTCTGGCGCCTGAGGGCCAGCCAGCGGGCTACTTCCTTCCTGTCGACGTGCCCCAGCTGAGACCGGAGGGCGTCCAACCCCGCGGCGAGAACTTCCGCAGGCTGCCGCCACGACTCAGCCGGGAGGCGACCGAGGCAGGCCACCAGGTCTCCGCCCCGGCGGCGCCCGTGCACCACGGCCTGCCGCTGCGCCAGGCGTAGCCCACGCCTTTCTAACATGGTGACCAACCGGTCCAGCTCCTGGAAGCACTGGAAGTCCTGGAACCCGGCCATGTCCATTTCCAGCTGGTTTGCGCCTCTTACAGCCACAGTGAGGAGCTGGTCGCCCCGGTAGGCCCGCAGCGCCACTCCGTTCTGGAGGAGGGCGGCGCTCACGCGGTAGCCCGCCTCTTGCAGGGTGGAGGCCACCATGAGGGCCAGGGCCCGCCGCCGGAGGTCGGCCGCCATCCCCTGGGGTATACCTATGGGGCTCACCGGCCGGCCCCCTGTGCCGGCTCGGGGCCGCGCCGCAAGGAGCACTGGCTCTAGGGACGGGCGGTAGGGCTCAGCCTCGCGGCCGGTGGCGATGATTGCCAGCAGGCAGCTCACGGCCACCCCCAGGGCGTCGGCGATGGCGCCGAGCCCCGCTGCCAGCAGCGAGCCTTCAGCCTCCGCGGTCAGCTCCGCCCGGGCTCTAATGTACTGGCTCATCACCCACCTCCTTCAGGTGATCCCGATGCAGTGATGGCGGGACTGGTAGTCGGCCCTCCCTGCCCAGAGGCATTATGCTTTGTCCTACCATAATGCGCCGAAGTCACCGCCGCCCCCAGGGCCGGCGCCGTCGCTGGTTGGGGCGGCTACTGACAGAAGCTCCTGCCCACCACCAATGTCTTCAAGCGTGGAAGTGCCATCTCCCGTTGCCACCTGCTGGCCATGCTCTGCCGTACCGAGACCTTCGGCCCCTCGCATAGGGCTGAGGTGTAGCAGCTTCCTGACGGGCTCGAAGCTGACTATCCAGTTCCAGGCACCTCTACCCACGTGAGCCCCCACCCGGACGGCAAGGATCAGCAGCCCCGCGAAGAAGTCCAGGGCCTGCACGGTCATCACCATCACGAGACGGAGGATGGCCAGCAGGAGGATGACCGCAGCTACGCCGATGAGCCATCCCAGGAGCGGTGGCCAGACCAGGGCCCATCCCGTCAGCGCCAGCCCCATCATCAAGAGGATGGGCAGCGACACCCCCATGACGAAGAAACCCAGCCTGTCGAGCGATGTAACGGCCGGGACGGCCCCCTGGATGAGCTGGCCATCGTCGGCTTGCAACAACTGGCCCATGCGCCACGCTCCCAGAACCGCTCCGAGGGCGAGGGTCCCGACGAGACCGACCACGGCCAGCACGGTGATGGCCTTTCGCCAGGTGCCGCGGGCCCGGTGCCAGATGCCCAGGTGTGTGAGCCCCGCCATGTCTCCCAAAACGAGGCCATATAACGCGGCCGTCGCGAGGAACGCCAGCACGGTGAGCAGGTCCAGGCCGGCGGCCTGGGCGAGAGCTGCGCCGGGAGACAGGAGGTCTGGACTCTCCATTCCCATAGCCTGGAACGTAAGGATAAGGACGCCTGTGTCACCCAGGAACATGACGACGAAGGCTACCACATGTAGACAGCCGCCGATGATGGCCTCCCCCGGCCACGCGCCCCCTGGGGTGAGGGCATCTACCGCCGCGGCTGCGGCGCGGCGCAGGAGCCCTGCGGCCCCGTCCACCTGCCTCTGGACCTGCTCCACGGGCCCTCTCACTATAGAGACGAGGTTGGCCACCATGCTCTCCAGCAGGGGCTGCACCGCCGCCATCAGAACGCAGACGCCCAAGGCAAGGGGCGCCATGGCCGCTATCAGGCACATGGTCGCCAACCAGGACATGCTACCTCCTCCTCATCTCGTCCAGCAGAGGCGTTAGACCCACTGAGGGGTCGTGCCAGGCCACAAAGGCAGCGCCCGCCTCCGACAGGAGGGCGGTCCACTGTTGCCGCAGCCGCTCTCCCTCCTGTGCCTCGTCGGCCTGCCAGAGGACGATGTGGACACGAGCACCTTTGAGCTCCACATTTGCGCGTTGCTGGCGGCCGTACATCTCCATGTCACTGGCGATGATGACCCATCCTCCTCTCCCGCCCAAAAGCTCGCCCGCCTTCTGGATGCAGCCCCAGATGTCGGAGCCGTAGGCGGGGCTCCAGGTGGTGGCCCGAATCGCTTCAGCCTGCTGCTTCGCTTCCCCCTTGAACCTGTCGACGGTCTCCTGCCACTGCTGGCGCTCCTTTTCATATGCTGCCATGGCCTGCAGGTGACGGCGTCGCATCAGCGGGTTCGCCGATGGCGCAGGCGGCACAGGCTCGGGCGGCAAGGGCTCGATGCGGATGGTGCGGATGTGGGCCTCGGCCCGGTACGAGTTCTCCTCGATCCACCGGAGGTGGACAGTCCACGCTACGCCCGTCTGCTGAATCTGGGGCAGCAAGTCTGCTAGGGCGGCGATGGCGGCGGCGGTGAAACGATAGGATGTGCTACGATCAATGCACGCGACCAGTTGATGCTCCTCCACGGGCCCGGTTTCCGCCTCATTGCCCCGAGCGGGCGGGGTCATAGCCACTGGCATGGCGGCGCATGCTGTCAGCACCATGGCCGCCAACACGAGGCAGGGCAGACGGGTCAGCCGGGACGTTGCCATGATGTGCACCCCCCTTGTGCGCTAATGTCACCTTCCTGGACTTCTGCGATAATGCCAGCTTGTCCGCTCACGGTTGCCCTCCACTTGTTGCGCTAATGTCACCCTCTACGATGGCGTGCTGGGGTCTCACGCCTCCTTTTGCGCTCATGTCACCACCGTCGGAGCCTCACGAGGTGTAGTGGCGTTAGGGTGCAGATGACGTGGGCCCCGGGGCAGCCAGCTGGGAGCAGGAGCCCACCAGCACAAGGCCTACCAGCAACAGGAAGACGATCTGCGCCAGAGAGACCCGCACGCCGAACCGCCAGAGGTCCGTGATGGCGTAGGCCAGCAGCATGGCGATGGCCAGGACGAGGAACATGGGGATGAGGTCTGGTCGCTCCCGGGGGAGGGTCACGAGAAGCCATCCCCCAAGGGCGGCGGCCGCCAGGAGGCTGCGGAGGGTGCCGCTGATGACCCGGACGCGAAGGCCAGTGAACAGGGCCATGACCACTGCCAGCAGTGCAACTGCTATCGTACGCGCCGGGGAGCCGCTGCTGGCAAGCAGGTCCACTGCTGCCCGCGCGGCCACCATCACGAGAAGGACGTCCTCCCACAGGCCTGTCTGCGGAGCCCGCGGATGGATCATGCTTCACTCCATTGGGGTGCAAACTGGGCTATGTGTGCTCGGGACGTGGCCGTGTCCCATCGCCCTTCTCATTGCGTTCACGTCACCAGTGGAGGGCGAGGGCTTGTCAGGACAGGTGGGCCACAGGGGCCTCCAGCACCGCCCTGTGCTTTATGTCCAGTCCTCCCGGTGGCGCTGCGCGGCGCCCAAACCGGAAAAGGTGGGGGGCGCAGCACAGCCGAGGGCCGTCTCTAAGGGCCGCGCCTGGCAGGAGGCAAACGAATGGGGCCAGAGCAAAGGCGAGATCCATGGAGCATGTGCCTCGCAACAAGAGATCGGGTGAGCAGATCGACTTTTGCTGCCTGTGGTGGAGTTTGACTTTTGGATGCCAAGGGGGTACAAAGCACTAGAAATGGTGAGGTTTGTGGTCTGCCTCGCAAATCGTATTTGAAATTCGTATTGGAGAGTCCCGAAGGTTGACCCGATGAAGAGGGGATGGAGACAAATCTTTTGTATTGGTTATAAGGTAACCATCCTCCAGTCCCGAAGGTTGACCCGATGAAGAGGGGATGGAGACGAATTAAAAGAACCACCAGCACGAGCCCCTCGACAAGGTCCCGAAGGTTGACCCGATGAAGAGGGGATGGAGACTATCCGAAGACCCGAAGGTGTGAGGTGGTAGAGGAGGGTCCCGAAGGTTGACCCGATGAAGAGGGGATGGAGACTCACCCCCCATGCCAGCGCTAGCACCAACACAGCCCTGGGTCCCGAAGGTTGACCCGATGAAGAGGGGATGGAGACGGTATTTCCCGAGAACCAGTGGTATCCGTATCCCCGGCCCGAAGGTTGACCCGATGAAGAGGGGATGGAGACGAGAGGTATGCAGGTGGGCCAGGAAAAACTTCCGTTTGTCCCGAAGGTTGACCCGATGAAGAGGGGATGGAGACTCGGT
>Ga0209143_1001152_pt1 | contig 12433 bp, 9 predicted proteins | sample FaiFalFF_MnMetaG_3_FD_184739 | JGI IMG/M metagenome (GOLD analysis project Ga0209143, IMG submission 184739) | Freshwater microbial communities from Yellowstone National Park, Wyoming, USA - Fairy Falls B (FF_Mn_B) MetaG (SPAdes) (version 3) | ecosystem: Environmental > Aquatic > Freshwater >...
CATCTACGAAGTCATAGTTTGCAACGGCTTCTCCTCCCATCTTTTTTATTTCTTCAACGACTTCATCTGCAACACGGGTTTCTTTTCCTTCTCCTGAAAAGCTAACTCCTGGGTCATTTACTACTACTTTTGCACCGTGTTGAGCAAGCATAATAGCCTCTTCCCTTCCTATTCCTCTTCCTGCTCCTGTTACTACTGCCACTTTCCCTTCAAGAAGTCTTGTCATAATACTTTACACCTCCTTTTAACCTTTAATTTTCTTTGTTTTGTTTAGTTGTGTTGTTTTTCAATTTTTCTTTTTCTTTGAGCAGTTATCACATACTCCTTTTATCACCACAGATACTATTTCTCCTTTTCCGGGAATGTTTTTTTTGGTTTCAACTTTTATTGATTCTGCTGGTATATCTATTATAGTGTTGCAAATTTTGCATATAAAGTGATGGTGTGGATGTGGATTTGTATCAAAAATTGTAACGCCATATTCTCCCGATGAAGATAGAGAAAATATTATTCCTTTATTCTCAAATTGTTTTAGTGTTCTATAAACTGTGCTAAGAGAAAGTGATGGAACTTCGTTTTTTATTTTCTCATAAATTTCTTCTGCTGTGACATGACCGCAAGCCTCTGTTATTTTTTTGTATATTGAAATTCTTTGGGGTGTTGCTTTTATTCCCTTCTTTCTTAACTCTTCTGCTACTTTGATTTTTGGTTGCTCATTCATATATTAAAAATTTTGCCGATTTCTTTTAATTTTTTCCCTTTTTCCTTAAAATTTTTCCTTTTTTCTTGATTTTTCTATTCAAGAGATTTTTTGAAACAAAAATTTTTCTTTTGCAGATGTCAAATCCAAAAAAAATTGGAGCCTTCTTTGATTTGGACTATGTTATTGTTGGAAAAGACCTTTATAGACTAATTGGTGAAGAGCTTATAAGAAAAAATATGGTCTCTAAATTCAGATTTATTTCGTGGTATTTTTGGCTCATAAAATATAGGTTCAACCTTCTTAAAGCAGAAGATGTGCTGAAAAACAATATTGAAGATATGGAGGGAATAGATTTAGAAAAGTTTGATGAACTTGCGCAGTCAGTATACAAAAGAGCTCTAAAATATATACTGCCAGGAGCTGTCAAACTTATAGAAGAACATAAAAAATCGGGACATCAAATTGCTATACTTTCGGCGAACTTTAAAATACTTATAGAACCAATAGCAAAATTTTTAGGAATAGAAAATGTTATCGCTATTGAGCTTGAAGTAAAAGATGGAAAATTCACAGGTAAGGTTGTTGAACCGATATGTATAGGCAGGGGAAAAACATTTTGGATGAAAAAATTTGCAAGGGAAAAGAACATAGATTTAACTGAAAGCTTCTTTTATACAGATAGCTTTTACGATTTTGATACTCTTCTTTCTGTTGGAAATCCTGTTGCGGTTAATCCAGACCCGAAACTCAAAAAGTTTGCAAAAAAACTCGGATGGAAAATCATATACACAAAATGAGAAAATAAAGGAGGAAAGAAAATAATAACGATTTTTGCATTAAAATTTTATTATGTTTGAACTAATTTTCTTTGGAGGAGTTATAGGATTAAGCTGGATTCTTTTACCTCCCGACCATGCAATCCTCATTACACTTTTAGGACTAATATTGGGTGTATTGAGTTTTATTCAAGGAATAAGAACTGAAAAGTTAATAAAAGGAATTGAAAAATTGATTATAGAATCTCAAGGAAGAACCGAAAAACTGATCAGAGAGTGGAGAGAAGAAACTCAGAAGCTCATTCAGGAAACTCAGAAGCTCATTCAAGAAAGTAGTAGGGAAACAAAAATGATTCTTGACAAGATGGACGAAAGAGCAGAACAAAGACACAGGGAAATAATGAAAGAAATTATTGTCAAATGAAAATCAGACTTCCAGAGGAGAAGATAATTCTTTCGCAAGATAGTTGAAAAGAGAGGTCTTATTTGTATAAATCCCACTGAGACATTTATAAAGGATGAAAGTTCTGTTGAGATGTGCATAAACTTTAAGAAAGAAGGAAAAAGAGCGCCCAAACTAGCCCTGAAGGATGCTGTTTCTGCGACCACATTTGCTCTATTCACATCCATCTCCTCCACATGGGCATATCCAACTTCTAATCCCAAAAACGGTTTTATCGTTCTCCCCTGTAGGGTATAGTTTTCACCTCTGTGAATTATATCTTTTCCTCCGATTGGGTAGAACCTCACACCACCACCAGCAGAATATGGGATAGTTACTACCTCTTCAATTTTATGAACTTTAGATTTTTTCATCACCGTCTTTATTTTTGAAATTAAGCTGGCGTGCAAAGTAACTGAAAGACTTTTTAAGAGCAAGTGCTCTGCGCCAAAACTTAAATAAGGGTCTGGAATCCAACTCCTTTCAAATTTGCAGCATGCTGCGTTTACAAAGCTATAAGATGCCCCCAACTTCATCTCAACTCTGAAAGCAAAAGACGAAGAAACAAAAAGAAAAAAGGAACAAAGGGAAAAGAGAAAGAGAAAAACTCTCATTACCACCATCATTACCACCACCTCCTCATAACATATACAGTACCCGACAAACTTCCCTTTGTAAAGTCCCTTGGAGCTCCTACAAGGAGATCGGGATAGCCGTTATTGTTGACATCAACGGCGTCTAAAGCTCCACCAAACTCGTTTTGTTGCGCTGTTACTGGGTCTCTGACTATCAAATCAGGAGCCGTTAATACAAAAGAGCCACTTGGTGCCCTTCTATAATAAATATAAATCTGTCCTGCGGCTCCCCTTCCGTATTCTGAAAATGGCGCTCCAATGATTAAGTCTGTAAGACCATCTGGTTGTCCGTGTGCTCCAACTGCTCCAATATCAGCTAAAGCTATAGATGCTCCAAAGTGCGACCAATGAGGTCTCCCAGCTGGGTCGTTCAATACTATATCTGGTGCCTTGTATCCAAAACACACAGAAAGGTTAGCGGGAGAATAGGCAGAATCGTTAGGAGACCAAGGATTACAAGTTGGGATCGTGTTGAAAAGTTCTGAAGCTAAAACTCCTAAACTTTCATTATCTCCTGAGTTTCCATAATATATGTAAACTCTACCTCTATCGCCTGATCCATTTCCATCCCAGAGCCTATCCCCAACAATAAGATCCTGTTTCCCATCACCGTTTATATCTGTTATAGCGACTGCTGAGCCAAATTCGTTTGACCACCAATATCCCGTATCGTATGGGTTATAGATAATGCGAGGTTCGCCAATTTTTATAATTCCGTTATTTGAAGCATCAGAGTAGTAGATGACAACTGCTCCATCGGCATCTGTGGAATCCCAACTACATCCCCTACCAGTTCTTGTTCTATCTCTATAGCCATCGGGTCCGTGGAAGCCGGGCATACCAACAACAAGGTCGTCATAACCATCTCCATCCAAATCTCCCTTTGCCAAAGATGAGCCGAAATAACTATACTCAGGATGCCATGGGCGGTTTACATTATTGCAGTCAAAATCTACGGGCACAGGATTCTCTATAATCAAATCAGGTATAGGATCAAGTTCCATGCCCGATCCCGGTGATCCATAATATACATAAACAGCACCTGCATCCCATCCGCGTACTCTATCTCTGAACGCTCCAACCAAAAGGTCATCCGCTCCGTCTCTATTTACATCCATCACTAAAAGAGCTCTTCCAAATCCTGTATATGAGATATTCCTCGTCAGAATAATATTCGGGGTGGTATCAAATTTATATTCTCCTTTTGGAGAGCCAAACCAAATGAATACTCTCCCAGCATCTACTGCTGGATCATCATCATAGGGTGAACCAATGGCTACATCTTGAATTCCATCGTTGTTAAAGTCCCCATGCGCTATCGCGTACCCGAACCAATCATCAACTCCTGCCGTTGGGTTGTAAACCAAAGTTTGGCGTTTCTCAAGGAGTGGTGGTAATACTCCCCTATAAACATGAACTGCTCCTAAATTTTTATCTTGAATAGTAGAATTTCCTTCATCCCATGGAGCTGCCCCGATAAGGTCTGGCACATTGTCAAGGTCTATATCAGCTACGCAGATTCCTCCTCCAAAACCATTTGACCATGCATCTAAGGACGGGTCGGGATATGTCCAAACTCTCGTTGCTGAAAATCTTTTTGTTAAGGGGTCAAAATTAAGTCTGAAAAGATAGATTGCACCCGCATCGGGTCCTGCGGCGTCGTTCCATACTGAACTTGCGAAAAGCTCATCTTTCCCGTCCCCATCTACATCGTAGGCAAAAAGACCGTATCCGAAAGTTTCGCCTGAACTTATTATCGGAGGCTCAATTCTTCCAGCCCATGTGAGCTGTAGTGGGAACCAATTGGGGTCTAAGGTTTCGTCTTTTATAAATAAGTGCACACCCCCACCATTACTTATATCAAAATCCTCACCGTGAACACCTATTGCCAAGTCATCTTTTTTCCCGTCTCCGTCAAAATCACCAACAGCAATGTCTCTTCCTAAATTCTGATTTGCACCTGATGGCCAAATTGTTGGGTCAGGGTTTGATGGGTTAAGGTAAGGTATGACCATGTATGGGTCCTCTGAGATTTCTATACCAAACCAGGCATTGGATAAGCCTCCATCGCAGACTTCGCTCTGTGTCCAACAGGCAAGCACATTTGTTCCAATATTTAAAAGAGCACGAGGAATTGTAACTATGTGGTCATAATGTGTCGGACCATGGGCTTCGGCAAGCCTATCTACTATCTGAATTCCGTTTAGCCAACACTTCACTCCATCATCATAAGCAAGCTTTACATTTACAAAAGATGGATCCGATGTCGCAGGTCCAGGCCAGTCAAATTTTATCCTTACGAAAACATTGTATTTTCCAGAATTGTTCCATGAGTTCCAATTCACCCATCCTCCCGCACTTGCCTCATCATAGAGAGGGTCTATCCATTGTCTTCCGGTACCATCAGGAAAGGGAGCCGCTATGTTCGTAGGTTGAAATGGAGAGGAACATGTTCCTTTATCATTTTCAGGATCAAAATATGCTTTCACAGTAGCACCTCTTGGAACAATAACTCTATACGATGATGTTCTTATATCAAGGTTACCCCCTTGGGATAAATTTGTGTAGATAAAGACTTCGCCTCTGGACCAATCATCGTGATGTCCTCCTATGACTAAATCAAGACCGCCTATACCATCAAAATCTCCTAATGCAAGCCCTCCACCCCAGGCGGGCCAACCTGTCGGTGCTGCCAATTGGAAGGAGGGGGTTTCGGACATCCCAGTGGGTCTTCCTAAAAAGACATAGACAAACTGCCACCAGTGCCACCAGAAAGGAGACATACCAACAACCATATCCAAAACCCCGTCCCCGTCTATATCTCCTACTTCTACATCGCCACCAAACCCTGCGTGGGAGTCACGAATAGGTGAGGGTATTATAACATCAGGGGTATCAGAGAATATTTTACCATCAATCCATGCTCCTTTTCCGTAGTATATAAGCACAGCTCCGACACGTGGGTTTGGCTCTCCCTCGACGAAGAATCCGGGAACACCGACTATGAGGTCAGGTTTGCCATCCCCGTTCACATCAGCAACTTTGACCCCGGTGCCCATATACTGTCCTTCAAGATTTCCGAACTTGTTGAAAATTCTGAAGAATCCTTCTTGCCCAACTAAGGTTTCATCGCAAAGTTCTACGGAATTTGATTCGCAGTTTCCTGAGGTATCGCATGCCCTCACAACAAAACAATATTGGGTGGCAGATGATAGTCCTGATATGACGACATTTGTGACCCCTGTTGCAGTTGCATTTGGAGTTCTGAAATCATAACTTCCTGAGAATTGCCTTATGAATATGTTGTATTTTATAGATGATGGGGGGTCAAGGTTGTCTGTTGCGGAGTCCCAGATAAGTCTCATTGAGTTTTGAGTTATATCTTGTATCTTTTTGATACCTGAGAAGATGGGGGGTCTGACATCACGCGTTGTAGCACAAACTTCAACCGTGTTTGTTTCATAATTTCCTGCTGTATCTGATGCCCTCACAACATAGCAGTATCGCGTAGCATCAGCTAAGCCATAGTCTGTAAAGTAATTTTTACCTACGACTTCGGCGTTTTTGGTTGAGAAATCATAGGCTCCTGGGACCTGCCTTCTGAATATTAAGTATTTTATATTTTGTGGTGGGTCAACATTATCTGAAGCTGAGTTCCAAACTATTGTTATTTTTGATTCATCAACATAAACTACATCTTGTACGCCAGCAAAGTTTGGTGCAAATGTATCTGGGACTGTGGCAAATTTTTCATTAGTTTGGCTACCTCCGGTGTTTCCATTTTCATCTTCTGCTAAAACTACATAGTAGTATGTTTTCCCCTGTATAACATTACCATCTACATAATATGTAGTTCCTATCACGAAGTCATAAGGAAGGCTCCAATTATAAACGCCAGATGATAAAGACCTGAAAATCTTGTATTTTATGTTCCCCTGAGGGGTTTTATTATCTGTGGCAGCGTGCCACTTTAATGTTATATTAGACCCCGTTGCGAAGATTTCGGCTATTCCAAAGAAGGTAGGAGGAGTTGTATCAGTAGGAATAAGAGCACTTTTTATAATCAAATTTGAATCTTGGTTTCCGGCTTCATCCTGTGCTCTTACAACATAGTAGTAATTGGTTCCGGGAACTATGAAGATAGTATCCTCAAAGTTGACGCCACCTCTGATGGCTGCGTGAGGCTTTGTAAAGTCAAAAGCATCCGGGGATGTTGACCTAAATATAAGATAACGCATGTTGTCATGCGATGTTACATTATCAGATGCTGGAGCCCATGAGAGGATTATGGAACCTTTTGTTTCATCAGCCTGAGCAGCTATAAGACCACCAAAAACCGGTGGGGTTCCATCAAGAGTAGTTCCAGATTTTTCTTTTGTGTTCGTTTCAATATTTCCTGCTGCATCAGAGGCTCTGACGACATAGTAGTATGTGGTTCCATCTTTGAGCCCTGTATCGGTATAACTATTTTCACCTGTGACAACTGCTATTGGTTTGCTCCAATCATAGGCTCCGGATGCAGTTGCACGATAAATCAGATATTTTATTTCACTCGGAGGAGTTTTATTATCGTTAGCTGCTCCCCAGTATAAAGTTAAGGAATTTACTGTTGCATTTGAAACAAGAACAAGTCCATCAAATTGAGGAGGTTTAGTATCAGGTATGGTTACTGCTATTTCCTTATTATTATTATCTTCGTTTCCCGATGTATCTTCTGCGCGGACCCTATAGTAATAAGTTTTTCCTACTTCAACTTCTCCATCTATGAATTCTGTTGCTCCTCTTTCGGTAATATGATATGGTTTTCCGTATTCAGCTGCCTTTTCTTACCTGTAAATTTTGTAGACTATGGAGGTGACAGGGTCAACATTATCTTTTGCTTGTTCCCATGTGAGCCTTACGGTTACCGCATCTCCCACATATGTTATAGTTGCTGTAAGAACTCCTTTGAATTCCGGAGGGGTTGCATCTTTTGTGCGCGCACCTTTTACTACATTATTTTTTTCTATATTTCCCGATGAATCGCTCGCTCTCACGAGATAGTAATACATCGTTCCATCTTTAAGCTCAGAATCCGTGAATTTAGTTACCCCTGTAACTTTCTTAACTGGCTCATCCTTATCTGGATCTATATCCGGGCTCGTTTTGCGGTAAACAATGTATGTTATATTTTCGTGCTTATCACGATTATCTGTTGCTGGTGTCCATATAACTTCAATATCTGATTTTGAAATTGGTAAAACTGCCGAAACTCCGGGAAAGTTCGGAGGCTCTGTATCTGGACCTAATTCTCCTTCCTTAGGTTGAACCAAAACTTGGGGTTCCCGGCAAGCAAAAAATAAAAATACCGAAAAAGAAAAAAGCCATAAAGATTTTTTATGACCCCACCTCATAATTTATAATATAATCCGTTTTTTTTTGTTTTGTTGTTTGGCTTTTGCATCTTTTATCGTTTTCTCACTTTCAAAACTATTTCAACTCTTCTATTAAAATTTGGATTTGGAAATCTTGGTTTTGTATCCCCATATCCGATTATTTTGATGAGGTTTTCAGGAACTCCGAAATTATTTTTGAGCAAGTTTGCAACATATTGAGCTCTCTTGAGCGAAAGATCATAGTTCGTTCCTCTCCTTACCGGTACTATGTCTGTATGCCCTTCAAGTATAATCTCACTTATTACTGCTTGTGTAGATATTTCAGCAAATAGCCTAGAAATCGTTGTAATCTCCTCCTCAGGGAGTACATAACTTCCAGATTCAAAAAAGACTATTTTCCTTATCTCCGTTTCTTCTTCTGCTCTCTTTTCTTCTTTCTTTTGTTTAATTTTTATTTCCCCTTCTTCTTTTTCTTTACCTTCTTTTTTCTCTTCTTTGAGCTCTTTATTTTCCATTTCTTCTTTTTTAGCTTTTGTTTCTTTTTCTGGTTTTGGTAGTTCGCCTTCATAAATTTTTATTGTTTTTTCAAGTTCTTTGATCTGTGAGGGATCAACTTTCCCGTAAGCAGCGCTTACGACGACTTTTGCTGTTTTCAAAGATAAATCCTCTGAGCTTTTTATTCTTGATTCTTGGTCATAAAGCATTGCAAAAAGTCCAACATTCACAGCAAGTAAAGCCGCAAGTGCCAGTATAATCTTTCTTTCCATAATTAGAGCTCCTCAACAAAGGGTTTTATTCTTCCTTCCTCAACCAAAGCTTTTATTTTTGATATCAGTTTCTTTCTTGCCCTTGATACTTCCAGTGGGGAGAATTTACGTTTTTCAATTTCTTCTATTACCATTTGGAATTTTACCTTAGGTAGAACTCTCTGGAGAGTATGTTGGAAACCTGTTGGCATATCATGGAAAGCGCGCGCAATATCAGCGGTGTCAACTCCAATTAATATTTCACCTAAAATTTCCTCCGGAATTTTGTAAATATCTGGGAAAAGGACAATTTTCTTTCGCAAATTTTCATAAAGTTTATAATCTCTTTCCTTTATACCTCTCAAAATTTCTTCCTGTATTTCAAGATTATCCATATTTTCTATGGTTTTAAGAAGAACATCAAAGCTCTGACTGGAAAGTATAGCCGATCTTTCAACTCTTTCAAGTTTTGACTTTATGCGCTCAGCCATTTGCTCGACTTCTTTGTCGGGCATCCGAGATGCGGCGGGCATAAGAGTGACAATCCGAGAGCGTCTTTCAGGTTCTAACTTTTCTAAAATTGCAGATGCTTTCTCAGGCTTTGCGTTCACAATCAAACAAGCAACAGCTTCGTCACTTTCAGCAGAGATAGTTTGCAAAATTTCATCATCGGAATAATATGCCAAAAATGTGAATGGATTTCGTCTCAGGAGTGGGTCCATTGAAAGTTCAGATAGAGCTTCTATATATATTGAAGTCAATGTTCGCTCCATTTCAGCGGGTGTAAGTCCATCAACTTTCCTTATTTCTGAAAGAATTCTTTCAAATTCATCTTTTTGGAGTAAACTGCTTATTTTGAGCGAACCTTCAAGACTAAGCGATCTGAATAAAACAGCCGCAGATCTTACTCCATCTTCTCCTGTTTTCAGCTTTCTCCGTAATACAGAAGCTAAAATATCTGGTTTTTCTACTGCGAGCTTTGATATCTCACTTTGAATACTTACACCTCCTGCTATCTCGGTTCCAGTTTCTCTGCCTCCGAAAAATGGCAAGGGAGGTGGAACAGTTTCACCGGCGGCCGCTGCTGCGCCAACCTCTCTTTCTTCTCTGCGTCTCCTGAAAATAAGAGAGAGTAGAGCATAAAGTATGAGAAAGCCAGCAAGAGCAATAATAAATGGTAGAATTCTTCTCAGTGAAATTCCACTAACTCCGAGCTGTCCTAAAAGTCCCTCCGTTCCCTTCAATTCAACCGCTATACTTCTTGTTGCACCTTCGGGAGCTTCTACTCTTAATCCTCCCCTTACAGCAACTTCTGGTAATACCATCTCTACTTTGCCACCAATTTCCCCTTTAACCTCAATATCACCTAAATCTGTATCAACATCTCCTGATAAATCTAACCCTCCGGCTACTTCTGTTTTGCTTTCAACTCTTCTTGTTTCTCTGAGGGCTTCAATAAGTTCAGGAGGAATTAGCCGCTGCGGACCCGGTGCCTGAGGCATGAACTGAAATTGGGGCTGAGGTGTAATCTCAGCTTGCCTCGGTCTTATAGTAGGCCATACAGGCCCCCTTGTTACGGTAAGGCTATCTCCGAGTCTTGGGTCTAAACCCAAAACTTTTGGCAACATTTCAGATATGAGTTTTTCTTTTGCTTCCGATACCATTTCATCTAATACAACTGTGACCGATATACCACCGATTCGCTCTGCGACGCCGGGGAGCAAGAAAGGGAATATGGGGAATCCGGGGAGAAATTCAGACGGAAGTTGTGGTTTAGTGCGCTCTACTAAAACAAAATATTCTCCCTCATTCAAAATAAGCCTTAAAAAATCATCAGCTTGTCGTTTTATCCTATCTTCAAGCTGCGCATAAAGATTTAAAGGTGAAAAAACAAAAAAAGACAATGCTAATATTAATGGCATAAAGTATTTTTTCTTTTCCGCCATCATTTTCTTACCTCCTTTCTACTCTTACTTGTATATATGGTTTTTCTTTAGAAATTTCCGGTGCCGCTGAAATTTCTATCCTACCTTGCCATATTCCCTTTTTGATCATATACTCTTCTACTTTCCTTATACGTCTGTATGATAGATCACGGTCGAATCCCTCTTCTTTGGAGTTTATACAACTTATTATTACTTTAAAACCAGGTGGCAAAGCTTGCAATTCTCTTATTATCTTATCCATCTTCCTTTCCTCGTCTGGTAAGAGTTCATCAGAACCCTCTTTGAACATAATAACTTGCTTGAATATAAGAACTGGGTCTTTCTCTTTTACTTCAACTCCCTCTACCTTCCATATACGAGCTATCGTGACAATTAAGATAAAAAATACTAAAAGTAAGAAAGCAAGATCTCCCGTTGATATTGTCCAGAGCTCGTGTCTTCTTTTTGTTTCCATCTCAACCAGATTTTCAAATTGCCTTCTTGATGGGAATTCCATTTTTATCTTTCCTCCTTATCTTTTTTGTCTTTCCTCCCTTCTTTCTTCTCTAATTTCGGCAAACGGTACGACTTGCAGTTTTTCTCTCAATTCAATCGGTAGGAGGGAAACCATAGCTTCGCGAATTATTAATGGATGCTTCCCCCGGGCTATTAGCAGGCAACCTTCAGCGATAATCTTTCTCAAAAGTAGATCTTCTTCCATAACTTTTCGGAAAAATTCAGCCAGTGGAGAAAATATAAATCCTGCAAGAATGAGCCCATAAAGAGTTGTAGAAAGAGCTACTCCCATACCTGGGGCGATAGTCTCTAAGGAAAACTCACCCATACGTGAGAATATAGCCATAAGTCCTGCAACTGTTCCCATAAACCCGAAAGTTGGCGCCATTCTGCTCATTTGATGATACATTCCTAATATTTTCTCGTACTCATCATAGGTAGATTCAACCCTCCTTTTCAGAAAGCTCTCAACTTCATCTGGTGGGTATCCCTCTTTTATCAAAGATATTGCTTCTTTTAAAAACTCCTCATCTTCTTTTCTAACATATAAAAGCAAAATGTTCCCGCGAATCCGGGAAGCAACACCGTATATTTTCTGAATAACATTTACATAATCAGGCGGAGAGTATATGAATGGAGTAATAAAACCTTTGAAAGCAGAAAGAATTAAATCCTTTTTTGGGTATGAAAGTATAGCCGATGCAATTGTTCCACCGACGGTGAATAGAAATCCTCCAATATTGAGATAAATTAATGGGGTTCGAGCTCCAGAGAAAAAGAGCATAGGGATGAAAATAAAAATTAAACCAACAAAAAGCCCAATTATATAGATGTAATTTAATTCCCTTTTCTCCATTATTTTTTCTCTTGCTCTCTTTTCTTTTCCTCTTTTGTTTCCTCTTTTATTTTTTCTTTAAGTAAATCAGATAATGCTCTTGAAAGTTCCTCATCTTTGGGGTTCAGCTCAGAAGCTTTCTTCCAGTCCGCTATTGCTTTCTCATCATCTTTTAAGATTCTGTATATGCTGCCACGAAGCATATATACTTCTGGAAAATCACCGAGCTCCCTTATTATCCCATCTAAAATTGCTATTGCCTCATGATATTTACCTTTTGCCACAAGTTTTTGAGCTTCGTAAAATCTTGAGAGAACCTCTCTTGCAAACTTAACCTCCTCTGATCCAGTTCCCGTGGAAACAAGCTTTGCCTCTACTATAACATCACCAGAAGCTATCGGAGCAACTGGAACTTTGGCGGTCTCATATCCACCTTTTTCAAAAACCAGATAGAAGGGTTCTTCTAAATCTATCTTGCTC
>Ga0209143_1001153_pt1 | contig 12428 bp, 15 predicted proteins | sample FaiFalFF_MnMetaG_3_FD_184739 | JGI IMG/M metagenome (GOLD analysis project Ga0209143, IMG submission 184739) | Freshwater microbial communities from Yellowstone National Park, Wyoming, USA - Fairy Falls B (FF_Mn_B) MetaG (SPAdes) (version 3) | ecosystem: Environmental > Aquatic > Freshwater >...
CTGTCTGTCAAGTCCCCTGCTTCACCCGAAATTGCCGATTGGGATGGCATCCCCTCCATTCGGCTTCCTGCCATCTTCGATGAACTGACCGCGCCCCCGCCACCTTCCAGAGCTGCAAAACGGTGTCGACAAAACGCCGAGGATGCGCCCAAAGACACCGGAACTCGCAGGGCAGTTCGAGGAATAGGGTACCGCCGCATGTCTTCTTATCTGATCTTTAGCATGGTGACGACACGGACGGCTTGACCGTTGACGAAAAACGGCTCGAACTCCCACTGCCGCAATTGCTCCTCCGCCTGCGGATCGCGCTCCCCGTTGTCAGTGAAAACAAGGGCCCGCACGACCCGACCTGTCTCATCGATCCCTAGAACCGCTTGTTTTGCTTGCCCTGCGTTGATCCCCAGCTCCACGCGTCTACGCACCTCCAACCGATGGAAAGGCACGGCGTATTCTCCCGGACTCGCAAGCGGTACAGCCCCCTCTGTCTCTTTTATGCGAACTGCCGCCCGCCATGCTGTTCCCGCAACGTTCCTCGGTCCCACTCCCAACTGGCCTTCTGAGAACAAAAGCGGCGCACTCACCACAGTATTGATGATGGAGCGACCATTGACCACCAGATGCACGCGAACCCCCTCGGGTACAGAAAGATCTAGAAAAACCACACCCTGCAGTGAGCTTGGGCGTCTCACGATCACATCCACGCCATGAACGTGGAGCAGATCTTCTGGCAACGGACCATACCCTCCCGCGAGGGGGAACAAAGGAAATGAGGACAATGGCAGTCTCTGGTTTGCCTTCAACGGCATGCCATAGAAAACTCCTCCGACGATTCGCACCTCCCTCTCCTGACCCTTTCTCTCCGGATTCCGAATGACGATCAAATCATCTTCAGCCAGACCTTCGCACAGGACACGGATAGCTCCACGAGCGTCAACCTTAAAGCTCCGGGACAACAGTCGCGCGCTCGAGCCAAAAGGCTTATCCCTCACCTCCTGAGCCAACGCCAAATGCAAGGGACCAACGAGAGTGAGTGCCAAAGCCCTCACCATGCTTTGGAAGATGCATCTCTTTAGATTCCCTGGACTCCATCGCATAACTCACTCCTCCACACAGTTCAGGATAATTTTATCACGACAAGATGCAAGTGGCTCACAGGCATATTGGTCCTCGGCCAGCGCTACGGGCAACGTTCGTGACACTGTTCCACCAGCGAGAGGAGTTCATGGTATGCTTCCTCATCCTCCCGGAGATAGCCGGAGTGGACCCAACAGATGATTCCGCTTGGGGAGACAACGACGGTCTGTGGGATAGCCGTGATGCGATAGGCCCTCCAAAGAGCCCGCTCCGGAAGAGCGACGATATCGAACCCCAGATCACGGCCCTGAGCCCAGGATTGCGTCTCTTCGCGAGGGTCTCGAGAAACCGCTAGAATCTCCCAACACTCTCGACGGATTTTACCGGACAATCGCTCCCAGAGGGAAAATTGCTCATCGCACACCCGGCACTTCGGGGAGAAAAACAGCAACACATACCCCCTCCGACCAACATAGGAGACCGTGTTCTCCCGGCCTTTAAGCGTGATCGCTTGGAACGGCGGGACTCGGTCCCCTGGCATAGCCTCTGCAGGTCCGGATAACCCTCCGCTGAAACGCTCCAGATCGGCACGCAACCTGAGGTTCTGCCATAACAAGGCAGTTGAAAAGAGAAGTGCCACAAGGGCCACCACCCACACGACTACGGAGCTGAGGTCTGGCGTGCGAACCGTGCCGCCCATTGTGCTCACAGCTTGTCCGAAGATACCGCCTTGACCTTCAAAGCTCCTTCACAGACGGCGATTACGGCCCTGGCCCGAAGGGACGGACGAGCGACAGCACGCGCAAAGGCCATCGCCACATGGAAATCCCGTCGGCCTAAAAGTGAAAATGGAAGCTCGAAAGAAAACACCCTTTCATCAACCTCATAGGCAAACGAGAAATCTCCCACTGTGATGAGATTTCCCACCGATATGTCTCCCCGGAAATCCTTCGCCTTATTGATCGTCTCCACGACCTCCTGAAGCGTTGTGAAAGCGTAAGGGGTTTCCAAAAGACTGTGAACGGCCGTCACGCCCAGTAAAAGGGACGCCTTCACACGATCCGGCTCCAACTTCCTGATGATGTGCTCGGCTTCGATAAGTGACGACATCGCCTCGTGCTGCTCTCCTGACGAGAACTGACGAAAGGCAATTACGATGAGGAGGTAAGCCTTCAATGAAGGTCTCATCGGCCGGCGCACGTAGTCGAGAGCCTCTGCGAGATTCCCCTCTTCGATCGCCTTCTCGGCTCGAAGATAGTTGGAGAAAGAGAGAATCTCCTCGCGGCGCTCTGGGGAGAATTTCTCAGCGATCTTCGACACTCGTTCGAAATCGCCTCTCCGAATAGCCTGGTTCAGGGCGAGGAACAAGAAACGGTCCCTCCCTTCCTGATTTGGAGCCCTCTCCGCTTTCTCCAACAGGCTCTCCACATTCTCCCGTTGAAGTGGGAGCGAAGAAGATTGCGACACGCTATTTTCCAACGATGACCGCTGCCTTTCAGGGATAAGAGTGGCGAGCGCATTCCGCTGCCTTTCAAGCTCCTCAGCAAAAGCTGGAAGGAAGCGATGACACTGAGGCAAGATCAAAGTGATGAAAAAGAAATCTCCACGTGGCCCCCAAACAGGTCCAGGACCCGCATATCGCTCCGGAGCTAACAAGGGTGGGATTACGCTTTGGAGAAACGGCACCGCTACGTCGGGATCGGCCGAGCTCTGCCGATATCCCGGCAGCGAGCGCATCCGAGGGGCCGTCTCCGTCAGCTCTAGAGGAAGCGGGGGAGAGAAGGCATAAGCATAAAGCAAGAGAAGCTCGTTCACATCCTTCGCTCCCTGGGCAGCCACCTGAGAGGTCACTTCGAGAAAGAGCCGATCGGCCTGCGTCTTATCCTTCTCCCGCAGATCGAGGAGAAAGAGCAAGCCCTCCCCGCTCAGGAGGCTCCTCATCCTTTTCCTCGCCATATAGCCGGCCAGATTCGCGTGGTCGTCAATCAACCCCCGCGCGAAGTGCACATAGCCCTCCTGGGCAGAAGAAGTTTCCTCCGACGAGAGCGATCTCTCATCCAGCCGATCGAGCAGCCTCTTGGCCAGTTCCTCGTCATGTCGCGCAATGCGGGTGATGATCCGCTTCCGCAAAGCATTCCACCGATCCGGCTCCTCCGTCTGTTTCGCATCACGTTTGAGCATCTCCTCAAACGCCGTGATGAGAAGAACCTTGGCCCGCTCGGGATTGTCGCGCTCGAGAATTTCAGCGATCCGAACGATGAGCCCGAGGCGTTCTTCAGGATCTTCGATGTCGCGCAACTCCTCAGGCAGCGATGAGAGCATCGCCAGGGCGCTCTCTCGCGGATTCGAGTTTTCTTCCTGCTGCCCAATCGAATCCCCCCGGCTCCCATTCCAAACGAAGCTCATGAAGCTCGCACCGATCACGAGCACACCAAACGGGACAATGCGACAGAGAACCCCCTTATACATACGCCCCCCTTCCGCCATAAGACTCTGACACGTTTGCCGGGCATCTCTCTTGAATCCACTCCGAACGGCATCAAGCAAAATCATGAGCGCTCGTGAATGTTTCAATCGGCGCACAATCCCGGCAGTTCTCTATTACGATTGCCGAAGCTTCTTCAAAAATCCACAACCGGCACGCCCCCTCTACGATGAATAAGGGGGCGTACCGGGTTCAGTTCGATGGATTTCTCAGTCGAGTAAGGTAGGTATCCAGCAGTTGACAACCCTACAATCCCCCCCTCTAATAACCCCATACTCACCTGTGCTGGGATAGTAACAGTTACATTTCGGAGCGGCTTCATCGTCACCTTGTGCCCACGTGGGAGCAGACAACCAAACCACGACTAAGAACAGCGTTGCCACTAAAAGGATCCAAGGAGCGAACCGTCCCACCTTTCCGATCATGGTGTTACCCTCCTGCGCATGATCTGAACTCCTGACGGCCCGAATTATACTGTCTGTCAAGAGCCTTTCTTCACTCGAAGGGCTCGCCGATTGGGGCAGCCCCTTCGGCTCCTGCCACTTTTGACGAGTAGCCACCGCACTCCTCTGCCCTTCAGCCAAGCAGCAAGCACGCGGTATCCGCCGCTTCCTATACCCCTCTGGACGATGCTGATGCTCCCCCCTCTCGATGTGCCCCACGGGTGACGTAGACGTAGATTTCCTCCAAATTCATAGCGCATGCTTCCGCATCCTTGAGCCCGGCTTCCCGCAAGCGCTCCATGAGGGCAATATCCCAATTGCTCGTCACCAACTGAAGCTCACCTGTGGCGCGATCGTACTCCACCGCCACCCACTCGTCAGGATTCACCCGAAGCGGATCGCGACACTTCCCCCGAATGCGACGCCACCTCTCAAGCAACCGCACCTTGCCCTCGATCAAAGACATCCTCCCTCCCTGCAAAAACGCCACCCGGTCGGCCAAGTCCTCAACATCAGCCATAATATGAGACGTCAGAAGAACAGCCGGATGGAACTCCTCCCGCATCGTACGGACCAGGTGAACGAACTCGCGGCGCATCCCCGGATCAAGCCCTGCCGTCGGCTCGTCGAGAATGACAAGCTGCGGCCGAGGACTGAAGGCGGCGACCAACCCCAGCTTCGCCCTCATGCCCTTAGAGAGCTCGCTCACCTTCTTCGTCACATCGAGTTCTAACTGCCCGATCAGCCTCTGCGCCAAGCCCCAATCCCAGCTCGGATAAAAGCTCGCGAAAAACTTCAGCACATCGCTCGCTCGCATCTGCCGGAAGAGAGGCGCCTCTTCCAGAAAAAACCCCACCCGCTGCTTGATCGCCACAGGGTGCGAATCCCAATCCACACCGAAGAACCGAACCCGACCTCCACTCGGCTTCACAATACCCAGCAGGCAGTAAATCGTCGTCGTCTTCCCCACACCATTAGGCCCCACTACCCCAAGCACTTCACCCGCAGCAATATCGAAACTCACCCTCAACGAGAAGTTCTTGTAGTGCTTCTCCAGCTCTTCTACTTCAAGCGCCGCAATATCAGACATAAGATCCCTTGCGCAAAAAGATGCGACTGCCTACATAAGAGATCAAAAGAGAAAGCCCCATCACGATCGCAGACACAAGAGTCACTCCTTCCGGCGAGAGGATAAAGTCTATGAAGCGAAGAGCCTCCTCCTCCGAAATAATCTGTATGCCGAAGATGTGTCGGATGATGAACTGCAAGATGATGATCAAAGAGACTCCTCCCCCTACCACATTAGCGATCGCGGCCGGAGAGTTCACACACAATGCCACCGTCAGACTGACGGATGCAGAGAAGAAGCTCATCAGTAGGACACCCCACCCCACGTAGATCTGGAGACGCGCTATGTCCCCCCTCCCCTGCAGAATCAGTCCAATGGTTGCAATCGCAAGTAGTGGAAGGAAGGCCAGTATGGAAGAGATGACCCCCGCCAGCATCGTCCCAAGAAAGAGAGTCTCAGCCCTCAGCGGCAATGCGCAGAGCACACGAAAGGACCCCTCGGCTTTTTCGCGTCGAATTATTCCGCCGCCCATCGCAACAGGCATGCCGAGGCCAACTCCAAACGACAAACCAGTGGAAACGGTGAACAGAAACAGCGCGGGTACCTTCCCGAAAATAGATAGTACAGTTAGCACAAGCACAGGCAGGACAAAATGCCCCACAGAGATAAGGAACACCCGCCGATACTGGCGATCAAAGAGAATATAGTGCTTGATGATCGCCTTCAGAGCTTCCCCGTTCAGGATCTTCAGATCCGTCCTCGCAGCTCTTTCTCCTTTTTTCTCGAAACCCATTACGCCGCTTTTCACAGCTTCCCGAAATCTCGCCAACATAAGGGTCGCCCCGGTCTATCTGCCAAGCCTTTTTCTTCGTGCGGCAACCGGCTCACGGACCACCCCAATTTCCGAAGATCTCGCCAGGTGAGCTCCGTTCGGGCTCGAAAAGCCATCCCGGACGGAATTCCACGTTCGTTACGGTGATGCCCTCACCCTTCCCCCCGAAAAAGGAAGCTCCACTTCGCTTAAGATCACAGCCTCCGCCCAGGCCCTCACATTTGAAAGAGGATTGGCTACGAGGGCGGTCGCATGACATAGCTGTAGATCTCCTCCAAACTCAGCCTTTGAACTGTAACCTCGGTAACGCCAGCTTCCCACAACCGGTCCAGAAGGCCTTCCTGCCAACAGGAGGTCACAAGGTGAATCTCCCCGCAGATAGCCTCGTACTCGATGGCCACCCACTCATTGGAATCAAGCCGAGGCCGCGCCCGACACCTCCCCCGAATACGGCGCCAGTTCTGACACAGCCGCTCTTTGCTTTCGACTAGAAGCAGCTCCCCCTGCCGCAAGAAAGCGATCCGATCTGCCAGATCCTCGACGTCAGCCATAATGTGAGACGTCAGAAGAATGGCCGGACCAAAGTCCGCCAAAGCCCCACGGGCAAGCTCGACGAACCAGCGACGCGTGCCGGGATCGAGTCCGGCTGTAGGCTCATCCAGAAGGAGCAGATCTGGACGCGAACCGAACGCCACGATGAGCCCAAGCTGTGCTCTCATCCCCTTGGATAACTCAGCCACCTCTTTGCTCCCATCAAGCTGAAACTGATGCATCCAACTCCGGACCATGTCCCAATCCCAGTGCGGGTAAAAGCCGGCACAAAACCGCAGCACATCCCCCGCCCGCACGCGCCGGAACAAGGGAGCTCCCTCCAGAATGAAGCCCACCCGCCGCTTAATGGCCACCTCATGCCGCTCCAGATCCAAACCAAAGAAGCGGATTCGTCCTCGCTCGGGTTTCACTAAACCAAGCAAACACCGGATGAGCGTCGTCTTCCCCGAGCCATTCGGCCCGACAACCCCCAGTACTTCCCCGGAACGAACGGTCACGTTCACCCTCAGCGAAAATTCCCCATAGCGCTTCTCCATCTGCTCGATCTCAAGCGCCGGAGTCTCAGACATAGGATCTTTTGCTCGAGAAAAGCTGAACTCCTGCAAACAAAATGAGAAGAGAAAACAACAAAAGACCTCCCGCCACAAGCAACTGTCCCCTGATGGAAAGCACAAGGTTCATGATCGTCCACAGATGAGGCTCTAAAAGCGCATGCAGCTTCTCCTCGATGCGTTCCGAGAGAAGGAGCATCGCAGGGAGCTGCGGCAGAGCGAAGAAAAGGGCGATCACATAGGCAAGTGCTGTCGGTGAACTCGTGTTTAGCGCAATCGTCACCACAAACGAGGCCGACACGCAGGAGAGCGATAAGGCAATCACCCCTAAGGTGATAACAAGAGGGATCCCCCCCAACGCCTTGGGGATGGAAGCGAGCACGGCAACCGCGTATCCAGGTAGCCACAAGACCAACGAGCCGACGACGGCAGCTAAGACGGTTCCGAAGAAAAGCCTCTCCTTACTGATTGGCAATGCGCAAAGAAGCTGAAAGGATCCTTCCGCCTTCTCGCGCTGAATGACTACGGCCATGGCAACGGGTGCGATGAAGCCAGCCCCGAGGGAAGCGACGGCAGAGGAGAGGAGTGGGTACCATAAGGGCAGCTCGTAAGTAAAAGTCAAGGTCACCATGACTCCTGCAAAAGCGCTGAACACTCCAATGAGAACGAGGATTGCTCGCCGATAGTGCCGGTCATCGAGAAGGTAATGCCTGATAATTTCTCGCATAATCGTGCGCAGGATACATCCGATTTGATGCATTAGTATAGAGCATGTGGTCCGCCCCGGCAAACGACGCGAAAGAGCGCCGTGCACAAACCATTCCAGGGCGAACCACACGCACTTATTATTGAACACACTCACTCAACCACTCGCTACACTCAACCGCTAAAGCCAGCGCAGCGCCAGGATGGGCCAAAATATTGAGGACACAAGCGGGTGTCGGGACGGCACAACTGAGCATCCCAGCTATATTCGCCGCATAGCCGACCGCCGCAAGGGAGCATTCCAGAAACTCCCAGAAGCACCTCGGTCCCGCCAAGACCTCTTGTACAAGCGTGAGAGATGCAGTTTTCGCTGTTCTTCGAGCGATCTTTTCTCTCGCTCCCTGAATGAGGCTGTGTGAGTCAAGAATGAGGGGAAGCATGCGACTCTGTGCTAACCCCTCGGCGATCTCGACCAGGTTGGGGAAGGTTTCTCTCAAGCTGCTGCTCATCCACGGCTACTTCCTTATCGCCGAAACCGATCGAGACGAGCTTATAGTAGGCGTGTCCTCGGAAGTCCTGCTTCGCAAGTCTCGCAGTGAATGTCTCTTGAAGATCGGAGATCTCGACATGGCCCTCGTCCCGCGTCACTTCTGCTCGATAGTAAAGCTCGCCCCCTTTGCTGCTGCGGTACGTGCCCTCAATGTGTACGCCCCCCTGCACGTGGCCGAATATGAAATCAACCGTGTCGCGAAACTCTCCCCATGTCCTCTCGACATGCACAGAGCTCGGACCCATTTGGGAAATGACGATGGACTGGGTCCGACTCAGCTTTGGCAAAGAGGTGAACGACGGAGCCACCACGATCCTGTGGCCATGCTGCGGTGAATGACCCTTCGAGCCGTCCTCATAGGTTCTTCCCTCCTTTGTGGTATTTCTTACTTCGACGGCCCGAATTATACTGTCTGTCTGTCTGTCAAGAGCCTTTCTTCACTCGAAAGGCTCGCCGATGGGGACGGAGCACCCATTATGTCATCAGAGTGAGTTTTGCCCTCGCCGACCCCGCCTCTCCATCGCGGATTAGGAAGTCCATTACTCCGCCGTGGGGCGGCTCCAATCCGTTCTCTCAAATAAACGGACCATAATGAGGTGAAGGCAAAGGATGATGAGGCACGCAGTCAGGTAGCCAGCAACGATGACGTCCCAGCGCCCAGCCATCGCCATAAAGGCCGCAAACAGATTAGGACGGTAGTTCCTGAGAGCAGAATACGCGAGGACTAGAAGTAATAGACCGCCATAGGGTACTTGAATGGCCAGCCGCTGGTCGAATCTTAAGAACGAAAGCAACATCGACTGCGTGAATAGCACCACGCCGATGAAAACCCATGCCATTACTACGGGATTTGGCGCATTGGCTTCCAAACCACCCAAGATGTGCAGCACTGTAAGGGAGGAGGTAACAGAAGTGACGCCAATGCTTATAAGCATGATGAGAGCGACTACCTGCTTAGCACCGACGATATGGTGAGCACTCACGGGCAGCGTTCGAAGGAGAAATAGCGTGCGCTTCGTCTTCTCCGTGTTCAACAGCCAGTGCGTGATCATGATCGGCGAGATGACCACCATAACGAAGGACGTCGATAGAAGCGCCGAGCTGGGCCTCCCCCTGTCGATGACCACAAGCACCCAAGGAAATGCCGCCGTCACCGCCATATAGTACAGAAGCGGTAGGGTGTGTTCCCGAAGGTCTTTCCTCACTAAGGCACGCACTATACCCTCACGCGAAAGCCAAGAAAATTTCCCGCAACGACGGGGTCCGTATCTCTATGTTGTTGGCTCCAACCGCTTCAAGCTCGGAGACCGCGAACTGTAACTCATCGGTAGGACAGAGTAGCGAAACCGATCCATCGCGTCCACGAATGATCTTATAGCGATTGACGAGCTGCCGAACATCTCGCCCTGGCGGCGCACTAAAAGAGAGAATCCGCCACCCTGTCACCACATCGGCCAGCGGAGCATGGATGACCAATTCTCCGTTCCTTATGAGTGCGACCTCATCGGCCACGGCGGTTATATCTTCGAGTATATGTGAGCTGATCAACACAGCCCGTCTCTCGGGATTGCTCATGATCTCGGCCCGAAGCTCCTCCAGAAACTCCGTACGTATTACAGGATCAAGTCCAGACGTAGGTTCATCCAGCACAAGTAACGTTGGATGATAAGCGAGTGCAGCGATCAACGCCAATTTGACACGCATCCCGTGCGAGAGGTCGCGGATGCGCTTGTGCCGATCAATGCCGAAGCGATCGAGCAACGTCCGGCAGTACCTGCCATCCCAGGTGGGGTAATAAGCTGAGATAAACTTCAAAAACTGTTCGACCCGCATCCAATCATACAGCGGGTGCGATTCAGCGACGTAGCCCACCGATTGTCGCCACGCAGCCGAACCGTATTTTAATTCCGCGCCGTGAAATTTAATGCTGCCTGAGTCAAAGGGGATTAAGCCGAGCGCGCATTTGATCAATGTCGTCTTCCCCGCCCCATTGCGACCGAGCAATCCGGTGATGGTACCGGGTTTCAGGACCAGATTGACATCCTTGAGCGTAAAACCCGGATAGGTTTTATAAAGGTGCTGGATTTCCAACACCGCCGTTGCCTGCTCATTTACTCGATCACGATCCAGTCGCATACAACCTCGATCTCAGCTCGTACTCCCACTCCCCTTCTCCGCCCTCACTTTTGAAGGAACTGAGCGCCAATCAGCGGAGTAATATACACTTCAACTACAGCCCCCAACAAGACAAGGCCTACAGAGAGGGCCACATACGGAATAATTCCTCGCAGATTTCGAACGAGATGAAACTCATTGCTCATCGCATCCTGAACAGTCCTGAAGACCAACCAGACGCTGATGGTGGCTCCGAGCAATAGCGCAGCGAATTCGAGCGTAGCATGTGGAATGACTAACACCACCAGAATCCAGGGATCATAATGGCGTACTAATAACCCGATCCGAAAACCGTTCCAAGCCAATTGCAGTACCGTAGTAAAACCAGCAGTAACGACTCCACCGAACACGGAGGCAAGCACAAAAAGATTTCGCTCTACAATGCGGCTAAAAGTTTCGCCGCGCTTAGCTCCGAGCATAATATCTCGAATATCGAAACTACCACTTGGAGGAAACGAAGATGGATACACGGCGCCAACTATGAAACTAACGATGAGAACTATGCTCATTGCCAAACCACATCGCACTAACTCGCGATTGTTGTGCTGGGATAGAGTCACCAACATAAGTCGGTTACTCGAAAATCCAACGGATCATTAAGATCATAGCACCGTAAAATGACGCCGCGAAGGCACCCTTGATATATGACATGCGCTGAGAGACACTTGCCGCAACAGCGAGTAGAGCCAGAAACCACAACTGCGCCCCATAGCCAAGAATACGGACGAGTCGTACGGGTGGAGCGCGTAAGAGTTCGTCCCTGTAATTTTGAACATCGCCAACAATCTGCGCTATGTCCGTCGAGGTGGTTATCGGCATCTCGGCTGATGGTGGGTAGGCGGAGATGATGCCTATAGCTACGGCCGCGAAGATCAATAATGGAAGATGCGCATATCCGCTTATTATCAGGACCTTCCTAAAATTCTCACGCCCATTAAACAGCACTGCCCAGCAAGTCATAACTCCCGCCCCTACCACCCAAAATGGGATGATGCTGATTCCTCCAGCTATTGATAGAAAAGAAACAATTGCACTGAAGTCGTCGAAGGAACGCGCCAAATCCTCAGCTACTTGCAACTGCAACAGGTAGTGCTCGATCGGTTCCGTCAGGCGGGCTTGCATACTAAGGAACAACACGACATGAAAAGAACCGGTTAAAACAACAATCGAGATTGGACGCATCCAATGCTCTTCGCCTTCAGTTTGTTGGCGAGCGAATTCTATCGGCGCCCAGATGATCCCTCTGACATCCTGCCAAATGCTTTGCATGGTCCTTAAAAAGCAGCGCGCCCGTATGAGAAGCACACGGGCGCGTGGTGATGTGAATGGTTATAGTGCGCCGGCGACTCCGCAAGCCGCTGACGCTAAGAATGTGAACGGAGCACACACAAAAGCTCCTGCAAGGCCTAGGGCCAGTGCTGCTTCATTGTGGCCTGCTCTGCCGAGAGCGTAAGCGTACTCCATGCCCATGGCGTAGCCAGCCCAAAGCATTAAACTGAGCAGCAAAAGTGTTAACGTTGCTTTGACCTTTCGCAAGCTGCCCGCGGACTTCAGTTCTCCACTGCGTCGAATGACCCTTCGAGCCGTCCTCATAGGCTCTTCCCTCCTTTGTGGTATTTCTTACTCCGACGGCCCGAATTATACTGTCTGTCTGTCAAGAGCCTTTCTTCACTCGAAGGGCTCGCCGATGGAGGCAGCCCCCTCTGCGCCCACGATGAACGGCTCGTGCAATCTCCTGCCACATTCCCAGCGAACATGTGATAGCGGCACAGAACGACCTCCAGACAGAGTTACCCATGCTTCCCAACTCCACTTCACGGGAAGGCCGCCCCTTTGCCTCCGCCTGTAGGAAGACCTCGATCCGAGTGTGGGCCCGCGCCAGGATCACCGGAGTTCATGCCTGATCCGTGTCAGAGGAGCACGTGCCAAAGAACCGCCGCCACCGCGCCTCCTACAAGGCTGCCGAAGAATACTCGAAGGAGCCGAAGTTCT
>Ga0209143_1001155_pt1 | contig 12417 bp, 9 predicted proteins | sample FaiFalFF_MnMetaG_3_FD_184739 | JGI IMG/M metagenome (GOLD analysis project Ga0209143, IMG submission 184739) | Freshwater microbial communities from Yellowstone National Park, Wyoming, USA - Fairy Falls B (FF_Mn_B) MetaG (SPAdes) (version 3) | ecosystem: Environmental > Aquatic > Freshwater >...
CTCCCGGGCCTGGGCCACCTCCCGGCGCAAGGCGGCGAGGTCGGGGAGCTCGCCTTTGGCGAGGGCTTCTTCCGCCTTCTCCAAGGATTCCCATAGGCCCAGGGCCAGGGCCTCGGGCCTTAGGGCCTTTAGCTCCTCCTCCGCCTCCTTGAGCTTGGCTTTCAGGGCCGCCTCCTCCCCCTGGGTCATGAGGAGGGCGGCGTAGCGGGCCTTGATCTCGGGGAGGCGCTGGGGGAGGGCCTCCAGGGGCACGGCCCTGAGCTCCTCCAGAAGGGGCGCGAAGGCCTCGCCCTTCGCGGCCAGCTCCCGGGCCAGGGCCTCCATTTCCGCCTCCAGCTTCCTCCTTTCCTCCTCTTGGCGCCTGGCCTCCGCCGCGAGGCGGGCCAGCTCCTCCTCCAGGGGCTTGAGGTCGGGCAGGCCCCCTTCCCTCAAGGTCTCCTCGGCCAGGGCGAGGGCGGCCTCCAGGGAGGCCTTGGCCTCCTCGGGCAGGGGGAGGCTTCGCAGGCGCGCTTCCAGCTGGATAAGGTGGGCCTTCTTTTCCGCCCGCAGGTTGGCCTCGGCCTCCTTTAAGGCGGCCTCCAGGAGGGAAAGCTTTTCCCCCGCCGGCTTTCCCGCCTCCAGAAGGGCCTGAACCTCGGCGAGGAGAGGGCTCACCGTGGGCTCCTGCAGAAGGTGGGCGTGGCGGGCCAGAAGCTCCTCCAGCCTCCGCCCTTCCTCCTCCACCTCCAGGGCCTCTAGGCGCCTCGCCGCCTCCTCGGGGAGGGCCTCCAGGTCCACGATGAGCTCCCCTTCCAGCCCCTCCGCCTCCTCCACGGTGAGGAAGACGTCCTTGGGGGGCTCTTCCTGGGTTTCAAAGACGATCTCCGGCAGGGTGGGGGGGCGGGCCACGCTGGACTCCAGGAGCTTCCTGAGCTCCAGGGCCAGGCTCCGGGCCCGCTCCACCTCCGCTTGGGCCAGGAGGCCTTCCTTCTGGGCCTCCCTTACCGTCTCCACCAGCTTCTCCAGCCGGCGCACCTTGGCCCCCCCCAGGTGGCGCACCCTTTCCAGGCTCTCCTCCAGGTGGGCCAGGTCCTTGGCCTGGCGCAGAAGGGCCTCCTCCAGCTTCTCCTCCAAGGCCTCCAGAAGGGCCTTGGCCTCCCGCATGAGCCTGGGGTCGGGGTCCTGGCGGAGGCGGTTGACGAGGGCCCGGTAGCGGGCCACCTCCGGCCAGTCCAGATAGAGGCCAAAGCGCTTCAGGCCCGCCTCCAGGGCCTCGAGGTCCGCCGGCTCCGAAGGCGCCGAGAGCTTCTGCAAGGCCTCCTCCACCACCCGCTTGGCCTCCTCGGCGGGAAGCCTCGCCTGGAGCTCCCGGAAGGCGAGGCCCTTCAAAAGGGTCTCCCCGTCCTTTGGGGAAAGCTCCTCTTGGCGCTTGCCCAGGCGCTTCAGCCCCTCTTCCAGCACCGCCTCGGCCCGGGTTCCCAGGTGGCGCCGCAAGGTTTCCAGAATGAGCCCGTAGATGTCCGGCATCCCCTTTAGCTTATCCTCTTTCCAGGCGCAGCGGCTCGCCGAAGTAGAGCTTCTGGTGGGGGTAGGGGATCTCTATCCCCTCCCGGTCCAGGCGGTTTTTGATGCGGCGGCGAAACTCCCGGGCCACGGCCCACTGCTCGGCGGGCTTGGTGTTGAAGAGGACGCGGATGACCACCCCGGAGTCGGCCAGGCTCTGGACCCCCAGGACCTCGGGTGGATCGGCGAAGCGTTCCCGCCACTCGGGGTCTTGGTAAAAGCGGGCCACCTCGTCCCGGAAGACCTCCAGCGCCCGGTCCAGGTCCGCCCTGTAGGCCACGCTCACGTCCACCACCGCCCGGCTCCACTCCTGGGTGAGGACGGTCACCTGGCGCACCTCGGAGTTGGGGAGGAAGTGGACCCGCCCCTCCAGGTCCCGGAGCACGGTGAGGCGCAAGGAGAAGCGCTCCACCTTCCCCCCCACACCGCCGATCTGGACGATGTCCCCCACGCCGTACTGGTCCTCCAGGAGGATGAAGAAGCCGTTGATGAAGTCCCTGAGGAGGTTCTGCAGGGCGAAGCTCAGGGCGAGCCCCGCTACCCCCGCCCCCGCCAGGAGGGCGGTGACGTTGAGGCCCAGGTTGGAGAGGAAAAGAAGCCCCCCCAGGACCAGAACCACCGCCTTCAGCGCCGACTCGGAGACCCGCCTCAGGGTCCTTCGCCGCACCGCCTCCCGGCTCAGGCCTTCCTCGGGTTCGGGGAGGCCCCTCAGCAGAAGGGGAACCAGGCGGTAGCCCAGGAAGGCGAGGGCCAGGACGGCCAGGGCGGAAACCCCCTGCCTCCCCAGCCACCGGGTGAGCTCCCGGCCCCAGGTGCGCCAGGGCTCTAGGGGGAGGTCCAGGGCGTGGGCCAGGCGGCTGAAGGCCAAGAGGCCCACCACCCCCCACCAGAGGAGGCCCAGAAGCTGGAAGAGGCGGTCGTCCCCCTTGGTGGGGGTGAGGCGGCCCAGGGCGTTCAGGGCCCGGGCCCCGTAGCGGCCCAAGAGCCAGGCCACAAGGAGGGTCAGGGCCAGGTCCAGCCAGGGTGCCATGGGGCCACTATACCCAAGCCCCGGGCCTTATAGTGGGGGGCATGGAAGGCCACGTGCCCGAACCCACCCACACCCTCGAGGGCTGGCACATCCTCCACGACTTCCGCCGCCTGGACTTCCCCCGGTGGCGCAAGGCCTCCCCCCCAGAGAGGCAGGCGGCCTGGGAGGAGCTTTTGGGCCTCCTCGCCCTCTGGCGGCGGGTGGAGGAGGAGGGGCGGGGGTCTTTTGGGGTCTACCAGGTCATCACCCAGAAGGCGGACCTCCTCTTCCTGAACCTCAGGGAGACCCTGGACGAGCTTCTGGAACTGGAAAGCGCCTTGAACAAGAGCCTCTTCGCCGAGTACCTTTTGCCCGCCTACGGCTTTTACTCCGTGGTGGAGCTGGGAAGCCAGGAGAAGCCTCTAGACCCCGAGTCCCCCTACGTCAAGCCCCGCCTCACCCCCAGGGTGCCCAAGGGGGGCTACGTCTGCTTTTACCCCATGAACAAAAGGCGGGAAGGGGGGGACAACTGGTACATGCTCCCCGCCAAGGAGCGGGCCCACCTCATGCGGGCCCACGGGGAGACGGGCCGGAAGTACCAGGGCAAGGTCCTCCAGGTCATCAGCGGGGCCCAGGGCCTGGACGACTGGGAGTGGGGGGTGGACCTCTTCAGCGAGGACCCCATCCAGTTCAAGAAGATCGTCTACGAGATGCGCTTTGACGAGGTCTCCGCCCGCTTCGGGGAGTTCGGGCCCTTCTACGTGGGCCGCTATCTGGACGAAAAGGCCCTGGCCCGCCTCCTGGACGTAGGATAGGGGCATGGAGCGCTACTTTTCCCTGGGGCTTTTTAGGCTCCTTCCGGAGTTTCGCCGCCTCGAGGCCGAGGCCCAGGAGCACCTGAAGGAGGAGTTCGCCCTCCTTCTCCGCCGCTTTGCCGAGCGGGGGGGCTCCCTCAGGGCCTACAGCCTGGTGGGCCTCTCCGCCGAGGCCGACCTCCTCCTCTTCCAGGGGGCGGAGGACCCCAAGGCCTTCCAGGCCCTTCGGCGGGAGGCCAACCGGACCCGGTTCATGGGCTACCTGGAGCCCGTGGCCCTCTTCCTGGACCGGGGGGAGGGGGAGCCGGGGGAAGACCCCGTGGCCCTCTTCCCCTACGGGCTGGAAGGCGCCCCTCCTCAGGGGGCGAAGGTCCTCCAGGGGCGGCAGGTGGTCCTCCTGGAGGGGCCCCTCGCCCTCCTCTTCCCCCTGGCGGTGGCGGAGGGGGGGTATCTGGCCCTCCCCCGGGGCTTCCGGGAAGCCTTGGACGACCTGGGCTAGCGGAGGCGCTTCAGGGCCTCCTTGATGAGCTCCTGGGCCTTAGCCCCCGGGTTTTTGGCCAGGAGGTCCAGGACCACGCTCCGGGCCTGCCCCTCCTTGAAGCCCAGGGCGGCCAGGGCCAGGATGGCCTCCTCCGCCTCCCGGCTTTCTACCCTTTCCCCGGTGAGGAGGTCCTTGGGCACCTTGCCCTTGAGCTCCAGGGCCAGGCGTTCGGCCAGGCGCCTGCCCACCCCGCTGGCCGAGGTGAGGAGCCTCAGGTCCCCCTCGGCCAGGGCCTGGGCCAGAAGCCTCGGGGGGAGGGCGGAGAGGAGGGCCAGGGCCACCTTGGGCCCCACCCCGCTCACGGAGAGGAGGAGCTCAAAGAGCCTGAGGCTTTCCTCCTCGGGGAAGCCGAAGAGGGAAAGGCCTTCCTCCCGAAGGGCCAGGTGGGTGTGGACCCCCACCTCCTCCCCCTCCCTCAGGCCCTGAAGGAAGGGGCTTGGGGCCTGGACCTGGAAGCCCACCCCGCCCACCAGGAGGAGGAAGCTCCCCTCCTCCTTCCTGGCCACCACGCCCTTCAAGTAGCGAATCATCTCCCTTGGAAGCGGGGCGGGCGCTTCTCCCGGAAGGCCCTGACCCCCTCCTCGTGGTCCAGGGTGCGCCCCGCCTCCCCCTGGAGGATGGCCTCGAGGGCCAGGGCCTCGGTGAGGGAGAGGCGGTAGGTCTCCAGGAGGAGCTTTTTGGTGAGGGCCAGGGCGCGGGTGGGGCCCTGGGCCAGCTCCTGGGCCTTCCCCATGGCCTCCTCCATGAGGCGCTCGGCGGGCACCACCCGGTGCACCAGGCCTAGCGCCAGCGCCTCCTCCGCCGAGAGGCGGGGGGAGAGGTAGAGGAGCTCCTGGGCCTTGGCCAGGCCCACCAGGCGGGGCAGGAGGAAGCTCATCCCCGTGTCGGGCACCAGGCCGATGCGGGCGAAGGCCGTGGTGAAGCTGGCCCCCACCGCCGCCAGGCGGTAGTCCCCCCAGAGGGCCAGGCTCATCCCCGCCCCCGCCGCCGGGCCGTTCACGGCCACCACCAGGGGCTTTTCCAGGGCGCTGATGGCCTCCACCACCCGGTTGTAGCGGCGGAGATGGGCCTCGTAGTCGGGCTTGGCCTCGCCGAACTCCGTGAGGTCCTGGCCGGCGGAGAAGGCCTTGCCTGCTCCCGTGAGGAGGAGGGCGCGCACCCCCTGGTCCCGGTTCGCCTCCTCCAAGGCGGCGAGGAGGGCCTCCAGGAGCCCGCCTGTGAGGGCGTTCAGCCTCTCGGGCCGGTTCAGGGTGAGGACCAGCACGCTTCCCTGGCGCTCCGTCAGGATCATGGCCCCATTGTAAAGCCCCAGAGCACCTACACCGCTTTTTGGTGTAGCGTAGTGAAGGGGGTATACCGCCCCGGGAGGTAGGATGGAGCTCACGCTGGAAAGCCAAGGCTACCTGGAGGCCCTGTACCGGGCTTACCTGGAGGACCCCTTTTCCCTGCCCGAGGAGTGGCGGCGCTACTTCTCCGCTTTGGCCCTGGAGGACGGCCGACGAGAACCCCTGGCCAAGGCCCCGCCTTTGGCCGAGGCCTTTGACCCGGCCTTTCCCCTGAAGGTGGAGAGGCTGGCCCAGGCCTACCGGGAGCTGGGCCACCTGGCGGCCCAGATAGACCCCCTGGGCCGAAAGCGCCCCTGGCCCAAGGCGCTCACCCTGGAGGCCCATGGCCTCGCCCCCGAGGACCTCAAAAAACCCCTTCCCCCCGTCTTTGGGGCCCCCACCCTCGAGGCCCTTCTGGAGCGCCTAAAGGCCACCTATTTGGGCCCGGTGGGCTTTGAGCTCGCCCACGTGGAGCCCGAGGAGCGGGCCTGGCTCCTGGCCCAGGTGGAGGCCCCCTGGCCCAAGCCCCCCCTCGAGGCCAGGAAGCGGCTTCTCCGGGGCCTCATGGAGGCCAGCCTCTTTGAGGCCTTCCTGCAGAAGAAGTACCCGGGGGCCAAGACCTTCAGCGTGGAGGGCCTGGAAAGCCTCATCCCCCTTCTCCAGGAGACCCTGGAGGAGGCGGCCCGGCACGGGGTGCGGGAGGTGGTCCTGGGCATGGCCCACCGGGGGCGTCTGAACGTCCTGGCCCACGTGGTGGGCAAGCCCTTTGAGCGCATCTTCCGCGAGTTTGAGGAGATCTTCCCCGAGGGCTACTCCGGGGACGTCAAGTACCACCTGGGCTTCTCCAGCGACCGCCTGACCGCCTATGGGCCCATCCACGTCTCCTTGAACTTCAACCCCAGCCACCTGGAGTTCGTGAACCCCGTGACCCTGGGAAGGCTTCGGGCCAAGCAGGACCGCTTCGGGGACCGGGAGAGGCGGCGGGGCCTGGCGGTTTTGGTCCACGGGGACGCGGCCTTCATCGGGGAGGGGATCGTCCAGGAGACCCTGAACCTGTCCCAGCTCCCCGGCTACGGGGTGGGGGGCACCCTCCACGTGGTGGCCAACAACCAGCTGGGCTTCACCACCCTGCCCTCGGAGTACACCTCCTGCCGCTACCCCACGGATATCGCCAAGATGCTGGGGGCGCCCATCTTCCACGTGAACGCCGAGGCCTTGGACGAGCTCTGGTTCGTCCTGAGGCTGGCCCTGGCCTACCGCCAGCGTTACGGCAAGGACGTGGTCATAGACCTGGTGGGCTACCGCCGCCGGGGCCACAACGAGACCGACGAGCCCTCCTTCACCCAGCCCACCATGTACGCCGAGATCGCCCGGCGCCCCGAGCCCTGGAAGGTCTACGCCGAGCGCCTTCTGGCCGAGGGGGCCATCTCCCAGGAGGAGGTCGGGGCCTGGCAGGAGGCCTACCTGGAGCGGCTGGAGGGCGAGTTCGCCCGGGTCAAGGCCGAGCCGGGCCCGGTGGTCCTCCACGGGCTTTCCGGCATCTGGCAGGGGTACGTGGGCGGGGAGGACCGCCTGGTGCCGGAGGTGGACACCGGGGTGGCCAAGGAGGCCCTAAGGAACCTCCTCCTGCGCCTGGCCTCGGTTCCCGAGGGCTTCCAGGTCCACCCCAAGCTGAAGCGCTTCCTGGAGGCCCGCCGGGAGATGGCCGAGGAAAAGCGCCCCCTGGACTGGGCCGCCGCCGAGGCCCTGGCCTTCGCCTCCTTGGCGGTGGAGGGGCATAGGGTGCGCCTCACGGGCCAGGATGCCCTAAGGGGCACCTTCACCCAGCGCCACGCCGCCCTCTACGACTACGCCACCGGCAGGCCCTACATCCCCCTCCAGCACCTGGCCGAGGGGCAGGCCGAGGTGGAGATCTACAACTCCCCCCTCTCCGAGGCCGGGGTCCTGGGCTTTGAGTACGGCTACAGCCTGGACTGCCCCGAGGGCCTCGTCCTCTGGGAAGCCCAGTTCGGAGACTTCGTCAACGTGGCCCAGGTCTACATTGACCAGTTCCTGGCCAGCGCTGAGGCCAAGTGGAACCGGCTTTCGGGGCTGGTGCTCCTCCTGCCCCACGGCCTCGAGGGCCAGGGCCCCGAGCACTCCTCCGCCAGGCTGGAGCGCTTTTTGCAGCTTGGGGCCCGGGACAACCTCCAGGTGGCCTACCCCACCACCCCGGCCCAGTTCTTCCACCTCCTGCGCCGCCAGGTGAAGCGCAAAATCCGCAAGCCCCTCGTCGTCATGACCCCCAAGAGCCTCCTCCGCCACCCCGAGGTGGTCTCCGCCCTGGAGGAGCTGGCCCAGGGCCGCTTCCAGAAGGTCATCCCCGAGCGCGTCCAGGGGGCCAGGAAGGTCCTCCTCACCTCGGGCAAGGTCTACTACGACCTCCTGGCCAAGAGGCGGGAGCTTGCGGCGGAGGACGTGGCCCTCATCCGGCTGGAGCTCCTCTACCCCTTCCCCGAGGAGGAGCTCAAGGAGGCCCTGGGCTTCTACCCCAGGAAGACCCCGGTGGTCTTCGTCCAGGAAGAGCCCGTCAACCAGGGGGCCTGGTGGTACCTCTCGGCCCGCTTCTGCGGGGAGATCTACGGCCACCCCTTCAGCGTGGTGGCCCGGCCCGAGTCCCCAAGCCCGGCCGTGGGCTCCTCCAAGGTGCACAGGCTGGAGCAGGAAGCGCTTCTTGAGGAAGCTTTTAGGTGAGGAGGTCCAAGGTGCAGGAGCTGAAAGTCCCCTCTGTGGGCGAGTCCATCGTGGAAGTGGAGATCGGCGCCTGGCTGAAGAAGGAGGGCGAGGCCTTCGGGGCCGACGAGCCCTTGGTGGAGCTCATCACCGACAAGGCCACCCTGGAGCTCCCCGCCCCCTTCGCCGGGACCCTGAAGAAGATCCTGAAGGCCCGGGGCGAGACGGCCCGGGTGGGGGAGGCCATCGCCCTCCTGGAGGAGGGGAAGGCGGAGGCGCAGGTCCAGGCGCCCACCCAGGCCCCTGAGGAGGCTTCCCCGGAGCCCCTGGCCATGCCCGCCGCCGAGCGGCTCATGCGGGAGGCGGGGGTCTCCCCGGAGGAGGTGGTGGGCACCGGCCTGGGCGGCCGCATCCTCAAGGAGGACGTGGAGCGCCACCTGGAGGCGCGGAAAGCCCCTCCCATGCCCGAGCCCGCGCCGCCCCCTTCCCCTCAGGCCCCCGCCGACAAGCCCTGGCGGGTGGACGAGGTCGTGCCCATGACCCCCCTCCGCCGCCGCATCGCCGAGAGGCTCCTCCAGGCCCGCCAGACCACGGCCATGCTGACCACCTTCAACGAGGCCGACATGTCGGCGGTCATCGCCCTGAGGCGGGAGCTGGGGGAGGCCTTCCAGAAGAAGCACGGGGTCAAGCTGGGCTTCATGAGCTTCTTCGTCAAGGCCGTGGTCCAGGCCCTGAAGGAGATCCCCGAGCTGAACGCCGAGATTCGCGACAACACCATCGTCTACCACCGCTACTACGACATCGGCATCGCCGTGGGGGGCGGGGAGGGGCTGGTGGTGCCCGTCCTGAGGGACGCCGACCGCCTCTCCTTCGCCGAGATAGAGAGGCAGATCGCCGACTTCGCCGAACGGGCAAGGGCCAGGAAGCTCAAGCCCGAGGAGCTCATGGGGGGCACCTTCACCATCACCAACGGGGGGATCTACGGCTCCCTAAACTCCACCCCCCTCCTCAACCCGCCCCAGGTGGGGATTCTGGGCATGCACGCCATCCAGGAGAGGCCCGTGGCCCGGGAGGGCCAGGTGGTCATCCGCCCCATGATGTACCTGGCCCTCTCCTACGACCACCGCATCGTGGACGGGAGGGAGGCGGTCACCTTCCTGCGCCGGGTGAAGGAGCTCATAGAAAACCCCGCCCGGCTCCTTCTGGAGGTGTAGCGTGTACGACCTCCTGGTGATCGGGGCCGGGCCCGGCGGGTACGTGGCCGCCATCCGGGCGGCCCAGCTGGGGATGCGGGTGGGGGTGGTGGAGAAGGAGAAGGCCCTGGGGGGGACCTGCCTCAGGGTGGGGTGCATCCCCTCCAAGGCGCTTCTGGAGACCACCGAGCGCATCTACGAGGTGAAAAAGGGCCTCCTTGGGGCCAGGGTCCAGGGCCTCGAGGTGGACCTGAAGGCCCTCATGGCCCACAAGGACAAGGTGGTCCAGGCCAACACCCAGGGGATTGAGTTCCTCTTCAAGAAAAACGGCATCGCCCGCCACCTGGGCACGGCCCGCTTCCTCTCCGAGAGGAAGGTCCTGGTGGAGGAGACGGGGGAGGAGCTCTCGGCCCGCTTTTTCCTCATCGCCACCGGTTCGGCCCCCCTCATCCCCCCCTGGGCCCAGGTGGACGGGGAAAGGGTGGTGACCTCCACCGAGGCCCTTTCCTTCCCCGAGGTGCCGGAGAGGCTCATCGTGGTGGGGGGCGGGGTCATCGGCCTCGAGCTCGGCGTGGTCTGGCACCGCCTGGGGGCCGAGGTGGTGGTCCTGGAGTACATGGACCGGATCCTGCCCACCATGGACGCCGAGCTTTCCCGGGCGGCGGAAAAGGTCTTTAAAAAGGAGGGCCTCACCATCCGCACGGGGGTGCGGGTCACCGCCGTGCTGCCCCAGGCCAAGGGGGCCCGGGTGGAGCTGGAAGGCGGGGAGGTTCTGGAGGCGGACCGGGTGCTTTTGGCCGTGGGCCGGAGGCCCTACACCGAGAGGCTTGGCCTGGAAAACGCCGGGCTTTCCACCGACGAAGGGGGCCGGATCCCCGTGGACGAGCACCTGAGGACCAAGCTTCCCCACATCTACGCCATCGGGGACGTGATCCGGGGCCCCATGCTGGCCCACAAGGCTAGCGAGGAGGGCATCGCCGCGGTGGAGCACATGGCGAAGGGCTTTGGCCACGTGGACTACCAGGCCATCCCCAGCGTGGTCTACACCCACCCCGAGGTGGCCGGCGTGGGGTACACGGAGGAGGAGCTGAAGGAAAAGGGCATCCCCTACAAGGTGGGGAAGTTCCCCTACACTGCCTCGGGCCGCGCCCGGGCCATGGGGGATACGGAAGGGTTTATCAAGGTCCTGGCCCACGCCCAGACCGACCGCATCCTGGGGGTCCACGGGATCGGGGCCCGGGTGGGGGACGTCCTGGCTGAGGCGGCCTTGGCCATCTTCTTCAAGGCCAGCGCCGAGGACGTGGGCCGCGCCCCCCACGCCCACCCCTCCCTCTCGGAGATCCTCAAGGAGGCCGCCTTGGCGGCGTGGGAGAAGCCCATCCATCTCTAAACGGGCGCAAAAAGCCCCGCGCGAGGTGGTTCGCGCGGGGCTTGGCCTTCTACCCGTCAGGGTCGGGCCAGGGTGATGACCGGGGAGGTCCACTCCTCCCAGTGGCGCGGGTTCCTGGGGTCGCCCAAGGCCTTCAGGACCCGGATCCGCACCACGTACTGGCCGTTGGGTACCTCTCTAAAGAGGGTCACCTCGCGGCCGTTGTCCATGTTGCTGTGGATCCGGGTGCCGTCCCAGGCGAAGGCGAAGAAGCCCGTTGCGGTGGAGTTCCTGGGCACGTACTCCAGGTCCACGAACTTGTTGAAGACCGGGTGGACGGGGCGGCCGTTGGCGTGGAGGATCTGCATCTCCAGCTTGCTCACCGGGTGGTCCAGGTGGACCAGGAAGTAGGGGATGTCGCCCTCTTGGAGGGTGAAGGTGGCGGGGTCGGACACCCGGACGTAGCTGGCACCCTGGAGACGGGCCAACCAGGGGAAACCGAAGGGGGTGGGGGCCAGGGCTTGGATGGCCTGGTAGTCCCCTTTGTAGCCGGCATAGGGCACCCGGCCCAGGACCTGCCCTTCCCCTCCCTGCACCACCAGGTAGCCGCCGAACAGGCTGCCCTCGGGGAGGTTGGGGTTGGGGAGGATGGTCACAGCCACCGAGGCCGACTGGCCGGGGGCTAGGGTTAGGCTAGCGGGCGAGAAGCTCACCTGCGCGGGGGCGCTCAGGTAGGTGAGGCTAAAGGTGCCCTGGGAGGCCACGGCCGCTGTGTGGCTGAAGGTGTAGGTCTCTGGGGCGGAGCCCAGGTTGGTGAGGGTGAGGGTGGCGGTGGCCGAGCCCCGCTCCACCTCCCCCAGGGCCAGCTCGCTGGGGCTTAGGGCCACTTGGGCTTGCAGGGCGTTCAAGGCCTGCACCATCCCTGCCCCCTGTCGGTGGACGGCCTCGATCAGGCCCAGCTGGGGGGCCAAGGCGAAGCGCATGGGCTGGGCGGTGTTCTGCAGGGCGGACTTCACCTCCTCCGGCCGGGCCTGGGGCCTAGCCTGGAGGTAAAGGGCGGCCACGCCTGCCACGTGGGGGGCCGACATGGAGGTCCCGCTTAGGACCGCATACCCGCCCCGCTCCAGGGGGTAAGTGGAGTAGATGAGCCCTCCCGGAGCCCCTAGGTTGGGCTTGAGGCTGAGGTCAGGGGAGAGCCCGATGGAGCTAAAGGAGCTTATGAGGTTGCCGGTGGGGTTGGGGAAAGAGCCCACCTGGTCCGTCCAGGTGAGGGTGACGGGGCCTTGGGCTATGCGGTTGTTGATGAGGAGGCCCTCCTGGTCGGAGATGGTCACCACGGGGATGCCTACAGGCGGGGTTCCCGCCACGGTGGCGGCGAAACGCCCGGGAACGTTGTTGTAGATGATGACTGCCCGGGCTTCGGCGTTTTCCGCATTCTTGGCCTTGGTGTAGAAGGTGCACCCGCCGCGGCGGATGAGGACGGCGTAGCCTTCCAGGCTCCCCGCGGGCAGGGAGTGTAGTTGGCCGAGGCATGTGAGACTGGGGGACCGACCCTCCCTGCATAGCCCGGGACTCCAGGGGGGCAAGACCCCCCAGGGCCCGGTGGGGCTTCCTGCGGTTGCAGGCCAGGTAAGTCTCCAGCTCGCCTGGAGCTCGGGAAGCCCTAAGGGTAAGGGCCGAGGATAGAGCTCGTCGTGGAAGGTCCGCCCTGTCTTTGGGGCCAGGTCCAGGTGGGCAGGCCTCCTCAAATCCCCGGCTGACATCCCGCTCCGGGGTAGGGTCTTTGTGTATACTTATGCATACCCCCTCGAGGGGGTAGACTGGGAGGGACATGAAGATCGTCTTGGCCTACTCCGGCGGACTGGACACCAGCATCATCCTCAAGTGGCTCAAGGAAACCTACGGGGCCGA
>Ga0209143_1001159_pt1 | contig 12389 bp, 5 predicted proteins | sample FaiFalFF_MnMetaG_3_FD_184739 | JGI IMG/M metagenome (GOLD analysis project Ga0209143, IMG submission 184739) | Freshwater microbial communities from Yellowstone National Park, Wyoming, USA - Fairy Falls B (FF_Mn_B) MetaG (SPAdes) (version 3) | ecosystem: Environmental > Aquatic > Freshwater >...
TTTAGTGTTACGTATGTTACTTTGTATATTTTTATTTTGAAAAAAGTACTAGACCGAATTGACATGTTATTGTTTCAAAAGAAGTTAAAGAAATTATACTCATATGAAATTTATTACTATAATCAGGAAGCAGATAGCTAAATATTAAAAATAAAAATATATATCAGCAATAGGTATGAACTTATCTATGATTTATCGTAAACACCTCCTTTAAATTATCACCCAATTTTCAGAGTATTTAATGCCTTTTTTAAAACTGGAAGCATTTTCTGCATAGCTGTAAATTGTCACTTTTTTATCTCTAAGTACATCGTCTTCAAATCCCTTAAAGAAGCCTTTCCGCAAATTTTTCACTTTTAAGAAAATTATAAAATTCATTCAAATAAAAGCTTGTCCATAAAACGACACAAGATTTTATTTTAAGAAAGTTTTTCAACTATGTGGTTATCATATTTTAATATTTTATAGCTTAATCTCTGAAAGATAAACTTTGCTGTATAACATTAATCACTTTTACATTATTTAAAAATTTAAATGGTTTAATTGTATAATATATGTAAAATATGACTATACGTCCATTGTCAAACAAATGTAACGAAGCAAGCTAAAAATTGGAGGAATGGTTAATTTACTGTTAATGCTTACATATGCCCAAAATGCAATATGTAGATTCGGAATATTTTAAGAACGAAAGCATAGTTTAACTTTGAAATATGAAAAAGGTAAAGGATTTGTAAAGGTGCAACTCTATAAATTTTATTTTTAAGCCAAATTAATTATCATCTTTTTGTTAAACTAAGGAAGACAAACGCTTGGTATTTTATATAAAATTATTCTAACCAAAAATTGTGGTAAACATGTTCAAATTTTATTTTTGACTATTTACGATTAAGTTTTTTATGAAAATTCTATAGTTATTTGTTATCTGTAGTTTTTGAAATATGTTCTAAAAATTTTTAAAGATATAATGAGTTATAAAAATATGGTTGACAAATATTCTGCACAAGATATTCTCTTAATCGCTACATTAACAAATTTGCATACAGGAACCTGTAAAGGAGTAAAAATCGTGGATTTGCTGATTCAAAGAGATAGTTATGGATTTTTCAATATTTATTCTACACGTTTAAGGAAAACTAAAAACTTTTCAATTTCATTTGACTTCCTTGTTGAGATGAGTATTTCTAGTAAAAGTGGGGGTACTAACTAATGAGTGAACGTTTTATAGAGTCACCTCTGTTTCCGATCGATATTGTGAACGAGGCTTCTGCAAAGGAGAAGCAAGGCGGTGGGAAACCTGATTTCTGGAAAATGGTCTTCTGGTGGACTCGTAAGCCTTTAACAGGAGCAAGAACAGTCATTGCCGGGACCCTTCTGCCAAGCTTAGGTGAGGACATTTTTGTCCTTAACTTCAGGAACTGGTTCAGGCTCGACAAACCCGTAGCACATCAACACAATCCAGTTTTACCAGATACCTACCGAAGAATGTTTGCTAATACTAAACTCTTAGACCCCTTCGCAGGCTTTGGCAGTATACCTTTAGAGGCTGTGAGACTTGGGATCGGGGAAGTCGTGGCAGTAGAACTCCTACCGGTAGCCTACGTATTTCTAAAAGCAGTTCTAGAATACCCAAAGTGGATAGCAGAAAGAGGGTTGGCAGAAAGTCTTAGGAAAGATGTAGAGAAATGGGGTAATTGGATTTTAGATAAGCTTATGAAAGACCCAGACATAAAGGAGCTGTATGATGACAACGTAGCAGTTTATATAGGTACATGGGAGATAAAATGCCCGGCATGTGGTAGGTATACACCGCTAATAGGTAACTGGTGGTTAGCAAGAGTATCAAAGAAAGCTCAGGAAGAGGGGGAGGAAAATGAAGAGAAAGAGGAGGTAAGTAAAGGTGCATACGCAAGATTAGCATGGATGACACCCCTTGCGGAAGGAGATAGAATACTAATAAGAGTGATCGATCTAAACAAGAAGTTGTTTAACAAAACAATAAAAGCAACAGTAAACACTAGAGAAGGGATGGTAAAAGTTGAGGACAAAGAATATAGGGTTCAGAGACCAAATATAGACGCTAAAAGAGAGATAGCAACGTGTTTACACTGTAACAACAAAATAACAGGCAAAATGGGAGAATGGCTTGTAAAGAAACATCTGAGAGGGTGGAACGAAAACCTAGAAAGATACCTAAGAGGGGAGATAAGCATGGAAGAACTAAAAAGACAATTCGTAAAACCAAGGTTCCTAATAAAAGTAAAGATGGAAGAGAGAAACGTAGATTTTGAACCAACAACAGAGGAGGATGACAAGAAGCTGTGGAAAGCACTAGAAAAGTTGAAAGCGATGTGGGGAGGTCTGGATATACCAACAGAAGAGCTATGGAAATACACAGCAGGCCAAGGAGGGGCTATTAGTATTTGGATATGGGGTTTTGATAGGTTTTATAAGCTCTTTAATCCACGTCAACTTCTAACTCTAGTGAAGCTAGTTAAGCTGATTAGAGAAGCTGGCAAGAAAATCAAAGAGGAGAAACAGAGAGAAGGATGGGGCGAGGAGGAAGCATTCAGATATGCAGAAGCAATAACAACATATTTGTCTATGGCGTTATGTAAATATGCTGATTTTAATTCGTTGTTTACTAGGTGGAATCCTGGCTGGTTAAAATTTGAAGAGAGCATGTCGGTAAGAGGTATTGCAATGATGTGGAATTGGTCTGATAGCTCTCCTTTCGCCTCGTTAACAGGTACATTGCTTAATAATCTCAAAAATATTATTAAGTCACTAACATATCTTGTTTTTGCTGTTTCTGGGAGTTCTAGTAAGATTAGTGTTTTGCTTGATGATGCTACTAACTTGAGCAAGCTTAACGATAAGAGGTTTGATCTTATTATTACTGATCCTCCTTATAGGTATGATGTACCTTATGCTGAGCTTAGCGATTTCTACTATGTCTGGCTTAAGAGATCTTTATGTGACATCGTTAATGTTGGAGGCGTTCTTATCAGGCAACCTAGATTCTTGAAGGAGGCTTTCTTCGATGAGTTTGGAAATGAAATTGAAGTTCAATGGAAAGTTTTTGCCTCTAGGGAAGTTAGTGAGATTGAGGGTAGGTCTAAGGTATGGGGCTCTAAACCTGTTAATGGTAAGAGTGTTCCTGTTGGCTCCTTCGACTATTTTAAATATTTGCTTTCAGAATCGTTTAAGGTTATGGCTACCAGGCTTGTTGATGATGGTATTCTTGTTACGTATTATGCTCATACCAGTCCTGAGGCTTGGGAAGCTCTTCTTGAAGCTGCTAAGAGTGCCAACTTGAGACTTACGTCTGCTCACGCCATCGTTACCGAGTCCAAAGAAAGAGTTACCGCTAGGGGTAAGGCTGGTCTTGACATATCAATTGTTGCAGTTTGGAGGCGTGGTGTTGAAGGTGAAGTTTTAGCTAGCGAAGCTTATGCCAGAGCACTGAGAAAATGTAAGAGTTACGCTGGTGAACTTCTCAAACGTGGGCTTGAAGGTGTCAACCTTTTTGTAGGCGTTCTAGGTTGCGTCCTTTCCGAGTTTACCAAATATAAGATTATTCACGGTGTTAGAATTCTAGAGACTCTGGTTAGAGAATACGTTTATCCCGCTACAGCCGAGGCTATAGCTAAAGCTCTAGCGGGCGTAGAAGCCGAGACTAAGTTTAGCTCTCCATCACTTTTCTATTTATTGGCTAAAACCCTCATCGAACCTAGACCTAGGCAAATTACAAGGGTTATGGATAGAAGTACCCTAACAATACTTGCTATAGGCACCAGAAGCGATATGGATGAGCTCAGAGGCAGGCTTATGCTTGTAAAGCAGGATGATGATAAATTTAGGTTGCTGGAACCTCCTCGCGGTAAACGCGAACTCATGGAGTCTGCGAGAGCAGTCTTGGATAGTAGGCGCGTAAGCATTGAGAATCCTGTTATTAGATCACCTGTCGACATATTACACCTTCTAGAATATTACTCATTAACTCTACCTCAAAACGAGTTACTCAGGAAAGTGGAAGAGCTGAGATTAAAGTATCCGTCATTCTACGAGGAAGCTTTAAGGCTCGCAAGAATACTCTCAAAACTTTTAAAACCTATAGATCCTGAACAGTATCTTGCATCTAAAGTCTCTGGTTCTCTAACCCATGTTAGTTTAGGTTTAGATTATTATTTGAGGGGTGATAAATAATGGGATTTTTAGATCATGTTAGACTGTGGAGCGACGTCTTAGACCCTGCTTTAGACGAGGAGGTTGCCCCCTCATTAGGTCAAGTTTATCTCAAGTCTAAATCTACTCTGTATAATGATTCAAGGGAGTTCTTCAAGCGAACTCTTATAACTAAAAGTATGCTAGACATACTAGAGGGCATTGCAAGTATCTTGGCTGGAAGGAGATCTGAGCGCGGTATTGGGTACCACAAAATATACCTACTAACATCCCTATTTGGGGGTGGAAAAACTCATACTGAGCTAACAATATACCATGCCTTTAAGGATCCTGATGCTTTACTCGAAGCTAAAACCACAAACAGAGAGGATAAGGAAAGACTTAAGGCTGTAGTTAAACTTATAAAGGAACTTGGAAGAATTAGAATAGCAGTTATAGACGGATCTTTCAAGGAACTCGCTCCAACACCTATAGATCCATATATCGCAGGTAATTTTAGAATAAACACTGTCTGGGGTTCAATAGCATTCCAATTAGATTCTTATAATTTAATTGAGAATTATGATAAAGAGCTTGCCGTTCCACAAATAGATGAAATCCGTAAAATGTTAAAGGATAAACCAACACTCATACTAATGGATGAGATCGCTCGCTACATGGTTAATCTAGAAAACTCAGGAAGCGAACGTCTTGTAAAATACGCTAACCAACTTATAGGATTTCTTGAGTTTTTAGCAAAAGCGGTAGAGATATCAGAAAGAGCAGTATTAGTAGTGGCACTCCCAATACAAGTTAAGGGGGAAGATGAACTAAGCGTAGAAGCAGGATATGAGATAACGCTAAATCTGATCCGAGGCATATACAAAGTACTTACTAGGGTAGCAGCTGGCATCATAACTCCTGTCACACCAGCTGATATAACTAAAGTTTTGAAGACTAGAATGTTCGAGTATGTGGATGATCAGATTGCTAAGATGATTGCATACAAACTGATGAAAACATACCAAGATTATACGGCTTTATTCGGAGACGAAGCACTTAAAGTAGCTTCAGAGATTCCTAACACCTATCCCTTTCACCCAGCCTACATTAAAACCCTTAGTGATATAGTAGATAAACATACGTTGTTACAGAAGACAAGAACTGCTATAAATCTTACTAGGAAGATTTTAAGGATTTTAAGAAACATTAATGATAAAGCTGAACTTGTAATGCCATACCATATTGATGTCGAGAACGATGAGATAAAAGCCAAGCTCCTAGGAGGTCCAGGTAGCCATTATAGTAGTTACACGATGGTTATTGAAGAAGACATAAAGAGGAGATGTAGCGATTATGACCCAGTAAAGCAATTAATAGCTAAGGCTGTTGCCAAAACGATATTCGCTAGAACATTTGTCTATGCGTGGTTGGGAGGGGTAGGGAAACACCTGTATTTCCCTGATTCCAAGGAAGTGTTAATAAACTCCTACGAGCCTTGGATGGCTGAGACACTACAAGCTACTTCTAAAGACTATGTTGATGCGCTAAACTGGCTTCTTAAGAACTTAGCATACATGCTGGAAAGTGATGGAAGATACTGGTTTACTTTCCTTGTATCCCCTATTAAGCAGGTTGAGATAATGGCTAAGAATATTAGCGATGAGGATGCTTACAAGGTAGTATTAGAATTCGCTGATAGGCTCAGGACAAGTTCAGTAGATGATATTCTTAGTGGTAGAAGAGTACGCAGGCAAAATGAACAAATATTTTCAAGTGCTAAGCTATTAGTTGAAAGTGATCTTGTAGATGAGGACTCTAAAGCCTACTTACTACTCATCTCACTTAGACCTCTCAGAAATGACAAAATATACAGACTTATATATGAGACTAGAAGTGGACGTAGAAGATATTCTAACACTGTTTACGTGATCTATCCCGAGAGTATAGATAGAATTAAACCAGCATTATGGCATGCTAAGCTATACATAGCATGTAATAACGTTAAGGATAAGATTGGGGAGATGTATAAGGATGAATTGGTAAGAAAAGTTATGCTAGAGAAACTAGATGAGTATCGTGAAGGTAGAGATGGTGTGCATGGAAGGCTATTATATGGCATTCTAGCATCACTTAACAAAATAGCATATCCAACTTTCAAAGATAACAGAGAGGACGTGGAGAAAACTGACGTATCACCTACTATTACTATAGTGGAATCTGCTGAGAGAGCTCTGAAGATAGTTAAACCCCAAAAGTATTACGATAGATTAGACTTCGACACATTAGACTACATGCTAAGACAAATTAAAGTTGATCTGTCAGAGAGTGACCTGGTAAGGACTGTTGGTAATATAGTAGAGTTCTTCTACACAAACCCGAGGTTACCAATGCTACCAGAGAAGGAAGTTAAGAAAGCACTAATAGAAGGTGTTAAAATGCTTAAAATAGGAGTTAAGAGGGAAGGTAAGGTGTACTACAAGAAGATTATTGAGTGCAGATCTAGAGAAGGGTGCAAACCACCAGACTTAGCTGAAGGTGAGACACCATCACAAATCCAAGATGGTGACCTAGTACTACCATGGCGCAAGGCCCTAGAGGAACAGGTTAAAACACTAAAGGATGTTGGGTCGAGGGAAGGTGAAATTATCAAAAGGGTTACACATCACTTCTACATCGAAGGGCACTTGGTTGATATAAAGACGGCTATGGATAAGTTCAGTTTAGACGAGCTATGGCAAGTACCAATAGTAAAACTTATAGAGGAATTAAGAGAAGGTATTGAAATTACACTCATGCCTGCTGAGGTGAGGGTGAGGCCAGGAGATAAGGTTAAAGTTGATATAGTTATCGAGAGAATAGGTGAATTTATTGGGGAGTTTCAGCTGATAGCCGATGCTGGTTCATTAACGATGGATAGGCTTAGGATAGATGAGAATAACAAAAGAATTATAGTGCTGTGGAGTATTATAGTTCCAAATAGTCCCGGAGAATATAAGTATACATTAAAAGCCGTACACGGTGATAATATACTTAGAGAGACCTCATTAAGGGTTATAGTAATCTCAGCAAGGTACGCTCGTGGAGCTCCACCAGCAGATTCCAAGATTTCATACATGGTTGTAAGAGGTGAGGGTTTAAACCTAAAACCCCTGGCAATTCTCAGTAAAAAGTTTGGAATTAACATAACAGTTAAAACTTCGTATGTTAGAGTAGGATGGGAAGTTGGTGACAGGAAAGCTATTGTAGAGACAACTTTAGATGGGCTTCTCTTGGAGGAAGCTTTAGAAATTATTACTAAGGAAGTAAATACGGCTGGATTATACATCAAGGAAGTCACCTATGAGTTTATACTAAAACCGAGTAAGGGGGACCATGTAGTAGCCCCATCATTCAGTGATGAAGAGAAGAAAGACTTAGAAATTCTTGAATATTATCTTGCCGAAGGTGATTAAATATGAATACCAGAAGAGTTGTATTTATGAGAAGAAGGATTAAGGATAGAGTTATTGAGTACGCATACTTTTACGAATCCAACGTTTTCTCCAGCACTTTTAGTGCTAGGTTTAGCAGATCTCTTACAGCAGATTTTTTTAACTATATTGGATTTAATGGTTCATGGAGTAGATCCGGAAAAACACTTTTTATACCAGATGGCAGTGAGATCGTATTTAGACTACTGGCATTACTTGCATCAATAAATCATTGTTCAAGAAAACCTTTGCATTCAATAGTAATATTTAAGGTACTAAGCGAGATGGGAGAGTACTCTTCACTATACTGGTACAATGAGCTTCTCAAAAGGTACGAGATGTATGGTCGTAGGGGTATGTATAGAGTAGCTAAAGCCTTCAAGATACTCAATGGTATTTAACGTTAATCCTGGGCTTATACTTTCAAAACTAGTATTAGAAGGATATAAGCACCATCCATACTTTATTTCATTAAGATTAAATGGGGCCCCTCCTGTATATCCATTCGCTCATCAAATAGAGCTATTATTTAAAATTAGTTTTAGGAAACCTGTTAGAGTACTGATAGGAGACGAAATAGGAATTGGTAAAACTGTAGAAGCTATTCAAATAGCATTAGTTTTACAGGAGAAGTGGAATTCACGCAAGATCTTAGTTCTTGTACCGCGTATCCTAGTTAATCAGTGGGTTTCAGAGCTTAAGAGGTTAAATATTATAGCCAAGGTTTTAGAGAAGGAAGATTTGGATAGACTTTCGTATGATGTATCAGAAGGCTGGTACTTAGTGTCAATGGATTTAGCTAAGCGGGATCCTTACATCGATAGGATAGCTTCAGTTAAATGGGATACAGTTATCGTTGATGAGGCTCATAGAGCTAGTACAACTTGGAACATGGTCACACTTCGATATAAACTTGTTGAAAAGTTGGCCAGAGACCCTGAGAGGAATATCATTCTCCTTTCAGCAACACCACATAGAGGATATGTTGAGGATTACCTTAATAGGTTAAGGCTTATAGACCCATACTTGATCAGAGATATGAAACTTCTTGATAATGATGACTTCTACAGGCTAACCCTAAATTCCGTAGTGGTCAGGAGAACGAAATCAGATATTAATAATATCTACGAAAAAAAGGAGGTGTTCAAGGGGTGTAGGCTTTTAGCTAGGGTTATCCCTATAACCAATCTAGAAGAAGCTTTCTATCGAGAACTACTATCATTCCTTAAGATAAAGCTTCAGGATTTCTATGAGGATGTAGGGGAGAAACCGAAAGCTCTACCACTGCTTTTAACCATAATTGCCAAAAGAGCCTCCTCAAGTCCTTACGCTGCGGTGAAAACCCTAGAGAGAATCCTAAAGAGTAGAGTAGCAATTCTGAAAAACTTGGATGTAGAAGCCGAGAATATTGCGGAAGCTTATCTAGGACTTGGTTTTGAAGATTATGATGTAAGTGGCAGGAATATGGAGCCTGACGAGATTTTAGAGGAGTTTGTAAGCAAATGTAGACCTCTCCTAAATGATAAGGATATTGAGGTTCTTAAAAAATTACTTAATTTAGCTAAGAATATTGTTGAAAAAAGTGATAGAAGGCTAGAATTATTAGCAACAATCATGGAGGAGCACTTAACTAAGGGTGAAAAGGTTGTTGTATTCACGGAGTATAAAGATACAGCGGAATACGTTTATGAAAAACTAAGGAAATCCCTGCCAGCGTATAGGAATAGCATAGCTTTAGTCTCCTCTACTAAGATAGAGCTACCTGCATGGAATAGTCCAGAAAGACCGGATATCGAGGCTATAAAGAGCTATCTTAAGGAAAAACATGTTAAAGCAGCTATTTTAACCGATGTAGCTTCTGAAGGTTTAAATCTAGAGATGGCAAACATCTTGATTAATTACGAACCTTTATGGAGTCCCGTTAAAGTAGAACAGCGGATTGGAAGGGTTTGGAGACTAACTCAGGAGAGGGATGTTATAGTGTATACCTTACTTCTAAACATAGATATAGATATGTCTGTCTTAGAAACACTTTACAAGAAGCTCTTAGCTTGGAACAGGGCTCTCCGCACCACCTCAATCCCTTTCAATGAAATTGAGATTGATATGAGAGCTAGGGAAGAGAGTACGATAATACCGGTAACAGTAGGTGTACCACAGGGTTATAGTGAGTACAAGGCACTAGCAACATATTTAAAGTATGGCAAAGAAGGATTACTAAACTATATTGACAGCATAATAGCAACTTTGTTGAGCTTGAAAACCAACTTTGATAAAGCAGGATTAACAAAGAGGGCTCAAGAATTTCTAGTTGAGAAGCTATTCGATAATATACTTGGAGGTTTTAGGGGAGAGATGGTAGAAGAAAGTCTTAAAAGATTGATGATAAGTGTAGCTGAAATTTTGGGATATAACGTTGAAAGGCATGGCAAGAGGATATACGCTGGATCCTATATTGCAGGCGAGCCAGCCGAACTTTACAGAGCTCTTCATAGCATGCTCAGTAATGTCAACATAGAAAAACCCCTATGTTTAGCATCTTTTGCCTCTACAAACTATACCGAGTTATACATTGTCGGAGGATATATAACTTTAAATGGAGTAGTGGTGTATAGCGAGCCTATAGGTATAGGTATTCTACCTGATGGGAGGAGAGAGGTCATTAGGGGACCAAAGCTTTTTGAGGTTATAGCTGAGGTTGCTAGGACTGTCTGCGTTCCAAGTCAACTACACAGTTATAACATAAACCAAGATACTGCTTTAAGGTCTAGATTGCTGGTTAGCACTATTTTTAACAATGTGGTAAGTGCTGGATTTAGAGAATTTTATGAATATGTTAAAGGCGTTGAGAATAGGAAGCTAAGTTATGTACATAAGACTTGGACTCCTAACACATTAGAAAATTATAATATTAGTACAGAAATCCTAGCAGTGGTATTGTTCCAGCAACAATGTATGCAATATGCGGACCTAGAAAAAATGATAGGAGACTATGAAGAGAGCAAACTTGAGGTGGAGAAACAAGCAATAGAATTACTAAGAAACAAGCTTAACAACATATTTGAGATATTAGATGTACATGAGAGGGGATGGTTCTTCGATTTAATATTAGTGAGTAAGGATACTGGCAAACCCAGCGAACAGAGAATAGTAGAGGTTAAGTCATGGAAGAAAATACGCCCTGGCACTTCACCCCTAATCATTTATACTAGTGGTGAGAGGGAATTCGGAGAAGAAAGCGAAAAAATAGGAGTTAACTACTGGCTCTACATAGTTGATTTAAGAGAAGCACGTCCTAAGATAAAAGGGTATAAAACCCCTCTTACATCAGCTCTAAAGTTGCAGGCAGTGCACATGAAGGGCGACAAACTATATTATTTTTACAAAATCGTAAGGGAAGCCGATGAGAAGTACTAATCATCTCAGACCTAAAGTAACCAAGTTAGTTGAGATGAACTAAATGTTTATGAGTTGAGTTTATTGTTAATTATTTATTGAGAACCGAAGCCGAAGTTTAGGTTCAAAAATAATAGAGAAAATCGTCAAGTATTACAAGTCATATATCACATATTCAGGCACATTTATAAATAAGAAGGTAAGTTTATGAAGGAAGGCTATATTTTTTTATAATGAAAGTTGTTTTCACTTATGTCTTACAAGTTGGTAGGAAGATGGTTCCTCGCAATAAAATTACTAATAAAAGAAAATTTAAAACTTCATTCACTAGCTTTGTCATAAAAGGGCTACATCTTAGGGATTTCCTTGAAATATCTTAATAAAAATTTAAATCTTAAGAATATTTTATTTTGTCATTATTTCCACGATACGCAAGACTTTAAATTTTATTTTAGGATACAAAACTCGCAAAAGAGCTTGAATAGCAAATACAGCTGATGACGTATAATAAACTAAAACGAGCCTATTATTCTACCTTTAATAAATTCTAGAGGTGTTTTGCCAATAAAGTAGCTCTCAATAGAGCCTCTAATCCATCTCAAAGCCCAATCTTTAGCAGTAAGTATAGTAAAGTTCGTCACAGTCCATCACCCATAGGATAACCCATATCCTACTATAATTTACTTTTAAATATTAATAACTTTTAGATTATGAAAGTATTAAGATTAAAAAAGGGTTTGGCTGTTAATCATTCTAAAAGTATGTTTCCCATAAAATTTTAATAGACGAGACAATAATAAATGAATTTTACATAATTTTATTTGACATAAAATTGTGGATATAGATTCTTCATATAAATTTATTAGATGAAATACCTTATATGGAGAGATTGTTCAATATTAGGTTCTAAGCAACAGATTTATGCGTTATAATTCATATGATCTAGTTTTCGTATGTTTTTTATTCTTAATAATAGTTATGGAGGCCCAATGTTCTAAGATGATACTTAAAGACAGTAATAGAATAAACTATAATAAGCAATAGACTAAATATATGATAAGCCATGCATGTTGCAAGTTCACATATACATGAGTAATTCGGTTTTTCATCATGCGGTTATGATGGTGTAGTATTAACATTAAGCACATCTGATAGTGGAAAATCAACCATAAAAATAGTGTACGATTATTAGTGATTTTTTATTGTATATAGTTCTTAACTTATACTTTTACATTAAGTCTCTAATGTCCGCTATAACAAAGTCTGGAAGCTGTGGTGTTAAGATTTCAGGCGCTAGCTGGGCTGCCTTTCTAGAGTACTTTATCGTGATTGGTTCTCTTATTTCTGGCTCTA
>Ga0209143_1001172_pt1 | contig 12342 bp, 10 predicted proteins | sample FaiFalFF_MnMetaG_3_FD_184739 | JGI IMG/M metagenome (GOLD analysis project Ga0209143, IMG submission 184739) | Freshwater microbial communities from Yellowstone National Park, Wyoming, USA - Fairy Falls B (FF_Mn_B) MetaG (SPAdes) (version 3) | ecosystem: Environmental > Aquatic > Freshwater >...
ATATCGCCTGATTCCTGCTACGCTGCGAGGACATCAACTGCGATGAGGTTGTGGACGATGCCGACCTGTTGATGGTGCTATTCAGCTTCGGTAGCGGGTGTTAGAATCACCCCATCCTTCCCCCTCCCCTCCCCCTGAGGGTGTTCGAAAATGGGGTCGATTTTTACCCCCCATTAGGTCTGATAAGGGTACATCGGGTAGATCCGAAAATGCCGAAGCAGCGAGGGCTACTCGAATCCCCCCTCACCCCCGCCCTCTCCCCCCTTGAGCAAGGGGGGAGAGGGTGCGGGAGTGGTGGGATCTGCCTGTGAAAAGCCCCTTCGGTGCGCCGAACAAGGGTGGCTGATGTATACCCTTATCAGAAACCATGCAGGAGAAGCCATTTTTCGAACACCCTCTCCCCACCCCTTGACAAAGCCGCCTGACCCATGGTATAATCTTGACCGTCGGTCATATATGACCCGGAGTGCAGGAATGGAGTTAGATATCGAACAACAGGTACGCAGGAGTCGACGGGAGCGGCGCAAGGAGGAGATGCGCCAGCGTATCATCACTGCCGCCCTATCGTTGATGCAAGAAAAGCCCTTCGACCAGATTACGGTCGAGGAGATTACGGAGCGTGCCGATGTCGCGAAGGGCACCTTCTTCCTCTATTTCCCCACCAAAGAGCATCTGCTGTACGCCTACTTAGAGGAGATGACCGAGGATGTCTATGAGTTTTTGGAGCAGTTGCATCCCGAAACGGCAGAGAGCCAGTGGGAGGTGCTGCGTCAGGTGATGCTTTATATTGCCCGTCGGGATGGGCTGTCGCTCGCGCTCACGCGCTCGATCACGGTCGCTTGCTGCCAGAACCCGGAGGTGCGTCGTCAGATGATGGCACTGGTGCAGGAGGCGACTCAGCACGCCGCGCATGGCTTCCTTGCGGGTCAACAGCGGGGCGAGTTCCGTCGTGATGTGAGCGCGGAGCAACTGGCACATTACGCCGTGCGCCTCTATCGCCTCTGCCTGATGGAGTGGATGATGGAAAAAGAGGAGATGCCCCTCACGGAACTGGTGGAGCGCACACTGAACTTCTTCCGCCCCGCTTTCATCGCGCCGGAGGTCAACCGATGAGACGAGAAGGGATGTATCGCTTCGGTGTTTACTTGGGATTGGCTGGCTTGCTGACGGGATCGATGCTCGCTCAGTCTATCCAGCGTGATTCTGACTCCACTTGCCAAGTTCTGGCAAGGGCGCAGGGGTCAGGTTCAGTTCCTACATCTGCCTTTCAGAGTCCCCCCACTCCCTTCTCCCTCTCCCCCCTTAGTAAGGGGGGTGAGGGGGGATCCGCTTCTCAACCTCTCACCCTGGAAGAGGCGATTCGGCTCGCGCTCAAGGGCAACCGCGCCTTTCAGATTGCCGAGCGCACTTTGCAGAAGACGCGGGAACGAATCGACGAGGCGCGGGGGTCAGGTCGTCTGCAGATTCAAAGCTCCGCCACCTACACCCGCTTCGACCGGGTTGCCACGGCGCGCTTCGGTCCCCAAGAGGTGCGGATCGGCACGCTTGAAAATCGGATTGCGGTGCTGACCCTGACCCAGCCCATCGACATTAGCGGGATTATCCGCAGCGCCACACGCGCCGCCTCACTCGGCTACGAACTCGCTCGGCTGGATTATGAGCGTGCCCGCAATGAGCTTATCCTGCAGGTGACGAACGCTTATCAAAATGTGGCGCGTGCCGCGGCGTTCGTGCGCGTGGCAGAAGAAGCACTCAAAAACGCGCAGGAGCGGCTGCGTATCACGCGTTCCCAAGTCGAGACGGGTGTTGCCTCGCGATTCGACCTGTTGCGTGCCGAAACGCAGGTCTCCCAAAGTGAGCAAGCCTTGCTGAATGCGCGCCATCAGGTGGAGCTGGCAAAAGCGGGGCTGAACTTCCTGCTGGGACGCGACCTGAACGCCCCCATCGAGGTGGTGCCACCTGAAAGCCTGCCAGCGTTCGGAGCGGAGCCAACCCAGTTGGACGCGCTCATCCAGCAGGCGTGGTCGCAACGCCCCGAGGCACGCGCTGCTGAGCGCAACCTGGAACTGGCACGGCTGAGCATCATCAATGCGCGGCGCGGCAACCTGCCTACCCTCGCCCTCAACGGGCAGTGGAACTTCAATCTGAACACCTCGCTCTTCAATCCGCGTCGGCAAACCTTCACTGCCACCGCCGTGCTGTCGTTCCCCATCTTTGATGGCGGCATCACGCGGGCACGGGTCGCCCAAGCCCAAGAAGACCTGCAGATTGCCGAACTCAATCTCCAGCAGGTGAAGGAGAGCATCGCCTTGGAGGTGCGCACCGCCTACCTGAACCTGCAGGATGCTGCCAAGCGACTGGAGGTGGCGCGCCAAGGGCTGGAACAGGCAACAGAAGCCCTGCGTCTGGCGCGAGTGCGCTACGAAGCGGGCGTCTCCCTCCAACTCGAAATCAGCGATGCCGAACTGGCGTATACCCAAGCCCAGACCAATCTCGTCACCGCCCAGTTCGACTACCTCAATGCCTATGCCGCCCTGCAAAAGGCGATAGGCACCATCGGTGAACACTATGCGCTTGTTTCACCATCCCCTGTCCGACCAGAAGAACCTATCGATTCAGAAGGAGGTTTACCATGAGGCGTTTCGATTCACCGCAAGTGGTTCTGTTTGCACTTTCCATGACGGCACTCAGCCTTCTGCTGAGCGGCTGTCGGGGTAGCGCGCCCGCTCCCCAAGCGGGTGCAAGCGAGGCAGGCACGGTTGCCGTCGAGGTAGCCACTGTTCAAACAGGCGACCTGAGCGAGGAGATCGAGGTCACGGGCGATTTAGCCAGCTACGCGGACACCGTCGTCGCCACCAAGCTGGGCGGTCGAATCGTGGAGGTGCGCGTGCGGGAGGGCGACCGCGTCCAGAAAGGGCAGGTCATCGCCGCCCAGGACCAGTCCGATTTGCGTGTGCAGTTGCGCCAAGCGGAGGCAGCGGTGCAAGCGGCGGAGGCGAACCTGAAGCAAGCGGAGGTCGCCGCGCGGGTTCAGCCGGGGCAAACCGATGCCCAGATTCAAGCGGCGCGCGCCGCGTTGCTCGCGGCTCAGGCGCGATTGCGCGCCCTCCAAACGGGTGCGCGCCCCCAAGAGCGCCAGCAAGCCGAGCAACAGGTGGCTGCCGCACGCGCCAACTTTGAGCTGGCGAAGGCAAACTTCGAACGCGCCCAGCAACTCTATGAACAGGGCGCGCTCCCCAAGCAGCAATACGAAGCCCAAAAGAGCGCCTACGAAGCGGCACAGGCACAACTGCGCCAAGCCGAGGAGGCGCTCAGCCTGGTGCGCGAGGGACCCCGACGCGAGGATATCGAAGCCGCCGAGCAAGCCGTCAAGCAAGCCGAAGAAGCCTATCGGCAAGCCCTGTTGGGCAAATCACAGGTTGAGCTGCGTCAACAGCAGGTGGCTGCTGCACGCGCCGCGCTCGCCCAAGCACGCGCCAACCTTGCCTACCTCCAGCAGCAGCTGGAGGAGACCCGCATCCGTGCCCCCTTCGACGGCTGGATTGCCCAGCGGTTCGTCGAAGTCGGCTCGATGACGGGGCAAGGCACGCCCGTGGCGCGGGTGGTCGATCTGCGCCGCCTCTATTTCGAAGCCACACTGCCCGAAACCCTGCTCAAAGCGGTGCAGGTGGGGATGCCCGTGCAGGTGCGTGTGGACGCCTTTCCCAACCGACGCTTCCAAGGGCAGATCGAAGCCATCTACCCCACGACCACCGATAACGCGCGCAACCTGCGCCTGCGCATCACGCTCGCCAATCCCGCCGACCTGCCCCTCAAAACGGGCTTGTTCGCACGCGGCACCATCCGCCTGCGCACCTATCGCCATGTCCCCCTCGTGCCCAAGCGCGCCCTCATCGAGAAGGGCGATATCACGCGCGTGTTCGTCGTGGAGAACAATATCGCCCGCAGTCGCACCCTGCAGGTGCGCGCCAGCAACACCACCACCGTCTACGCCGAGGGCATTCGAGCGGGCGAGCAGGTGGTCATTCGGGGGCAAGACCTGCTGAGCGATGGGCAATCGGTGCGTATTGCTGGAATCTCCTCACTCCCTGCGCCCTCTCCCCCCTTACTAAGGGGGGAGAGGGATGGGGTGAGGGGGGATTCCAACGCCCCAGCTTTGCCCGCACGCGGGGAGGGAGTAGCGCCCCAACATCAGGCTGGGAATGCCCCAAGATAAGGAGGCAACCGTATGTGGCTTACGCGACTTTCGTTGAACCGCCCCGTAACCATCACCGTCTTTATGGTAGCGGTGATCGTGCTGGGCTTCTATGCGTTGAGCAAGACGCAGGTGGAGCTGCAACCCAAGGTGGACTTCCCCGTCATCACCATTCTCACCGTCTATCCGGGCGCGTCGCCCGACGAGGTGGAGACCCTTGTGACCAAACCCATCGAGGATGCGGTGGCGGGTGTGGAGGGATTGCGTCAGATCACCTCCGTCTCCCAGTATGGCATCTCGCAGGTCACACTGGAGTTCTATATCGGCACCGATTTGGGCGAAGCCTATATCGATGTGCAGGCGAAGGTGAACGCTGCCGTTGGCTTGCTGCCCCGTGACGCCGAACGACCGGTCATCAGCAAATTGGACACCCAGTCGCAGCCCACGATGTATATCGGCATGACGGGCAATCGCCCCCCTTACGAATTACGCGACTTAGCCGACAACCTCATCAAGGACCGCTTGAGCAGCGTGCCCGGTGTGGCAGCCGTTACGGTGTCGGGCGGGCAGAAGCGGGAGATTCTCGTCGCCATCGACAAGGAACGGCTCAACGCCTATGGTCTCTCCATCAACGCCGTGGTGCGGGCGCTGCAAGCCGCCAATCTCAACCTGCCCGCTGGGCGCATCACAGAGGGCGAGCGCGACTACAATGTGCGCCTGCTCGGCGAGTTCCGTTCCATCGATGAACTGCGCAATCTGCGCCTCTATCTGCAGAACCCACGCAACCCGATGGCAGACGGCACCACCCTGCGCCTGCAGGACATCGCCGATATCCGCGACACCGTCGAGGAGCGCACCGTCATCACCCGCCTGAACGGCAAGGAGAATGTGACCCTTGTGGTGCAGAAAGCGAGCGATGCGAACGCTTTGGAAATTTCCGAAGGCATCCATCAGGTCATCGAACGCATCCAGAAGGAGTATCCCGACCTGAAGTTCGAAATCAGCTTTGACCAAGCGGAGTCGATCAAAGAGAGCCTGACCGACCTGCGGATTGCCCTCTACCTGGCGATTATTTTGGTGGTGCTGATTGTCTATCTCTTTCTGTATAATGTGCGTGGCACTTTCATCGTGGCGTTGGCGATTCCCACCTGTATCTTCGCCTCCTTTATTGCCATCTACTTTTTCGGTTTCACTATCAATTTTATGACGATGCTGGCGCTTTCGCTGGCGGTGGGCGTGCTGGTGGACGATGCGATTGTGGTGATTGAGAACATCTATCGCCATCTTTCGATGGGCGAGGAGCCAATGGAGGCGGCTTACAACGGGCGCACCGAGATTGGGCTGGCTGCCATCACAATTACCTTTGTGGATGTGGTGGTGTTTCTGCCGATTGCGTTTATGGGGGGTGTCTCCGGACAGTTTTTCCGCTCCTTCGGCTTGACGGTGGCGGTGACGGTGCTGTTCTCGCTGCTGGTCTCCTTCACGCTGACACCGATGTTGGCGAGCCGATTCTATCGTCGGGGTGAGGCGTTGGAGGAGCCGAAGGGCTTTTTCCGCTGGTTTGATGCCCGTTATCGAGCGCTGGAGCGGCTCTATCGTCGGCTACTGGGCTGGGCACTGCGCCATCGCTGGGCGGTGATTGTGACGGGCAACGGCTTGCTGCTGCTCACCCTCATCCTGGTAATTGGCTCCGCCTTGCGCGGTAGCCCCCTGCTGCCGTTCCGATTTGCACCCTCGCAAGATCAGGGACTGATCGGCATCACGGTCAAGTTGCCGCCCGCTGCAGCCCTAAGTGAAACCGATGCGGTGGTGAAGCGCATCGAGCAGGCGGCGTTGAGCATCCCCGAAGTGAAGTTCGTCTCCTCGCTGGTGGGTGCGTCGGTGGCAGGCTTCATCGGCGCAGGCGATCGGGGACCGCGCTTCGCCAACATTCAGGTGACCCTCCACCCCAAAAAGGCACTGCTGGACAGCCTCATGTTCTGGGTGAAGCACGAGGAGCCGCTGCGCACCCGCTCCGATGTGGAGATTGCGGGCGAGTTGCGCGAGAAGATTGGGGTCATCCCCGGTGCCCAGATTACGGTGAACACCATTTCGGGCTTTCGTGGCGGTGACTTCGGTGTGCCCATCCAACTGGCGATGGTGGGCAAAGATACCACGACTCTGCTGGAGACCGCCGAGCGCGTGAAACGGCTCATCAGCCAAATCCCCGGTATCAAAGACCCTGACCTCTCGTGGTCAGCAGGCAAGCCAGAGCTACAAGTAGTGGTCGATCGGGAGCGAGCGACCCGCTTGGGTGTGAGCCTCACCGAGATTGCCCTCGCCTTGCGCACCGCCTACGAGGGCGACACAAGCGTCAAATACCGCGAGGGGGGTCAGGAATATGCGATTCGGGTCCGACTCGGCGAAGCCGACCGCCAACGCGTGAGCGAGCTGAGCAATCTGGTGGTGAGCTATGTGCAAGGCGCACCTGTCTACCTGCGGGATGTGGCGACCATCCGCCTCGACGAAGGTCCCACGCGCATCGAGCGTGCCGACCGCCAGCGGCGCGTGATGGTGCTGGCAAACATCATGCCCGGCTACTCGCTGGGCAACCTCCGCGTGCAGATCGATAACCTGCTGCGCCAGCAGAATGTGATTCCACCCGGTGTGCGCGTCAGCTGGTTCGGCGAGGGTGAAGTCCTAGCACGGGAAGGCGCCTACATGATGCAGGCGTTGCTGCTCTCCTTCATTCTGGTCTATCTGCTGATGGTTGCCCTGTTCGAAAACTGGCTCTATCCCTTTATCATCATGTTCAGCCAGCCGCAGGCGTTGGTGGGCGCGTTGTTGGCGCTGATTGTCGCCCGCTCCGAGTTGAACATCGTCTCGATGATTGGCATCATCATGCTGGTGGGGCTGGTGGGCAAGAACGCCATTCTGTTGGTGGACTTCACCAACACGCTGCGGGCGCGGGGCTTGTCGCGCGAGGAGGCGTTGCAGCAGGCGGGTCCCATCCGCTTGCGTCCGATTCTGATGACGACGGCGGCGCTGGTGCTGGCGATGGTGCCGATTGCGCTGGCGGTGGGGCGTGGCTCCGAGTTCCGTGCGCCGCTGGGCATCGTAATTATCGGCGGCATGCTGGTCAGCACGCTGCTAACGCTGGTGGTCATCCCCTGTATGTACACCGTGATGGACGACCTGACGCAGAATCTGCGGCGGCTTGTCGCACCCCGACGCGCCGCCGTGAAGCAGCGAGTGGCAGGGGGCGAGTAGGGGCAGACCTCTGTGTCTGCCCTCATCCCTCCATTGCAGGAACATCCTGCCCAAAAGCGAATCCCCTCCCCATCATGCCGTCGGACAGGTCAGACAAGTCGGCGGGGATGCAGGAGGAGCTGCTCGAAAGTCGGGTGCTGTATCGAGGGCGCGTGGTGGTGCTGCGCCTCGATACCGTCCGCATGCCGAACGGGCATATCACCCAGCGCGAGATTGTGGAGCATCGGGGCGCCGTTGCGATTGTGCCCCTACTCAACGCCGACACGGTGCTGCTGATTCGCCAGTATCGCCAAGCGGTGGGCGAAACGCTGCTGGAAATCCCCGCCGGCACGCTGGAACCCGATGAGCCGCCCGACCAGTGCGCCGCACGCGAGCTGCAGGAGGAGACCGGCTACCGTGCCGCTCACCTGCGCCACCTCTTCAGCCAGTACCTGGCGCCTGGCTACTCGCAGGAAGTCCTCCATGTCTACCTCGCCGAGGAGCTAACCCCTGCACAAGCCCATACCGAAGCGGATGAGATGGTGGAACTGGCGCCCACCCCGCTCTCGCAAATCGTGCCGATGATTCTGAACGGCGCCATCAAGGACGCCAAGACCATCGCCGGCTTGCTCATGACCCTGAGACTGTTGGGACGATGAAAAAATTAAGCGAGCTTCGGGCACGGATCGATGCCATCGACGCGCAGCTGGTAGCGTTGCTGAACGAGCGCGCCCGCTGCGTGCAACAGATTGCCCAGTTGAAGCGCCGCTCGCGCAAGCCCTTTTTCACCCCTGAGCGCGAGCAGAGCATCTATCGCCGACTGCACAAGCTCAATCGGGGACCGCTCAGCCCCAGCCAGCTGCGCGCCATCTTCCGTGAGATTATCTCGGTGGCACGCGCCCTCGAAAAATCGCTCACCATCGCCTTCTGGGGACCGGAGGGCACCTTCAGCCATCTGGCAGCCATCCAGTGCTTCGGGCGCGCCGCCCAATTCCTGCCCGTCGAAAGCATCGCCGATGTGTTCGCTGAGGTGGAGAAATCGAACGCCGACTATGGTGTCGTGCCAGTGGAGAACTCGCTGGCAGGCGTGGTGCCCGAAACGCTGGACACCTTCCCGCACACCAATGTGCGCATCTGCGCCGAAATCTATGTGCCGATTGTGCATCACCTGCTCTCGCGCTGCGCGCACCTGGAGCAGGTGCAGCGGGTCTATGCCGGACCGCAGCCGTTGCAGCAGTGTCGTCGCTGGCTACGGATGCACCTGCCTGCCGCCGAGATTATCGAGATTACCCCCACGGTCAAAGCGGCGCAACGCGCGCTCGAAGACCCCGAATCGGCGGCGATCGGCAACGCGCTCACCGCCGAGCTGCTCGGACTGCCCATCCTGTGCGAGCATATCGAAGACAACTCCCACAATCGCACCCGCTTCCTCGTGATTGGCTATAATGAGCCGGCACCCACAGGCAAAGACAAAACCTCGCTGCTGTTCACCCTGCGCAACCGACCGGGCGAGCTGTATCACGCGCTGGGCGCCTTCGAGCGCAACGGCGTCAACATGACCATGATCGAGTCGCGCCCGAACCCGCGCGGCACTTTCGAATATCTCTTTTTTGTGGACATTCAGGGGCATCATCGGGACGAGGCGGTGCAGCGCGCCCTGCAGGAGCTACAGAACTACGCGCTGGAGGTCGTGCTACTCGGCTCCTACCCCGCCGCGGATTAAAATAGGGATATCACCCCTCCGTGCCGAAAATTTTAAGCACGATGTACGCAGCACGGTCGCAGACGGTGGAGCAGACAAGCGCGCTCATACAGGGGATATCGTGCTGACCCCCAACGAGTGGATGATGGCACAACGACTGGGCGACGAATATTGGCTCTATATCATTACCGACGCTGCCAGCCAACCCCAATTGTACTGCCTGCAAAACCCAGCTCATCATCTGCAACCTCGCGCGATTCAACAAGTTGTGCGCTACCAAGTGGCGCTGGGGGAGTGGCAATCTGCCGCCCAGAAGGAACCGTTCCTCCCATCCTGACCCCGCGCTTTTGAAAGCAGGAATCGCACGGGGGCTGGCGAAGCAACTGCCTGAGGAGGTAAAAAAATGAACTGGCGAACCTATCTCATGGTGACGATGCTGGGCATCCTTATCGGGATGCCGACGCTGGCACAGAAGAAATCGGAAGAGCGACCCGTCAAGACCACCGTCGCCGCCATCCTGGAGGAACCTGACCGATTCGATAAGAAGCTGGTGCAGGTGGAGGGCAAAGTGAGCGACTATAAGGAGAAGACCTCTCGCGCCGGCAACACCTACACCACTTTCAAACTGGAACAGGGTGAGAAGAAAATCACTGTCTTTTCCTATGGACATCTGCGCCTGCAGAATGGCGACGAGGTGGTGGTCATCGGGCGATTCTACAAGGAGAAGCGCGTGGGACGCGCCACCTTCAAAAACGAGATCGACGCCAGCACGCGCGAAGGGGGTAAAATCACCAAAAAAGAGTAGGGGGCAGATGGGTGTGTCTGCCCAAATGCCCAAATCGGGGGGTCAACCAAATGAGCCATCGCGAGCGAACAAATGGGCATGCCGTGCGCGACGGGCAACGCTGGGAATATGCGCCCGCACCCGAAGCGCGTCACATCGTCAAAATCCAGCCCCGCTATGAGCTGTTTATCGGAGGCGAGTTCGTGCCGCCCAAAAGCGGACAATACTTCCCCACCATCAACCCTGCCAACGAGGAGGTCTTAGCCGAGGTTGCCTACGCCGGACCAGAAGATGTGGACCGCGCCGTGCGTGCCGCACGCGAAGCCTACGACAAAATCTGGAGCAAGCTGCCCGGCAAGGAGCGCGCCAAGTATCTGTTCCGCATCGCCCGCATCCTGCAGGAGCGCTCGCGCGAGTTCGCCGTGCTGGAAAGCCTGGACGGAGGCAAGCCGATTCGTGAATCGCGCGATGTGGACATCCCGCTGGCAGCAGCCCACTTTTTCTATCACGCGGGCTGGGCAGATAAACTGGAATATGCCTTCCATGGACGCAAGCCGCGCCCGCTGGGCGTCGCCGGACAGATTATCCCCTGGAACTTCCCGCTGCTGATGGCTGCATGGAAAATCGCGCCCGCGCTCGCCTGCGGTAATACCGTCGTGCTAAAGCCTGCCGAGACCACCCCGCTCACCGCGCTGCTGCTGTGCGAGGTGTTCCAACAAGCCGAGCTGCCCCCCGGCGTGGTGAACATCATCACGGGTGATGGTCAAACGGGCGCATGGCTCGTGCAACATCCCGATCTGGACAAAATCGCCTTCACGGGCAGCACCGAAGTGGGCAAAAAGATCCAGAAAGCGGTCGCCGGCACGCGTAAACGGCTCACCTTAGAGCTGGGCGGCAAAGCCGCCAATGTGATTTTTGAGGATGCCGACATCGACCAAGCCATCGAGGGCATCGTGAACGGCATCTACTTCAATCAGGGGCATGTGTGCTGCGCGGGTAGCCGCCTGCTGGTGGAAGAGAGTATTTACGAGGTCGTGGTGCGCAAGCTGAAACGACGCATCGAGCTGCTGCGCGTGGGCGACCCGCTGGATAAAAACACCGATGTGGGCGCCATTAATTCGCTGATGCAACTGCGCAAGATCGAACATCTGGTGCGAGTGGGCATCGAGGAGGGCGCCGAGATCCATCAAAGCAGCTGTCCACTGCCTGAGCGCGGCTACTGGTTCCGCCCCACCTTCTTCACACGGGTCAGCATGGCGCACACCATCGCCCGCGAGGAGATTTTCGGTCCCGTGCTGGCGATACTCACCTTCCGCACGCCGGACGAGGCAGCCGAAACCGCGAACAACACCCGCTACGGGCTGTCCGCCGGTGTATGGACGAACAAGGGCAGCAAGTATCTGGCGTTCGCCTCGCGCCTGAAGGCAGGTGTTGTGTGGTGCAACACCTACAACAAGTTCGACCCTGCCAGCCCGTTCGGGGGCTACAAGGAGAGCGGCTTCGGGCGCGAGGGCGGCATCCACGGCTTAAGCGCGTATGTCGCGCTGGAGTAAAGAGCTATGCGAATGGTTGGCGTGCTGGTCGCAGTAGCGATTTTAGCCCTCCTGCTGATGGTGTGGCTCTACTACGGCACGGGCGGCAAATCGGGCGGTGCGCCCGGCGCGCCGCCTGTGAGCCGCGTGGGCGAAACCAAACAGGCAGCGCGGGGCGTGGAGTGCCGCAACAATCTGAACCAGATACGGGCTGCCATCCAGATGCGTCAGGGCAGTGAGGAGAGCCTGCCCGCCAGCCTGCAGGAGCTGGGACTGTCTGCCAGCATGCTCGCCTGCCCCGAATCGGGTCAGCCTTATCAATATGACCCGACCAGCGGCACCGTCAGATGCCCCACCCCCGGACACGGGAGCTATTAGCATGCGCCGACCGGAGGATGCCGCCGGGAGGACCGATTCCGAGGGGAACCGTTACCCCTGCAACCCCTGACTCGTCTAATAGGCTGGAGGGATTTGCATGCGACACGCTGGAATCACAGGGCTTGTGTGGTTAGGCACACTGGTGCTGGCAATCGCTCAGGGCGTGCTGATTGTGCCCGACGAGACCCCACCTGACCACCGCATCCGAGACGGGCGACCGTTCCGCATCAAGGAGCAAACGGTGCGCGTCACCATTCGGGATAGCATCGCTGAGACCACCATCGAACAGCTCTTTGTGAACGAGTCGTCCGCTCCCCAAGAGGCGGAATACTGGTTTCCTGTGCCGCGTTCCGCCGCTGTGCAGCGTTTCACGATGGTAGTGGGGGACAAGCAGATGGAGGCGCGGCTGTTGCCAGCAGATGAGGCGCGGCATATTTACGAGCGCATCGTGAGCCAGCAGCGCGACCCTGCCCTTTTGGAGTTCGCTGGGCATGGACTGTTGCGGGCGCGGGTGTTTCCCATA
>Ga0209143_1001176_pt1 | contig 12309 bp, 9 predicted proteins | sample FaiFalFF_MnMetaG_3_FD_184739 | JGI IMG/M metagenome (GOLD analysis project Ga0209143, IMG submission 184739) | Freshwater microbial communities from Yellowstone National Park, Wyoming, USA - Fairy Falls B (FF_Mn_B) MetaG (SPAdes) (version 3) | ecosystem: Environmental > Aquatic > Freshwater >...
AAAAGATAACAGAATATATGAGCTTCTGAGAAAGCCTGAAAAATTTTTTGCAGCAACTTTGATTTTAAACAACATAGCAAATATACTCCTTGCATCTTTTATAACATATAAAGTAAGTAGAATAAGTAAGGAGCTTGTTATTTTGTCGACAGTTTTTATTACGGCAACTGTAATAGTTTTTGGTGAAATTTTACCGAAGGTATGGGGAATAAAAAATTCTCACGAAATAGCAAAAATAATATTGAGGTTGATGTATTTGCCATCACAGATTCTATCTCCTCTTATAAAACCTATTGAAAAACTAATAAAATCTATGGGGGAAGAGGAGATGATAACTCATATACCGCTTGAAATTCTTGAAAAAGAGCAAATAAAGATGATAGAGGGAGTAAGAAGACTTGCAGAGCTTGAGCTCCAAGATATCATGATACCAGCGGAAGATGTCAAAACAATAGATTACAATATGACTTTGAAAGAAGCTATAGAAAAAATAAAACAAACAGGGCATACAAGATATCCTTTAATCTCAGATGGTAAAGTTTTAGGAGTAATACTTTCAAAAAATCTTCTTTTTATGTTTCCTGACAAAATCCCAGATGAAAATATGAAGATTTCAGATATAGTAAATTTATACCCTGAAATATTAAAGCCTGCAAAATATGCTCCGCCGAACAAATCTGTTATAGATCAACTCAGAGATTTCAGAAGATGGAAAACCCACATGGTTTGCATAATAGATGATCAAGGTAAATTTGAGGGAATAGTAACTATGGAAGATATAATAGAGGAAATTGTTGGATCTATAAAAGATGAGTTTTCTGATCAAAAAGAAAATTTCTGGATGGATGGTGAGTTTATCTATGCAAAAGGTCAAACACCAATAAGAGATATAAATAGAGAACTTGGTGTGAACATAGATGAGAGATTTTCTACAATATCTTCAACAATAATTTCAATTCTTGGCAGAATTCCAGAAAAAGGTGAGAAAATAATTTTTGATGGATGGGAAATAGAAGTTATTGACGCAACAAGATCAAAAGTAAGTCTTGTGAGGTTGAAACATATACCATCTGCGGAGAAGGAATATGTGAATGAGATCCGAGAGATAGAAAATTAGAATTTTATACAGAATTGCAATTTACTGCTGTTAAAGAATTGATGTATCTCCTTTTAGTAATCTGCGTGCTATCGTTCTTCTTTGTATTTCGGAAGTTCCATCTGGTATTCTGTAAGTTCTCGCAAGTCGCCAACCATCTTGGAGTTGTAATTCGTTAGTAAGTCCCATTCCCCCGAAAATTTGAATTGCTCTATCATAAACTCTCTGACAAGCTTCAACACAATAAGCTTTAACTGCTGAAATTTCTTTAACCGGTATTATATCTGAATTTTCTGCTTTCCATCCACAATGGATTGCGAGAACCTGCGAAGTATATGTGTCTATATACGTGTCGGCAAGCATAAACTGTATTGCCTGATATTCTGCTATTGGGTTTCCAAAAGCTTTTCTTTGTTTCGAATATTCAATTGACTGGTTTAATGCCCATTCAGAAAGTCCAGCACACATTGCACCTATTGCCAACCTTCCTATGTCTATTCCTTGCATAGCTTTTATGAAACCAAAATTAACTTCACCTATAACATGGCTATCTGGAACCTCAACATTATCAAAAGATAGTATCCCTGTGTCAGATCCCACATGTCCCATATATGGAATTACAGATTGAACCTTCCATCCTCTTTCCTTTTCAACAAAGAATGCCGTTATTCCTCCTTTTTTTTGTTTTAGTAGATCTGGATCTGTGACTGCGAAAACTACACAAAAGTCAGCATACGGACCATTTGTGATCCACTGTTTCAGTCCATTTATTACCCATTTTCCGTTTTTTCTTTCTGCTCGCGTTTTCAGCGACCATATATCAGATCCTGCTTCCGGTTCAGACAGGGCAAAACACAATGTTTTTTCTCCTTCGAGCATTGATGGCAAGTAAGCTTTTTTGAGTTCATCCGAAAGTTCTAAAATAACGGGAGATGGACCATCTACAAAACCTGCTGTAAGAGGATGAATTAGTAATCCCTTCCCAGATGTTATAAGTGGTCTTCCGGGACCATATCTTGCATGTAATGATATATTTACAAAAACAGATGCTAGTGGTCCAAGCCCCATGCCACCTAATTCTTTTGGGACGAACATATTCAAAAACCCAGCTTTTGCAGATTTTTTTCTGACATATTTTCTGAGTTCTAAAACTTCTCTTTTGAGGTAGCCATTTGGCTCATACATATTCACTTCGCTTTCAAGTAGTTTTTTATTTTCTTTTTCAAGAGGTATAATTTCAGACTCTATGAACTTAAAAAGAGCATCTATTATTTGCCTTATTTCTTCTGGTGGTCTCAAATTTATTCCTTGCTGTTCCATATTTTAAAATTATTTTCTCGGGAGGATATTTATGTGAAAACAACAAAATTTTTGTTTTTTTTTATTTCATTCGGCACAGCATGAAAGTTTCCCCAATGGTCCATTGTTAATAATTTTTTCAATCATCAGATTGTAGTTTATTTAATATAAATTCTTTGATTTCTTCTGCTATTTTTATGGCTTCCTTTGCTTCTTCTTCTGTGATTTCTTCTGGGGCCGGATATCTTACATCTACGGCATAATCGGTGAGTTTTTCAGCGATATCTATAATTTCAATAAAGCTCTCATCATTTATAGAGGCAAGTCCGACTAATTTTCCAAGGTCATGAGTTTTTTCAAATTCAATTTCTTTATATATAAGAAAAGCTTTTATATACTTTTCAGCGCATTGCTGAGCGTGAAAACATATGATATCATAAGGAGGATTAGGTTTTATACTGAGCAGATGTTTAGCGGCTATTAAATCTTTTTCTGCTTTCTTTATCCATTCTTTAAAATTTTTCTCTTTCATATAAAATTTTCCCTTTCCTTACTACGCTTGAAATAAAGGTGTAAGGAATATTTTCACAATTCTCTAATTCCTGTACTGATATTACGATTATGTCTTTCCCTATAAGAAACTCTCTTAGTGCTTTGCGGATTTTAATTCTTAACTCCCTTTTTGAATCTTTGATGTTATCTACTACTACTAAAATGTCAAGGTCACTACCTTTTTTGGGCTCACCGTAAGCATATGAACCGAAGAGGATAATCTTTAACGGATTAACTGCATTAACTATCCTTTCAACAATTTCTTTAAGTAGTTCTTTGTCTACTTTTTCAACTTTTGTAAATTTAATTTCGCTCATTTTTTTCTCTATCTCCAAGGCGGCTTATCATCAAATTTATGGACTTTAACATCAGATTCATATTCCTCAATTTTTTTCATTCATTCTCTCTGGATAGTAGAAGTAGAATATGTGATGAGTTAAAGATAATTATTCGGCACAGCATGAAAGTTTTGATACATCTTTGATGAAAGATTGGCAGCAGAGTTTTATTGCTTCTGAAAATGTTGGATATGCGTCAACCATCGAGATAACATCTGGAACTTTCAGCGAAAATTTCACCAAAAGAGCCGCTTTATGAATGGCTTCTCCACCATAGGGTATAAGAACATGAATTCCAAGAATTCTACCACTTTTTCTTTCCACTTTTCTGTAAGTTAGATAGAAAGCCGAAGCGAGTAAAATAACAACTATACCAGTAAGGTATGGACGCAAACCTTCAAATTTTGAAAATAGTCCTGCACTACTTAGACCTAATATAGCTAAAACAGCTGGACCGAGACAACAAATTGATGCACCTATTGCTGAAATTATTGCTCCACCAATAGTCAAAATAAGTTGTTTATTGTTCAAATTCTTCATTTTTTGTCCACCTCCTTCAATTTTTTACAGGGGGAGCTACAATTTTGCTCCCCCATATTCATTTATATTTCTTTTAACTTACCTTCTTTTATAAGCTTTACTAGTTCATTCCAAGCTTCTTTGGTCAATATGAATTCCTTTCCATCTTCATAGAATGCTACTTTTTGTTCTTTTCTATCTATTGTGATTTCGGGACACTGACCGCAGGCGGGACACAAAGTTATTTTTTCTTCTTCTATTTCTTTCTCTGCCATGTTATTTCACCTCCTTTCTTTGTTTTTTGTTTCTTTTACAAAAAAATTTAAAACTTTGAAATGGGCTTTAAGGTTTAAGATTCAGGAAAGACTATATTCTTTAAGTTATTGGAATTTTATAGTAATAGAGAATGGGTAGATTATAAGGATGAATCAGATTTTTCAGGTTTTTGTTAAATGATTGGCAACTTTCATTTTTCCTGATTTTAGCCACTTTTTTTATTTTTATCCCCTTTCTTTCCCTTGTCTGGTAAGGGCTCCAAAAATTGCTCAAAATCTTGACTTTTTTTTTTTTCGAAATGATTAAATTTCATATATCAAAAAGAGGTTTAAAAGCTATGGAGAAAGTAAATCATAAGGCAGTAGCAAGAAGGCTTCTGAGTTTGTTTTTATATCTTGGTGTATCCGTATATCTTATGATGTGTAGCAGTGATAGCAGGAAAAGTGAAGATTATTATGGCAGGAAAATGGAAAATTTGGGTAAGGCAAGGTTAAGTCCCAAGATTTCAGCACCTCAATCAATTTTTGATCTACTTTCAGAGAAGATAAGAGATAGAGGATTTGAGGTAGTAAGAGGTTTTATTCCGGATTATGCAATTTTAGCGAAAGATGAGATAAAGTTGGAGGGAGAGTTCTTGGTAGATGGATTTGTTTCACTGAAAGGAGAGTATGGGGGAGGGAATTTGGAGGTAGGTTCAGTAGCGACGAATGGGAGTTTCAAGGCAGAGGGGAAATCCAAAGTTACAGGGAAATTGTTTTTAGGTCCGCAGGGAGTATATAAGATAGAGGGGGGAGCTGAGGTCAGAGGAGGTATAGAGACACTGACAGAGAGTATTGTCATACCAGATTTTGAATCAGCATTTTTGAGAGCGAAGGAATACAACGACAACGAAAAGATCCCTTCTGAGTTTTTGAAAGAAGGAGTATTGAAGTTGGAGGGAGGTAAGGAGCTTGAGCTACCATCGGGAGTTTATTACTTGAATGGGATAAAGTTGGAAGGTAAGTCAAAACTAAAATTTCAGGGCATAGCATTTGTGTTTTTAGAGGGAGGAGAAGAAAAAAGGAAAGAAGGAGAAGATAAAGGGAAAGGAAATGGTAAAGGTAAAAGAGAAAGTAAAGAAAAAAGTCAAGAAAAAGGGGAAGAAGGATTTTGTTTGAAGGTCCAGAGTGAGTCGGTGCTAGGAGTATTTCCATCTGAGTTGAGGGTGATAGCAAAGTGTGGGGTGAAGGTTGAGAGCAAAGGAAAGATTTATGGATTTGTAGCAAGTGGAGGAGAGGTTAAGATAGAGGGTGGAGGTGAGATTTTTGGGGGTGTTTTAGCAAGGAAGTTCAAGGGAGAGAGCAAGGGAAAAGTTCATTTTGATAAATTTTTATCTACCAGCTTTTACATGTATGGGAACGAGCGTTTAGGATTAATTTTCGATTTGAGGCATGTGATTTTAAGACTTTCAGAGGGGGTTGAGATTGATTCTATTTTAGGGATACTTGAGGAATCTGGGATAAATGTTTTGGGTCCGTTCTATGATGGAACCTATCTTGGCAGAGTTAGAGATTTGGTAGCATACCAGAGTTTATCCAGAGGTATAGTAGGGGTAAAATTTGCTGGAAATCCATTTATAACAGTTGATGGTTATAGGGGGCTTGCAAGTAGAGGAGAAATTATTGTTGATCTTGAAACAGAAGATATTCAAGGATTTTTAAGCGATTACAACGGAGTTCTTGCGAAAGAGCTTGGTGTAAGATGGATTATCATGGAAGTTCCTGTGAGAACAACTTTTGATTTACTTGAAACTTCCCGATCGGTCGAAATTGATCCCAGAGTTTTTTACGCTGAACCAAATTTCCGTCATTTTGCAGAACCCGAGCAAACAGTTTCTCCTGACGATCCTAGGTTAGGACTTCAATGGAATCTCGGAAATATTAATGCTCAAGAGGGATGGGCTTTTATTTATAATGGAGAACTCAATGGAGTGCCAATTTTTTCGTATACTTGGGGTGTAACTTTAGCTATTGTAGATTGGGGTGTTGAGAGTACCCATCCAGAATTTAGTCAGATATTGATAGATGGAGATATAACTCCTACTCCGTCTGATAGCCATGGAACAGAAGTAGCAGGAATAGCTGGAGCACACACTAATAATGGGATAGGGATTGCAGGGATAGTTTGGGGGACACCAGGTGTAAATCTCATTATGCCATTTGATGATGCTGTTACTCCGCTCCAGAATGCTGTTGACAGGGCCTGGCGTAGAGGAGCTTTAGCTATAAACGCAAGTTGGAGCCACTCAAGGAGTCAAACTTTAGAGAATAATATTGCAAACGCAGTATATTGTGGAAGAGGTGGGAGTGCAAACTGTAGAATGCGCTATAATAGTAGAAATGGTACATGTACTCTTCAAGCTGGAACTCAAGGATTAGGTTCTGTTTTTGTAAAATCAGCTGGAAACACACAACAAGGTCAGCAGACGTGTAGTGTAACATATCCTGGAACATTAGCTAATACTGACTGTTTCAGAAGAAGAATGTTGGTAGTTTCATCTATAAATAATAATAATGTGATTAGCTCATTCAGTTGTACAGGACCTGAAGTTTCGGTATCCGCACCGGGTGAATGTGTTCAATCAACAACAACTGGAAATACTTATGTTAATTGCATCAATGGGACATCTTATGCTGCACCACATGTTACAGGTCTTGCTGGACTTATATTGAAGCTCAATCTGCGACTTTCTGTTCAAGATGTTTTTGATATAATCACAAGAACTGCTATTGATCTTGGCGATCCAGGGAGAGACAACAATTATGGATATGGTAGGATAGACGTGGAAAGAGCTGTTGTTTGGACTATCTTTCGCGGCTTTTCGGCTTCACAGGAATTTCTTTCTTCTAATTCTCTGATAATACAGTCAGCAGTAGGTAGTACAGTTTCAGCGGTTTTTCAAGTTGCAAATGGAGGAGAAAGCCCAATTTTTGCAACAATAAGAATACATCCACAAGAATCAGGAGGAATATCTGCTTCTTTGCCTCGTGGTACAGATCAAGCTATTTTGGTTATATCTCCGGGACAATCAGCAAATATTAGTATCACTTTCAGGAAAAATACAGAGGGCCCTTCTGAGGGGAGATTTACTCTGACTTACTGCAGGGATGGACTTGCATTAGAGCCTCAGGCATTCAATATATTTGGTGGGAGTCAAGTTGCATATCCTGATTTCCTTACTCCTGTATCCTTTGAATTCCTTGGTAGGGTAATGCCTCTACTGGTAAGATGTACGAATTTCGAGATAACAGTAAGAACACCTCCTGTATGTGGAGATGGAATATGCGAAGGAAATGAAAATTGCATAAATTGTGCGCAAGATTGTGGTAGTTGTCCTCCACCACCGGGAGGAGGGAGTGCCTGTGTAAGCTTCTGCAAACTTCCATTATGCATACCTATATTCTGTCTTCCGAAAGCAGGATGTATATATATATGTTTCCCACCGCCCGGATGGGCAGTGTGTCCATTCTGTTGTCTTTGGTGCCTTTTTGTCTTCGGAGACCCAGGACCCGGAATTCCCGAAGAAATTCCTCCTGAGCTTGCTGATATCATGCAATCTCCGGAGTGTAATTTGTGTAGTGAAAGCTTGAAGTCAGAAGGAGGGAGTGCTTTTGGGAAACCAGAATGCAAGCTCTGTATAGAGAAAGTTGTTCAGAGGGGAGCAAGTTTGTCATACCAGTGTGATATGTGCCTTATGAACATAAGAGATTATGGGGAGCAGGGAGCAGATAGCTCTTGGTGTGCAATATGTAAAGACCAGTGGGAATCTATGTATGAAGCTTATAAAGATGCAGTACAATCAACGATGCCATGATTTTGTGGAAATTTAAAAGCAAAAAAGTAAAAAATAGGGGAGGCGAACAAAAGTGGGAATGAAAAAGGAAAAAACAAAATTATTATTGGATTTTATTCTCTTTTCTTTTTTGATTTTACCTTTTGTGTTTTTTGGTTTGAGCTTTTGTACAAATAAGACTGGAAAAGGTGGAAATAATAATCAGAATAATAATAATTCGATAACTCAAAATAATATACCCATACCCCATCCAAATGGGATAATGTCCCATGATTCCGTCATAAAAGAAGTTAAAGTTGAGGTTTCCTCATCTCGGCTTGTGATTTTAAGATGGGAATTAGGAAAATTAGGGGCACCGAATATGAGGAAAATGAGTTTTCAAGAAAAAGAAAAAATGAGCTTACCGATTTTGTTTGAGGTTTCAAGAACTGATGAGAAGGGAGATGATAAAATACTTGGTCAGACAAACCAAAACTCTTTTGTTGATTCTCCTGAGAAAGCAGGGAGATATTGCTGGAAAGTTAAAGCAAAAAAGAACAAGGAGGAAAATGAACTCTGCTCTTTTGATTTAGATTTGGATGTAAAGGAGGTATGTTCAGAGATAAAGGATGGAGGTGATACAGAGCCTCCTCCACCTTCTCCATCAAATCTGAAAGCCGAAAGGCAAGGAGAAAAGGTGATTTTGAGTTGGGAAAGGAAAGGAAGAGAATTGGGTTTTAAGGTTCAAAGGTGTATCAAAAAAGAAAATTCAGATTGTAGCTCTGATGGATTTTATGTTGTAGGGATAACAGAAGATACAATTTTTGAGGATGAGATTTTATGTGTTGGTAGTAATGAGGCGTGTTGGAGAGTTGTGGCATATAACAAGGGAGGAGAATCAGGATATTCAAACAAAGTTTGTTTAAAGCTCGATTGCGTTTATGTTTTGTTTTGGAAAGATGAGGACCAAGATGGATATGGGTCAGAGGAGTTAAAGATCTGCGTGAAAGAAGGTCAGATGCCAGCAGGAGTTACGATTGTGAAAGGAGATTGTGATGATTTAGATCCAAAAAGAAATCCATCATCAGCAGAGGTATGCGATGGAAAAGATAACGATTGCGATTTAGATATAGATGAGGGATGTGAATGTAAGATAGGTCAAGAGCGTTCATGTTATTCAGGACCTTCAGGGACAGAAGGAGTAGGAGTTTGCAAAGCAGGGATTCAAAGATGTGAGGGAGGGGTATGGGGGAAATGTGAGGGACAAGTTTTACCAACTTCTGAGATATGCGATGGTTTAGATAATGACTGCAACGGGCAAACAGATGAAGGTTTCAATGTAGGGCAGAGTTGTAATGTTGGAGTAGGAGAATGCACAAGGACGGGTCAATATGTTTGCAAAGCTGATGGTTCTGGGACAGAATGCAATGCGGTTGCAGGAACACCAACAGCAGAGGTATGTGATGGAAAAGATAACGATTGTGATGGGAAAATAGATGAGGCTGATGAGATTATACAGGTAAAATATGTTTGCCCTGTAACCTTTGCACCAAATTATTGCAACGGTATTGATGATCGTTTTTCTAGTTGTGATCCTAATGGATATGAAATAAATGAGGGGATAGTTGATAACCAGTATGAATGGTGGTGTGAAGCATCTGCTGAGGGTCGCCAAATTTTTATTTCTTCCATTAAGGCTATAGAGAGCAATTCTCAGCCCCAAATTACATATCTTTATAGATTAAGTGATAATAGTGGAAGTCTATATCAAACATCATCAACTATATTTTACTTTAAAATTACTTCTGATGAGGAGTTATTGAGGTTAGGGAGCCAACTTTCAGGAAAGGATTTGGGAGTTGATTTTTCAAATGAGTTTATCTTAGCTATTGGCTTATATACAACTTGGTGTGATGTAGGGGAACAACCATTGAGGAACATTGTTATAAGGGGGATAAAGTTACAAGGGGATAAGGTTTACTTTATCATAGCTCCTATGATTGATGGAGCGGCTGGTAATGCAATAAGGGCTTATACAGATTGGGATTTTATGATTCTCCCCAAAAAATATCTCAGTTATCAGATGGTTTTTGTGGATGTTTTCGGGCCAACAAATGTAGGTTGTTACGGGGTAGATAGTAATCCTCCACAAGTTCCAGTACCAGATTTCTGTCCATTTGCCCATTAAAAGGAAAAAAGTAGATAATGATCCAAATTCTTACCTTTCTTTTCTCCGCTTTTATATCCTCATTTTTACTTCTGCTCTCTCAACTCTGCGTTCCATTTTTGCCTTCTTTATTTTTCACCTTCTCTCTTTTCAGAAAGCAGAACTTGAAATTTTGGTTACTGATAGGTTTTGTTTTCTGGTTTTTTGACATAATCTGGATTTTGAATGCAATAAAGCAAGGAGGATTCCCAGCTTGGTTAGGTCTCATTTGCCTTGCCGCACTATCAGCAGCTTTAAGTTCAATTTCACTTTTGCCTTTCGGTTTCCTTTCAAATCTCTTTTGGGGGAAAATTCCATTTTCGGTTTTTGTTCCTTCGGTGTGGGTATCAGTTGAGTTTCTGAGAATTGAGGTTTTGAAGGGAATTATTCCTTTCCCTTGGGCACCTTTGGGTATTCAGTTTCTGCATACACCCTTGGCACAAATATCAGAATTTACAGGAGTATGGGGTCTGAGTTTTATCTCTGCTCTGATTGGTTCAGCAATACTTGATTCAATATTGATGAGAAAAATAGTTTTCCTTTTAGTAGCAATTTCAGTTTCAATTTCAACTCTTGCACTCGGAATCATGAGAGGAAAACAGATTGAAGACCTGATAAAAAAACAGCAAGATGATCAAAATAAAGTAAAGGTTGTGGTATTGAGGACGGATTTTTCAAGGGAGGAAAAGTGGAAGGATGTAAATTTAGTTCTGAAAAAACAAATTGAGCTGACTCGGAGCGCTCTGGAAGAATTGAGGAATGAAAAAGAAGAAGAAGGAAAATCTGATAAGGGGAAATCTGATTATTATAATGATTTTGTTCTTGTGATATGGTCGGAACTTTCTTTTCCTGTTCCATTTTTTAATCTTTGGTCATCTGAAATCAGAAAGATCACATCAGAGAAAGTTTTTTTGGTTTTTGGAGCCCCTGAGTTTTCAGGAAAAGGAAATTTTTATTTTTATAACTCCGCTTTTTTCATAGGAGAGAATATAAAAGGAGTTCAGAGGAAAGAAAAACTCGTTCCTTTTGGTGAGTATATACCGGGTGGGATTGAAAAACTTTTGTGGAATTTTTTAGGAGATTTTTTAAAAAAGAAGCTTTTTGGAGGATTTTTTGAGCCCTGGGAAGGAAAAAGAGAAATATTTGAAATTGGTGTTGATAGAAAACTGAATTTTTCAGTTCTTATATGTTGGGAGATAGCATTTTCTGATTTGGTGAGGGAAGCGGTGAAAGGAGGAGCAGATTTTTTGGTAAATATTTCAAACGATGTATGGTTTGGAGGTAGATGGGGTGAAATGCAGATGTGGAATTTAGCGGTTCTTAGAGCTTTGGAAAACAGAGTTTATATTGTAAGGAGCACAAACAAAGGAGTAGCTGGGATAATAGATCCTGTTGGGAATTTCAAATCTGATGATAATACAGGATATGTTTTGGGGAAGGTAGGTCCAAAAATGATAAAATCAATTTATGTTGGAGATGTTTTTGCTTATGCGAGCATAGTTTTCTGCGTTTTTCTGCTGATTGCAATTATGACAGGAGATAAGGAAAGATAAAGAAATTTAATTTAAGGAAAAATGAGTGTTTGCAAGGATATTTAGACTTTTTAGGTATTTTGATGTATGGAGAAACAAATTGTTTGCTTTGCTCATTTCCGACTACTTAAAGGCATGAACCTTCAGGAAATTTTATTAGCTGACGAAAAACAAATTTTTTGTACCTTTGAATAACATATAAAATTATGGGGTTTGGGAACGATTATTTTATAGTAAGAGATGTTGCGAAAAGATGTAAAGTAGCTCCGAGCGCAGTGAGATACTACACAAAGATTGGGCTCATTTCTCCTTGTGGTCAGACGGAATCGGGATACAAGCTTTACGGCAAAAAAGCGATAGAAAAAATAGAGTTTATAAAGAAAGCAAAAAAATTAGGATTTACACTTGACGAAATAAAGGTTGTGATTGATACAGCTGAATCGGGTAGGGCACCTTGCAAGCATGTTATAAGCTTCCTCAAAATGAAAAAAGAAAGAATAGAAAAAAGGATGGAATTTTTGAAAGAATTCAAGAAGAGAATTGAGAAAGTTTTGAGAAGGTGGGAGGGAAAGTTGGGTAGATGTGGTGGTAAAATATGCTCAATAGTTGAGGAAATTGAAATTGCACAAGATTAAGAAATAAAATAAAAGAAGTTGCTAAAATTGTATTATGAGGTATAT
>Ga0209143_1001181_pt1 | contig 12294 bp, 8 predicted proteins | sample FaiFalFF_MnMetaG_3_FD_184739 | JGI IMG/M metagenome (GOLD analysis project Ga0209143, IMG submission 184739) | Freshwater microbial communities from Yellowstone National Park, Wyoming, USA - Fairy Falls B (FF_Mn_B) MetaG (SPAdes) (version 3) | ecosystem: Environmental > Aquatic > Freshwater >...
CTAAAGGATAACGGTTTTGAAACAGTTACCGTAATCTCTTTCTTTCCACAATCTAGACCCTCGCAGCTCCCTTCCCATCCATCAAAAACGTAGCGTGTGTCGTTTGAAACATAGACAAGCGCTTCCTTGACTGTGAGCCTTGCCACATCCCCCTCATCATACCATCCAGCGCCAACCACATCGGCTTCTGCAAGAACTTTATCGATATTAACAAAATATTGAATCTTCCACAATGCTTTAATGTCTTTTGGCGAGTCGACTAAAACACTTGATTGGCTTGTTGGTTTGCCGTCAATAATCCAGCCCGTAAACTTAGCTCTCTTACCTTCTGAAATAGAAACTATATCAGAGTCAACTCCAAGCTGGAGTACTTCACGTTCGTCGCACCACAACGTTGAACCCTGCATGTTTTGGCATATTCCAACCGCAGTACCATAAGGGGTTGATATGGTGACCTTGTACTGCATTTGCATGTAATAAATACTCTTAATTGTTATGGGTGAATTCGCGTTAATTATCCTTTCCTCCCTAGTTTCGCCATCGCTCCAAGCTCTGAATCTATAAACTTTTCTAGTATTTTCGGACAAACTGGAAAACACTTCTCTTTCTAACAATTTTATTGAGTGCTGCGTACCCTCTAACCACCATGCTTCATACGGTAGCTCAGAAGGATGCAGCTTTCTACCATCTATTATTAATCCAGCAATCCTTGGCTCGGAATCTATTATGATTCTGTATTCTTTTTTAAAGACCAGTGAAACTTCTGCAAGGCCTGTAAATTCGTCTGCTACAACATGGTAAGGGCAGTTAATGCATACATATCTTACGTCCTTAGACTCACCCTCGAGAATGTTAGGAGAAACGTTAACTTCATGCTCCAGCCCCAACATTTTCTTCTCAAACGTTTGAGTAGCTGAGATGGTGCCCACATTTCTGCCATCTATTATTACGTCAAGAGACCTTCCTTGCGGAACACCCTCAACCCTCAGCCTCAGGGTTGCAACAGGGTATAGGTAGATCTCATATCTGTCTGGGGCGGTCTCTTTCGTGTTCCTCCATTCAACGTAGTTTTCCCCTCTCGACGTGGGTGTTGGTGTGGCCCTCCAAATCCTAGTAGAAGATTCAACACGAACTTCGTCTATGAAACCGCCCCTACCCTTCATACTATCAACAATCCTCAAAATCTTCAACTCGTGGTCAGAGTAGCCCAGACTCGAAAACCTCGTCGTAAACCTTGTCCAAACAATTCTTGCAGAATCATCAATCCCCCTCCCAACCTCAGTAAGAGAAGCTACGTTAAGCGAGGGCCGTACCAACAAGTCACGGATATAGCTTACATGGTAATAACTTGGTCCCAGGACGTTATAGCACTGGGACTTAAAAACATCCCAGCTTATCCCCTCAGGCCTGATCCATCCTTCTATAACAATCAATTCATCACTTCCATCTCTGTTTACCGTTATCCTTAACCCAAGGAATAGTGTATGGGATGGGCACCCAACCACGTTATACCGTACTTCATCTGCTGCTGCAAGGTTTCTGCCGATCCATGCTTCAACAATAACCCTGTGAACACCCACAGGGCCCATTTCAACCCCCTCCAGACAGTACGTTCCGGCGTTTATGCGGTCATCATAGTAGACGATATTACTACCATCTGGTGTTATAATATAGAATCTGAGCCTATCCACGTTAGCACTGATACTAAAGCATATGCGGATATACTCACCCACTATATAGACTCCTCCATCTAAGTTGCCTTGACCACGTCCTCCCTTATTAGTCCACACATCAACACTTATCTGAGCGCCTGTATTTTGAATTATTATGGCAGATACAAATAGCAGAGAAAACAACGTCATACTATATCGCAGAAGCCTCCGCGTTTGCATCCTGGCTAATTATGTAATAACTTTTACTTAATCTTTTCTTTCATCTCATGTATTTTAAGCGAACAATTTTTATGTGAGTTGAATGGAGACGATCTACTGCTTCCTTTATATGCTACGCTCAGAGGAAATAGCGGGCAGCGTTTAATGAAGCTAGGCTCATATAGAAGAGACTTTATTAGGAGTGAGGAACATAAATCTCTTATAGACCTCCAGATGCCGCGATGATATTCTACCGCAAAATGAGTGCAAGACATAAGTTTATAAGTAACCTCATCATTTCAGTAGTAAGAATATGTGGTCAAGAGATCTGAGGTTCTATGTTTCTGTTACGACTATCATGCTCGTATTAGGAGTTGTTGCTACCACAGTTGTTGTCGATGCTCAAGAATATATAATTCTTGCAAACGAAAAAGGTGTCCAGAAGACCATTTTTGCCAGAGGTGAGGGCATACAGCTAGAGTTAACATTACCATATAGTGCAACAGTCCAAGTCTTGCTGCACAACCCGCCTGGAACTGCTGGGCCGTCACCTACCATTTTTATTCCACCTACTCCGGTGCAGGCCAACGTCAAAACGGTTCTTGGGCCGAGGTGGCTAGACGAAAGAGCACCTTGTGGAAAGTACCGATTGGAAATAATGATACTTAATCCGCCGCCACCTTTACAACCAAAAACCGACTACAGGTATTTTGACTATGCGATGAATGAACCTCAATGTTCTCAAACTCAAATTGTCGTTGATGGGAACCGGGATCAATCGGTGCTTTGGCTTATCGTAGCAGGCGTATCAGCGGTTGCTATTGCAACTGTTGTGTCAGTATTGATACTAACGAGATTGAGGGCCCCTCCGCCCAAGGAAGAGAGGGCGGTCATTCCTCCACCTGTTCCGACTACCCCTACAACTCCCTCCACTTCAGCTCCTAAAGGTGCTCCTCCTAAAGGAGTGGTTAGAAGGACTCCAATTGTTAGAGGCTCCGAGAGGGATGAGGAGAGACCATGAAGCTCGTTGTTCGAGATAGGCTGTCAGGAAAACGGTACGAGCTAGAGATCTTCGAAGAAAATACCGCCAAAGATGTTATCGACACGTTGATCGAGTCAGGGCTAATTAAACCATCGCCTGGGGAAGGTTATGAATGGGTTCTTGTAGACCCTAGATTCGTACAAATACACCCTGACGAGCGCATATCTTCAAGGCTGCATTCAGGCAGCGAAGAGAATGAGGTATTCTTGGTCGCCCGTGTTGTAGGAGGATGGAGGAGATGTCTGATAGTACAAGCGTAACATCCCATAAGCCACGAATCACAAAAATAGAAGATTTCAATCCTGATGAGGATATTGCAAGTAGGCAGAAAATAATCCGGGGATGGGATCAGGAGGCACTGAGGAATTCTTCTGTGATGGTTGCTGGAGCAGGTGCGTTAGGTAATGAAATAATAAAAAACCTAATCATGTTAGGTTTTGGAACAATATACGTGGTCGACTTTGATACGGTGGTAAAATCTAACCTTAACCGTTGTATATTATTTCGGATTGCTGATGCTGAATCAAAAACTACGAAGGTTGAGGCTATAGCTAAGAGGGCGAAAGAGATAGACCCGTATGGCTATATTGAAATTATACCTATTGAGGAAGAGATAGGTCCGCAAGGTTTGAATTACTTAAATCCAATTTTTAACGATAATAGGATCGATCTGATATTTGGCGCATTTGATAACGTGGCTAGCAGAATACATTTAACAACCATTGCCTATTATCATGGCATTCCCTACATAGATGGCGGGATGTGGGGTCCGATAGGGAATGTTTATATAATGGTGCCACCTTCGACCCCGTGTTACGTATGTGCCTTGTCAGAACAAAATTGGACAGAGATGCTGAAAAGATTACAGTGTAGTATGAAAGGTAACCTAGAAAGCGCTGAGATGCCTTCTCTTCCTACTACTGGCTCGATAGTCGCTGCAATACAGGTTCAGGAGGCTCTAAAATTGATATTTAGCAGAAAAAATGCGGGAGAAAATCCTTTAGGGATGCCATCGATTGGTAGAATGATTAGTTTCAACTTAATCACAAATGATTGGTTAATATACGAGATTCCTAAGAGACCAAATTGTCCCGTTTGCAGTAACATCAGCAAAGTTTAGGAGATATGTTACCGCTACAATGGTTGCTCTACCGTTTAAAAAACGAAGAAGAGCAGCTCAGAAAGAAGTTTCCTGACATAAAGATTACTATTGAAGATGCATATGATATGAAAAAGGAGTCTGGACGTTATTTTAAGGTACCTACACCGATAGGAATCGATGAAGTCGAAACGATCAGAATTTACAGGGTCAGGAATTTATATGCTAAAGCTTACGTTAAGAAAGGAAACGTAATAGATAGGACGTTCTACCATGATTTCGATCTTTACGTTTTGAGAAGCTATCCTTTAGGGCTTTCTAGTATAAAAACTCCTCAGAAGAGACCGTTGTATGAGGCTCCTGTGAGAATTAGATACCTTTCAAACATCTTCCATCCAAATATACTACCAGGACCAGACTACTTAAATAATGATGAGTACGCTGGCGCTGTATGTTGGGCAGCTTATTCCAATTGGTTAACCTCATTTACATTAGAGAAGTTGGTTGAGAGCTTCAAGATGCTCATCGAAAATCCAAACCCTGACCCAAGAGAGGCATTAAAGAGACCTATCGCCCAAGAGGCTGCCATGTTCTTTGCAAAATCTGCAAATCAACCACTAGACATAATAAGAAAAGATTTTAGGAAACCAAGGGTAGTTGGAGTGGGATAAGTATGAGCTGGCACAGATACCAAGTTCACAGCTTCGATTATGTGATAGACGGTATATACCTAGAATGTAAAAAAGCTCTTCCTAACGAAACTATAGGATTCTTAGTCGGTATGTACTGTAGATGGAGAGGTGAATACTTCACACTCATAGATGACTACATACCGGTAGGAGGTACCTCAAGCGAGTATCATGTCATTATGGATGCCGAGTCACTAGCTTCAGCAATACAGATATTGGAAAAGAAGTATAACGACGACCGACACTCTATCGTAGGCTGGTACCATTCGCATCCAGGTTATGGAATATTTCTATCGGACACCGACATCAAATCACAGATAACCTTTTTTAACCAGCCATACCATGTAGCACTAGTAGTAGACCCTGTCCGAAATAAGTTTGGGTTCTTCAAACTTTCATTACATAATGAACCAGTCCTAGTGAGTTACGCAATATGGAGGGAGGTACATGAGCGGTAAAAGAAAACCTAGAGTAATGGGTACGAAACAGGAAATGTTTGTAGCCGAAATTCCTCCACCGGGGCCACCGCGATATGAGCTTGTGAAAGCCTGGCCGCCTAGCAGGCCACCCAGCAAAACGTTGAGATCCAAGCTACCGGTAATTATTTCTTCAACAACCTTAGCGGTTGTCATTGCTATATTAATTATCACATCTGGTCTACCGCTGCAGCAATTAATATCTCATATCGCTTTAACCACCACTGTCATATCCACTAACACAATCACCCAAGTCAAAACCATTACCGTCACTACAACACCTGCTATTTCGCATGAGAACTATTCCGCGTGGTTGAAGATAGTGACAGATTCGTGGGATGGAACGAAATATCCAGGTTATTTAACGCCTGTCAAACCAGCCGGAATTGACTTTCCCGGTAGATATAATGTTACGAATGTCTGTGTGGAGCTATATAGGTTCATTAACCCGACCCGTCAAAATCCTGCTCCGTTGACTCATTTTGAGAGACGTTTTGCTGGTAGTCCTAATGCGACAGGATTCATTAGAATCTCGTGGCCGGTTAACTGGGAGAACGTTACGGTGGTGGTTAAGGCTAAGAGCTATTATGGTGAGTGCATCGGCACAGAAAATAAAAGTCCATTCGATGGGATTATTGTCTATTGGCTGACGTTTGGTAGAATAAGTCAAAGCTTTTACAACAAATTCATTACTGATTCTACTAAGCCCGACTTTAAGCCCGGTAACTATACGATAGGTGACGACGGTATGTTTCGAAAACATGACGCAGACTTTAACTGGACCGTAAGAGCACCATTCGGAAGCGGTCCTGTTGACATTGTATCGTATGGTTCAGGACCTATAACCTTCCAAGCCAACCACCACGATCCTCGTGGTGCATGGGTCGCGCGCGCGGCCTACATCTTTATGCTCTTTCATGAGCATACTTGGTATAATGTTAAAGATAACCTGACATATGCCATAATATTTATATATGATATGGATCACACACCTGAGGACTCAACCCGGTCTCTGTTACAGGCAGCGATTACGGGACCTGACGGCCTGAGCAGGTACACCCGCGAAATTTATCCAATAGAATGGGGCCTTGAGAGGTTCGGAAACAATACGCTCGTCCCTATACCTCTCCAGACTATAAACAGGTTCAACGCAACACCGTTCCACGGCGGTATAGGGGCTCCGTCGACTAACATTCGAGTAGGAGCTCCGCACCTCAACGCCACTAAACGCGTCTGGTGGGAGACCGTCCTCACCAATCAGACCTTTTACGTAGGCGACCGGTATAAAGGAGGAACGTACTCACCGGTGCAGGGAACAGAGTATGTTAGACCTCTGTTTGGGGGATTTCCGACCGATCCAGCAGTCAGCCCGACGATCACACAAGGGGGCATTACAGGTATTCCAGCCGGCCCATTAAGCCTAGCACTAAACCATACCGTTCCGAAAACTAACGGTTTGGCTTGGGTTAGTGATAACATTGACAAAGTTACCAAAGTTACCAATGTAGTAGCGCTCGGCAACAATACTGTCTTCTATTCACGGTTATGCGTCTTGGATTCCAGAAATAAATCTGTAGCGGGCGCTAAAATTATACTTAAATCAATAACTTCTACAGATATAACTGACTATCCATTCCATGGTAAATATACTACTGCAGATATCGACGGCTGTACGAAAAATGCTGACAATAGTAAATGGCCTGGATATATGGACAGCTATAAGGATTACATCCGCTTTCCAAATGGAACCGACTGGGGAAAAAGAGGCAGTCTAAACGCTAGCTACTTCTTTATTCCCCTCAACGACATCTCGCCCGCATGGAGAGCTGAAGGTTACTTTATGCAAGTATTGCGAGCGTCAAATGCGGATTGGATGGCCCCTTATAATTATGCTAAGAACTATAGTGCACTCATACCTAAGATAACCTATATGTTGACACGAACACTTACTGATGATCCACGCTGGGGAGGCTTCGAGATACAAATCACAATAGGGGATGGGGACAAATACCGAGCTAGATTCCCCAACCCCTATATTATAGCTTATATTAAACAAACTTCATGGATTAGACCCAACCTTCCAGTCTTAACGGTCAGCCAAGATAGCATCACTATAAAGGTTGAGTCAGATCGCGTCATTATAAAGCTAAGTTAAGTACTTCTTCATTTCTTCCTCCAGCATTCTTTTTTCCTCTTCCAATTCTCGGATGGTTATATTTTTGGCTTCTTCACTTATATTTTGCGACTTGACTATTTCTATTTTTCTCTCTATTTCACGAATTCTATTTATAATCTGCTGAATACGTGATTCGTCTGCATCTTGAATTTGTGAGTTATAATTCGTAGTGGATATTCTTTGCGGAAATTCATCATGAACGCTTACCACGGTGGGCACGCGTTTTCTCTTAGTTAGGGACTTGTGGAATAATGTAACCACCATCACGTAGAACAGAATAAATATTAAGAGGATAAGCAATATTAAGAGGATAAGCGCGATCAGCGTGCCACTATCGACATTCACGTAAAAATTATTATGATTCCGGTATGTAACCTTATCCCAGACATACCGAGGGGTATGGAGCTAGATTAGTGACAGGGAACATGGTGAAACCTTACGCGCATATATGACCGTCGGAAAGGGATTATTCGTAGCCCCATTAGTAGAGGCAGGAGACGAAGAGGGGAGGAGCCAACGAAGACAAGAGAACTCTTAAAACTTCTAAGATCATCAAATACTACCTAAGATCCTAGTGAGGTGGTTCTATGAACGTTTGGACACGCGTGACGGGTGACTCTAACATACGTAAACTATGGTTGTTCAGATTCGATCACTTTACCGCAAATGAGACAAGAATGAACACCAGCATTACGTAGGTAGTCTAGACATTTCTTGTGGTAAACTACAAAACAATCAGGATTTTTGCATAATTCTAACTCATAACCGTCCGAGTCGATAGTCGAGTCCTGCATTGCCGGACAGAATTCATTCATCCAAGTCAGGGAAACATGTACTAAAAGCCGATCGTCCCTTTTAATAGCCTCCTCAGTCTGCAACTCATTTATAACAGGCTGCAAATCAATTTCCCGATTCCTCATCCCACTGTCATGAGTCTTTCCGAAAAGATGGTCGAGCATTAATGAGTAAAGCACGTAGGTAAATTCTCTTAAAATGTTCGCCATATAAGGCGGCGATCTGCCGAACAAATTTATAAATAAACCTTCCATGGAGAAGGTGTCACCTTCATCCGTGTTAGGTATCAAAATATAAACTTCTCTTTCCTCATATTTTTCAAGCTCTTTTAACCTTTTTTCGAGTTCATTAAGCCTGCTTACATGCAACTTAATTTTTTGCTCGTCTTCTTTTAACAATTCCAAAACACCGATTATTTCTTTTTCTATCTGTATTTCCTTTTTTATTTGCTCAACCTGTTCACTTCCTGATAAATACACCTTCTTTTTTACCTTCTTTATGAATGGTAGAACAAATGGATGCAAATAAATAAATAACTTGGTATCTTTGATTGCCATATCACAGTTATCTATAATATTTTTAACATTTTTTATATATTCCCATAATATAGTCAGGATTGAGTTAGTAAAGGCGGTCGAACTTTCTATAATTGATGAGTTATAGTTTTTTAAATATGGGAACAATAAGAGTTGATTATAGTAATCTAGGTCGATGCTGGAGGTAGCTATTAGGTGATTTTTAATTGAATATAAATACTTTTGTATAAGCGTGAGAGGCAAAAGAAATGATGACTCATTTTGCGAGCGATTTAATGATTTTGCAAATAATTTTTCATATTCCGAATCAGTCAATTGTCCTAATATATACTTGATATTTAGCTTTTCAACTTCATCGAACGCTTTTGTCTCTGATAAAGTATTTTGTTTTTGGTGTTTAATCGTTTCCATTCGTTCAATTGCTATTATCCCTTTATTCTCCAATGAAGTTAATATGTTTTTAACCTCGCTAATGTTTTCAATGACGGGTTTGTCTTCTACATTTATGGGCAACGAGCTGTTTGATATCATTAACGAAGAATTCCTCGAATTAGGTAGTTTACTCTTTAGTAAAATCGTCAATATTGCAAGTTCGTTGCGAGTGAGGCTCAAACAACCTCCCTAGTGTAGATAGCAGCATACTTGTAAATAAAATTTCTAGTAGATCAGGGGGTAACGTCAAGTTGGTATTACCTCCTCTCCTTACGAGATCTGAATCAGCGCTACTCCTTTCGCTATCCCCTCTATGCTCTTCAATGTCTTCGAGTTTACATTGTTATAGAACCTCTTAGTCCTGTCCTTATTTCCCTTAAGCTGAGGCCTGCTGGAAGAGAAAGACGGAATAGATCTTCTCGAGAGAAGGGTACCTGTGGGATTGAAATAGATTGGAGAAAGAGTCCAGTACAACATCGATGACGTGCATCACGGCCAGAGATCTATCCCAAAAGGCTTAAGTAAAACTTGTCAGTACCCCATGCGTGGATCACAATACTTATTTAACGGTAGGGATGTGTCTTTGACATGTTAGGGGCGGGGCCCCGATTCGTCTATGCCTTATTGCTAGTGGCTTTCCTACTGCCTCTATTCCTTCTGGTGCTTACACCAGCGATCTATGCACAATCAGCACCAACCCCTTCTATAACTGCGGATAGGATTGAGGTTACTGTAAATCAAGGCGATATTTTTACAGTTACGTTCACAGCTAGGAATCTAGGTGGCACTCCAAACGATAGGGGCTGGTCTCATGCAACAATAAGCGTCTCAGGAGGTCTTGAGATAGTCAGCTGGACCAGGTGGAGTGACAGGGATAAGAAGTTCAACATAGGCGACCCTATCTGGCATAGGGACGGCCGTCAGATCCCTGCGCAGAATGAGATGCTTGAAGCATATGCTTCCTTCCCTTCAGGAACTACGCGCGTCCTTACGGTAACATTCAGGGCCAAGTCCCCTAGTAGCCAATGGATAAACTTCAGATTCACGTTGGTCAACTTCACCCAGGACGAGGACTGGAGCACGGCACAATACTATCGAGACCCCTCATCAAGTAGCTTTACAGACCAGCAGGGCTGGCCAGCAAAGAGAATAAACGTCATGGTGCAGGCTCCCTTGCCAGATCTTACAGTAACTTCAGTCACTGTCTCGTCTGTCCGGGTCCGGGTTGGGGAGGATTTTACCGTTAGTTGGGTTGAGAGAAACCAAGGAACTGGTAATGCAGGAGCATATTATGTGGGAGTTTACCTTGGAAGAACAGAATACGGCAGAGACTACAAATTAGGTCAAGATTACAGCAGCGGCCTAAGTGCTGGAGGCTCGAGGTCGCGATCACTCAGATTTACAATTCCCAACACGGTTTCACCAGGACTTTATTACGTGACAGTCTTCATAGATGAGACCGACATAGTACGTGAATCTAATGAGAACAATAACATAGGAAGCACTACACCAAACAGAATTACTATTGACCCGCCGCCTCTTCCGGACCTTACTGTACGTGATGTCGTCTTCTCCCCACAAAATGTCGTCCAGGGTGGAAGCTTAACGGTGAGCTGGACAGAGGATAACATAGGCTCCGGTAATGCCGGGCCCTACAGGGTCGGGATATATCTTGGGGTCTCCGAGTATGGGAGAGATTATCTCCTAGGTAGCTTAAACAGGGATGGCTTAGCTGCTGGAGGCTCGAGGAGCTCCACGCAGACATTCACAATACCGTCCAGCGTCCCGCCGGGAAGCTACTACGTCACGGTATTCATCGACTCCCAAGGAAGTGTATCCGAGAGCAATGAGGGAAACAACGTAGGGAGCTCGACACCAAACAGAGTAACTGTCACCCAACAACAGAGCTATCTTAGGGTTAGGCTTGACTCTGCTACGCTTAACGGTCAAGGTCTCTCCACAGGTAATCCCGAGTTAAGGGTTAGCCCAGGCTCAAGAATAACTGGAACCATTACCTTCACAGTTGAGAATGTACAGCCGGGGAGCTGGATAACCCCAGTCATATGGGTTACGAGCTGGGAGAGGGGGACCGTCTCTAACGGAAGGGTAAGGGTTATCGCAGATGATATAAGGTCTACTAGACAGTTTACTGTGAACATAGACGTAACAGCACCGAGCAATCCTGGAACATATTATATAGGTTTCTTCGCGGGCTGGATGTATAATGCGGACGAAGTTGCGTCCAACGACCATCCGCCGAACTATGGTGACGGGGACGATGTGTGGGACATGCCTGCTCAGGGATGGGAGGAAGTGATAAGCAATGGACAGGCATCGACAGGACCGTATAGAATGCCAGGGAGAGCTATAAGAATAGTTGTACAGCAGCAACAACTAAGTGTAGACGTGTGGACTAATAAGGGTGGTCAAGGTAGAGGTAACCTCAATGGTGGGCAGTACACTATAGGTGAGTCGATCACCTTATACTGTTCTGTAAACCTCAATGTAGACAGTCTTAGGATCAAAGTAATCAGACCTGATGGTGTCGAGGTTATTGCATTAGATCGTGGGCCTTCATCTGCAGGAACATACCAGGCTTCCGGCACTGTTGGAGAGCCCGCTGGTGAGAGGAGAGTGATTTGCGAGGCTCGCTCAGGAGATCAAACTTCAAGCGATGAAGTGCGGTTCACAGTAACACAGCCTCCTGACACCACACCACCGACTGTTAGGGTTATTGCACCCAACGGCGGCGAGACCCTTTTCCCCGGTAATGTTTTCAGGATCAGGTGGGAGGCATCGGATAACGTCGGCGTCGCGAAGGTGCACATCTGGCTCTTTCAAGGAAACGAGCAGGTAATGGTTATTGCGCGTGATCTTCCGAACACGGGATACTACGACTGGACCGTGCCTAATAGGCCTGGGACAAATTACAGGATTAGGATAGCAGCTGTTGATGCAGCAGGAAACGCTGGATACGATGATAGCGATGGGACGTTCGAGATAGGAGGAGAGGTCCGTGTGACAGCTCAGATAGTATCATTGACCACCGACAAGAATCAGTATAATCGCGGGGAGACGGTGAGGATACGTTACATCATCAGGAACACCGGCGATGTGAGGATTGAGCTGAGGATGGTTGTGGAGATAGTCGACCCGTCAGGACGTTCCGTCTACGATT
>Ga0209143_1001182_pt1 | contig 12293 bp, 11 predicted proteins | sample FaiFalFF_MnMetaG_3_FD_184739 | JGI IMG/M metagenome (GOLD analysis project Ga0209143, IMG submission 184739) | Freshwater microbial communities from Yellowstone National Park, Wyoming, USA - Fairy Falls B (FF_Mn_B) MetaG (SPAdes) (version 3) | ecosystem: Environmental > Aquatic > Freshwater >...
TCGAGACCTCCCTCACTACGTCGGCGGAGATCCCCGTGAACCTCCTCTCGGAAGGATGCCCTGGACCTGGGGAGAGGACGATCCTATCCGGTCTCATCTTCCAAACCATCTCCAAAGTGATCCTCGTGCTCCTCACGACGAAGGGCTCCGCACCGAGCTTGCCTATGTAATCTGCGATGTTCCAGACGAACGAGTCGTAGTTGTCCAGTATCAGCACCCTCATCAGGTCCTCACCCCTCCGGCCGCCTCGATGAGAGCCATCAGCTTGGCCTCCGTCTCGAGGTACTCCCTCTCCGGCACCGAGTCCCAGACCACTCCGGCTCCGGCCTGGACGAAGGCCTCGTCACCATTCCTGAAGAGGGTCCTGATGGCGATAGCGAAGTCGGCGCAGCCGTTGAAGGAGAAGTATCCGACGGCCCCCGCGTAGGGGCCCCTCGCAAAGGGCTCGAGCTCGTCTATGATCTCCATCGCTCTCAACTTCGGAGCACCTGTCACCGTTCCGGCCGGGAAGACCGAGACGAAGGCGTCCATGAGGCCGCAGCCGGCCCGCAACGTCCCCTCCACCCTAGAGACGAGGTGCTTGACGTGGCTGTACTTCACGAGCTTCATCAGCTCCGCCACGTTGACGCTTCCAGGGACCGAGACCCTGCCGATGTCGTTGCGTGCGAGGTCCACGAGCATCACGTGCTCAGCGAGCTCCTTCTCGTCGGAGAGCAGTTGGATGTCCGATTCCGCTTCTCTATCGGGGTCAGACTCCCTCCTCCGCGTCCCTGCGATCGGGAAGGTCGTCAACCTCCTTCCCTCGACCCTAACCAGCATCTCGGGGCTTGAACCGGCGATCTCGACGTCCCCTAGCCTCATCAGGTACATGTAGGGTGATGGGTTGATCCTCCTGAGGTTGTAGTAGAACCCTAGCAGGTCACCGGTCACCTTGAGCTCGATCCTCCTCGATATCACCACCTGGAAGGCCTCACCGTTGGCGATGTACTCCTTCGCCGCCTCGACTGCCGAGACGAACCGTTCCTTGTCAGCCGAGGGCCTGCGCATCTCACATCCGGGAAAGGTCGGTTCCGGCTTGTCTCCCGTCAAAGCTTCCTTGATGAGCCTCCTCAGCTCGAATTCGCGCTCCGTGCCCCGAGTCGAGCAGAGGTATGTTTCGCCGCTGAGATGGTCTATAACCACGACCGAGTCGAATATGCCGAACCTCATCAGCGGGTATCCCGAGCTCCTTCTCGAGATCTCGCAGTCGTTCCAGAGGAAAGCCGCGTCGTAGGAGACGAACCCTATCGCGCCTCCCGCTAGCCTCGGTGTCACGGACACCGGGATCCTCTGCCCAATCAGCAACCTGAGGCGGTCAAGCGGGTCACCGTCCAGCTCCTCGACTATGCTGCCGTCCTCGATGAGCCTCGTGCGGCCGTCCTGCTCCACCTCAAATATAGCGAGAGGGTCGTATGCGAGGAAGCTGCACTCGGCTAGGGGTCTCGGCCCCTCTACCGATTCGAGCAGAACGACGTCGCTGCACTCCTCCCGCAGAACCGACGTCAGCGAAATGAGATCCACTCCGCAGTCCAGGCGTCTCACAGAGAAGGTCGTCTCACCGAGAGCCTGCCCAAAGGCGACCACCTGACATTGCGGAGAGCGTTCCATCCGTCGACATATCAATCTTTTGGTGGGGCGATGGATTACCGCTTTAAGCGGCTGGCGTGTCGGCGATCAAACCATCGTCACCGGACCGATTTCGCGTGTCACCGCAACGGCGCAATCCTCCTCGTTACGTTTTTATCGCGTGATGTGAAAACAGAGAAATGGAGCCCGGGTGGCCGAGCGGCTAGGCGGCGGCCTGCAGAGCCGCTTCACAGGGGTTCGAATCCCCTCCCGGGCTGAAGGGCTTTTCCAGCAACTACCTGCGAAACAGCATCACTCTCCCGAACCCTATCTCTCACTGCTTCTTATCACCGATTCACCTTTGAGTCTCCAGAGCCCTCTGGCGGGGTCTTCGACCACTATGCCGAACTCGCTGACCAGTTGGTCGCTTATCAGGGGCTCGTCTGCGTACTCGGAGATGACGATGTACGTTCCGACTTCCCTCGCCTCGACCCCTTCTATGAGCAAGGCTGTGGAGGCACAACCAACCCTGTACGCCTTCATCAACCCTGACGCGGTCTTGTACGTCTCGACTACGGTACCATCCGGTAACCTTGGATATATTCCAAGCTTCTCCGCAACAGTGACCGGGACGAGGATTTCCGGCACGTCCGTTTCGTAACCAGTGTTGACCAGAGCTACCAGATCCAGTGAGGCTTTACCTTACTTTATCTTGACCCTAACCCTGACTCCCATGGGCCCCCATCCTTAGCGGCCTAACATAGCCTACCCTCTTCCTGACTAGGAGCCTCAACGGCTTGACATATCCGACCCTGACCAAAAACCCCACCGAGCTGGACAGGAGGTCGGTCACTATTAAATCATACGGGATTAGATATCCGCCTCCACATTGTTTTCGGAGACAACTGTTATCAGATGAGCCGGACAATGAACGACGCAAGTCTGACGAGCAAAGTGACCTGCCAACACGCCTCGATCTGTTATGTAGTCGCATGGGAACGTTCCATCGCAACGGCGAAAGGCGTAGGGCCCGAGGAGTCGGACGATAAGGCATTTTTAATCCGAACGTAGCACCGAAGGAGGCATGGTCCTGCAGGAGGCCCTCGCGCTGCCCTTCGTCCAGAGGGCTTACGTCGCTGCGCTGCTGGTCGGTTCGCTACTCCCAACGATAGGGAGCTTCGTGGTTCCGAAGAGGCTCTCGCTCCTCGGCGACACGTCGGCCCACATAGCCTTCGGAGCAGCGGCGTTCGCATCCCTGATAGGCATCGCCTTCACCGACGCTCTCGCGGTCCCAGTGACGGCCCTCGCTACGGTGCTGATGCTGCGGCTGATAAGAGGATTCGGTGTGAGCGGTGACGTGGCGTTGACCGTCTTCCTGACAGCAGGTGCGGCGCTCGCCTCGGCCTCCATCAACCTCGGGTCCCGAGTCAACCTTCAGGCGGTCCTCTTCGGCTCGATCCTCCTCGTCGGACCGGAGGACCTCTTGGTGATGGCCATTATCACGGCCGTAGTCATCGGCATCGTCGCGTTCCGATTCGGCGACCTGATACTGTTCACGCTCAACGAAGAGCTGGCCCGGCTGAAGGGCGTAAGGACCGAGCTGCTGGAGACGCTCTTCGCGGTGGTCGTGGCCGTCTCGATCACCGAATCGATGAAGCTGATGGGCGTGCTGATGGTTACGTCGCTGCTGGTGCTCCCTGTGGTGGCGGCGTCGTCGGTCTGCACGTCCCTGAAGAGGTCGATAGCCACATCGGTGGCCATCGCTGAGCTCTCCACCTTCTCCTCCGTCTCGCTCTCCTATGCTGTTGGGCTCTCTCCGAGCTCGTTGACGGTCCTGATGCTGCTCGCGCTGCTGCTTGTAATGGGACTGGCGGGAAGGTGGGGCCTTACCATCTGAGGGGTGCGCGGTTTGAGGGGCGTCCGGGGATCGTTGTGGCCTGTTGTGATAGCGGTCCTGCTGCTGGCATCAACCGCTCAGCTACTGAGGACAGCGTTAGCCGAGGAGGGGTCGCTCGTCGTGGAGGTCTTGAGGTCTCCGGACCCATACGAGGTGAAGATAGTGATAGAGGGACCTGGCGGGACGTGGACCTTCGAGGGGAGGTCGAGCGTATCGCTGACCGGCGTCACGAGCGGGACCTACACCGTCAAGGTCTACTACAGGGGATATCTGGTAGCGACGAGGGCTGCGGTCGTAAACAGGGACAACGTAGCGCTCTCAATTCCGATACCGTTCGTCGACATCGTGCTGCAGGCCGTCGACCTGAAGGGGAGGGAGCTCTCAGGAAGGCTCTACGCGAAGGTCGATCCGAGGGACGGCTACAGCGAACTGACCGTGTCCGGCAGCTCAATCGTGATCAGGAGGGCCCTCGAGCCCGTTGCCTACTCCGTCAACGTCGAGTGGGAGAGCCCGCTCTACGCCAAGAAGGCCAGCGCCAACCTGACAGAGCCCGCCTGGTCCCTGATGAGGAGGGGAACGGTGCAGCTCCCTGTGACCGATCTGACGGTCTCGGTCATCGACAAGGAGGGAAAGGGAGTGGGAGGCGCAGAAGTCCGGATAGCCAATCAGGTCCTGACGACAGGCGAAGAAGGTAGGATCGTGGTCCAGAGGGTCCCGGTGGAGTACAGGGGCGAGCCTGTGAGCTACGATTTGGAGGTCAGGTACATGGGCTACCTCGTTTACCGCGGGCAGGTCCTCACCTCCACCACGAACTACGCCTTCACCTTCACCGCCGATCTGAGGAGGCTCACGGTCCTGGTGCTGGGCGAGGCCGGGCAGGGCATTCCCAACGCTAAGGTCTCTCTGCTCAGGGAGGGGAATGAGGTCGGAACGGCCTTCACTGATGCTGGCGGAAGGGCCTCCTTCGAGGGCGTTATACCTGTTGAGCATTTCCTCCGGGTGGAGTACAAGTCGCTCTCCCAGACCCTGAAGGTGCATCCCTCGCAGATGACCGGGAGGCCGGTAACCGTTCAGCTCCCCGTCTACATCGAGCTCGGAGGCGTACCCCTCTCTACCGTCCAGCTTTACGTCCTCGTCGGAGGAGTGGTCATCGCTGTAATCGCCGTTGCGGTGTCAGCTTTACTGCTCGTGAGGAGGAGGGCGAGGAAGGTCAAGGTGGTGGGCCCGATATACTGAGACTCAAACCCACTCGCGGGGATACCTCCAGTCGGAGCCGTGGGCCCTCATGCTCACCCTGAAGACCTCCGGCATCATCCTCTTGTGCTGGGAGGTCCTGACCATCCTGTCGACCTTCAGGACCTTCTCGAGCCCGACCCCGAGAACCTCAGCCACCTTCCTCGGTTCCATCCACCTGTCGAACCTGAGGTAAAGTATGCTGTCGAGGAGGTCGTAGCTCATCCCTAGCTCGCTTTCTGCGGTGTGGTCCTCCCACAGCCTCGGCGAAGGGGGCTTCTCGATTATCCGCTCCGGGACACCCAGGTACCTCGCAAGCTGTCTGACCTGGGTCTTGTAGAGGTCTGCAAGGGGCATCACGTCGACCCCAGCGTCGCCGTACTTCGTGAAGTAACCTATCGTGAGCTCCGACTTGTCGCTTGTCCCTATTACGAGGGAGTCCCTCATCGCGGCCTCGGCGTGCAGTATCACCATCCGGACCCTCGCGGTCACGTTCCCCTTGACGACCCTGTCCCTGATGCCGAGCGCTGAAACTATCGAGTTGACGATGGGCTCCACTTCGACGAGCTTCACGTTGCCCTCCGGTATGCCCAACCTGTTGACCACCTCGAAGGCGTCCTCGAGGTCCTCCCTCGGCGTGACCGATGAGGGCAATATCATGCACGTCACGTTCTCCGGGCCGAGGGCCCTAACTGCAACGTATGCGGTCACCGTCGAATCTATCCCTCCGCTGAGCCCTATGACCCCTCCCTTCTTCCCGGCGATCTCCCTCACGTAGTGCCGCAGCCTCTTCGTGAGGTAGTCGACCACAGGTGCTGGCTCAATCCTCAGCTCCCTGATGGGTATCTCGAGCCTCTGCATTCCCTCTCACCATTCGGGCGCCCGTATATGATCAGTTGCCCTGATGGTCAGGAGCTGTTGGCATCTGCACACCATCACGCACCTTCATCGGAAACCCGACGTCCGTGGCACAGTTAAATTGACCTCGGCAGATCAAGTGTCGTGAGGTTCGAGGGCTCGTTCGATCTGAAGGCGTCTCCAGAGACGTTCTTCAAGGTGGCGACGGACCCTAACAAGTTCAGCAAGGCCATACCTGACGTGAAGAAGGTGACCGTGAAGGACCAGAACAACTTCAACGTCGAGTTCACGGTATCGTTGGGACCGATAAGGGGGACGATGAAGGTGGACTTCACCTACGAGAAGGTGGAGCCCTACAGCTTCCTCTCCGTCGTAGGGAAGGGCAGCGGCCTCCAGTCCACCGTCAACGTGAGGATAGACGCTAAGGTCACACCTTCCTCAACGGGTTCCAAGGTCGACTGGGCAGCGGACCTCACGGTCGGAGGGCTTGTGGCGAGCGTCGGCGGCAGGCTCATCGAGAGCGTCACGAAGGACAAGATCACCCAGATCATCGAGAACCTGCGGAAGATCGTTGAGAAGGAGGCCCGGTGACAGAGCTCTAACCGTCGCAACGACCATTTACCTCTTGTTAGCTTGCGGCATAGTCCGGAAAACCTGCATCCCAATTTAGCCCGGACCGTTCCCCTTCTATCGCATGCAGTAACGGTTTGCAACGTAACTTTCGATCAGCGGCCGTCGCGCAAGCGGGCCCGCCGGGACTCGAACCCGGGACCTCCGGCTCCGAAGGCCGACGCTCTATCCAGCTGAGCTACGGGCCCCTGCACCAGCTCACAGAAACAGCCCCTCACTTTATATCGCTATGCGGCGGATCGTTCCGCTTAACGGAGGCAACCTAACCTAAGCCGTGACGGATCGTCCTGAAGCCTCAGGACCTGCCCCGGGTGGGATTCGAACCCACGACCTACCGGTCTTCAGCCGGTCGCTCTCCCGCTGAGCTACCGGGGCCCTCTGGGAGGGAACCAAACGAATTTAAAAACCGTTAAATCAGGCAGCAGAACCCGCATGATCCTAGGTGACCTATGCGTGTGGTGGTGACAACCCAGCCGACGTTCAGCGCAGAAAGGGGGACGTGAATTCGTTGATCCCCGTTCAGCCATCGCTTGATGGGAATGAATTGATGTCGTTCGCGATGGTGAAACCCAACTTTATGAAAGGAATTGTTACAAGAACTCCACATTAAGAGAAAATGCCGTGTGATGAACGGCGGGTCAGCCCTTAGGACGTCAGGATGAAGAAGGCTATGGCGATGCCGTAGATGGCAAGGGCCTCGGCGAAGGCTGCGATGATGATCGCAACGGTGCGGAGCTCGGGCCTCTCTGCGGAGGCAGCCAGACCGGCAGAACCAGCCCTCGAGATGGCGAACCCGGAGGCAGCAACGGCCGCCGCGAAAGCTATCGCTGCCGAGAACGCCTTGTCCACAACCGCCGCACCACCGGCCTCAGCTGCGAAGCCCAGCTGGATCGTCCACGAGGCCATCAGCAATGCGGGAAACAGCAGACGTAACGTCCTCATGGGTTTTCGCGATTATCCAATACGGGCTACTTTTAAACCTCGTGACAGACGAACTCGACGTGAACGAAGGCCGATCGGAGGCGTCGCCTGGAAAGGGATAAATGATCGCTGGATGCAACCTCACGGGGTAGGGAAGATGGAGTACGTTTACGCGGCACTGCTCCTCCACAGGCTCGGAAAGACGATCGACGAGCAGAGCGTCAGGAGGGTGGTAGAGGCCGCTGGAGGGACGGTGGACGAGGTGAGGCTGAAGTCGCTGGTGGCGGCCCTTCAGGGGATAAACATCGACGAGGTCCTCAAGAGCGCAGCCGCCGCACCGGTCGTCGCCGCACCGGTAGCAACACAGGCCGCAACCGCTCCAGCACCAGCCGCAGAGGCAGCACCCAAGGAGGAGAAGAAGGAGGAAAAGAAAGAGGAGGAGGCCCTCTCAGGGCTGGCGGCCCTCTTCGGCTGACCGACCCTTCAGGAATTTTCTCCGGCTCCTCGATCGGATCGCAGTTTTTCCGTGTAGGTCCCTGACACCGAAGCCTTCCCTCAGTCCCTGCCAGAAAAGGGATATCTTGTGAGAGGGCACAACACTGGGAGGAATTGGAGTTCGACGAGAGCCACTACAGGACGGGATACCTCGTCGAGAGGGGCTTCGTGAGGAGGAGGTGCCGGGTCTGCGGGAAGCACTTCTGGACGCTGGACCCGGAGAGGGATACGTGCAACGAGGCTCCCTGTGTGCCCTACGACTTCATAGGAAGGCCTCCGACCTCGAGGAGCTACTCGCTCGACGGCATGAGGGATGCGTTCATAGGGTTCTTCGAGGAGCGCGGACACGCTCCGATTGCTCCGTACCCTGTCGTTCCGAGGTGGAGGAGGGACCTCTTCCTCGTATCGGCCAGCATTGTCGACTTCCAGCCCCACGTCACATCGGGCCTGATGGAGCCGCCCGCCAACCCGCTGGTCGTGAGCCAGCCCTGCATCAGGCTGGTCGACGTGGACAAGGTAGGCCTCACGCTCGGAAGGCACATGACGATCTTCGAGATGGGAGGGGCCCACGCCTTCAACTTCCCTAGAAGGGAGGTCTACTGGAAGGACAGGACCGTGGAGCTCTGCTCCGAGTTCCTCGAGAGGCTCGGCGTGAAGGAGGAAGATGTCGTCTACAAGGAGGGGGTCTGGAGCGGCGGGGGCAACGCAGGTCCCTGCTTCGAGGTGAACGTCGGAGGCCTGGAGGTTGCGACGCTCGTCTTCATGAGCTACAGGGTCACGGACGGAGAGCTGGAAGAGCTTCCCGTCAGGACCGTCGACACGGGCTACGGGATAGAGCGCTTCACTTGGCTGAGCAACGGAACCCCAACCGCCTTCGAGGTCGTCTACGCCGACGTGATCCCGAAGGCGTCCGAGCTTCTCGGGAGGTACGAGGTCGACAGGGAGTTCCTGATGCGTTACGGCAGGTACTCGGCATGGATACAGCCCGGAGGGGAGGTTACGGTCTCGGAGGCGAGGAGGAGGGCCGCTGAGCTGGCCGGCATCAGCCTCGATGACGTCCTTGGGGACCTTCAGGCCCTTGAGAGGTTTTACGCCTCCCTCGACCACTCCAAGTCCATCGCCTTCATCCTCTCCGAGGGCGTCGTCCCCTCCAACACCAAGGTCGGGTACCTCGCACGCCTTCTGATCAGGAGGCTTTACAGGACGCTCACCTACCTCAACGCGCAGGACAGGGTCCTCGACCTCTTGAACCTCCAGCTGAGGCACTGGGGAAGGAGGTTCAGGCAGCTGCTCGAGGCGAGGGAAGACGTTCTGGAGCTGGTCGACTACGAGGTGAGGAGGTTCGCGGAGACGCTGGAGAAGGGCACGCAGCAGCTGGAAAGGTTGCTGAGGGAGCTGAAGGCGAAGGGAGGGGCAGTGACGACGGAGACGATGATCAGGCTCTACGACGAGCGCGGACTGCCTCCGGATCTGGTGCGAGAGGTCGCAGGGATGTTGGGAGTCAGGGTGGAGGCTCCAGAGAACGTCCAGGAGATAGTCGCTGCGATGCACCTCACCGAGTCCCAGAGGCAGGAGCACCAGGACCCGAGGGAGGGCAGGGCGAGGGCCCTGATCAAGGGACAGCCGGCGACGGAGAGGCTCTACTACCAGGACCAGTACAGGACAGAGTTCGAGGCGAGGGTGCTCGCTGCAGCGGACGGCATGGTGGTGCTCGACGCGACATGCTTCTACCCCGAGGGAGGGGGACAGGTGGCCGATACCGGAACGATCTATCACAGCAGGGGCGAGTGCAGGGTTGTGGACGTCCAGTCCTATGACGGCGTCATTGTCCACTTCGTCGAGGGCCTTCTGCCTTCACCCGGTGAGGTCGTCAGGGGCTCGGTCGACAGGGAGAGGAGGCTCAGCATCATGCGCCACCACACCGCGACGCACATACTGATCGGGACCGTCAGGAGGGTTCTCGGAAGGCACGCTTGGCAGATGGGCGCGAGGAAGGAGGAGGGGAGGGCGAGGCTCGACGTCAGCCACCACAAGCCGCTTACTCCGGAGGACGTTGCCAGGATAGAGAGGGTGGCGAACGAGGTGGTGGCAAAGAGGTTGCCCGTTGAGGTCAGGTGGTACGACAGGCACGAGGCCGAGAGGCTCTTCGGCTTCACGCTTTACCAGGGAGGAGAGGCACCTGCAGGTCAGGTCAGGGTCGTGAACATCCAAGGCTGGGACGCCGAGGCCTGCGGAGGGACCCACTGCGCCAACACCTCAGAGGTCGGTTTCATCAAGATCATCGGAACCGAGAAGATCGCGGACGGCGTGGTGAGGATCGAGTTCGCTGTCGGGCCCGCTGCCCTCGAGTACGTCCAGTCGAAGATCTCGGAGCTAGAGGAGAGGGCTGAGCGTTCGGAGAAGGCAGAGCGCGAGATCAGCACCTTCGCCGAGAAGCTGTTCAAATTAATGGAGGCAGAAGATCCGACGGACCCGGCCAGGCACCTGGAGTACGTGAGGGCCCACTACTCGGCGGCGGCGAGGTATTGGATCTCCTTCAGGAGGTACCAGAAGGAGGAGGAAGTGGAGGGGGTGAGGGTGATCTTCGACTTCACGAGGTCGAGGAACGAGCTGCTGATCGATGAGATGCTCCAGCAGGTCTCGACCTTGCAGGTCCCTGCCGTCGTTCTCCTGATCAGATCGGTTGACGACCGCCTCGAGTTCCGCGCATCGCTGAACAGGCAGGCCCTGAGCGTCGGCCTCTCGCCGGCTGAGCTGGCCCTGCGCATGAGCGGTTGGAGGGGGGACGTGAGGGTCGAGGCCTCGGAGAGGGAGCTGAGGGGTGAGGTGGGCGGCACGAAGGTCGGAGAACTTTACAGCGCCTTCACCGATGCCATAAGGGTCCTCAGGCGCCGACAATCCTAGCCAGCGCTTGGGCCCTCGCCTCCGCAACCCTGAGGACGTGCTCTGCGGTCTCCGGCGTTACATACCCTGCCTCCGTAGCTAGAGCGATTGCCCTGCGGTGGGCTAGCGCCAAGATGTCTCCGATCACCTCCGGCTCCGGTATACCCAGCTCTATCAGGAGGGCCCTGGCGGTGGCGTAACCTGATGCGAGGTCCTTCTTGAAGGCCTCGAGGTCTAGCACGAGGTCCTCGGACCTGATGACCACCTCACCGTCGACCGCCGCTATCACGTTGAGGCCCCTGTAGACGGCGGGGATGTCGAGCTTGGAGAGGAGGCTGGCGAGGGCCGGGCTTATCTCGTCGCCCTTCTTAGCGACCACCGTCTCCTTCGCAATCCAGATCGTGCCTCCCTCTATCCTCGTCGGTATCCTCATCTTTCCGAACTCCGAGAGGATGGGGCCCGGAGGGATGCCTGTGTTCATCGGAGGAACGACCACGTCTATGTCCGCCTTCTCTCCCGCCTTTGGAGGCGTAAGGATCCTTCCCCTGTCGATCTCCAGCTTGAGCCGGAACGGGTTGACGTCGGTGGCTATGAATCCGACAGGCACCTTCAGCCCCTTCAGGAGCTCAGAGAGCGCCTTCCTCCCCGCCCTCTCTGCGGCTATCGCTGCTAACGTCTTCTTGGCGACCCTGACCGTGGCCCTTCCCCTGAAGGAAGACCTGAAGCGCTGGAGGACGTCGGTGCTCGTCCTCGTGAGGTCGAGGACCATTACCACCGTGCTCTCCCTGAACATCTTCTCGAGGAACCCGATCTCCCTCGCCTTCTTCTCCCTCGGCCTCAGCAGCGCCTTCTGGGCCGCCATCGTTGATCCCACGCTCTGGGCTCCGACCTCGTTAAATATGTGCGTCCAAGCCGTTCGTATGCGCTCCGAAAGGCCTTTTCATCGACGGATCACAGCGATAGGAGCCTCCGTAATGTGATGGCAAGTCTTGAGGACTCAAGCGGATGCCTCTCCTCCGGAAATCCATCCATCACTAGATCGACGGGCTGTCCGCTGCCAACCGTTTCGCGTTCGGTCGTCTATGGGGGCGAGCTAGAAGGCAGGACGTAATACGTTTTGGGAAACGCAGGCCTGAGGTGTATCACAAAAATTCTTAAGTAAAAGGGAAAACTTGTTATTTAATGCGAGGGGAAATGGTCAAGAACCGAGCCATATCAAGAACCGCCGCTCTCGCCATCTTGGTTGTCGCCGTCCTCCTCGTAGTAGGAGGAATAGCGGCATATTACATGACTGCTGCGGGGCCCCAGGCTCCGACCGTGAAGAGGGTAAAGGAGACGCTCATCATCGGAACGACAGACTCAGTCCAGACGACGCTCGATCCCGCTGAAGCGTACGATTACCTCGGAGTCAACATAATACAGAACTTGGGCGAAGGGCTCTTCGCCTATGAGCCGTCTACCACGAGGATCGTCAACAGGCTGGCGGAAAGCTACACGATCAGCTCGGATAGGAAGGTATGGGAAATTAAGATCAGGACAGATGCGAGGTTCCAGGACGGGTCGCCCCTAACAGCGCAGGACGTAGTATGGTCCTGGGAGAGGACGATAAAACTGAACCAGGATCCTGCCTTCCTGATCGCTGACCTGATCGAGAAGGCTGAGGCCGTCGACCGGAACACCGTCAGGGTTCACCTCAAGGAGCCCTTTGAGGAGACCTACGTCAAGGCCCTGCTCTCCACATGGGTGGCCTTCCCCGTGAACCCGAAGACTT
>Ga0209143_1001183_pt1 | contig 12287 bp, 12 predicted proteins | sample FaiFalFF_MnMetaG_3_FD_184739 | JGI IMG/M metagenome (GOLD analysis project Ga0209143, IMG submission 184739) | Freshwater microbial communities from Yellowstone National Park, Wyoming, USA - Fairy Falls B (FF_Mn_B) MetaG (SPAdes) (version 3) | ecosystem: Environmental > Aquatic > Freshwater >...
GAACTGGCGGCCGGCGGCGAAGTAAGCGTTGCAGGCCTCCGTGGTGATGGTGAACCCGGGAGGGACCGGAAGGCCCGCCCCGGCCATCTCCGCCAACCCCGCACCTTTCCCGCCCAGCAGATCCCGCCGGCGCTCCGCCGGGATCTCGCGGTAGCCTTCCTCGAAAAGGTAGACCCACTTCTTCATCCTCCCACCTCCCGTGGAAAAGTGAGGGAGCCGTCATCAACAGGTTTCAAAGGAAAATGATAGGACAGCCCTCCGATTTCGGCAACTCCCCTTCTCTGACCTTCAGGCAGGAGATAGGACAGGGCCTTGGACGATGGTCCTGAACCGGTCCAGGGCCAGCCGGATGAGCCTCAAAAATTGCCTGAGCCTCAGCCGGAGCCGGTGCTGGAGGAGGATAAAAAGCCCCGAGTAGGCCTGGTGCTTTTTTCCCGGTAGACCTCGTCTCGGATCGTCTCCCCGATGAGCAGGCCCACCGCATAAGCCAAAAGCATAAAAGCAATCAGCTTCTCCAGGTTCTCCGATTTCTTAGACATCCCCTTCTCCAGCCCCAGAAGACCCTTAAGATCCCGAAAGCTTGGCCCCATCTTCATCCGACTAGGGAATCGCCCGACCGGCATCGGGCGAACCCCGCACCAAAAGCCAGAAGCCCAGGGTCTGGCCGTCGGAAAGCCGGCCCACATAGCCGGTCCGCCGGGCATACGGCCTTTCCACCTCGGTGACATCCCCAATGTAGAAAGGCGCCTCTTCATCCAGGAGGCGTAGAAGGGCTTGTTTCGGATCGGCCTCCTTCAAAAATCGCTGGATCGCCTTGTAATTTGCATCGGGACTTGTCCCACGCATGGCCTGAGCCAGGTCCGAGATCCGCAAAGAACCCGCTTCCAGGATCGCCTGGACCAACCGGGCGGCCTTCTGGGCGTGCTCGTCCCGCTCCAAGATCTCGGCCATGAATTTCTCCATCTGCTCCAAAGGCAGGACCTCGGCCATGACTCCTACCTCCCCCGAAGAGGATTCCCCCCAATTCTACCACCCCCTGTCCGAACTTCTCTCCGAAGGTCAGCCGGCCGCGCTTGACAAATCCCTCGTTTTGAGGTATAGGAGAAAAACAAAAGGGAGCGCCGATGGATCCCACCGATCTCGGGGTCCCTGCGACATTCTGCTCTCCCTTCCCTCTTTTCGCCAACAGAGGTCCACCGGTTGCTCCGGACTTCTTAAAAATCCAGCGGGTTGCGCACCGCCAGACCGCCGCGCTGGAGAACGTGGGTATCGATCCTCGTCGTCCGCACGTCCTTGTGCCCCAGCCGTTCCGGGACGTCCGGATGTCGTACCCGGCCTGGAGCAGGTGGGTGGCCAGGGAGTGCCGCAAGGTGTGCGGGGTCACGCGCTTCGGGATGCCCGCTTCCCGGGTGGCCTGTTGGACGGCCCGCTGCAGGCCGGAAGGGTTCATATGGTGGCGGCGAACCTTACCGCTGCGGGGGTCCACAGAACGCTGATTACCTGGTTAGGTGGATTTTTGTCCAAAGTCTAGTTTTGATGAAAGATAAAATTATATTTAGCCTCTGTGATCTCTGTGGTCTCGGTGGTGAAAAGATCACCTTTTTGCAGTGGAGCCAGATAGTCAAAAAGTGTCGCTTGTCTGTCATTCGTTGATTTTTGTGTCACGAAAGTTCTTATCGGTGAGCCAACCGCTGTTATAGCGTAGTCAGTATCGAGAAACTTGTGAAAGCGATCACCATGGTTCTTTCTAACGACAATCACGCACGGGCGGTGCTGACCCCAATCGGGGCTGCCGGAACGACCATTGTGGCGGATTTGGAACTGGGGCCGCCTCGTGCCGTTCTGCTGCTTAACGGTGGCGCGTCCTATATGTCTTTCGCCGAAATGACCCAACTACATGACCTGATCCAGGCAGTGGCCCACCTTGTTGTTGAGGAAGGTATAACCGTCATTGATGGCGGCACCCGGGCTGGTGTCGTGCAGATGATAGGAGAGGGATACGCCTCTGCTGGTGGCAAATCACCCCTCATCGGTGTCTGTCCTGCTGCGCTGGTCTCCTGGCCCGGTGGCCCTGCCGATGATCACCTAATTCCCCTTGAACCTCATCACACCCATTTCGTCCTCACTCCTGGCCAGCGCTGGGGCGCCGAGACGGAAACAATGTTTGCCCTGGCTGCTGCCCTGAGCGCCAGCGCACCATCTCTCGCCATTCTGGTCAACGGCGGTTCTATTGCCAGGCAGGAAATGCTGTATAATGTGCACCAGAAGCGAGAAATTATCGTCCTCCGGGGCAGTGGCCGCCTGGCCGATCTCATCGCTGCCGTGATCAATGGAGATATGGCGCCGCCCGATGACGAGATCGCCACCATTGTGCAGAATGGCCGTATCACGGTGTTTGACATCGCCAGGGGACCGACAGCCCTGGCCACCCTGATTCGATGGAAGTTATTTGAGCAACCGGCAGTCTGAACTTTGCAAACGGAGGCAGAATGAGCACCTTCAGCAAATTCGAGGAGTACAGACTGTTCATTGAAGACACTGCCCGCTTTTCAGAGCGACGGCAGACAGTCAGCAGCACCTTTGTGGCTGTGAACATGCTGCTGCTGACAGCGATCGCTTTCCTGGTGAAAGACAGCGGTGCCCGGTATTACGGCGCACTGGTAACGGCGCTCCCCATTCCCCTGGTGATCGCCGGCATCCTGGTCTGCATCTGGTGGCGACAACTGATTTTCAAGTACAAGACCCTGGTGGACTTTCGCATGAAGCAGTTGATGGAGATGGAAGCCCTGCCCGAAATGCAGGGATGCCACCAGATGTATCTGAAAGAGCGCGAAGAACTCTACAAAAGGGATGCGCAGGGGCGCAAAGTGCCTGCCGGACGGCTGAACTTTAGCGAACTGGAAAGCCGTCTGCCAGCGCTGTTCATTGTGCTGTACGCCCTCTTCGGCCTGTTCCTGATCCTGGCGCTTGCCTGGCAGATGTGGAGACCATAGGGAGGCGAAGATGGACGACCCTCAGGACCTGATCAATCAGGGTGACCAGTGCTTCAACCGGGGCGAGTATCAACGGGCCATTGCTTTCTATCAGGAAGCCGTCACACGGGCGCGTGAGAGGGGCGATGCCGACAACGAACTGGTAGCCTTGTCTTGTCTCCCTACTGCCTGGGGCAACATCCCCGATGGTGAAAAAATGATAGAAGCCGCCACCCGCCTGCTGGCCCGCGCCCGCGAATTGGGGAATAAAAAGTATGAGATGCAGGCTGCCCTGCGCCTGGCCGAAGCGCTGAGCGACCTGGACCTGCGCGGCCGCTGGCGCGAACTGAAACCGCTGCTACTGGAAGGGCTGGAGATCGCCCGGCAGTGGGGAGATCACTGGTGGGAGGTGTATCATCTCAAAACGCTGGGCGGTTGCGCCGTCTGGGTGGAAGAAGAGGAGCAGGGGCTTGCCTGGCTGCAAGAAGCCCTCAACGCCATCCGGCCCGGAATGGACAAAGAGCACTACTTTCGCGGTGAGGTCAACGAAGGCCTGTCGCGCCTGATGCGCCAGCGTGGCGATTACGCCGAAGCCGTCCGTTACGCCGAAATGGCCGTGGATGAGTTCCGCCAGCATGGCAATCCCAGTTTTGTGGCCGGTGCCCAACTCACTCTGGCACGCGCAGAGCGGGCGCGCGGGGAACTGGCTGAAGCGCTGCGGCTGGTAGAAGAGGTGCTGTCCCAGGCGCGTCAGATGGGTTGGAAAGGCCGGGAACGGTCTGCCGAATACCTGCGCGGCGAACTGTTGCGGGAGATGGGCCACCCGGATCAGGCGGAGCCGGCCGCCCGGCGGGCGCTGGAACTGGCGCGGGAGATGAAGTTGAAGGAAGACGAGGTGGAATGTCTGCTCAGCCTGGGACAGGTGCTGCTGGCGCTGAAGCGGCGCGAAGAGGCGCGGGAAATTTTGCAGCAGGCCCGGCGGTTGAGCCAGGAGCGGGATTACGCGGATCATTTCCAGAGAGCCAACGAACTTTTGCATGGAGGAGAATAATGCCACCTTCTATTCCGACTGAGAGCGAGTCTGGCATATTTCAGGTGGACTTTGAAAACCTGATCAAAGTCCTGGGACAGAATTTGTATGCCAATCCCAAAGCGGCGGTGCGCGAATTGATCCAGAACGCCAGCGATTCCTGTGTGCGCCGTCGGGAAGTGGAGGATTTCCAGCCCGCCATCCAGGTCATCGCTCATCCCGAAGAAAGACTTCTGATCTTTGACGATAATGGCTGCGGGATGAGCAAAGATGAGGTCGTGCAGGACCTGGCCAGCATTGGAGGGGGACGCACGCGCCGGGTGCGTCAGTGGCTGAAGACATCCAACCCGGCGGCAGCCAGAATGCTGATCGGCCAGTTTGGTATCGGGTTTCTCTCCGCCTTTGTCATCGCCGACAAAGTGGTGGTGGATACACTTTCCGTAGAGGGCGGCCTGCCGGTGCGATGGATTTGTGAGGGCACAAGCCGGTATCAGATCATGCCTGGAGACCGGTCCGAACCGGGCACGCGGGTTACCCTGCACCTGAAACCGGCCCATTATGATCTGCTGGAAGAAGATGTGCTGCGAGAAACCATCATCCGCTATGCCGACTTTATCGCTTTCCCTATTTACCTGAACCACTCTCCTCAGCCGATCAACCGCATGCAGGCCCCCTGGCACCGGGATGCCGCGGAGGTGGAGTACGCCGAATACATCCGGCATCGTTACGGCGTCAGGCCGCTGGCGCTGGAACCCCTTGCCCACGAATCAGAAGACCTTTCCGTTCATGGGGTGCTTTTCATCCCTCCGCGCAGCGCTGAATGGAGGCGCAGGTTACGCGCCATAGACCTGTTCCAGAAACGGATGTATGTGGGAGAGGACCTGAACCTGCTGCCTGAATGGGCCGGTTTCGTCAGTGGTGTGCTGGATTGTGCCACCATTGAACTGGTGGCTAGCCGCGAGGCAGCCATTGTGGATAACGCCGCCTACCGGGCGCTCCAGTCCTTTCTGGAAAAAGCGGTGACATCGTTTGTGCGCCGGCTGGCAGAGGACGACCGGCCGACCTTCCTGGAAGTGATCCGCCAGCATGACTGGCTGGTAAAATGGGGAGCTGTGCGCAATGACTTTTTCTTTGATCAGGTTCGTGATCTGATTCCCTTCAAGACGGATATGGGCCCGATGGTCCTGCCCAGGTATCTAGAACGGGTACCGGAACGGCTGGGCGGGATCAGGACCATTTACTACGTGCCCGGAGAGCAGCCACTGGGCCAGCAACAGAGCGTCATCTTTCGTGCCAGGGGCGTCCCGGTGATTCAGGCGGACCTGGTGGAAGAGCAGTTTCTGCGCAAGTATGCCGAACGGGTGGAAAATGTGAGGCTGCGCCAGATGGCTTCCGGGGTGGTGGAGTTGATGACCTTTGCGGAGGCCCCCCGCTGGCGGGCACTGGAAGCCCGCTACGAAGACCTGGGCATTGTTGCTCGCGCCGTCTCTTTCTACCCACCAGAAATGCCGGCCATGGTCGTCCGTCAGGCTGATTACGACACCGAACGCCTGATTGAGCAGATTGTAGATGGCAGTCGCTCGCTGATTGACTTTATGATCCGCATTGGACGGGAACGGTCCGATGCTTACGGTCTCTGTTTCAATGTGGACAATCCCATCATCCAGCGGCTGGCAGAATATCAGGGCGATGAAACAATCCTCAACGCAGCACTGTGGGCCATCTACAGCAGTGCCCTGCTGGCTGCCGGCGTGGAACTGACCCCTGAACTCAGCCAGTCGGTCGCCCGCGCCCAGATGCGCGTGATTGAATTGCTTCTGGAACAGGATGAACGGCTGCGCTCGGAGGGAAAAGTTGCTCCTTATGCGCCGTCGCCGTTTGAGGAGCCGGAGAGGGAAAAGACGGCAGAGCCTGCCAAAAGTGAAGAAGAGTAGAGTGGCAACGAACCACCACCCTCCGGGACCGCGCCAGCAGAGCCGCCATCATCTCTAAAAAGAGTTTCTTTCTTCATACGATTGATAAGGAGGTTTAAGAAATGAGCGCACAACGGATCACTGCCACGGGACAGATGCGGATCCATTTGCCTGGCGTTATCAAGATGCTGGGGGAGAGCCTCTACTCCGATCCCAGCGTGGCCATTCGCGAATTGATCCAGAACGCCAACGATACTTGTATCGTCCGTCAGGCGAAGGATCCCAATGCGCCCCCGCCGGAAATCAAAGTTGACTTCAATGCCTGGGAACACACCCTGATCGTGGAAGACAACGGCGCCGGGTTGACGGCTAAGGAAGTGGAGGATTTCCTGACCGTTATAGGGCGCAGCCATACCGATGAGGTGCGTCGCTGGCTGGAGGAAGAAGGGCAACTTCCCCTGGCAGAAAGATTGATCGGCCGTTTTGGGCTGGGGCTTCTCTCTGCCTTCATGATTGCAGACCGGATCGAGTTTGACACCCTGTCGTATCAGGAAGGCGCTGAACCGATCTGGTGGGCCTGCGCGGGTGGTCAGGACTACCAGACCGGGCCGGGCACAAAAGACCGGCCCGGCACCCGGGTAACCATCAAGGTGGACCCCCGGCATATCGGTCTCCTTAACGAAGAGAGACTGACGGAACTGATCCGCCTGTACGCCGACCTGCTGAGCGTCCCCATCTACCTGGGGCACAGTCGCACGCCGGTCAATACGATGACCGCTCCCTGGCACCGCGCCTGGGAGGGAGAGGCGGTGCCGGAAGCTGAATACCGGGAATTTGCCCGGCGTCGCTTCCAGGATGTGGGCATCCTGGACATCATCCCGGTCAGCATTGTGGAAGATGAGGGGCGCTTCAAAGTCGGGGGCGTGCTGATCATCCCCAAACAGCCGCTGGCCATCGTGCGGGAACACGGCGATGCCATCGTGTATGTGCGCCGAATGTTTGTCTGCAAGGACGACCGCACCGTCCTGCCCGAATGGGCCAAATTTGTGAAAGGCATTGTGGAAAGTCCCAATCTACGGGAAACCACCAGCCGGGAATCGGTCCGCCGGGACGAGAACCTGATCCGCGTCCAGCAGGCTTTAGGACAGCACATCCTGGAATGGCTGGCCAGGAAAGCTGAAGATGATCCGCGTATGTTCCGGGAGATTGTCACGAACCACAACCTGGTCATCAAGGCCTGGGCGCTGGTCTCCGACGAATTGTTTGACCGTATCCAAGACATCGTCCTGTTTGATACCGACATCGGGTATATGAACCTGCCCCGCTACTTTGAGCAATCCCGCCTGATACGCCGCGGCAAAGAAGACCAACAGGAGGAAGGTAAACGTTACATCTACTATTTCACCACGCCGGGTGGGGTGGGTCAACATGCGTTTCTATTCCAGGCCCGGGGCGTGCGGGTGATAGATGCCCAGTTTTTCCCGGAAGAGCCTTTCCTGAAGAAATACGCCGAACGCCATCCGGATGTGGAACTGCGCCGTCTGGATGTGGGTGGTGAGTATATTTTTGAAGAACTCCGCCCCAAAGAGGCGAAATGGATAGCACTGGAGGAAGCCTACGCAGACCGCCGGATTGAAGCCCGCGTGGTCCGTTACGAGCCGGCCAGCATTCCCGCCGTTCTTATCTTTCCCGAACTGCCTTCCTACGAGCGGCAGGTACGGCAACTGCTGGACGATCCGGATATCAGCCCGGCCCTGAAAGGGTTGCTGAAGCCCCTGATGGAAGAACTGGAGAAGGGACGCAAACAGAAACTCTCGGGTGCTGGAGTGCTTTATCTGAATGCGGATAATGAGGTGATCCAGCAACTGGTCCAGGAATATCCCGGGCGTGAGGATGTGGAAGAGGTTGATGTGCTGACCACCATCTACAACAATGCCCTGATGCTGAGCGCACCCCGTTCGCTGACCCTGGAGAACGCCCGGCGTATCTTTGACAGCAACAACCGTACCATCCGCGCGTTGATCAACAAGATCAACGAAGTGCGCGAACTCCGCCAGCGGGCACTGGCAGCGGACCCGACCCGTATGCGGGCGCTGGAAGCGGAACTCCAGAGGCTGCAGGCCGAGGTAAGCCGCCTGCAAGAAGAAAACCAACGCCTGAAGCCAGCAGCCCCGGTGCTCCCTGCCGTCCGTACCGCCTGCTTCGCCCGGCCCTTCCGCCCCGAGTTTGCCGAAATTGAAGACGCAATCAAGAGGGTTTTCAGGAAAGAAATGGGGGTCAGGCTGGAAACAGTGGTTGAAAAACCCGAAGACCTGGTGGTCTGGCAGAATATCCAGGCCAAGATCAGGAACAGCCATTTTCTGGTTGCCGATATTACCGGTGCCAATCTCAATGTGTTGATTGAGGTGGGCTACGCTATGGGAGCCGGTAAACCGGTGGTGTTGATCCAGAGACAGGATGATGATACGCGCGTTCCATTTGATGTGCAGCCTTTCCTGAGGCTTTTTTACACGGTGGTGCAGGCCACGGACGGCAGAAAGGTTGTTGCTCTCCTGAGTGACGAACTGGAGAGGGCAAAAGACGCCATCTTTGAAAAGACCCCCGGCCTGCGGGAAGCCGCTTCAGCATAATGAGAATGGTACAATGCCAGACGAAAGCCAGGATATTCAGTCCCTGATTGACTCCGGCAGGCGCTTTCACCAGCGGGGCGAGCACTATCGGGCATTGCTGGAATATCGCAAAGCCTTTGCCCTGGCGATGGCCTCAGCGAATAGCGGCTGGATGCCGTTGCTGTACTGGCTGCTGGGCAGCGAATATCGCGACTGCGATGAATATCACCGCGCCGCGGAGATGCTGGCGGCGGCTCTGGCCATGCTTTCCGGCGTGGAGGAGAAACCAGAGATTATCCGGTTAAGGGCCGCCATCCGGAAAACGCTGGCCATTACCCTGGAAGACATCTATGGCGCGCAGAAGCCGGAGGTGCTGCAACTTCTGAAAGAGGCCCGCCAGGAGTTCCAGCAACTGGATGAGCCGGAACAGGTGGCGAATGTCTGTCAGCATATCGGCGGAGTGTACCTGAGGATGAAACGCCTGGAAAAGGCGGACGCCGCGCTTCGGGAAGGCCTGAGCCTTGCGCGCCAGGCAGGTGATGCGCAACTGGAATCCTGGATTCTGGACGATATGGCCCATCTGGAGATGGAGCGCGGCCAGTACACCATGGCTCTGGAACTGGCCGAACGGGCGCGGGAGAAAGCGCTGGCTGTGGGAGACCGGGAGGCTGAAGGAGATACCTGGGTCACCGAAGCACGTGTTCGCCTGCGGATGCGTCATCTGGAAGAAGCGCTCTCTGCAGCCCAGACCGCCCTGGACCTCTATACGGAAAACCACAACCGCCGGCGCAGCATTACCGCCCGCCGCGCCCTGGCGGCCGTGCTGATGGAAATGAAGCGCTACGAGGAAGCCGTCGGGCATCTCTCCAGAGCCCTGCGCACAGCCAGACAACTGGACCTATGCCAGGAACAGGCACATGTCCAATTAGCTCTTGCCGAAGTGGAACTGGCCCGCCACAACGTTGGGCTGGCCCGGGAGCATGTTTTGGAGGCCCGCCGTCTGGCCCATGAGTGTGGCCTGGATGACCTGCTCGATCAGGCCGACGACCTGCTGCGCCGCTGCGCCTGGAAGGAAAGACAATGAGTGACCTGAGCGTCAGCGAACTCCTTCAACTCTACAGCCACTCCTTTAACCAGGGCGATTTTCACAGCGCCGCCGGTTATGCCCAGAGAGCGGCAGAACAGGCCTATCAGGAGGGTGAGACCGATCAGGAATTGGGTGCCTTGAGCGGGCTGGCTCGCGCCTGGGCCAATGCCGGCGAGATTCAGAAGAGCATCGAAGCTGCCACCCGCCTGCTGGCAAGAGCGCGGAAGACAGAGAATAAGGCTGCCCAGATAGACGCCACCCGCCTGCTGGCCTCGCGAATGGCCGATCTGGACCTGCGCAACCGCTGGCATGAGATCCGCCCACTGCTTCTGGAAGGGCTGGAACTGGCCCGGCAACTGGGGGATCAGAGAGAGGTGGTTGAACACCTGAGTCGTCTGGGAGAATGCGCCGTGGAAGTTGGAGAACTGGACGCGGGCCTGGACTGGCTGCAAAAGGCGCTCAGTGAGGCCGAATCGCTTACAGATAAAGAGAGCCAGGCGTTCTATCGTTGCAGAATTCATGGCAGTTTTTCTCACCTGATGTGTAAGCGCGGCAACCATACTGAAGCAATACGCCATGCCGAAATGAGTGTTGGAGCAGCGAGAGAGAATGGAAATCCTAATTTTGTGGCCGATGCTCAACTCACCCTGGCATGGGCGGAGTGGGCGCGCGGGGAACTGGCTGAAGCGCTGCGGCTGGTGGAGGAAGTGCTGTCCCAGGCGCGTCAGATGGGCTGGAAAGGCCAGGAGCAGGAAGCGGAATACCTGCGCGGTGAACTGCTGCGGGAGATGGGCCACCCGGATCAGGCGGAGCCGGCCGCCCGCCGGGCGCTGGAACTGGCGCGGGAGATGAAGTTGAAGGAAGAAGAAGTGGAATCCTTGCTTAGCCTGGGGCAGGTGCTGCTGGCGCTGAAGCGGCGCGAAGAGGCGCGGGAAGTCCTGCAGCAGGCCCGGCGGTTGAGCCAGGAGCGGGATTACGCTGACCACTTTCAGAAGGCGGAAGAGTTGCTGGCCGGTTGTCAATGAACTTTCGTGATGCTAATAGTGGTCTGTCACAGATAAATTTGAAAACTACCCCATTAGTGGAAACTAAGAGCGTTTAATAGCCTTTATCGCACATATATAGGCGTACTTCTATATGGCAAGATTGTACACTTTCACGCATGACAGACCAACAGGTTCTGTGGTTTGTCGAATCTCATAAAGTCCTATACGTTTAGCTTAACTGGACCTTGGACTAACTGCTGGGATTGAGAGCATGCGCTTGCAGCCATCAGAAAAATGAGGCATGATGTAAAGTGTGGAGGCCAGCGCCCTCTCCCAATTCCGGAAGCAGATCTTTGATCTGCTGCACCTTTCCAATCGGGCCGATGGCATAATGGACCTGATCGATGCGCTCTCCAGCGCCTACGGGGTGCGGTCGGTGGTGGAACGGAGCCTCCAGCCTGCCTTTCGTCATCGGAACTACAGTGGGCTCTTCAAGGCCATTCGTAATTTCCCAGGTAGTCACTCCATTAGGTATTGGTGATGCGGGAAGGTCAAGAATTCCTCTCAGGACCCGATGTGGTCGGTCAACCCGATGGCCATCGCCGGCGTCCGCGGTCGATCCCGCCGTCCCTCCGGCAGGCCCTCCCCCGCTTCCCGCAAGGCCCGATGCGGCCCGCAGCCCGTTGTGCTCAAACCCGCACAGGATCCCCCGCGCATCCCAGGTCTCTACCGTCTTGGCAAAGGCAGGGGTCTTGCGTGTCCGCGCGTTCAACCGGTCTTGCAACACGCCGTTCCATCGTTCCTCATGCACCGGATCGGGACCATCCACCCCCTCTCCCAGAACCCGACGGACCTCCGCGCTCACGATCCGGCCCCGATGACGGCGCTGAACGGCCTGCGTCAGCCCCACCCCCGGCGTGGGCGCCAGGGGCGGACGCCCCCGCTTTCCCGTAGGCTGCGCATCCCGATCGACCCGACGAACCGCCCATCGATAGACCGGCCGCCCATCACGGATCCAGATCACCCCCCTCCCGCCGGATGTGCGCGGGCGGGTGTGCGCCACCCCCTTCGGCGCGACCTCATCCTCCGAAGACCCAAAGCCCCACGCCACCCCAAAACGAGTGGCGCGATCCTGACTCCAACATCCCCCACGCGGGCCCACCCCGCCCGCCGAGGCGGCCGGATCTCCAGCCTCCGGAGGCTTTTTTGGACAAACGACCCGAAAGCATCCACCTCGACCTCGCTCCAATGCCGGTCGTGGACCAGGACCTCGGTGAGGGCCTCGGCGTGTCGGGCCGCCGCCCGCCGCCACCGCCGGATGGTCTCCACCTGGTGGCCGGTGATCTCCTCGGCGGCGCTCCGGCTCCCCCGGCGCATCCCCACCCGCAGGGGGCGCGCCACTTCCGTTTCGGTCTCGCCCCCAATGATACCACACATTACTACCAGATGGAGTGACAACCCGGAGGCCGGAAAGAAGGGGCGTTCCTTGGGCGCTGAAACGGAGAGCCGATGGAGAACGGATGGACGCGGTGAGGGCGCCGCGTCTGCGACAGGCCGCCGAACGCGAGTTCGCCCGGGATCGCGCCCGCCCCATGATCGAATCCGGTTGCCGGATCCCTCCATCTGAATCCATGATAGGGAAAGGTTCCGATCCGTCCTCCACAACCGGGGAGATGGCATCCGGCGATGA
>Ga0209143_1001186_pt1 | contig 12277 bp, 11 predicted proteins | sample FaiFalFF_MnMetaG_3_FD_184739 | JGI IMG/M metagenome (GOLD analysis project Ga0209143, IMG submission 184739) | Freshwater microbial communities from Yellowstone National Park, Wyoming, USA - Fairy Falls B (FF_Mn_B) MetaG (SPAdes) (version 3) | ecosystem: Environmental > Aquatic > Freshwater >...
TGGGCGGGATATCCTTATGAGCCTGCTGATGTTGATAGGATCCATCATTATCCATATATTCTCCTAGATCATCTATGCTTAGAGGCCTTTACAGCCTAAAACAGCGTCGAAGACATCCTCGAAGACTCTGTAGGCCTCATCCCCATAGAGGCATATAATCACCTTGGATAGCGATCTATATCTATGGTTCTTAAGAACATCTGCCATGATCTCTGCAGCCCTTCTATATGGATACCCATAGACGCCCGTTGATATAGCTGGGAGGGCTATGGATCTCAACCCCAGCTCCTCAGCCTTCTCAAGAGAAGCCCTTACAGCTGAAGCCAGCTTGGCATCCCCATCGGGCTCTCCATATCTGGGGCCCACAGCGTGGATAACATATTTAGCTTTAAGTCTCCCTGCAGTAGTGACTGCAACACCACCAACTGGTACGGGGCCGTGCTTCTCAACATATCTCCTGCTCTCCTCCTGAATAACCTCACCCCCCTTCCTAACGATGGCAAGGGCAACCCCGCCACCGTGCTCCAGATATGGGTTTGCAGCGTTAACAATGGCGTCTGCCTCGAGCTCTGTTATATCGCCCTTCACAAGGTGGATCTCTATACCCCCTACTCTATATATCCTCATAGCCCCCACCAACTATATCTATATCTCTAGACTTATTTCTAGGGCTCCTGGCTATCCCATATGTTCCCACAGATCCTTATAGGTATTTTGAGCCATGAAAACTCGAAGTATTTGGTCATACGGTTTATAGCGTCTGGGGATATGCTTATCCATGGATCAGGTGGTCCTGGATATACCTGGAAGACTGGGTTTGGCTCGAAGCACTCTACATAGCGGAATGCGGGAAGCCAAGAGGGCTTTTTAATTACGACGTTTCTGAGGTAGTTCCACACCTCGAATGCTAGCTGACCATCTGTTATCGGCACTTTAACCCTTCCCTCTCGATCTATGTACTTCCACCTTAGCTCCCTATCTTCGACAAATTTATAGCCCCTCTCCTTGCCCTCCAACCATATATAATAGAGATATGTATTTATCGCCCTCACAGGGTCTGGATGGTTTATAAATCTATATAGTTGGGGTTTGATTCTATATTCCTTCGCCTTACCCTCAATTATATCCCTGGCTATAAGTGCTGTTCTCCATAGGCCCATGAGGGCCTTATCATATAGATATCTTGGGTGTATGCTCCAGAGATTCAGCTTCATCAATATCTATATATAGAGGTGTCTAAAAAAGCTATATCCTGAAATACCTTATATAGAATTCCCTGAAGAATCCAAATGGTCTAGAGAGATCTGCCTGTGTTACTATTTTAAACTCCTCTGTATAGCCCTTGCCACTATATAGGATCAGAGCTGCTAGGCTCTTAGTAGTAGTTGAGTTAGCCCTTGTAAGGGCTGTGATCACAGCACCCCCATAGGGGTCTATCACCGTTAAGTTAACAGAGAATCCCCCGACGACGTATGCCCTTTCATACATGCTCTCAGAGTACCAGTCAGATCCATGTCTATTGCTATAGCTCCTCACAAGCCACACATCTATCTCATCATCCTCATCCAATGTTGCGTCATAGGGTATCTTAGTGGGATCAGAGGTTGGTGTAAATGTAAATTTATTTGTAACCCTTATAATATAGTCTCCCCTAGAGTCCATTGAGTATTCAACAGCCCCTGACCCCCATGCCCTGTTTGTGAAGTTCTGGACAAGGGTTGATATCAATATGCTGGGTGACATATATATGCTCGCTATTGTATAGCCCTCTGAATATGTTGAAGCATTTATAACCCCTCTAGCTGTGTTTAGAAGGGCCTCATATTGTATTCTATAGTATGTTCTTTCAAAATAGCTGGAGACCTCGTAGACCCCTATATCTGTTATCGACGGTGATCTTGAGTAGGAGGCGTAGCTCTTAGAGAGGAGGCCTCCTAACACGGCTTTCGAAGGATCTGTCCATGCTAGGAGGGCCCCACCAGCTATTATGCTGAAGTAAGTGCTATTATATCTCTCAGAGGCCTCATCCATCCCAACCACCTTTAAGCTTATATTCCCACTTCTCCCAAGGGCTAGCAGGGGGGTTAGATCCACTATCTGCGGGCTCTTAGCATAGTGGGTGTTGATAGAGGCCAAAGGCCTCCAATATAGTGGGAAGAACCCCCCTGTGTATATTGTTGGAAATACATGGAAGATCCCTGCTAAATAGTTGTTATAGTATAGGAGTATATCCCTTACCGAGGGTATATTTGTGTAGAACCCCTCGTCAAGCATGCCAGGCTTTGTGAGGAGATATATCGCAGCCCTATATGTATTCTCCGGGATCGATATGCTAGAATTTATAGTTGTTCTCCCCGGCGTGAACTCATCTATGGAGTTGCCGTTAGCATCCCTAAATATAGGCACATATCTATCTGGAACCCAGCTTGGCGGGGTGCCTGGGTATAGGTAGAGGGTTATGTTGACTAGGAACACACCTGTGATCCCTATGGATGGTGCTAGGAAGTTTGTCAGAACTATGCTGAAGTTAACAGGGCCCTTGAATAGGTTTAGAAATAGGGTTACATCTGCCTCGGCTGTTGAGTTAAGCCTCTGCACAGTAGATCCCCAATATATTGGGATTCCATTGGCGAAGATCCAGAAGATCCTGTCGAACTGCCTCCCAGTAACCGCCATGCTCACATTAAGTATAGCCATGCTATAGCTTCCAGGCGGTATATTCACCACAACGCTCTTTGGCGTGAAACCCGTGTTCTCGAACGACATATTAGTAGCTATAGGCACCACAACCGGTGAGACGTCTCTAGGCGGTAGAGGTTTGAAGGGTTCGAAGGACCAGTATGATGTGAAGCTCCTCGGATCCCTATACTCTATAACCTCTATGGCCTGGGCAAGGCTTTGGGGAGCTATTAGCAGTATTAATGCAGAGACTAGCAATAGATATATCCTCGCCCCAGCTATCTTAGTCACCCATTAAACCATAAAAATTTCTCAAAATAATATATTTTTAGCTATAAATGGATCTAGGCTGTATAGGGTTAATTAACATGTTTAGAATGAGGATTATAGGGGCTGGGATATGGATATAGAGTCAAGGCTTGCACTAGCCATGAGGGGTGTTGAGGAGGTTGTAACTGTTGAGGAGCTTAGAACCCTTATAGAGACTGGTGATGGCAAGGGCTATCTGGGGTTTGAACCCTCAGGGTTATTCCATATAGGCTGGCTTATATGGGCATATAAATTTGGAGAGCTCATAGAGGCTGGCTTTAGGATGAAGCTTCTAGCAGCAACATGGCATGCATGGGTTAACGATAAGTTTGGAGGCGACATGGATCTTATTAGAAGGGCTTCGCAGCACGTCGCAGACGTTCTAGAGGCGATAGGTATAAGCAGGTCTTCGTATGAGCTTGTATATGCAGAAGATCTTGTCTCTGATAGTGAGTACTGGAGTCTCCTCCTAAGGGTTGCGAAGAGCTTTTCCCTCGCAAGGATTAAAAGGGCTCTCACCATAATGGGTAGGAGAGCTGACGAATCTGAATCGGACTTCTCCAAGCTGATTTACCCTTTGATGCAGGTTACAGATATATTCTACATGGATCTAGATCTAGCCCTCGGAGGAATAGATCAGAGGAAAGCCCACATGCTGGCTAGAGAGGCTGCTGAAAAGCTTAGGAGAAAAAAGATAGTAGCGATACACACACCACTACTCCCATCCCTCTCAGGACCTGAGAGGATGGAGGCATCTGGGGAGAGAGACGATATAATGTCGCAGGTTAAGATGAGCAAGTCGAAGCCGGAGGGAGCCATATTCGTATACGACTCCCCCGAGGAGATAACAGGCAAAATTAGAAAGGCTTACTGCCCCCCAAGGGAGATCGAGATGAACCCTATAATAGGGATAGCAAGATATATAATCCTAAGGAAAGGGGGCACAATAACCATAGAGAGAAAACCTGAGCATGGAGGCACTATAGAGGTAACCCTCGAGGAGCTAGAAAAGCTATACTCCCAGGGACAGCTACACCCACTAGACCTTAAAAACGCTGTCGCAAGGGAACTAATAAAGATACTAGAGCCGATAAGAAAATACTTCGAATCAAACATCAGAGCCCTCGAAACACTCAAAATCATAAGAACATCAAAGATAACAAGATAGCAGATAGCTATTCACACCAGAACCCATTAGCTGAAATTCCCCAGCCATTTAAGAATCTGCTTGTCCCCCCATCACCCCCCAAGAATCCCTAGATCGCAAAAGATCCCAGAAAAGCTCTAATCACAAGACTATTGCAACTGAAAGCCTCGCCCTTCAGGGCGGGGATGGCTAATTCTTATAAGCTTCCTAAGGCTTTGATCATTTTTGGAGGGGCTCTATGCCTGCGGGTGGTGAGGGGGGTGCTAACCCTTTCAATAGCTATGAGGGTTAGTCCCGAGCCTGCTGGCATAGAGCTCCTCAAGAGATACAATGTGGCCCTTAACTATGCTATAAACAAGATTCTGAGGCTGGATCTGAGGAGCATTGGGGGTGTTCACAACGCTCTATACAGAGAGCTGAGAGAATGGTTCGACCTCCCATCAAGGGTTGCCATTGACTGCTATAGAGATGCCCTCGCAAATGCAAATGCTTGGAGGAACAATCCTAGGAGGGGGAGGAGACCAAGAGTTAGGAAGCTATCAATGCTTCTACACCCAGGATCAGGGTATAGGGTTAAAGAAGGGTATGTGGAGATCATAGGAGGGGTTAAACTCAAGATCATCGGCTGGGACAGCAGATATGATGGCTATGAGAATGGAGAGGCTAGGCTAGTCTATAGAGGTAATAAGACGATGCTTTAGATATCCAAGAGGATCCCCAAGCCAAAGCCTTACAAGCCTAGGGATGCTATAGCTGTGGATATCAATGAGAAGAAGATCGTGTATGGAGATGATAGGATAAACAAGGAGAGGGACACCAAGATCGATGAAGCCCATAGATGGAAACTCCTAGCAGAGGATCTCCAGAAGAGATACTCCTCTCCAAGGTATCCAGCTTGGGGGAGGAGAAAAGCTATACTAAATAGAATAAGATCCTATCATAGGAAGGCTAGAAACATACTTGAGGACTGGGCTAGAAAAACATCTCTTGAGATCGTGGAGCTATCTAAGAAGCTTGGACACGCAGTAGCTAGAGAAGATCTAACAGGACTCATAAACTCCCTGAGAAAGATAAAGAACAAGGACCATAGAACCAAGCTGATCATAATGGGATATTCTAGGCTTGTTAAATGGATAGACTGGCAGGCTATGAAGCACGGGGTTCCACTGGCCATAGTAAACCCGAACGGAACATCCTCAGAATGCCCAAAATGCGATTCAAAGCTTGAGGAGAATGGATATAGAAGATTAAAATGCCCTAGATGCGGATTCGAAGCAGATAGGGATGTCATCGGAAAGCTCAATATTAGGAAGAGGGCTTTGAAAAAGCTAAAGATCAAAGTAATTCCTGGGGGGATCTCTGGCCACCCCGACTGCCCCCCAAATGACAGATGTAAACCCAAATAGATGGGGGGAACCAATGAACCGCCCACAAAGGGGCAGGGGAACCCCCGCCCTTCAGGGCGGGGAGGAGGTCAGATTTCTCTAGCAATGGTGTCGAGCGAGCTTAGTTTTTATAGAATTTCATTGGCGCGAAATCCAGTCATCCAGTTATGTCCCTTTTCGAACCTCCTTGGATATCCATAGCTATTTTTCTTAGCTTCTCTATGAGTCTTAATACACGTTCTCTATGGTATTCGAACGCGCTTTTCCTCATAAAGTTATGATAGAAGTTGGAGTGAAGCCTTTCGGCTATGCTGAAATCTGCTAGGAGATCTTTGCCTCCTGTCTCTTCATATAGGTTCTCAATTATAACGTTATAGTCTCTATGTGTGTAGTGATCCCAACCTCTGATCTCCCCAATAGCACTTAGAATCGCGGTAACGGCTCCCCAGTATTTCTCTGCTCTTGGGGTCTAGGCTTTTTAGTATGCTCTCAATCACCATAGTAGCAGGATCCTTACCACTCCTGATAGAAGCCCTTCTAAGCGCTTCATATACCTCACTCGGTATCTCTATATAGGCATTCATGCTACACACCACGACACGCTCTATATTTAGCTACATAATGTCAGCATATATATTATATTATGAGATCTCCCTATACCATTTAAATTATATCAGCTCCGACCTCCTTCCCACCCTGAAGAGCGAGGACATCGATTTGCAATGGCATTTCACACTTAATAACCTTCGATCTTGAGCCTTTCTCGAAAAATCCTCAGATAATTTCATCTATTTCCATAATGTTTCTTTATTCTTACAACTGAAAGTCTGGCCCTTTAAAAGGGATGACCCCCTCCCCGCCCCTAAGGGGCGGGTTTTCTATGTTGGGGTCTCAGGTGTTAGCCCTCTGGTTGGGGATCAATGGCTCTATCCCCAAGATCATTGGGTTGGGGGTATGCTTCGGGGTCTCCCCCTAGGGATATCGGGGCACGCTAACGGGGTGCCCAGCCGAGGCATCAGCCCCCAAACCCTCAAAACCATACACATCATCACAACCATAGATACTTCCCTAGAAGGTTTGAACACAAACACTACTCAGCCCTGAAGGACGAGGCTTGCCAGGTTGTAAGCCCTAGAACTTTTTCCATATTGCAATTGATGTTTTAAACTCGAGCCCCTACTAATAGAAGTTTCACCCAAAGAAGTTCCACTTGTTGATCGGTAGTAAGCTTCACCCTTTATTCACAGTCTCCATGTTATATCCTCTACCTGTGATCTTATCCTTACATGACTCGATAAGTTGCAAGAGCCCGAGGTGAAGTGGAAATTCAAGATAGTATTTCTTACCAGACACCCGGTGTAAGCACTAGGTGTAAAGCTTGTGAGTCGATCTCGACCTTCGAGAACCCTAACTCTAACCTAAACTTCAAGGAAATCTCCGTAAATCTATCGCTGTGTCTTTTGATCAACATCGTTGCTATTAATTAAGACAACCATCAAGACTCTTTAGCCTCAGCTCTTTGTGAAGAAGCTTTAGAAGCATCTCTAATCGCTATATAATACTCACTACTAAGGACTGGTAAAGGCCCCGAGATTTCTTTCTATTTGAGAGCTTGAAGAGTGTTAAGGAATAATCCTTGGCCGAGAATGCTCTGGGCACTATTTTACTGCTTCCCTCCATCTTTTCATCTGTTATCCTGGTGCCGAGCCTGTATTGGAAGCAGTATTCCATCTTGATCCTCAGCTCTCTGAGATCTAAGATCCTATTTGCTAGGTTTAACGCGTCCTATGGGTTCCTATGCAGTCATATGCAGTAATATATATAGCTTTTCCAGACTACCACTAGTATATTATTCTCCCAGTTAAGAGAATGTAGCGGGCGACCTATTTGTGCCCTCAGCACCTGAGCATGGGAGTTATGGTGTTCTGGGACTTCTAACCAGTTGCAGGACTCCCTAGAGATTTCAGAAAAAGGCGAAGGGACAACAGATCTTTTGGCTTTAATCCCTGACATTCCTATGCAGTCATATGCAGTAATATATATATAGCTTTTCCAGTTAATTCATAGGAGGTGAGTTGTTCCTCAGAAATGAGATCGTGGAAAGCTCTTTCGAGAGTTGCTCTCGCAGTCATGATCGCTGTGATAGTTGTGGCAGCTGCTGGGGCTACTGTCCTTTTCCTAACCAGAACCCCGGACACGGCCCCGGCAACAACTGTGCCGAGTCCCTCTGCAGTCAGCACCCCCGCCACTCCCCCGGGGCAGGGTTCGGAGCCTGGTGTTAGTGGCAAGATAACTGTGTTGGCAGCTTCAGGAGACCCCACTCTAGCTCCTTTTCTAAACATGGTTGCCCAAGATTTTCAGGCCAGGTATAGCGGTGTCAGAGTTGAGATCCAGCTAGTGCCCTTCGGCCAGCTTGTGACAACAGCCTTAACGGCACTGAAGAATCAGAACCCCGTGCCCGATGTTATAATATTCTACCCATCCCAAGCCCCTACGCTGTCTCCGTACCTCCTCGATCTGTCTCCCTACATAGGGCGTGTCTTCAACTCCTCAGATCTGCCGCCGGCGGCCATGCTCCCAGTATACCTGCTAGCCCCTAACGGAAGCATAACCAAGGTATCGGGGGTGCCTATGCAGCAGGTCTTTGGATATGTGCTCGTCTATAGGAAGAGCATATTCTATAACCAGAGCCTTGCCTCTGAGTTTAAAAATAGCACAGGCTATAATCTAGATCCTAGGACCTGGGAGAGTTGGGAGGAGGTTGTTGCTGCTGCTAAGTTTATCCAGTCCAAGGGTCTCACAAAGTACGCTCTCCTTTTCCCTAATGGGCTTCAGCTCTCAATCTTCAACGGCTTCATAGGACTCTTCTACTCATACGCCCTCGACGACCCCTATGTGGGGATACCCCAGGGAGCTCCTGGGGGCTACTGGATCTACTTCAAAGAGGTTGGGGGCAAGGTGGTTCCCACAATAAACTCAACAGCGGGGGTTAAGGCGCTCGAGATGTATAAACAGCTCATCCAGTTCCAGCCACCGATCTCTGTTCAGGCAATGGAGTACGACCAGCTCAGGGATCTCTTCCTCACAGGTGACTACGCCATGGTGGCTGCATGGACAAGCTTCATACCCCTCTACAACAACGCCTCAATATCCAAGGTGGCTGGGGACATAGACATAGCACCTTTGCCGAGGGGAGGGAGCGGCATAGCTCCCACATTTGCTGGTATAAATCCATACGGCAACGTAGATCTTGCCCTGAAGTTCGTGAACTTCATGCTGAGCCCTGAGGAGGGCGGCAAGGGGGCCAGGCTATACGGCTTCGTCCCAGGCACGTTCTCAGCTCTCCAGGAAGCCTCTAAAGCCCCTGGGATGGAGTGGCTGGGACCCTTCATAGACCAGCTGAAACAGCAGAGGGTCATAGATCTTAAGAGGCAGGCCCTGGTCAACCAGCTCTCAGCCTTCTTCACAGACCTCAGGCCTATATTCATACAGGAGGTCTACAAGTACTTCCAGGGGCAGCAGAGCGCTGAGCAGACCCTGAACAACATAGCCTCCCAGTGGTCCCAGATAATAGCCTCTAGGCTCCAGACGGGGTGAGCTGAATACCCCGAAGAGGATCAAGAACAGATCTTTTTCTCCTCGTCTTACCCCTTTTCGCCTATCTCTTTGTAACAACCACCTACCCGATAGTCGGGAACATTTTGTATAGCCTCTATGTCCAGGACATTTATGGAAATTCCCACTGGGCGGGGGTGAGCAACTACCTCAGGTTCTTCCAGGATCCCTTCATGGCTAGAATAGTCTCTAATACACTCTTCTACATGACTGTTGTGCCTCTCATAGACATAGCTCTCGCCATACCCCTAGCGGTGATCCTTAAGAGGCTGGGCTCGCTTGGCAAGAAGATCCTTCCCCTCATCATGATTCCTTCATTCATACCAGGCGTTACAGCGGCCATGATGTGGTACTTAATGCTTAACCCCTTCTTCGGCCTAGCTTATTATCTCTTCCCCTACAACTGGGCCTCCTCAATATGGACTGTGGTGATCGTGGATGTGTGGAGAACCCTTCCTCTCACAACACTGATCATATACTCAGGTCTGATATCGATCCCGAGGGAGGTGGAGGAAGCTGCGCAGGCCGATGGACTAGCAGGTCCCAGAAAGCTTTTCCAGATTGATCTCCCACTTGTGGCCCCCCAGATCCTCACTGCTGCAGTTCTCATGATGATCTCGGGTTTCTTTACATTTGATCCGATCTACATAGGCAAGTCACAGGCCGGGCCTAGAGCCCTCGACAACCTAGCCTTCTACGCCTTCGAACAGTTCTACGAAGGGGTTCCCGGATATGCCTCGGCCATAATAGTGCTCATGGGCCTCCTAGCAACCGCGATGGCCATGGTGTATATAAGGCTCCTAAGCACAAGCTCCTTTATCAAGATACCTGTCCCCAGAATAGTGCCTTCCAGCGAGACTCCACTCTGGATCCAGGTAGCTATCCTCTTAATCTACATGACTTTCATAGTGCTACCCATAGCATGGCTGATCCTTCTCTCCCTCAAGTCTCCAAAGGAGATCCTCAGCGTGCCCCCCACGATCCTGCCGATAGAGCCCTCGCTCTCTAATTACTACCAAGCCTTCTCACAGGGCCTTCCCTACATGGCAGCGAGCCTCATAGCTGCCCTTACAAGCACTGGGGTAACGATAGTCCTCGCAGCCCCAGCTGCATATGTCATGTCGAGGCACGGTCTCGGAGGCTCGAGGTTGCTTGCCTACATACTTTTCCTAAACGCTACCCCTACTATAATCTATATAGTGCCTCTCTTCTCGATCCTCAGAAGCCTGGGGATTCTCAATAATGTGTGGGGGCTCGTGGCCGTGTTCCCCATAATGACTTGTCCCATAGTTTCCTGGATACTCTATAACTACTACAAGAGGTTCCCAGCCCATATTGAGGAGGCTGCGCAGGCTGATGGGATGAACAGGTTGGGGGCCTTTGCAAGGATCGTGCTTCCCCTGAGCAGAGAAGGGCTTCTCGTGGCTTTCATATACTCCTTCCTCATAGCCTGGGGAGCCCTGATCTTTCCCTTGGCCTTCACCTACTCCCCCTACGACCTCTCAAAGCCTCTCAGCTTCTCAGGGGCCCAGACATTTTCTATATTTATAGGGATCCTCACAAGTCCGGCCACTGTGAGTTATGGCGTGACAGCGGCTGCGGGTGTTATAAGCTCTATACCTCCGATAATTCTCCTCTTACTTGGGAGGAACAATCTGGAGAAGATCTGGGCTTCAGGGGGTTACAAGGGTTGAGTGTTGAGCTTAGAAGTGTGAGAAAGACCCTGGGAAAGTTCACTCTGAACATAGAAGCCCTCGCCTTCGAAGCGGGAAGCTACAACGTGGTTCTCGGTCCCTCAGGATCTGGGAAAACCACGATGCTAAGACTAATAGCTGGACTGGAGTTCCCTGACGAGGGGAGGATCTTCATAGATGGGGAGGACGTGACCAAGAAGCCTGCGTGGAGAAGGAGTATAGGTCTAGTTTTCCAGAGCTATGCCCTCTACCCCCACATGACTGCTTTCGATAATATAGCCACCCCGCTCAGGGTGAGGGGAGTAAGTAAGAAGGAGATAAGGGAAAGGGTTGTAGAAGTAGCACAGATCTTGGGCATATACTCGGAGCTGGAGAAGTACCCCTCACAGCTCTCCGGAGGTCAGCAGCAGAGGGTGGCACTAGCAAGAGCTCTTGTCAAGCAGCCGAAGGTCCTTCTCCTCGATGAGCCTCTGTCAAACCTCGATGCTAGGCTGAGACTCGATGTGAGGGACTTCCTCAAGGAGCTCCAGAGAAGGCTCAGAATGACGGTTATACACGTAACACATGACCAGGAGGAGGCCATGGCCATAGCGGACAGGATAGCTGTTCTCAACAATGGTCTCCTAATCCAGGTGGGGAGGCCGGAGGAGATATACTCCTCACCCTCCAGCCTCTTCCTCTTTAAGTTTATAGGGCTGAGCAACACGATCCCTGGGAGCCTTCTAGGCCTTGAGAGAGAGGAAATAGTTGGTTTCAGACCTGAAGATGCGAGGCTCTCCAAATCCTCTGGGAAAGGGTGCATTACAGTGAAGATTCTGAGGATTCAGTTCGCAGGATCGCACAGGATAGTTGTGGCAAGCATCAAGGATCAATGGGAAGAAGTCAAGATCTTTGTGAGAACCGAGCCTGACTCAGAATTCGAAGAAGGCTCCCAAGCATGCCTAGAGATCGAGAGAGAGAAGGTCATAATATTCAAAGACGGAAAGATGGTGAAGAAAGGGCTCTAAGGTCTAGCCTTTTTCTAGCTAAGCGTAGTAGAGATCTTCAGTCTTAAGGAGTTTAGGAGCTTCTCTGAAGATGCTCTATACAAGAACAGAGACGATTAGGCTGCAATAGCTTCCTAGTCGCGATATGTATACAGCTCTAGATAAACTCGATCACATTCTCCACAGTTTCTCTCACTTCCTTGACCCCTCTCCGCCTTGAAGGGCGAGACTTTCAGCTGTGTAATATATAAATATCTAGATGATCTGTGTTTTAGTTTTTCTTTCTATAACTCTATTAGGTGGAGGTGCGCTTCATCAATGCTCTTATGGGTCTTAACACCCTCCTAAATGGATCTAGTATTAGACCGAATATCTCTAAGGTGACTATGCCAAGGAGATTCTCATCCTCACTCTCCCCCAATACTACTGGGGTGTGTCTCTCCCCATAGCTGGGGAGTTCTA
>Ga0209143_1001190_pt1 | contig 12265 bp, 10 predicted proteins | sample FaiFalFF_MnMetaG_3_FD_184739 | JGI IMG/M metagenome (GOLD analysis project Ga0209143, IMG submission 184739) | Freshwater microbial communities from Yellowstone National Park, Wyoming, USA - Fairy Falls B (FF_Mn_B) MetaG (SPAdes) (version 3) | ecosystem: Environmental > Aquatic > Freshwater >...
GGAGGATATCGGGCGATCACGGTTCCGTCGGGCGAACAGACGGCATAACCCCCTCCCTCCTCCACCTTGAAGGTCGGCAAGATTTCGGCAGGTATGTAGATGCCCGGGCGCCTTGAAGGCACGTAGCCAAAAGGGTCGGCGTTCACGCCCACATCGCCCTTGAAAAATCATTCGGGTTTGAAGTCGAACTCGTACGGAAGCGGGAGGTCGCTCCTGACCGGTTTCAGGCACTTAGGGCAAATCGGAATCAGCGGTACCGGGATATTACAGTCGGGACACATGGCCAGTACCGGTTCATCCTTAACAACTTCTTTGACGCAGAACGGAAGGCGACCAGAGGTCATCAGCCTGAATCCGTCGACCACCACCGGTTTCCTATCGAACTCGATCAAATGTACGAGTTTACTTTGCTCCTTCGGCCACCCTTTCAACCACTCCCTCATCGTCGAGGAGAGCGCGGAGGACTTCATCTCCATTTTCACCTCGCCGCCCTTTCCCCACTGCGGCAACGCAACCCTGTACCTGTCCAGGAACGAGGCCAACACCTTCACGTCGAACGGGACATTCACCTGCACATAGCTCGGAAGGACGCCAGACCTTTGGACCTCCTCCCTGATCGGCTGCGCCGGAGGCGATACCAGCAGCTGGGCTGAAGGCTGCGGCTGGGCTGGCGCGTAGGAGAAGGTCTGTGCAGGTTGCCTCTGGACCTCGGAGACCGCAGGCCTCGTCGCCTCCTTGACTACCAACTCCTCCCTCCTTTCCCGTCTTCTCTCCTCGTGTTCCTCTTCCTTAGATTCCTTTTCGCTTGGTTGCAAAGGTTTAAAGGGTTCGCGCCTAAATGCTACGTCTTTTCCGAGTACGGTAAGCCGAGGTGTTGTCAACTCTGTAATGGAAGAGTAATGGTATTTTTTGGTAGCATCCTTCACTATCTCGCTCCCGATCACGTCCGCAATTGTACGAAGGGATGCGCTGAACACTCCACCAGCCCCTCCGAAGAAGCGCCTAAGCTCCTCTTCACTAACCTCCCTCAGGCCTGTGTTCAAGATAATGGACAGGTATGGTACGGTAACCAGGTCCGCATCGTATATTATCTGGACATATACTTCGTCGCCATCCTGCGAGTACGTCCCATCTTTCAATCCCTGCAAGAAGTCCTTCCACATGGCGAGGGCCCGCATCTGACCGTCTATGATGAAGTACTTGGGCCCTTCGAGACGAATTCCGAGCTCGCGGAAAGCCTTGCGGAAAGGATCGTTTTCAGTAAACACGAGACGCCCGTCCTTAAGCATCACCTCGCGGTATCCAGTTACAGCCCTCATAACCCATCCGATGCCGTTCACCTCAATTGCGCGCTCGAGCTCCGCGTCGCTCTGCGCCAACAGCATTATCTTTTGTTGAATATACTCGAACAACTTCATATGGACTTCGGCCAGCGTCTTGACCACGGCCTCTTCCTCGCCTTCAGCAGCCTGTTTAGTGGAGTCGCCCTGCGGAGCTACTGGAACCACCAGGAGCGGATCCCTCAAACCTCTGTCCTTACAGAGTTGGTCGAAGTTCCCTACGGACACATCCGCATCATGAGGTATGATCCTGGTGTTGTAAGGGTGGACCACAAGTTCTCTCAACCTCGCCTTGACCTTGGTAGGACGACCGTCTGCCTTATGCTTGATGTGCTCGTCCAAGACCTCGCCGAGGAGCTGGTAAACAGCATTGCGCTTCTTCGAAGCCATCTGCTTGGCTACCTCCAAGTCCCGCAGGAGACAAGAGGTCTCAAAGACGACGCCTTCCATTTCGGCGTAGAATTTCGTGAGCACCTTCAGCCTTTCGTCTGTGCTCTCTGCCTTTACGTACCTCTCCAACAGCTCCTGCGGCGGTTCTTGTAGGGTCATTTTGGCCAGATACAACGGTTTTCTTGGATCAGGGAATATATTCGGCAGAATATTCCTCGCGTCAATTATGTCACTCCATCTAGATTTAGATTGGTATAGGCCCACTAGACCAATAGTTGAGCTACTATTGAGACTCATTTGCCACCCCTTCCACTTCATTATACTTAAGTCTTCTAGGCCTTGGAGGGACAACCGCCCTTATTAAGTCCAACAAATCAATATATGTGATCTCCCGTAGCGCGACCGCGATGCGGTACATAAAACGGGAGGGGCCTGAGGTCCTTCCGACCAATCTGTCGAAAAACACGGCGAAAGGCCTGTCTTTACTCGGATAGAATATGGGGCGAAAGAGCCTGCGCCAGGAAGACCACCACCCGACTTCTAGGACTGGGATTGGGCCACTGCCCTGGCCGAGGGTTGCCAAGAAGCGGTTGAGCACTTTCTCGTCAGAAGGTACGAGCTTGTTCTCACGGATGTAACCCATCACATGCCTCTCAACCAGCCCGTATTTCTCGCCTTGGAAGTGGAGGCTGAAGGTTTCTATGTCATTCTTGAACAGGACCGTTATGCAAGCGGTCGATTTACCACATGTGACCTGAGGTTCCCCCACTTCATAACCCAGATCCTGGAGGGATAAGCAGATCTCCGATGCGAGTTGATCGAGCTTTTCCCTCAATCCGTCTGAGGTAGGCCTCAAGAGTCGGAGGACCTTCACAGTGAGCATTTCAGAGCTCATGATCCCACCCTGTTCCATGGACTTACTGGCGGAAGGAGCAACTCCATGGACGCCTCGATACAGTCGTAGGTCCGCTCCAAATGTCCTATTGGTAGCCGGGCAGACGACCTCAACAGATCAAGACTCTTTGAGAACTCCGGGCGCTCCTTCAGCTCCGACCACTTTTCCTCCCACTTCTCCTTGACCGGATCTAGCTTCACCAAGTCCAACGGATCAGGCGGTATCTCAGGGTCTAACCTTAGGGCTAGGCTGATGCTGCTCAGCGCACCATAGGCCATCCCGGTTGCGACGGTCAGCGTATGAAAGACTTGTTCATAGATGCTGGGAAGGGGCCTTGCAGGAATCCGTTGCAACTCCTTGCTATTCCATCCGCGCCTCTCGGAGTATAGAGGCTTAAGCCTTCCCTCGATCTCTCTGGCTATCTTGCCGGGTTCCTCCCCTTTAGCCTTCTCTGCGAATAGCCTGCCTAAGAAGCTGTAGATGTGAGCCACCTGGCGGCTTACGGCGAGGGTGCGCGCCGTCAAGACCATGAACTTGCTGCCGTCAAACGGATAGTAGTTAGGGAACGGTTCCTCCATTCGGAGGTACAGGACCTTGTCTTCATGGGTAGCTTCCACAATCCCTTTGAACATCGAACCGACCCAACCTTTCCACAAACTGGTAATGCTCATGTACGGTACATCGGCACTTTTCCACTTGGACAGCACTTCGGATACTTTCCCTGCATAGTAGGGATCCTCTGCCTCCTTTACCAATTGCTCGAATTCTTTCGCGCGGTTTTTGAGGGCCTCGAACTCGATCCTGACCTGCCACGTATGGTGACCTCCCTTTGAGTCGGTCACATTCGGATTTTCAAGGAATGGCAGGATGAGCAAAGCATAGACGGCATACTCATCAACGATAGCGGTACCAGGCAAACCCAATTTATTGTGCCTGTGCAATATTTTATTGATTTCGCTAACGTCATTACGATAATGCCACTGTGTTGCGTCCTTGGGCACGGCCTTCTTTCGAGACAAGGCATCGTAGACGACGGTCCAATATAGGAGCTCGCACAGCTTTACCAAACCTTCAGCGCACCCATCCTCCTCCCTCCAGCTTTTTATGTCTATTTCATCTAGGATATACTTCGCCAAGTAGAACGTCGGAATGGATAGGCTCTGATTAACAACTACTAACCATACTAGTTCTCTAGTGCTCATGAGAGCGCAGTCGATAATGGTTTGGTCCACGCTCGCCTTTCTGGTTGACCAATATCCTCTTCCGATGAGATCCATAATTGAGTAAATGGTGATTATCGTGAAGTCCTTGGATAGGCTACTACAGAGCGTAGCAGCGATCTGCGACTCATCCTCTTCTTTTAACTCCTCCAGACCGCCACGCAAATAATCCCGCAATTTTCTGTTTGCCTCGACTTTCCCCCAACTGTCTCTCTCCCGGAGCCCCCCGCTGAGGGGATTTATCCCGGTAAGAAGGGAAGCGTTGCTAATCCGCAACTCCTCAACAGATGCATTATATACTACGTCGTTAACATGTCGTAATGCCAGGCGCATAATCCAATTGGCAACCTCCTCTTCCTTACCCAATTAAGACACCCCCTGTCTTATAAAGGAGTTTATAAGTGATTCGGCAAATGATACCGGTATCAGAGAGCGCAACGTTGAAAAGCTGGCTCTTTTGCTCAATATAAGTGATTCGGCAAATGATACCGGTATCAGAGAGCGCAACGTTGAAAAGCTGGCTCTTTTGGTCCACTCCCGAGGCTCGTGATCTGACCTTCTGATCTCCAAGCTTATGTATCGCATACCACCTCTTTCTTCCTTCACAACACACTAAGACTTAAGGAGTGTAGGCCTGCGGCAACGGAAGACCTGACCGAAAGTCCGCTCTAACTATTAAGTTTGCGAAAGTGGGAGGCCGTTGGCCATAGGCAGTATCTCCTAATGAGGGACAGATGTTAGGCCAAATTCAGGACCACTTAATAACTGTTTTGGCCATCAAATTTTATTAGTAGGTATTCCCCAACAGAGTCTTGTAAATTCTGCGGAAATCTCCTCGAACGGAACTTTTTGTACCTTTATAAAGAGGTCATAAGAGTCGCGTTCCACGAGATTCAGGAGTTGGCTCAGACCCTTGATGTCATACTCGGACTCTAAGATCCTTTGGCCCTCAGACGTGGCCCTCTCCCATAGTTTCAACAGATCGTCCTCGAACTTTCCGGTGGGTCTATAGGCCAAATCGGGCCTACCAGCCATTTCGTAGAAGTCATTCGTGAGCTTGAAAAGAAGCGAATCAACGAAGAGGAGCGTATGGCGGGCCATCTCTTCAGGCGACAAATAGGGGTCATAGTTCGCGGTCTGCACCCTCTTGAAGACTTCAGCTAGTGCTGTCCGAGACCTTTTACGCTTATGTTGACTCCATTTGTGAATTCTGAAGAGAACGGGAAGTAGATAGATAACGGATAAAGGGTAACATAGGGTAACTGCCGTCAACAGTCTTGTCCCCTCTTCTGGACTCTTAACCTTCGCAGTAATTTTGATTTCTTCTGTGGAAGTATCAAAGGAGACGACGGGGAAAATATGTGACAAAAAGGGTATCGTTACTTCCCTCAATACCTCCTTCACTTTCGACGGCTCTAGCAGTAAAAGCGCTGGATCCGTTGGTTCATAGAGTTTCTTTTCGACGTAGAAGTCGTACAGGGCTTTGAGATTGAAGGGTTGTGAACGCGTGGCGCGGACTACTGCTGAGTCGAACACTAGACTGCCCAAAATATCGACGTATTGGTGAGCTGGAAATGAGGAAACATTTTCGAAATATTCGACAACCATCGGCCGCAGGTTGATGTCCAGAATAGCGAGCATACTCCTATAAAGTTTGGCATACCATCTCCAACCGAAAACCTTATTTAGCTCGTTGAAACCTGCGGAAAGCTTTCCGCCTATCAAGACGGAAACGTTCGCTATTGTATTAGCGAAGAAGGCACCAGCAATAGTAAAATAGGCAAGAACGGAAAGCACGAAGGCACTCTCTTTATCTCCTTGGAGAAGAGCCTGTGACGCAGTTTCGGGAATTTTCAAAAGCTTGGAGAAATCTATACCACTATGACGAAACTCTTCATCCATCTGCAACTTCCTCCCCTTGTGAGCAATATAAGAGTATGTTATTAAACAACGTGTTTTGAGGTCGATCCTTGCTATTTCTTCGGCCTCCAACCCCTGCTCCTGGTAATGTCCGTAGGAGGCGTCCTCGCCGCCATTATCTTCAGCATCTCGTGCGCCTTGTTCACGTCTCCCTGGGCGAAGTTCGCCACCCTGACCACGTCCCTTATCGACCTGTAGCCGTACTCCCAGCAGAGCCTCGCTATCTCCTCGGCATGCTCCCTTTCGAGCTGCCCCCTCTCCACAAGGACCCTCGTGGCGACTTTCACGAAGTCCTGGGAGTCGTAGCTCTCTACGTACAGTAACAGGAACCTGTCGAGGAGCTCCACAGGTATCCTCCCGAGGTAGTTGGCGGTGGCAATGACCGTCGCCATGACCTTCACATCCCTCTGCATCTTATACTTCAAAACGGCTATCCTTCCGGTCTCCATAAGGCTCAGGAGGACGTCGTAGTCCTCCTTCCCCATTTTGTCGAGCTCGTCTATCAGCACAAAGTCTACGTTTGGATTAGAAAGGAGGAGCTCCCTGAGCCCTGCCTTCGAGACCTGGCTTCCGAGGACGAAGACCCTCCTGTCCTCAGGTATCTCCTTCTCGGCCTCCAGGAGCAAAAGCGATTTCGAGACTCCGGGAGGCCCCACTAGAAGGACGTGTATCCTGCGGTCCTGGCCGGTGACCCTCGTGTCGTGCTGTCGCCTGATCGACTGCTCGAGGACGTACTTTATGTCGTCCATGCCCTCGACCATCCTGAAGTTGGTGCCCTCGTACCTGATAGGGGCCTTCCTCGGCCTCCAAACCGGCTCCTCCCTCACTTGGATCCTCTGAGCAGCCTGAACCGGGGGCGCCTGCGGCCCCTCTTTCTTACGCCTGAAGACGTCCAGTAACCCCAAGACTCACACCCCCAACAGATGCCACGAGCTCGGATATCTCCATCTCGACGAAAATCCCGTATCCCACGGCCATCACCCTTTCGCTGTTCCTAGCCACCTTCACTGCCCTGTACCCTATAGGGAGATACCACAGGGAGGTGCAGTAGACGTCAACGCCTGAGGGCTCGAAATCCCTGAGGAAGGGAATGACCTTCTCCCTCCCGAGCGCCTCCACAGCCGGGACCACCGAGTCTATGACCAGAGATGCCCCGAAGGCCCTCGCTATCTTCGCTCCCCTCATGACCTCCTCCCTGAACCTCAGAGGGTTTGGCTCCAACCTGATGAAGCCCATCGTGAAGAGCTGCCTCCTCATCTCGAAGTCCAAATAGACGACCTTCCCCGATGGCGAGCTCCTGGAGGCGAGGAAAAGGGACACGAGCGTCTTCCCCGACTTCGGAGGCCCATAGACGAGGAACCTACTTCCGCCTCCTGCCGGGCCTCCTTCCAGTCTCTCTCGCAGGGCCTCCCACCTCCATCTCCTTGAGGAGCTCCTCGTCCTTCCTGACCTCCTCCTCTTCCTTGGCGACGAGCTCCCTGATGTACTGCTCCGTCGGCCGCTCCACCTTCGCGTTTGGAGCAGGGACGAGGCCGGCCTCGGTCATGACCATCTGGAGGCCGTATCCGTCTGGCCTGTCGCCGTGCGCAGTGAGATACGCATATCTCAGCTCTCCAGGGAGCCTGAAGAGTCTCAGAAGGAACTGGGCCCTGTAGCCGAGGTATTGCCCTCCAATGAAATCCATTCCGAAGGTCCCCAAAAGGACATCCAGATTGGCGTAAATGTCTGATATCTCCGCCTTTCCGGTCTTTATCCCCTCCAGCAATTGCTTCTTCTGCCACTTCTGGAGCGCGTACCCGGCCTTGGAAGCGGACCACGAGATGACTATGATCGGCGCTCCGTGCTTCACGGCGTGCCTCTGGATGGTCATCAGCTCGTTGGATATCTTTCCCATGACCTCCTTAGCTTCGGTCGCTGCGTACTCACGGGGCGCATTGACTACCCGGGCGTGGTAGTAGACCGCCACCGAGTCTATGACGACGAGGCCCACATCCTCCTCCTTGAACTTCTCGACGAATTCTTCCGTCACGATCTCGTGCTGCTCGGCGAGCGAGGTCGCCGTGTAGAGGTGGAGGTAGGTCGAGATGCTCTCCCTCGGGAAGTCCTTTACGAGGCCCCTCTTCACCATTCCCTCAGCGAGGGTGTAGAACCGCGTCGCCGCCGTCCTGTTCTCGGCGTCGAGGTAGAGGACGTGCCTCTTCTCGGCTATCGTCCTGATAGAGGCCATCATCGCGAGGGTGGTCTTCCCCGACTTGAAGTGGCCGTAGACCAGCGCTATCCTCCCCTTTGGCCAGCCGTAGATCAGCTCGTCCAGCTTGTCCATTCCGGTGCTGACGTAATATTGCTGGAGTATCTCCCTCGGGATCGAGCTCATCACCACGTCACCTCCATCGTCTTACTTAAGGGAGTTCTACCGGGCGCCCTCACTCACGCTCACCACCGATTCGATGTAGGACCTGATCTTCTGGGCTGTCTCCCTCCCTATCATCGGGAGCCGGGCGAGGTCCTCGGACCTCGCGTTAGCGAGGTCAGCGAGCCTCCTGAACCCGTGGCTGTAGAGGACCCTCGCCTTCACCCTCCCTATACCCGGAATCTGGACCAGCTCCAAAAGCTCCGGCCTGACGCCGTGCTCGAGCCTCCTCGCAAGGACGTCGAAGGCCCTGAACATCGAAGTGTTGTTCACCACGAGCGCGAGCCTCGAGGCGCTCTGGGCTACCCAAGTGGCGGCCTCTGACAGGACGTGGACGTCTCCAGGCCCAGCAGAGTACTTCAGGAATATCATGTTCTCGGACTCCTCCTCGATCCAGGCTCTAAGGACAAGGGCCTTCAGGACAGGGCCCATGCCCCTCGACGCGACGTCCTGCGGAACCCTCTCGTCCAGAGGCATCTGGAGACCCGCTATCTCCGACATGTCTGGGGTAGAGCAGATGCTGGTGAGGGCCTTGAGCTCCCAGAGCTCCTGGTCCTGCTCCTCCGATAGGAAGGACCTCATGTCCCTGAGGAGGACGAGGGCCGTCTCGGGCATGATGTAGAGCTCGGCGACGGTCCTCCCTATCCTGGTGGGAGCCAAAAGCGAGGGCCCCATCTTCCTGACCATTCCGGCTCCCTCGAGCCAGGCTATCGCGTCTGAGAGGGCCCTGATCATGCTCTCCTTCCCCAGCTGGGTCGCCGCAAGCGTCCTGGAGACGAAGGACCTGAGGCTATCGACGTTCCTTACGCCGGAGGCTATTAAGCCGAGGACGTGGAAGCGTAAGCTCCTGAGGTCGGCAAGCCTCGAGGCTACGGGCTCCGGCTTGGCAAGGACGTACTTCCTCATCAGCTCCCTCACCTTCCTCTTTCCCTTCGCCACGATTATCCCTAGGCCGACCTCATCGTAGCCCGGCCTCCCAGCCCTACCGACCAGCTGCTTGTAATCCATGACGGTCATCTCGAACTGGCCCCGTTTAACCTCGGGAATTATCACGGACCTCGCCGGGATGTTTACGCCAGCTGAGAGGGTAGGGGTCGCGACTATGACGGGAAGGAGCCTCTCCCTGAAGGCGTCCTCTATCACCCTCCTCTGGTGCGCCGAAAGGCCCGCGTGGTGGAAGGCAGCACCCCTCATCATCAGGGACCTCAGGATCTCGTCGAGCTCCGTTCCCCGGAGGCTCTCGGCGTAGTCCTCCAGATCCCTTGAGGGTTTGAACCTCTTCGAGAGGGCCTTAGCAACGGACTCGGCCATGGACTCGGCGATCCTCCTGGCTGGAGCATAGATCATCGCCTGACCTCCCTGGAGGTATGTCCATATGGCGAGGCTCACCGAGGGGTCGGTTTCCAGGAGGGGTATCTTCTCGTAATTTCCGTCAGGGTAGTGGAGGGCGGACTCCGAAGGGTCATAGACGGCCTCGATGAGCTTGGTCGGCCTCCAGTCCGATTTGACGACCTTCAGGCCGAAGGCGCTGGCTATCTGGTCTGCATTTGTCACGGTAGCGCTGAGTAGGAGCTTCATCGAGTCCTCGGGAAGGGAAGAGGAGAGGCGCGCCAGGACGACCTCTACCGTGGGGCCTCTTGTGGCGTCCCCTATCAGGTGGGCCTCGTCCAAAACGAGGAGGCCCACTTTGTCGAGCCAGGGAGCTCCGTGCCTCAGCGCCGAGTCCATCTTCTCGTAGGTGGCTACTATCACGTCATAGGAGCCGAGGTAGCTGACGTCCTCGTCGAGGTCTCCGGAAGCGGCTACTGTCCTCACTCCCAATAGCGTCTCGAAGTACTCCTTCTTCTCCCAGGTGAGGGCCCTGAAGGGCGTCAGGTAGACGACCTTCTTTCCCCTTCTGAGCCAGACGTCGGCCGCAAGGACAGCCAGCAGGGTCTTCCCTGAAGCGGTCGGCGTGGTCACGAGGAGGTTCGCTCCGTCCAGAAGCCCCGCCTTTATCGCTTCCTCCTGCGGAGGGTAGAGCTCCGTTATGCCGTAGCTCTCCAAGAGGAGCTTCAGGTCCTCTGATATGGGAAGGTCCTCGATCCTCATGCCTTCACCTCCAGGGGCCTCTTGAAGGCGACAGGGAGGAGGTCTCCGATCGGCTTGGCGTCAAACCTCTTGGGGAATATCACCTCGGCGAACAACGTGCCGGTCAGGTCCTTGTAAAGGCCCAGCACCTCCCAGGGGACTAGCTCGATGCCTCCCACAAACAGCCTCCTTCCCTTCCTCTCTACCTGGGCCAGGGTGACGACGGCCTCGGGGTCCCTCCAGAGTATCCTGGGCGTCGCCTCGCTCTCACACGAAGGGCAGAGGAGGGTCCAGGAGGGTCCGCACTCTCCGCAGAAGTAATCCCCTATCGCGCCGAGGCGCCTGGAGACGGCCATGGGCCTCGGGAGCCAGCGGTAGTAGTCGGCGGCCCTCGATTCCACCAGGAGCGCGTAGCCTCCCTCGCAGAGGTAGGCCTTCCTGATAGCCGAGGCGTGGACCGACTTGACGGAATCGTTAAGGAACTTGATGCGGATCAGGCCCCTCTGGCTCTTTTTCGCGGAGCCCCTCAGCGCCTTGATCGGCCCTATCAGATATCTCCTGGGGACTACCGACCTCATCCCTCTCACCTCCAGCTTGCCGTTGCTTCTTTCGGTGGAGTCCAGACGATCTCGGAGATCTCCGCGATGTCAACCGGCATGACATCCGGTGGGACCTCCATCTCGACGACCTCGAAGCCGAGGACCTCCGCGTATAGCTCCCCGTCCCTCGTCATCATGAGCTTCAAGACCTCCCCAGGCTCGAAGACCCTGCCGCCGAACATGACCCTCCCTTTCACGATCCTGACGGGGCCGACTACGGAGGAGACCGCGTCCCTGTCCCTCCAGATGATCGTGAGGAAGGTGGCCTTACCGCACTTACCACACGTGCCCTCGCTCATGGCCGGCTGGGGGCCGTGGACCACGCACTCCCAGTCCCAGAGGGATGGGAGCCTCCTGCCCTTGACCTGCCCGCTGTAGAGGAACCTCGATGTCCCCCTGGCGCTTGTGAACGCGATGACGAAGAGGCCGCTGAGATCGAGGTAGACCTGATGGACCGAGGACGATGTGACGTCCAGCCTCCTCTTCCTGCTGTCCGTGATGAAGGCTATGCCGTGGGCCGACCTCACCCAGTCGCTGAAGGGGCCGTAGACGTTACCAACCCTCAGCATCTTCCCCACCCCCGCTCTCGCCTTCAGAGTCCGAGTCTGAGCCCTCCTCGCCTTCCTCAGCACCGCTACCTTCGATGTTCTCAAGAGTAAGGAGGATCCTCTCGACCAGCTGGACCAGGAACTGGGAGCTGGACTCGAGCCATACCCTGTCCTCGTTGGAGAGCTGCTCCCCAGCCTCCATCTTCTTGGTGAGCCCCGAGATCCTGGAGATTATCGAGACTGCCCTCGCGGCCTCCTCCTCAGCTACCTTCACTCCCTTGGCAGAGGCCAGCTTCGCCAGCTCCTTCGGCTTCCCCTTCTCTACGCCCGCCACCAGCTTCAGGAGCGCTATGAAGGCCTTGTATGCTATCCGGCACGCCAGGATGTGGTCCTGCCTGGCCATGGCGGCTTTGGCGTCCGAGAGCATCCTGTAGGCGTCTCCGAGCATTGACTGGCTTATGGAAGGCGGAGAGAGGTAGGCTCCGAGGCCGACCTGGACGCCGGACGGAGTCGGAGTCTCTGAGACCTTGACCTCCTGCTCCTGCCTCTCCACCTCCTCCCTTATCCTCTCGGCCCTGAGCCTTCCGGTCTTCCTGGCGAAGTCCGCGTAGGCCTCCTCGCCCAGCTGGGTCAGGACGAGCCTTCCGTCCCTCTCAGCGACGTACCCCTTCTCGATCAGCTGGTCCACGATCTTGACGGAGGCCCCGGCCTCCCTCGCCGCGCCCTCCCTGTCGAGCGTCTTCATGTGCCTCACAGCCCTGAGGACCCTGTAGGCCTCCTCCGCGAGGTCCGCGAAGTCAGCGAAGAGGACAGTACCCCTGTAGTACTCGCTCATCCTGGCCCTGACCTTCTCGTGCAATGACCTCATGGCGG